>Ga0116171_10000236_pt1 | contig 58735 bp, 61 predicted proteins | sample AD_JPNHW2_MetaG_FD_89798 | JGI IMG/M metagenome (GOLD analysis project Ga0116171, IMG submission 89798) | Active sludge microbial communities of municipal wastewater-treating anaerobic digesters from Japan - AD_JPNHW2_MetaG | ecosystem: Engineered > Bioreactor > Anaerobic > Digestate | place...
AAAAAAGCAATTGCATTAACAATAAAATTTAAAATATAAAATAAAATTCCCCAGTCGCCCTTTTTTACTTTGTCAGTAAATACCAAATAAGCATCATTATTACTACTTTTTTCGATTTCTTCTTCAAAATCTTTAAAAGACTGTGACAGTCTCATGCCAATAAAACGCATGGGCAAAAGGACAATATTTTGACATATACCTATTAAAAGCACTGAAACCCAGATTTGGCCAGTTAAATAGTAAAGGCTAAAAAAAGCACTGGCATAGAGTCGAAAACTACCGCCCTTAAAAAACCAAACTGCGATTACTACCAAAAAAATCACTAAAAATGTCGTTGCCATCGGCATTAATATGCGACTGTTGTCAATTTTTCTAATCTCTCTAAGTGTTGATGTCATATTCCTGTTGGCATTATAGCAACTTTAGCCTATACTTTTATAATGCCTGAAATTAAAGAGAAAAATCCGGAAATATATCCAAATACTGCAGAAAACAAGGCAGGAATGGTTGATATCGGCCAGGAAAACATTGGTCGAGAACCAATTCCTCGGGAAATAAAAACCTGGATGGAAATAGTCGAACAGGCCGCAACTTCTGGGCCAAATACCATTAATGATGATGGACAGATTACCGGGGCCTCCTCAAATTCTCAAGAACCCCAAATTACCCTTCCGATTACCAAAAAAACTTTTATAGTTGGCTTTAAGAAGACCTGGCAAGAAGCGGGACGCTGGCTTTCCTCTTTTTGGTTTAGATTTATTAAAATGAAAAAAGGTAATGTAACATTTAAATCTCATGACACTAACTAATATTTTTGATTTTTTGCTTTCAGCTTTTTATATTGTTTTGGTCTCACTGGGGATTCTTTTATTTTTATTTTTACTAGGCTTTGCTTTTATTTTGTGGTACCGCTGGCGGGACCGCGAAAAAAAATCTTTGGAATTAATCACCCTCCTTGTCGCTGTCCCTCAGGACAATGAAGTCAAGATTGATGCCATGGAGCCAGTTATCGCAGCCATTAGTAGTTTTTACAAATCAGCTCGTTTTAAATTTTTACAAATTTTTGTGGCTCAGCCCAGTATTTCTTTAGAAATTATCGGTACCAATCAGGATATTCGTTTTTATATCTCTTTGCCGGGCAAATATCGAGATTTAATTGAAAAACAAATTTATAGCATTTATGCTGGCGCCGATATCCAGGCCGTTGACGAAGCTAATATTTTTTCCGAAAATGGCAAGGTTGAATCTGCTTGGCTTGGTCTAAAAAAAGTAGCCTATTATCCCTTAAAAACATATAAGGAAATTCCTACCGACACTCTTTCTGCTTTTACTTCAGTTCTTTCAAAGCTTAGTCCTGAGGAGGCGGTCGCAATTCAATTAATCTTGTCTCCGGTAGATTCTGCCTGGGCCAAATCAGGTAAGTCTTTTATTAGCGGTACCAAAAAATCAGAGTCTAATCCGGAAAAAGCCTCTTACAAAGTCGATGCTCGGCAGCTTGAAGCCATTGAAAACAAATGCAACAAACCTGGATTTGAAGTAGCCATTAGAATCGTTGCCGTAGCTCCGACAACTGAAGTAGCTAAGGTAAATTTATCCAATGTTAAGGCCTGTTTTGGTCAGCTGGAATCACCCTGGAATAAATTATCTAGTCGAAAAATATATTTTAAATCCCAGTTTATCGATGATTATGTTTATAAATATCCAGTTGTTTATTGGCGGAAAAACAAAACCATTCTTTCCACCGACGAAATTGTTTCTATTTTTCACTTACCCAATAAATCAGTCGAAACCCCAAATATTTACTGGTTAAAGTCCAAAAAAGCGCCTATTCCCCCCGATGCTCCCCAGGAGGGGATGTATATCGGTGATAATTTATATCGGGGCGTTACTCAAAAATTTTGTATTACTCCGACTGATAGACAGCGTCATTTTTACATTGTTGGTCAAACCGGTGTGGGAAAATCTTGGCTCCTTGCCGATATGGCCCTTCAGGATATTAAAGCCGGTCGGGGTGTTTGTTTTATCGATCCTCATGATACTTACGAAAGCATTTTGGAAAGAATTCCTCCGGAAAGAATTGAAGACGTCATCTATTTTGATCCCTCTCAAACCGAACGCCCTATGGGTTTTAATGTCATGGAGTGTGACCGGGAAGATCAAAAAGACTTTGTGACTTCTTCCATTATTAATCTAATGTATAAGCTTTATGATCCTTATAAAACCGGTATTGTTGGTCCTCGTTTCGAACATGCCATCAGAAATATAATGCTTACGGTCATGACTGAGCCCGGAGCTACTTTTATCGAAATAGTTCGCTGTCTAACTGATCCCTCATACGTTCAGTATTTATTGCCGAAAGTTAATGATCCCATGGTCAAAAGATACTGGACTGATCAAATTGCCAATACTAATGAATTTCATAAATCCGAAGTCCTAGATTACATTGTTTCCAAATTTGGTCGTTTTATCACCAATACCATGATGCGCAACATCATTGGCCAAAGTGTCTCTTCTTTTAATTTTCGCGAAGCTATGGATAATGGCAAGATACTAATTATTAACCTCGCCAAAGGTTCAATTGGTGAAGAAAATTCCGCCTTTTTAGGTTTAGTTTTAATCCCCAAAATTTTGATTGCTGCCATGAGCCGCCAAGATGTTCCCGAAGAAAAACGACGCGATTTTTATCTCTATGTTGATGAATTTCAAAATTTTGCCACTCAGGATTTTGCTGTCATTTTGTCCGAAGCTCGCAAATATCATCTTAATTTAACCGTGGCCAATCAGTTTATTTCCCAAATGGATGATGAGGTTAAAAATGCCGTTTTTGGTAACGTTGGCTCAATTTGCTCTTTCCGGGTAGGTATTTCCGATGCCAACTTTTTAGTTAATCAATTTAAACCAGAATTTAACGAACATGATTTGTTAAATCTAGGTACCGGAGAAATTTATTTAAAAACTATGATTGAAGGTGTTCCCAAGTCGCCTTTTTCAATCAAAGTTGCTGCGGCTGAAAGGAAAAAGCCTGGCAATCCCAAAATGTCTGAAATGATCAAAAAATTATCTAGCCTAAAATATGGCCGTTCAAAAGCCATTGTTGAAGCCGAAATTGCCAAGCGCGCCCGTCTTTAAAGTTCTTTTAACTTGATTCCTCTTGATTCTTCTTTTGAGTCAATCAATTCCAAATATTTTTCAGTCGTCGAAATTCTTTTATGTCCAACAACTTGGGAGACGACATCTAAGGGGACTCCAGCCTTAAGCTGAAAAACAATAAAAGTGTTTCGGAGATCATTTACTTTAATTCCCTTAATATCGGCTTTATTAAAATATCTATTTAATAAGCTTCTGATGTTTCTAGCAAGTAAAACTCTCCCCGTTTTAGTAATAAAGACATTTTTATTTTTACTATTATTATCTCTGACCTCGTTTAAATATCTTTTTAAAGCACTTTTAGCCGAATTATTTAGGGGCACTTCTCTTTGTGAGTGACTTTCATAGCTTTCAATAATAATTTCATTCTCTTTAATATTCTCTATTTTTAGACTTTCAATTTCTTTAATTCGGAGTCCTGCTTGAAGCATTAATTCTACAATGGCTGTCGCTCTAATATCATTTCGACAAGCATCTCGAAGCGAACGGTATTCAATCGGTTTTAAAATTTTAGGAATATCGTTTTCATATTTTGGATGTTTTACTTCAGTTGAGGGATCGAGACTAATCTTGCCTTCGTCTTTTAGAAAAGAAAAAAAGTTCTTGATTGAATTCAACTTTCGGGACACTGATTTGGCGGTATAGCCATTTTCGGTTAAATCTTTTTTGAAATCTTCAATTTCTTTGGGTCCAATCGATTGAACCTCGGTAATTTGTTTTTTAGCCAAAAAAATTATCAGCTGATTAATATCGCCCTTGTAGGCTACAATAGTATTAATCGACTTGCCCTTTTTATTTAGGGCATCGGTAAACAAGTTTAAAGCATCTTTTAAGGCTAAATTAGACATAATTTTATGATAAATATGTCTTATAGTACCACATATTAGGCCATTCATCAAGCTATGTTTAAAAAATATCTATATCGTTGGATTATTGTCATTATTATTTTTTCTTCCGCCCTCGGTATCTATCAGCAGCTAAGCCTTCTCTTAAATGCTCAAAAACTAATCCAAAATCTTAATCAAAAAGTTGTCAATTTGGAAAAAAGAAATCTAGAATTAAAAAAATCCTTAAATCCTTAAATATTTACTCATCTAGTTCATTGTGCTAAAATCCAACAGTTCTTTTAACAACATGCGGGGTAGTGTACGGCTGCACGTGAGGCTCATAATCTCACAGGCCGGGTTCAACTCCCGGCCCCGCAACCAGGGATATCAAATAAAAATTCCGCCTAATTGGCGGATTTTTTATTCCATCCCTGTGGGGACGGAGTGAGCGTAGCGAACTTAATGTCCCCATAATCGCTATTGATACAATATAATTGTAATATGTATTACATTTATATTTTATATAGCTTAAAAGATAAACAACTTTATAAAGGTTTTACCACTGATTTGAACAGGCGCTTAAAAGAACACAATTCTGGCAAAAACACGTCCACCTCATATCGCCGTCCCTTAAAACTGGTTTATTACGAAGCCTATTTAGTCAAAAAAGATGCTGAATTTAGGGAAAAATATTTAAAAACTAGTATGGGGAAAAGGGTAGTTAAAAAACAATTAAAGTATCTATTGGAATATTTACATCGATCTGATACAATTTCGTCGGTGCCCAAAAACACCTCAACATTTGTAACAAAGAGGTCGTCATTAATTTGGCGGCTTTTTTGTTAAAAAATTTTATTTCCAGGTTGTATAATCAAGGTATATGAATAAAGGTACTGTGATAATTATGTCCGATGCAGAGGGAAAAATTCTATGGCAGTTAAGAGATACTAATCCGGAGGCTCCCATTTCATTTCCTGGATATTGGAATTTACCATCAGGGGGGCAAGAATTGGCTGATGGAGGGGATATCCAAAAAACTGCTGCCAGAGAACTTGAGGAGGAGACTGGTTATAAAGCAAATCCAGGAGAGTTTATTGTTTTATTTACTTCTGTTCAAGAAAACCCTGTTAAGGGTCCAATAGAGAGGTACATTGTTCATATCAACTATGATGGAAAACAACCAATACGGTGTTTTGAGGGTGAAAAAATGGAATTTCACTCACTTGAAGAAATGAAAACCCAACAGAATGTATTTCAAGATCATGTAGTTTTTACCTCAAAATACGTTGAATCACAAGTTCCTAATCATAAAGAACGTAAGGGGTAAAAAACCTAAAAAGGGGGATATTTTTGGTATAATCACATTGCTTCGGCAGCTTTGTCTCGTCGAAGTTCTATAAAGCAAATGGGAAGGCAGGCTTGCCTTGCCGTAGCTTTAGCGAAGGCAGGGTAGCTCAGTTGGTTAGAGCACGGCATTCATAACGCCGGGGTCGCGGGTTCAAGTCCCGCCTCTGCTACCATAAAACAATCTTCAATCTACAATCTTCAATCCCAACAACTGTAGTTTGAAAATTGATTATTGAAGATTAATTATGGGCATGTAGCTCAGTTGGTTAGAGCACCGATCTTATAAGTCGGGGGTCCATGGTCCGAGTCCATGCATGCCTACCTAAAATTATTAATCTTTTAATATTGTTATATGTTACTATTTCGGTATGGAAAACAATTCACCGGAAACAATAAAACCTAAAGCAAACAATACTGGTAAAATAATTGATTTTTCCCGAAGAATGAAAGAGGTATTCAAAGATCCAAAAGCTAAAGAAGCGGGAAATGCGGCAATTCGTACCGCTCTAAACCTTAGTATTGCTTTCGCTGATGTTATTCCAGGGGGGTTAGGTGAAGTTTTAGATGTAACCGCCTCAATTGGGAAAATTGTTGGTCGCAAGTCAGGAGAAAAACCTGATCCTTCCAAGATTAGTATTGACCTAACTCCAGATGTTCCTCTTTGGGTTCCTTGGCTTTCAAATATACCCGAAATCCATTCTGGCGGTGCCTTTCCAAGTTATGCTATTCCTGCAGGATTGCAACTTATTAAAGACATTCCCAGAATGATTGAAGGTTTTAGGAAAGCAAAAGAAATATTAAAAGATGAGAGAAATGATTATAATCAAAATCAAACTCAAATAGACAAATCTATAGAAGTTTTTACCAATAAATAATATGAACGAAAAAGAAGCTTTAAAAATACTAATCGAGCATAGTTTTTTACTTTCAAAGGAAGTAAAAGAAAAATTGCTTTTAAAAATTGAAATGATGTCAGAAGATCAAGTTGATTCTTTAGGCAAATTTCTTGCTCAGGAAAAATCTAAAGCAATTGAATCCTTTGATGAAACCAAAAAACAATACGAGGAAATAATCGCCAAGCTAACTTCTTCTGAAAAATAACCATATTCATTTGATTTTTTAACTTTTATTAAAATCAAATTTTTTAACTTTTTTACCTTCAATATACAGTAATAACCCCGGTTTTGGATAAAAAAGGAGGTCCCCCTTTTTTATCCTTCCTTTTATTAATAGATTTTTTAAAGCCGCTATCACTGCTCCGTGAGTACAAATTACCACCGTCTGATATTTATTTTTTTCGACCTCTTTCAAAAAATCCTTTATTCTCTTTTTAAATTGTAAAAAAGTTTCATTTCCAAATTCATTTAATCTAGAGTCTTTTTTAAATTTCATCGCCGTTATTTTTGCCACAATTTTAGTTGTTTGTTGACACCTTAAATATTCAGAAGAAGTAGCCAGATCAGGAGTAATGTTTTTTAAATACTCCGCCATTTTTTTAATGGCCGGAATGCTGTCTTTTAGTATTTTTATCTTCCGGTTATCTTTGGAGTAAGGAAGGTGATACTTTGAATTTCGTGTCTGTCCATGGCGAAAAATATAATATTTTGTCATTTAAATCCCCATGGCCATTAATACCTCGTTTAGAGTTTTTTGAGCTTCGATTCGGGCTTTTTTACTACCCTCTTCAATTATTTGCTGGATTAGCTCGTTTTTGTTTTCATAAATCAACCTTTTCTCTCTAATTGGGGATAAAAATTTATTTATCGCCATGGCTAATTTTTCCTTAACTTCTACATCACCAACCTGGCCTTTGATATATCTATCCTTAAGATCGGCCACCTCCTGTTTATTCTCATTAAAGGCATCATGATAAATAAACACCGGATTACCCTCCACATGTCCCGGATCAGTTGGTCTGATTCTGCTGGGGTCAGTGTACATGTGCATTACTTTTTCTTTGACCGTGTTTTCATTATCTGACAAATAAATCCCGTTTCCTACACTTTTACTCATTTTTGCCTGACCATCGGTGCCAACCAGTGTTCCCACTTTGCCAATTAGAGCTTCAGGAATCGGAAAAACTTCCCGAAAATTTTTATTAAAATCTCTAGCAATTTCTCGGCATACTTCCACATGACTTTGTTGGTCTTTACCCACTGGGACTAAATTAGCTTTGACCATTAATATATCAGCTGCTTGCAATACGGGATAATTTAATAGACCCAGCGATGGTTGCTCAATACGTAAATCATGCATCACCTCTTTTAGAGTTGGTACTCTTAGGGCTCTTGGGACTGTGACTAAATTACTAAAAATTGTCGATAAATAAGTCACTTCGGGCACCTTAGATTGTTGGTAAATAATGCATTTATTAGGATCAATTCCCACCGAAAGATAGTCCAAAACTAATCCTTTTATCCGATCGTTAATTGTCGCCGTTTTTTCCATATTCATGGCTGTTGTCAAAGTATGAAGATCAGCCATAATGAAAAAACATTCATACTCATCCTGTAGAGCCACTCTATTTTTTAGGGTGCCCACAAAGTGTCCCAAATGTAATGGCCCCGTCGGTCTATCCCCGGTCAATATTCTTTTTTTATTCATAGCAAATTTTACCATTACGACTGACCAAAGTTGAAAATTACCTCCTTATAACCTATAATAACAATATGTTCCTAAAAGAAATCTTTAATTTTAATAAAAAAACTTATTACGATCCTATTTATGCTCATGTGCCAGGAATCGATGAATCATACGCACAGCAAATAAGAATGGAATTTATTAATAGTGGAGATCCAATCCCAAAACCAGAACCGTCCAAAGAAAGAATTGTCTTTGATTTTGCTGGGATAAAACTAGTCAGGTTTAAGTAATATGCTATAATCGACTCTAGTTTATTAGCCATTAGCGAAGTCGGTTAACAAAGGCGCTAAAGCTAATAATTTTTTTATGAAAAAAGAAAACCCAAAAATTTCTGCCACGCTTAGAACTGTCACTGGTCGAAAAGTAAAACATCTCCGATCTTCAGGTCAAATTCCCGCTACAATTTATGGCCACAAATTCGAACCTATTTCAATTCAATTTTCGGCTCTCGAGCTAAACAAAATTTTTGAACAAGTCGGTGAATCTTCTCTGGTTGAGATCATTGTTGGCGAAAATAATTATCCGATTATTTTTAAGAATCCTCAGTTTCACCCCATCAGTAGTGACTTAATTCATATTGATTGTTATAAAGTCAATCTTAAAGAAAAAATTACCACCACTGTTCCTGTCGAGCTTATTGGTGAATCTCTCGCCGTTAAAAATGGAAATACCCTCATGCAAATTCTTAGCGAAATTGAAATTGAAGCCCTTCCCGCTGATTTACCAGATAAAATTGAAGTTGATATTTCTTCACTCATCGAAGTCGACAATAAAATTACTGTGGCTGAACTAAACATTGATCGTGACAAAATTGAAGTTAAAAACGATTCTGAGCAAGTAGTAGTGATTATCGAAGCACCTCGGGTTGAAGAAGAACCAGTCGTCGAAGCTGAGGCCGAGCTGACTCCTGAAGATGTTCCTGCTACCGCCCAAAAGACGGAAGAAGAAAAAGCGGCTAAGGCTGCCCAGGAGGCGTCGGAGAAGGACGAAAAGTAAAGTAATTTTTGCTGATATCTTCTCTGATTGGGTCGAGATGGTAGGCTGACTCAATGGCTTCAAATGCTTTTTCTTGATTCTTTAATCGGTAATAGATAACGGCAATCTCCATCCAATCATCCGCATTTTTCATTTTTTTAATAATTATTTGGTTTAATTTTCTTTTCAGTTCTTCTTCTTTATTTTCTTTTATAAAATTTTCGACATCTTCTCTTTTTAGTTTACTTTCAATTTTTTTCGCCTCTTGCCAATCTCCCTTGTTGGCCAGTAAATACCATTTTTGTAAATTCTGGTAATATCTTTCTCCTTTTGAAATGGGCCAAATCTTTTGAGTATTTATTAAAATAGTCCAAATTAATAAACTGATAAAAAATATTTTCTTCATTATCTTCCCATTCTAGCATGTCTCTATTTTAAAAATGTTAAAATACTCCGATGTTTATTCTGGATATTTCCAAAAATTATGATTCAGTTCTCCAAAAAGCTGCCGAGACTATTTTGGCGGGAAACTTGATTGTCTTTCCCTCCGACACTGTCTATATCTTGGCAGTTGATCCTACTAATCAAAAAGCGGTTGATTTACTTCTTTCTTTTAAAAACCGCTGGCCAGGAAAGGCTATTTCCATTGCCGTTTCTGATATAAAAATGGCTAAAAAATACGTTAAACTAGATGAAATCGCTAAAAATCTCTACCGGCAACTTTTGCCAGGGCCATTTACTATTGTTTCTCCCGGTCTCCATCAGGTAGCCAATGGTATCGAAGCTGAAAACGGCTCTCTCGGAATCCGCATTCCCCAGTCAAACTATATTTTAGATTTAGTTAAGCTTTTAGGAAGACCTATTACTGCCACTTCCGCTAATCTTTCAGGCCGGACTCCTAATTACTCTCTTTCTTCTTTTCTTAACCCTCTTTCTCAAAAGAAGAAGGATTTAATTTCTTTAATTGTCGATGCTGGTAAATTACCCAGAAACAAACCCTCAACTGTCATCGACGCCCTGGGTAGTGAAATTAAAATTCTTCGTCGTGGCGATTTAATCACCGGACCTTATCAAACTTTAATTTCTAAATCAGAATCTGAAACCGCCAAAATTGCCAAGTTTCTTTATAAAAAGGCGATAAATATGGGTAATAAAAAAGCGATTGTTTTTTCATTATCCGGTGATCTTGGCTCTGGAAAAACTGTTTTTTCCAGAAGTATTGGCCGGGAACTGGGAATTACCCAAAAAATTTTATCACCTACTTTTGTTCTCTATAATCAGTACCCTCTTAATAATTCTTTATTTAATATTTTTTATCATTTTGATCTTTATCGGCTCAACACCGAAACAGAATATGAAGAAATTTCTTTTCTAAGCCACTTTTTAGCCGGAACCATTTCCTGCCTTGAGTGGCCGGAAAATATGGGTATTTCTTTTTATCAGCAGCTTAAAAAAAAGGCAAATTTAATTACCGTCAATTTTATTTATTTAGATGATCACACTCGGGAAATATCTTTTTCTTTTCCCAAATAATATGTATATCCTTGGCATTGAAACTAGCTGTGACGACACTTGCGCTGCTCTATTAAAAGATCGTCAAATTATAAGCAACATCATTTCTTCTCAGGTCGATCTTCACCGGCAGTGGGGTGGGGTCGTGCCCGATATTGCCAAAAGAGCTCATCAGGCTAAAATTTTGCCAGTAATAGATATCGCCCTAAAAAGGGCAAAAATAAAAATAACTGACGTCAATTTGATTGCGGTTACCAAGGGTCCAGGTTTGGCTATCGCTCTCTCAGTTGGAATAAATACCGCCAAAGAATTGGCTATCAAATATCACAAAAAAATTGTCGGTGTCAATCACGTCGAAGGACATCTTTTGGCCAATTTTTTGACAAATAGCCACGGAAGACCAATTCGTCCTTTTATTTTTCCCTCTCTGGCTTTAACCGTTTCTGGCGGTCACACAAAAATAATTCTTATCAATCAGATAGGGGATTATGAAGTAGTCGGGGAAACCCTTGACGATGCTGCCGGCGAAGCCCTGGACAAATCTGCTAAGCTTTTGGGCCTCGGTTATCCCGGTGGTCCGGTTATTGAACGTTTAGCCAAAACAGGGGATAGTACCTTTCTTAAACTGCCCACTCCTATCGCTGATAAAAAAATTCTTGATTATTCTTTTTCCGGTTTAAAAACCGCCTTCTATTATCAAATTAAAGACTGGCCAAAAAATAAAATAAATTCGCATCTTGCCGATCTCGCCGCTTCTTTTCAAACAGCGGTTTTTGATACTTTACTTAGAAAATATACCCTAGCTATTGAAAAATATCAGCCAAAATGCCTTTTACTCTCCGGCGGAGTGGCCGCTAATTTAGAGTTAAGAAAGAGAAGTAGAGAACTCGCCAAAAAATACAATCTACCTCTCTATTTACCTTTTAAAAAAGAACTCAACACAGACAATGCCGCTATGATTGCCCTGGCTGGTTATTATCAGTCACAAAAAGGAGACTTTGCTAATCCCCGTACTTTAGACATTGATTCCCGTGCTGAGTTATAATTGAATATGAGAATTCAACTTTATGATCGAGGTTTGCCACCCGGCAAACAATTATTTGCCAATCTCCAAACCCTTTGCCAGCGACTCCAAATCGACGATGATCCAGAATACTTCAAAGACATGACCCGAGTTTATTCCATGGGGCTTCAGGGCAATACTATTCTTCTTATCGACGGTGAGGTGGTTCTCATCGATAAATATCCTCCTCTAAAGGAACTCGAAAATATTCTTTCAGATTATCTTAAATAATCTCTTTACGTTTTCGTCAATAATTTCTTCAGTTTCCTCAAAGCTTTTACCCCAAATATAGGCTATTTTTTGATATATATATTTTACATAAGCTGGTTGATTTTCTTGCCCTCTAAAAGGCATCGGTGTCAGCAGAGGGGAGTCGGTTTCCGCCAGGATTCTATCTTTGGGAATTTTTTTTACCACTTCTTCTAGTCCCACCTCATAAGTTAAATTTCCATCAAATCCAAAGTACCACTTTGGCTCGACGGAGCCACCCGGCGAAGTCGGCTCCAGTTCAAGTATTTTTTTAATTCTTTTTTTCCCTCCGCTATAACAATGAAAGACCCCCTTTAAATTTTTGTATTCGCTCAGTATTTCGACTACTTCATCTACCGCTTTTCGGGCATGAATTATCAGTGGTTTATTGTATTTTTGGGCCAACTCTATCTGTTTCCTAAAATATTTTTCTTGCTTTTTAGTGTTTACCTTACCTAAAAATTCCAAACCACACTCTCCTATCGCGATTACATTTGGATTTTTAGCCAAATCTTCCAATAAATTTATATCATCAGCTATCTCTTGGGGATGTATTCCTACTGCCGGGTATAAAAAAGAATATTTTTGTGCCAACAATAAATTATTTTTAGAATTTTCTAAGTTCGATCCCGACAAAATCACTGCGTTTAAACCCACTACTCTCGATATGTCGCAAAATGTTGGCTCTAAATGGGCGTGGGTATCAATCATTTATTTTAATCTCGGAAACAATCCATTCTCTAATGGTTTTATTGTTTCGTTTAATAAATCCAGTATTTTTTTAGATGTTTCTGGTATTATCGACTCTAAATAAGTAGCCGCAATTTTTAAATTTTGAGCACATTCGGTTAAAACTTCAATTCTTTTTGGGTCATTTGCCTCTAGTTTCCACGGCGTGACTTCATTCAATCGATTATTTGATTTATCGATGTAATTTTCAAATACCCAGCCAATTGCTTCATCAAATTTTAAGTTATTTATCAAAATTTTATATTTATTATCGATTATTACTTCCTGATTATTTATTTTTAAACCTTCCCCGAGTTTACAAACTCGGGAAACTAAGTTTCCCAAATTATTCGCGAGGTCAGCATTATATTTTTCTTTAAATCTATCAATCCCCACGTCAGCATCATTTTCGGTCGGGAAAGATCTGGCCACCAAATACCTAGTCCCGTCGACTCCAAATAAATCAATCAGTTGACTTGGTGAAATTACATTACCAAGTGATTTTGACATCTTTTGACCATCAATCGTATAAAAACTATGGGTGTAAGTTTTTACAGGTAACTTAATCCCAGCTGACAAAAGCATGGCTTGCCAAATTACCGTATGAAACCAAAGTATTTCTTTTCCCAAAATATGTAAATCTGTCGGCCAAAACTCATTTTTATTTTCTAAAAATTGGGTGGCGCTGTAGTAATTAATCAAGGCGTCAATCCAAACATAAACGGTATGTTCGGTATCCCAGGGCACCGGAATTCCCCATTTCACTTTTTCTCTGGAAATTGATACATCATTAACTCCTGCTTTTAATTTTGCCAATATTTCCAATTTTTTGTTCTCTGGAAAAATATAATTTGTTTCCGGATTCTCAATTAATTCAATGATTTCGGGAATATATTTTGACAATTTAAAAAACCAATTTTCTTCTGATTTTTTAACCGTTTTTTCGGGTGAATGCAGGGGACAGTGACCGTCTATTAATTCCTTATCAGTTTTAAAAGCCTCGCAGCCCGTACAGTACCAGCCTTCATATTTATCTTTATATATATCTCCCGCATCGTAAATTTTTTGCATTACCTCCCCCACCACCTTTTTGTGTCGGGGATCAGTCGTTCTTATAAAAAAATTATAACTAATATTTAGCAATTTCCACGCCTCTTCATATTTTGGGGCAATTCGATTACAAAATTCAATCGGTGGCAGGCCGACTTTTAAAGCCGCCTCAGCTATTTTTTCTCCATGTTCATCTGTTCCGGTTAAAAAAAACACTTCCTCTCCCTCTTGTCGGTGAAGTCTGGCAATAATATCTGCCGCAATCGTGCTGCAAGCTGAACCGATACTTGGTTCCGCATTAATATAATAAATCGGAGTGGTAATAAAAAATTTTTTCATTACCCTATTTTACCCTATTTTTTTGAGACTTTTCCGCCGGAGGCGGATCCGCCTTTGGTGGATTTCTTGACCACTATCTTTTCGATCTCTTTGTCAACCTTTTTAGAATATCTTGTTTTGAGCCTTGAAGCTTTATTTTTTGAGAATAAATGCCTTTTTTCGGCTTTATCCAAAATTGCTTGTACCTTGGCAAAATTTTTCTTGTCTGGTTTGGCCAGAAATATTTTGACGATTTCTTTTAATTTATTTTTGAAAACCTGGTTAAGTTTTTTATTTTTAACCGATTTTCTGAGTGATTTTTTTGCTGATCTTCCAATTGGCATAAGTCGTATTTTATCCTATCGCCAATCTATTTACAATAATTTACAATAGGACTATGTCACTCCGTCTCCGAATTCGCTCCTTTACTCAACAGCGTCAAAAGAGTATATTTTCAGCGACTGTCGTTTTGGCCATTACTTTCGCTCTTTCCGCTATTCTTGGTTTTTTAAGAACCCGTCTTCTCTATTCATTTTTTTTTAAATGCTGTCTTGTCGAACTGGACGCTTATAATGCGGCTTTTCGAATTCCTGATTTAATTTTTAAACTTTTAGTGACTGGTGCCCTTTCAGCCTCGTTTATTCCTGTATTTAGCAGTTATTTACATAAAAATAAACAAGAAGCTTATCGTATGGCTTCTTCGGTTATCAATTTACTTTTAATCTTTTTTTCGGCTATCTCACTTATCGCCTTAATTTTTGCCCATCCTCTTTCGCGTCTTATTGCCCAAGGTTTTTCTCCTTATCAAATTGACTTAATGTCGAATTTAAGTCGGATTTTACTTATCGCCCAAATATTTTTTCTCATCAGCAATTTTTTAACCGCCATCCTCCAGGTTAATCAGACATTTATTATTCCTGCCTTATCTCCTATTATCTATAATCTTGTCATTATTCTTAGTATTTATACTTTAGCTCCAAATTTTGGCATTTATGGGGTTGTTTGGGGGGTGGTCATTGGTGCTTTTTTTCATATGGCTATCCAAATTCCTTCAACTAAAAGGCTTGGTTTTGTTTATTATAAAATTGCTAGTTTTAAGTTCAGTGGTGTCAAGGAAATTGTTCGTTTGATGATTCCAAGAACTTTATCTCTTGGTCTTTCGGAAATAGAAAGCACGGTCACTTTATTTTTCGCCTCAAGTCTAAGCGCCGGTTCCATTTCTCTCTTAAATTTAGCCCTCCAGTTGATGTATCTTCCTAGTCGTATTTTTGGAACTACCGTCGGTCAGGCATCTTTACCTGTTCTTTCTAAAAATATTGCCAAAAATCAATTGAATCTTTTCCGGGAAACTGTCAGAAAGACGATTCTTCAGAGTCTTTTTATCGCTTTTCCCATCGGGGTATTAATTTTAATTAATCGTTTGCCTATTGTTCGTCTGGCCTTTGGAAGCAAACAGTTTCCTTGGTCGGCCACTTTACTTACAGCCAGGACTCTGGCTTTTTTGACTCCGGCAATTGTCTGCCAAGCCGTGATTCAAATTTTAATTCGTTCTTTTTATGCTCTTCATGACACCAGAACCCCTTTAAAAATTTCCGGAATTTCTCTGTTTTTCAATATTGTTACCAGTTATTATTTTATTAAGTTCACCTCTCTGGGTATAGTCGGTTTAGCTATCAGTGCCTCAATTGCGAATATCATCCAATGTTTAGGTCTTTTTGCTTTATTTATCTGGCGGGTTGATGGTCAAGGCTGGGAAAAAATGTTTTTTTCCTTTAGCCGTATCGTTTTAAGCTCGATATTATGTGGTTTAACCTCATGGCTTACCCTTCGTTTTTTGGATCTTTTCATTTTAGACACCAGTAAAACCCTAAATGTTTTGTTAATCTTTGGTCTCTCAATTGTTTCTGGTCTCTTTTCCTTCTTAATTTTTACCTGGCTTTTTCGTTCTCCGGAGTTTCTTCGCTTCAAGTCATATTTTCAGCGTTTCTTTCATTTTCTTTCTTAGACATTTTTGTTTATACTGTTTATAGTATGCCTGCTAAAAAGGAGATTTCTTTATTACCAAAAGAAGAAGACCTAAACACTTTTTCCGCGCGCTTTCTTCGGTGGGTAACGAGCGTTGGTCGAGTGGTAATAATTTTTGTCGAGCTGATAGTGATTGGTGCTTTTTTGTCTCGTTTTTGGCTTGATCGAAAAAACTCAGATCTGTCAGAAACTCTGCGCCAGCAAAAAGCTATTTTGGGCAGCACTCAAGAATTTGAGAAAGACTATGTATCTCTCCAGGAGCGTTTAAAGTTCATAAAAAATTTCTACGCTACCGAGCCAAAATATATTGAATCACTTAATTCCTTAATTCAAAGTATTCCCGAGGGAATTTATTTTGAAAACATTAGTTTTAATAGCGGTGAAAAGTCGAATCCTATCACTGGTAGTGTTGAATCATATTCCTATCAAGAAGATGCCATTATTGATTTTATTGTTAACCTCAAACTTAATCCTGATATCAGTTCGGTTAATGTTCAAAAAATTGAGAAAAAAACCAAGGACAGTAAATTTTATTTAAGTCTTTCTTTAACCTTCAAAAAACCATGAACCCTCCAGTTTCCAATAATCTAAATATCTATTCTAAAATTAACCCTCTGCTTTCCTATCTATCTAAACAGCGGGAAAACAATAAATTTATTAAATCTGTTGAAATTAGTGCCACTTTTTTACTAATTTCTTTTTTTACTTTTTTTGCAATTAAACCAACCTTATTAACTATTTCCAAACTTGTTGGTGACATCAAAGCTAAAGAAATTTTAGTCAAAGAATTAAAAGCAAAAATTAATAATGTGATTATTTCTCAGGATTTATTTTCACAAGTTCAAGAAAAATATGCCCTGGTTGAAGCTAGTCTACCAAGCAGCCCCCGTTTTTATCAGGCCACTTCTCAAATTGTTGGTCTAACTGAAAAAAATCAGGTTTATTTAGATAAAATAAATTATTCAATCTCAGATTCTAATTTTTATTCTACTAGTATAAGCACTTCTTCTTCTTTTTTGTCAGCCACTTCTCTTCTTTCGGGCCTTCTTCAAAACAAACGACTTTTTCAAATTGATCAAATTTCATTTTCTCTTGAAAAAGACACGGGTAGTAAAACAATTAATATAAACCTACCTTTAAAGATTTACTATTGGCCAAAAAATGTCCAAAATTAAATTTTCTAAATACCTAGTTTTAATTAGTATTTTTACTTTTATTGCCATTTTTTTCTCAGTTGTCTCCCAAAGTTACAATAATTTAATAAAATCAACAGCAGAAGTTGAAAACAATCCCTTAATTCGTTCAGTTTCTCCCGATCTTGATCTCAATGTTCTCGATGAGATTGAAAAAAGACAAGAATTGTCATTACCTAGTTTAGATGTCAACAACCTCAATGAAGTTGAAAATAAAATTGAGCCTGTTTTATGAAAGATAAAAAATTTCCGACAATATTAGGAATTATTTTCCTCCTTGTTATCCTATTTCTAGGAGTTTTTCTTTCTACCAAGACAACCAGTTTAAACTCAAAAGCGAGTGTCTCTTGTGAACCAGTCAATCCTCAAATTACCAATCTTACCTTTGGTTCTTTCGATTTTTCTTTTACCACCCCTTCTCCTTGCAGTGCGACTTTAAGTATAAATAATATTATTTATCAGGACGCTTCCCTTTCCGAAACAACTCATTATTTCAAGATTTCTAATCTTTCCCCCAAAACCAGTTATAAATTTAGTCTTATTTCTGGTTCCAGTACTTATTCTCGCCCTGAGTACGTCCTAACTACCGCTTCAAAACCAAATTCGTTGACTCCCTCCTCAAACCTGGCTTGGGGAAGGGTTATCGATTCAATGGGCAATCCAATTTCGGGAGCTATCATTTATCTTACTTTACCCGGTAGCCAAGCTCTTTCCGCCTTTTCCAATAAAAATGGCAATTGGAACATTTCTTTAGCTGCCAGCTTTAATGAGCAAAAAACTGACTGGTTTACTCCTTCGACTACTGCTGAAGAAGATATTACTGTTTATTCTCCAGACGGACAGGTGACACAATTGACTAACCCATCCAGCAATAACGACCCTGTACCAGATATTATTATCGGTCAAAATTACTTTTCCAATGTCCCGACCCCAATTTCTTCTACCAAAAGCAGTTTTGACATCAACAACTCAGAGCTGAGTTTTGTTAGTCTTAGTATTACCAATCCAAGAGAAGGAGAAAACGTCTCCACTCTAAAACCTGATATTTTTGGACAAGGTCCAGCTGGTAAAAATATTCAATTAAATCTAGATGGTAAACTGAGTAGTATTACTGTCGCTGACAACAATTCTTGGAATTTCTCTCCTTCCCAAAATTTATCAATTGGATCTCACCAGATAAGTTTAACTTATCAAGACCAAATAGTTACCAGAAATTTTTTGGTAACCGGTACCAGCGATTACTTATCCTTTAGCGCTACTCCTTCGGCCACCTTGATTCCCACTCAAAACATTTTGCCAACCATTGTTTCTTCGCCTACCCCCACCACTGTGCCCACTTCAGTTCCTACTATTAGAACTGCCAAACCATCCACGACATCTACTTTATACAAAAGTGGCAATTCTTTTCCAACTTACCTTATAGTTATTTTATCTCTACTATTTTTTAGTGTATCCTTATATTACTATCACTAAATGAAGAAGTTTGGCATATTAAGTATTTTATTTTTGCTGTTTTCGCTCATCGGGGTTCTTTATTTGGTCAAAAATAATCAAGACATTCGAAATAAGGCTGCGCCCGGTGATTACAATGGCGGCAGCCTTTGTAATGGATATATCAATAACTATTGTTCTCAATATGGTGTCACCGCTACCCTGTCAAAATGTCCCAACCAGTGGGAGTCTTCTTGTTGGAATAGTCAAACAATTAAAGGAACTTCACTCTGTATGGATAAAAATTTTTGTGGTAGTCAACAACTAGATGTTTATTATAACGATGGAGGTTCTTGTTGGGTTGATTATTGGGATTATTCTTGTGATGCGCCCACTGCCACTCCCATACCTCCAACTAATACTCCTATCCCCACCAATACTCCTACCCCCACCGGCACTCCTAAACCAACCAATACTCCAACGCCAACTAACACTCCCAAACCCACCGCCACCGGCACTCCTAAACCAACCAATACTCCAACGCCAACTAACACTCCCAAACCCACCGCCACCGGCACCCCCGAGCCTACTGCTACGAATACGCCCATTCCTCCAACAAATACCCCAATTCCCACCCAAGTTATTACTGAGGGTCCCAGTCCAACTCGGATAATTTTACCCGAATCAGGTGTCGAATTTCCTTCGCAAATTCTCACCCTTGTCGGTGGCATCATCACCTTGCTCGGATTTTTGATATTATTGTAGTGTGTTAGCCATCATTGAAGCTCTTCGTCCAAATCAGTGGATAAAAAATCTTAGTCTTTTTGCGGCGGCTATTCTTACCGGCCAGTTATTTAACCCGACTGTTTTTAATGCCAGTCTTATGGCCTTTATTTCTTTCTGTGCTCTTTCATCATCTTCTTATCTTATCAACGATCTTCTCGATATCGACAAGGATCGAATTCACCCCACTAAAAAATATCGCCCCCTCGCTCGGGGTGCTATCAGCAAAAATACTGCTATTATTATTGCTATTTTACTCACAATTCTAGGTCTTTTGATGGCCTCTTTTGTTAATTCTGGTTTTTTGGGGATCTCAATCCTTTTTATTTTGATGCAATATTCTTATTCTTTTTTTATTAAAAAAAAGGCTCTAATTGACATTATCAGTATTGCTTTCTTTTTTATTTTAAGAACATATGCCGGCGAAGTTGCTACCGGTTTTCATTTACCAGTTTGGATTTTCTTGACTGTGATTTTTTTGGCTCTCTTTATTGCCAGTGGTAAACGTCGCAGTGAAATTTTCCATACCGGCAAAGCTACTCGCAGAGCTCTAGAAGGGTATAGTAAAAGTTTGCTCAATTTTTACACGACCATTTTTGCTGTTTGTACTTTAATTAGCTACGCCATGTTCACGTTTTTAGCAGAAAAAGTAAGCTTTGATGGTATTATCCATGAGTTTTTATTAGCAAATTTTCCTGCTGCTCTCGATCGAAAATGGTGGATGGTTACCCTTATGCCAGTCATACTAGGCATTATGCGGTATGGCCAAATCATCTTTGAAATGCAGGAGGGTGAAAGACCTGAAAGAGTTATTGCCACCGATATTCCCTTACTCGGCTCAGTTCTTCTTTGGGGAATGATGATAATTACTATTATCTATGTTCTCTAATAGGAAATTTTTTTCTGGTTTTTTGATTATTTTTATTGTCTTATCGTCTATTTTTACCCGTTTCTACAAACTAAACTGGGGTAATGATTATTATTTTCACCCTGATGAAGGTAATATGGCCTCGGCCCTTTCCCGACTACAAACTAACGATCTTGATCCTAAATTCTACGCTTACGGTCAGTTTCCTTTGTATTTGGGTTTTTTTACTTTAAAGATATTTAACATTTCTAATTCTTTTTCTAATTCAATCTTTATCCTTCGTTTCTATGCTGCTCTATTTTCGATATTGTCGATTGGTTTGTTATATTTTCTTTCTCAAAAGATTTTTTCTTTAAAATTTTCTCTCTTGGCAACCCTTTTTACAATTTTTTCTCCTGGTCTGATTCAAATAGCCCATTTTGGCACTACCGAAAGTTTACTGATTTTCATATTTTTATTAGAAATTTATTTATCAATTACTATTTATCAAAAAAAAGAAAATTATTGGCAATATATCCTTGCCGGTATTTTTGGCGGTATCGCTCTAGCCACCAAAATTTCCTCATTAATATTTTTCGGTCCCATTTTTTTAGTTACTTTGATGAAGTTAATCAAAGGGGAAAAGATATTGCCAATTATTTCAAAAATTATATTATTAATGGTTTTTACCCTAAATTTTTACATAATTTCCTCTCCCTACAATCTTGCTAATAGTCAAGATTTTTTGTCTTCCATGAGATATGAGACCAGTGTAGCCACGGGGGAGTTTCAGGTTTTTTATACCACCCAATTTAAAAATACTTCTCCCTATTTATTTCAATTCCAAAAAATATTTCCCTATTCTTCAGGTATTTTTCAGTTTATCTTTGCTTCTATTGGTCTGGTTCTTTTATTAAAAAATTGGAAATTAAAAGAAGATAAACATCTTTACTGGTTTATTATTTTAATTCCTTCTCTGGTTTATTTTCTTTATTTTGGTCAGCTTTATGTCAAGTGGACTCGTTTTGTTTCACCCCTATTTTTTCTTTTTCCCCTCCTCTCAACATTTTTTATCTCTCTTCTAAAATCTCGTTTCTGTCGTCTAGTTTCTATAATTATTGCTTGTCTCCCAGGCCTATATTTTATGAAAATATATTTTAACCCTGATATCAGAATTGTTGCCTCTAGCTGGATAGAAAACAATATTCCCGTTAACTCAAAGATTCTTTCTGAGAGTGGCAATGTAATTGATATTCCAATTACCGACAAAAATTACCAGATTGCTAATTATGATTTTTATAATAATTATCCAAACAACTTACCGAATCATCTATTAGCTACCGACTATATAATTGTTCCCTCTCGCCGGGTTTTTAAAAATTATGATCTAAAATATTATCAAAATCTCTTCAATGGCTCTTTGGGTTTTAGGCAAATTAATAAAATCTCACCCGACTACGATTTATTTTTAAATGCTGAGGACGCTGAAGAAACCTGGTCTGTCTTTGATCATCCCACCATTCGGATCTATAAAAAAGTTGATCAGTTGACCCTAGAAGAATATGAAGCTTTTCTCTAAAAATAAATTAATTATATTATCGATTTTTATTCTAGCCTTCTTACTTCGTATCTATGGCCTTAACTGGGACGACAACCATCATCTTCATCCAGATGAAAGGTTTTTAACAATGGTCGTTAGTGATATAAAAATACCACTTTCTTTATCTCAATATTTCAATACAGCTACTTCTCCTCTCAATCCCTACAACTACTCTCAATATCAATTTTTTGTTTACGGCACCTTTCCTATTTTTTTAACGAAAATAGTAGCCGTATTATTTCATCTAGATGATTACAACCACATAACTCTTGTTGGCCGTGTTCTTTCGGCCTTATTTGATTCCGGAAACATTATTCTTTTATATTTTATCTCTAAAAAGTTTTTAAAGAAATACTATGTCTATCTCCCCTCATTTTTTTACACATTTTTAGTTCTCCCTCTTCAGCTCTCTCATTTTTTTGCTGTCGATACTTTTTTAACTTTTTTTATTCTTCTTACATTTACTCTATTTTCCTATAATCTTTTTGCTTTTGCTTTTTTTGCTTTTGGTTTAGCTCTCGCCTGTAAAATTTCCGCTCTCTATTTTATTCCGATAATTTTTCTATTTTTGCTTAAAAAATTATTTCGCATAAAAAATAAATTTTCCCTTTTACCATTAACTATTTACTACTCATTATTTACTTTGCTAGCTTTCAGAATTTTTCAACCTTATGCTTTTACTAATATTTTTAAAATGAATCCTCTCTTTATTAATAATCTTAAAACTCTTACTAATTTTTCGAGTCCTGATATTTATTATCCTCCCGCAGTTCAGTGGATTAATCGTCTTCCACTTTTAAATTCTTTAGCCAACTTAAGTATCTGGGGCTTTGGAATTCCTATTTCAATTTTATTTTTTTCACTGATTATCATTTTTTTCAAAAAACCAAAATTAAAATTTAATCTTACTTTTATTATTTGTTTTTGGATTTTATTTCTCTATATATATCAAGGTAGTCAATTTTCACACTCAATGCGCTACTTTTTACCTATTTACCCATTCATTTGCATAATTCTTGCTGCCTTATTAAAAAAAAATAAAATTAATAAATTCCTTATTGTCTTTATATTTATTTTAAATATTATTTATGTTTTTTCTTTCCTCTCTATTTATTCGAAACCAAATTCTCGAGTTGAAGCTTCAAATTGGATAAATCAGAATATTTCTAGAGATAGTATTCTGAGCAGCGAGTACTGGGATGATGCTCTACCTTTGGGTTATTCAGAATATAAAAACATTTCCCTCCCTTTTTTCGATTCAGATAGTGAAGAAAAATGGGAAAAAATTAATCAGTCTCTCGATCAGATAGATTATTTAATTATGTCGAGCAATCGTCTTTGGGCATCAATTCCCAGAGTTCCAGACAAGTACCCCCAAACTTCAGAATTTTATAAAGATCTATTTTCTGAGATACTAAATTTTAGAAAAATTAAAGAATTTAATTCATATCCAGGCTTTTCTTTATCTTTCTTAAAATCATGTTATTACTTTGGTCCGACAAATTATCCCGGTATCAAAAATACTTGGTTCTCCATTGACGAAAACTGCTCTTATCCTGGAATCTATTTTCGAGATGACACTGCCGAAGAAGCTTTTACCGTTTATGACCACCCTAAAGTTTTAATTTTTAAAAAAAATGAAATCAATTAGAATAATTAAATACTATTTCCATATTTTTTCATTAATGTTATTTAATATAAGAAAAATTTCCAAAGTAAATAATTATTTCGTCATAAAGTTAAAAAATAATACAATTTTTCAAATAAGAAATTTTATGGATTTATGGACTCTTATTGAGACATATGTAAACAATGATTATCAAAAATATGGCACAAATATTGGTTCAGGCTGGATCATTATCGATATTGGTGCTGCTTTTGGGGATTTTACAGTTCTTGCCGCTCAAAAATCACCTCTAAATCAAATTATTGCAGTCGAACCTTTACCAAGTTCTCTAAAATTACTTCGTCAAAACATTAAGAGTAATCATTTAAAAAATATAAAAATTTTTTCTGGGGGAATATCTTCAGTTAGAAATAAAATTAATATCTCGGAAGATAATAAAAATTATGGCCACAGCCAAACTTCTAAAAAGAGCCCTCTGACCGCTTCGGCGATTTCCTTAAATAAATTATTTTCAAAATATAAAATTTTACATTGCGATTTAATTAAATGCGATTGCGAAGGTGCTGAATATGATATTTTTTTAAATCTTTCTCCAAAAACTTATCAAAAAATTGATCGAATTGTTATGGAATATCATCTTTTCGATTCTAATTCTTATAGAAAATTTAAACTCTTAAAATCAATTTTCAAAAGAAATAATTATCAATTAAAAGTTTTCTCCAATCCCGTCCATTCGAATCTTGGTTTTCTTTACGCTTACAAATAATTTTTCATATTTCTTAATCGTTTTTTTGTAATCAAACAATTCTAGATTTTTTGCTCTTTCCCTATAGAACTCTTTACCTTTTTTACAAACTAAAATAATTTTACTTTTTAAATCTTTACTATTATTACTTTCAAACAGTTCTCCCATTTTACTTAATTTTACGGGTAGTCTAACTCCAGGAATATCAGAGGTAATTACCGGACAACCACTTTTTATTGCTTCTGCTGCCACCATTCCAAAAGACTCCAGAGGATTATTGCTCGGCAAGACAAGACAATCAATGCTATTAAATAATTTTACCGGATTATCAATTTCACCCATTCTTATAATATTTTTATTTTTCTTTATTAAATTATTTATTAATTTTTGGTATTTTATTTCCCCTACGATTTTCTCTGGTCCCGCCAAAACTAATACATATTCTTTTGGCAATTTTGCAAATGATCTAATTAAGCACTCAAGGTTTTTTTCTTTCGAGATTCTTCCCAAATATCCCACCTTAAAATTGCCTTTAATTTTTATTTTTTCATGACTCTTTACAATTTTAATCGGAGGGAAAATTTCAACCAGTTTATCTTGATAATTATTTAGCAAGTTATTTCCCTTTACATAATCAAGAGAATTAACCACAATTTTTTTTGCCCAAATCAAGGCAGGTAAGTGAATTAATTCAATTATAAAATTTAACAATTTATTTCCACTATCAAAATGGCAATGATAGGTAACTATCAGTTCTTTCTTTAACATTTTTGCCCATAGTGCGAGCCAAAAAGATTCTATTGATGGCAAATGACAGTTAACAATATCGGCACTTCTAACTTTCCTAAAACTTACTAATGGGTATTGCCACATCATGAATCCTTTTCCAATTTGGTAACCAGAAACTCTGTTGATTTTTACTTTATTTACTAATTCCTCACTTTTTAATCCTTTTTGGTACTTCGCGCTAATTATCTCTACTTTGTTTGTCTTCATAAGTTTCTCCGCTAAAATTTTGGCATAAACACTTACTCCAGAAATATAAGGATGATAATAGGTAACTCCAATTAAAATTCTTTTCATTTAATTGATACAATTATCTCATTATGTCTACTGGTCATCCAGCTCTTCTTTTTTGGCAGCCAAAGACTGATTATTTACGTTTTTTATCTTCATCTAAATTTGGTCGGATTATTTTAGTTTTTTTAAACTATGTCATTTGGTTATTTTTTTTCTACCTTTCTTTTCTTTTAATCAAACATAACTTTTCATTTTTTTGGTTATTATTTTTGGCCACATTACTTGCCGAAATAGTTGAAAGATTTGTTAAGAAAAAAAATTTTTGGTGTCGGCCAATGTTTCTTCGCCACGATTCTACCCCTGCCGGTTTAGTTGAAAAGTGGTATTGCACTGGTTCTTTCCCTTCCGGTCATACCATCAAAGCCACTATTTTTCTTTTGTTTTTCATCTCTTTTCCTATATTTCCTTTGTGGCTATTTTTTTTAATTATTATTCCTTTATTGTGGTTTAGGGTTCTAGTCGGTTTTCATTACCCTGTCGATATTATTGGTGGAATAATTATTGGTATATTAATATGGTTGTTAATTTCTTCTTTAAAAATAGATACCCCAATTGATTCTTACATAAAAATAATTTTTAATACCATTTTTTTTCTCAACTAATAATCTATTAATTTATTAATCTAAAAAATGCTTTCTGATTTTAAATACATTTTTACTTGGTGGCTGAGCCTCTTTTTTCTTTCCTCTCTCTCTTTACCTTTAACTTTTTTACTTTTTAAAAATTTTTGGGATAAAGGTTACATCTTCGCCAAAACCTTCTCTCTTTTTGTTCTAAGTTATCTCCTTTTAGTTTTAGGAATTTTAAAGATTACCACTTTTACCTTGCCCTGTATTTATTTTGTTATTGCTGTTTTTGCCGTTTTTAATTTTTATTTAATTATTAAGAATAAAGTCTATTTTAAGGGACTTTTTAAAAAATATTGGCGAATTTTTCTTTTCGAAGAAATTTTATTTTTTGTTATCTTAATGCTTTGGTCCTACGTCCGTGGCTTTGCTCCCGATATTGAGGGCCTTGAAAAATTTATGGACTGGGGTTTTGTCAATTCAGTTCTTCGTAGTCAGTCTTTTCCTCCAGCCGATATGTGGTATGCGGGCCAGTCAATAAACTATTATTATTTTGGTCATTTAGTTTTTGCCTTTTTAACTAAATTTTCTGGTATTTCCTCAACCATCACATACAACTTATCTATTGCTACTGTCTGCGCTCTGACCTTTGTTTCTGGCTTTTCCTTGACCTCAAATTTAATTTACAGCACTCTAAAAAAACCCATATTTAGGTTGTATTTTGTTGGTGGTCTTCTTTCCGCTTTCCTTCTGACTTTTGGTGGCAACCTTCACCTTGTCTATAAAATTGGTAAAAATATGATTGAAAATCAACAAAATATAAAAGAGGCATCTGCGTCTTATTGGTACCCCGATGCTACTCGTTTCATTGGCTTTGATCCTGATACCACCGACAAAACTATTCACGAATTTCCCATGTATAGTTTTGTGGTGGCTGATCTTCACGGTCATATGAATGATATCCCTCTGGTAATTTTCTTTATGGCTTTTCTTTTTGTTTCCCTAACCTCACTTTCAAATAATAAAAAATCTTATTTACTAGCCGCTCCCACCGGTCTCCTGCTCTCAATCGCCTATATGACCAATGCTTGGGATTTTGCTGTCTATGGTTTACTTTTTGCCATCGCTTCTTTTTTAGTTACTAAAAAATTTTGGCCGACCATTTTTACCGGTCTTTTAACTATCGCTTTTTGGTACTTATTTACTCTTCCTTTTTCTCTTAATTTCACTCCCATGGTCGAAGGCTTACAACTTTCTGATGCTCGCTCACCCTTTTATCAGCTTTTTGTTTTATATGGCGGTTTCTGGTTAATCTCTCTACCTTTTGTTTTTTATTTTATTATTTCGTCATTGCGAGGAGCAAAGCGACGAAGCAATCTTTTGCCTACCGATTATTTCGTTTTAGCTCTTTTTGTTACTGCTACTGTTTTAGTAATAATTCCTGAAATTTTTTATATCAAAGACATTTATGTTTTTGATTATCGTCGGGCCAACACCATGTTTAAATTAGTTTACCAAGCGTTTATTATGTATTCCCTGATTGCCGGTTATATCTTTATTCGGCTTCGCCATATTTTTATATATCGTTTTCTTTTTTGTTTAGTTTTTATTTTTCACCTCAGCTATTCCTATTTTGCGACTAAATCATATTACGGTTTAAAAGAATACAAAGGTCTTTGGGGTTTAAAATTTTTAGAAATTTCCTATCCAGATAATCTTGCTGCTATCAATTGGTTAAATCTCAATGTTTCCGGCCAGCCCCATATAGTAGAGGCCGTTGGAGATAGCTATACGACATATAATCAATTTTCTATGGCTACTGGTTTACCCACCATTGAGGGCTGGGTGGTTCATGAATGGCTCTGGCGAGGTGGTTACGACGCCCCCGCCGCCCGTCAGGCCGAGGTTGAGATTATTTACACTTCAGAAAGTCCACAGGAAGTTAAATCAATTTTGGATAAATATCAGGTGAAATACATTATCGTCGGGGCTAAAGAATACGAAAAATATCCCGACCTTGATCCAGAAAAATTTACAGAACTTGGAGCTAAACTGGCTTTTGAATCTGGTCAAACCAGAATCTATCAATTACCTTAAATTATATTAATTTTTGCTCGTTGTTAATTAATAACTCGTAATTGATAATTGATAAGCATTATTTTTCATTTAATTTTTTAGACTTTAGGCTTTAGAATTTTTTTGTTTTATGTCTGACATTCTCGGGAGTCTTAACCAATTTCAAAAAGAAGCTGTAACTTACCAGGGGACTCCTCTTTTAATTTTAGCCGGTGCCGGTAGTGGTAAAACTCGGGTTTTGACCCACCGGGCGGCTTATTTTGTTGAGCAAAAACTTGCCTCTCCCTCAGAAGTATTACTATTAACTTTTACCAATAGAGCCGCCGGAGAGATGAAAAATCGGATGGAAAAATTACTATCCAGTAATAAAACAAAAGCGGGTTCACCCGCCAACACTGCGCAGCTGTGGGCGGGCACCTTCCACTCCTTTGGCTGTCGGGTACTCCGTATCTATGGCAAAAACATCGGCCTATCTCCCGATTTTGTTATTTATGACAGTGATGATCAGGAAAATTTAGTTCGCTCCATCCTTTCTGAAATGGGACTAACGACCAAAGAATTTAAACCCTCATCCCTTCTCTATTTTATTGAAAGTGCCAAAAATTCTTTTCAAAGTCCTCATCTTGTTGAATCTCAGGCTCACGGATTCTGGGAATCTATGGCCGCAAAAATCTATGCCAAATATCAATCCCGTTTACTTCAATATGAGGCCCTTGATTTTAACGATTTACTTTTTAAGACCGTTGAGTTATTTCAACAACATTCTGAAATATTAGAAAAATTTTGGCAAAAGTACCATTATATTTTAGTTGATGAATATCAGGATACTAACGAGCTTCAGTATTTATTAACCAAGCTGCTCGCTGCCAAATATCAGCAAATTACCGCTGTTGGCGACGCTTCTCAGTCTATTTACGGTTGGCGAGGCGCTAATTACCGAAATCTATCTTCTTTTTTAATTGATTTTCCCACGACGAAGATTATTAACTTAGAACAGAATTATCGCTCAACTCAAAATATATTAAAGGCCGCCAATTCGGTCATTTCCAAGAATACTAGTCATCCGGTATTAAATTTATTTACCAAAAAGAATTCTCCAGCCAAGATAAAAGTTTTTGAGGCTGATTCTGAAATCGTCGAGGCTGATTATTTATCTGAAAAAATAAAAGAGCTTCATACTTCTCTGCATTTTGCTCATAAAGATATTGCCGTTTTATATCGCATGAACGCCCAGTCCCGGGCTATTGAAGAATCTTTTCTTAGAAATAGTATTCCTTATGTTTTAATTGGTGGTCTCCGTTTTTATGATCGGGCCGAGATTAAAGATATTATTGCCATGCTTCGCGTTGCCTCAAATCCCAAAGATGCTCTGTCAGGGGCTAGAGTAGAAAAAGCCTTGGGAAAACGCCGCAAAATAATTTTTGACCAGCACTTGGACAATTTAAGTCTGAAAAAATTATCCTCTCTCCAAATTTTAGAATCTTTGGTTGTCAATTCCGGTTATTTAAGCAAATATAATCCCCAAGAAGAAGATGATCTTAAAAAAATTGAAAATATTAAGGAATTAAAATCTGTTGCCGCCACCTATCCTAAACTAAATGATTTTTTGGAAAATATTGCCCTAGTTCAGCAGGAATATTCCCTTCAGGAAAAAAATAAGAAAAAAGAAAATCGCGATGGCGTCCGATTAATGACTCTTCATAGTAGCAAGGGTCTGGAGTTTGAGGCAGTTTTTCTGGTTGGTTTTGAAGAGGGGATTTTACCTCATTCTCGATCGATGATTAACGACAAAGATATCGAAGAAGAACGCCGTCTCTGTTATGTTGGTATTACCCGGGCCAAGGAGTTACTTTACATCACTTATGCTATTCGTCGTCTTTTTTTTGGCAGATCATCCCTCAATGAGGCTTCCCGCTTTTTATACGATATTCCCAAAGAACTGGTGGAGTATGACTCTTTTTCCGAGATCACTCATAATTTTCGTTCTCCTCATCGATTCACCAAAAGAGATTCCAATTCTGATTTAGTCTACGACCCTGATATTTATTGATAGAATAAATTAATGAGTTTAATTCCAAAATTAATAATTGTTACTGGTATTGAAGCTTCAGGGAAATCTTTTATAGCGAGTCGCTTATCAGGGGAGCTAAACTTGCCATTTTTTAGTAAAGATATAATTAAAGAAAAATTATTTGATTCTATCGGCTTCAAAGATAGACTTTGGTCTCAGACTTTAGGCAAAGCCAGCCTTGCTATTTTATTTCAGACAATTGAAGAATTGTTGAGACACGGTAAGTCACTAATTGTTGAGAGTAACTTTAATCCAGAACTTGCCAAAGCAGATTTTGAAAATATTTCCAAAAAATTTCCAGTAAAATTTTTCCAAATAATTTGTTATGCTAATGGTCAGGAAATCTATCGTCGTTTTAAAGAGCGAGTTGATTCAGGTAAACGCCATCCTGGTCACTGTGATGACGTTAACCTAATTAATTATAAAGACAAACTACTCAAGGGTGGTAAATTCCCTATAGATATTTCTGGAGATAAAGTAGAAATTGATACTACCGATTTTTCAAAAGTCGAGTTAAGTCCATTGGTATCAAAGTTAAAAATTTTTTTAAATGACCGATGATTACTCGAATTTTATATCAAGAAGAAAAAAATGCTTATTCTCGGGTTGTAACTCACCCAGTTCAAACTTGGGAATGGGGTGAATTTCAGGAACTAGAGGGGCATAAAGTCTATCGTCTTGGTATTTTTGATCAGCAAAAAATAATTTCCGGCTACACTCTTTCCTTTCACCAAATCCCTCATACCAATTTCTCTATCGGCACCATCCTCCGCGGTCCCAAAATCGATAAGGATATGATCGAAAACGTTGGCAAAATAGCCAAAAACGAAAATGCCATTTTTGTAAAAATTGAGCCAGACGAAATTGAAAAAGTTTATGACAACAAAAATCAACTTATTAAAAATAAAAATATTGTTTTAAACTATCCAGCTCTCGTTACTTCTCCTAAGGTTGCTTTTTATCCCCATTCTTTTATCGTGGATTTAAAAAAATCCGAAGACGAGCTACTTTCCGATATGTCACCCAAAACCCGCTACAATATCAAATTAGCCAATCGGCATGGAGTTACTATTTCTCACTCCACCAAAGATGAGGATTTCGAAATTTATTTAAAAATGCTTTTTGATACTACTCGGCGCCAGGGATTTTATTTGCATTCTGAAAATTATCATCGCCGCCAGTGGTCCATTTTGAAAAAAACTGGTATAGCTGAAATTTTTTTAGCTACTTATCAAAATCAAACCCTGGCAGCTTTTATGGTTTTTAAATTAAAAGACCGCCTTTTTTATCCTTATGGTGCCTCTCTCAACATCCACCGTGAAGTCATGGCTCCAACTTTATTAATGTGGGAAGTTATCAAATACGGCCAGTCTTTAGGTTTAAAAAGTTTTGATATGTGGGGTTGCCTCGGTCCCGATGCCCACGTTGGCCTACCAGGTTTTGGTTTTCATCGTTTTAAACAAGGCTTTGGTGGCAACCTTGTCCAGTTCATTGGCACCTACGATTTGGTTATCAATCCCCAGTACTACAAAATATACAACCTTGTCGATAAATATCGCTGGAAACTACTTCGTCTCAAAGCCTCCATTTTTCGCTAGGCTATTTTTATAGTTTTCAATAGTTTGAAGGTCGATTCTGACTAGACAAATAATTTCTCCTCCCATCACCTTTAGCCATGGAAATGGTTGATCTCCATTTTCGTATTGATCCACATAGTCTTCAAATCTTGCCTTAGTTCTATCAAGCTGACCTTCTATTGGTCGTCTTTTCCAAGTATCCCCCCATCTATTATTATCATTTTCGAGTTGCAACTGAAGATCTTTAGAAATCTTTTTGTTTTGTTCTTCAGTGGTTAAAGAACTCAAAGCTTGGCTTTTTCGGTAGCCTATGGTCGCGATTGCCAAGGAATTAATCCACCCTTCTCGGTCATCGTCACTTTGTGGTAATTGATCAATAATTGTAGACACTAGTTTTGCTTCGCTTTCTACCTCAATTAAACTAAATCTTCCTTTGTTTTCGTTAATTATAAGCATCGCTTCTGAGACTAATGATGGGGCGAGTGACACAAGTTCATTTGTGTTTGTCATGGCCAAATCATACAAGGTGTAATCGATGATGTCAATAATTTTGGTGATGAAGACATCTCTTCGATAAAACAAACATAATTACCTATTTCGAATAAATTTTATTAAAATACACTATGTCTGATAATTTAATTACTGACTCTGTCTTTGAGCACACAGCCAGGCTTTCCCGTCTGGAAATCAAGCCAGATGAGACAAACATTAAAAATCAATTAATTGAGACAGTGAAATACGTTGAAGTATTAGATGAATTAAATACCAGTGACGTTTCGCCAACCTTTCAGGTAAATCATAAAAGTAATATTTTGCGTGAAGACAAAGTCGAAGCTTCTTTATCTCAGGAATTAGCTCTCTCTCAGGCAGAAAAAGTTTCCAGTGGCTATTTTAAAACCACCGCCACAATCGATAAAAATAAATGACTGATTTAAATAAATTAACTTTATCAGAAGCCAGAAAGGGTTTAAAGTCTAAAAAATTTACTCCCACTGATTTAGTTCAATCTTGTCTCGACAGAATTAAATCATTTGATAAAAAACTCAATGCTTTTGTTACTCTCTGTGACGAAGAAGCCCTAAAACAAGCGAAAACTGCTGATATTTCCCTCCCCCTTGGCGGCATTCCCATTGCCATTAAAGATAACTATTTGACCAAAGGTATCCGTACTACTGCCTCATCTCTGGTTTTGGATGAATATATTGCTCAATATGATGCTACTGCTATGAAAAAATTAAAAAATGCCGGTGCCATAATTATTGGTAAAACCAATCTTGACGCCTGGGCTCATGGCTCCAGTACTGAAACGTCTGATTATGGCCCCACTTTAAATCCTTGGAATACTGATCATTTACCCGGTGGTTCCAGTGGCGGCTCCGCTGCCGCAATGGCCGCCGATGAAGCTATTGTTTCTGTTGGTTCTGAAACTGCCGGTTCCATCCGTCAACCCGCCGCTTGGTGTGGGGTAGTTGGTTTTAAACCTACTTACGGTCGGGTTTCTCGATATGGGATTATTGCCATGAAATCGAGTACTGATTCCCCTGGTCCTCTTTGTAAAACTGTTGATGATGCTGCCACTTTATTAGAAATAATGTCCGGACACGATCCCTATGATGCTACTTCTATTGAAGAAGATTCCTGGAAAAAACCTGAAATTAGACAAAACTTAAATGGACTCAAAATTGGTTTACCTCTCTCTTATTTTCCCTCTCAAATCCAACCTGAAGTAAAAAAATCAATTTTAGAAGCGGCTGAAACTTTAAAAAAACTTGGGGCGCAAATTTTGGAATTACCAGATGTTTTAGATCCCAAATATTCTATTGCCGTTTATACTATTCTCCAGCGCTCCGAGGTTTCCAGTAATTTAGCCCGTTTTGACGGAATTCGTTATGGTCACGACCGTTCTTTTTTTGGGACCGAAGCCAAACGTCGGATAATGCTTGGCACCTATTCTTTGTCTGCTGGTTATTACGATGCCTATTATTTAAAAGCTCAAAAAGTTCGGACTCTAATTTGTCAGGATTTTGATAAACAGTTTCAAAAAGTAGATGCTATTATCGGTCCAGTTTCTCCCACTACCGCTCTAAAACTTGGTGCTACCAAAGGTCAGGCCATGTTTGGTGAACTTCAAGATATGCTGGTGGAACCATCAAGTATTGCCGGTTTACCTGGTATTTCAATTCCTTGTGGTTTTGACAAAACTGCTTTACCCATCGGTTTTCAAATTATGGCTCCTCAAAAACGCGAAGATCTTGTCTATCAAATTGCCAAAATTTTTGAAGACAATACTGATTATCATACAAAGAGACCAAAATTATGAAAATTACGCCCATTATCGGACTTGAAGTCCATGTTGAATTAAAAACCAAATCCAAAATGTTTTGTGGTTGTCGTGCCGATCATTTTCATGTTAAACCCAACACCCACACTTGTCCTGTCTGTCTTGGTCTCCCTGGAGCTCTACCTGTTCCCAACAAGAAGGCCTGTGAGTGGTGTCTTAAATTAGGTCTAGCTTTAAATTGCTCTATCAACGAGCAGTCTTTTTTTGAACGTAAAAATTATTTTTATCCGGACCTGGTCAAAGGCTATCAAATTACTCAGTTTCAAAAACCTTTTGCGATTAACGGCTATTTAAATATTGAGGGTCACAAAATTAGAATCAACCGAGCCCATATGGAAGAAGATACGGGTAAATCCATTCATGTTGACGGCTCCACTCTGTTAGATTTTAATCGCTCTGGTGTTCCTCTGGTCGAAATTGTTTCCGAGCCCGACATTCAGTCGGCGGAGCAGGCCAAAAAGTATTTAAATAAACTACAACAAATTATCCGCTACATCGGGATTTCTGATGCAGATATTGAAAAAGGTTCTATGCGTTGTGAACCGACGGTTAATGTTTGTCTCGATGACAAATTTTATACACCTTTGGTGGAAATTAAAAATGTCGCTTCACTTACCGGCGTTATGAACGCCATAAACTACGAAATTAAACGTCAAATAGATGCTTATCAATCTGATGGTATTACCAAAAATTCTTCGAATAAAACTACCAGAGGCTGGGACGCCGATAAAAATCAAACCTTTTTACAGCGGGAAAAAGAGGGGAGTGCCGACTATCGTTATTTTCCCGAGCCGGATATTCCACCTATTATTTTCAATAAAGAGCAAATAGAAGAAATTCGTCAAAGCCTTCCCGTTTTACCCGATGAAAAGATTGCTCAGTACAAGTTGCTCGGGCTTTCTGATTACGATGCCTTTATTCTCGCTGATACTAAGGAATCCGCCGAAATTTTCGACAAAATAATTTCTATAGAGTCTTCTCGCGAATTTGCCAAATTTTCTGCCAATTTATTAACCGGTCCGTTAAAAACCATTAAAATTGATATTAATAAAATTAATCCAGACTATTTTAAAAAATTATTTGACCATAAATTAGATTTCTCTTCTACTGTCATCAAGCAGTTAATTTTGGATTCCTATCAAACCGGTCTTGATCCCTTGGAGATTGCCAAAGAAAAAAACCTTTTTCAAGTTTCCGACACTAATACCTTAGAGCAGTTTGCTAAAGAGGTGATTGAGGCCAATCCCAAGGCTGTCGAAGATTATCACCAAAATCCCCTGGCCATCGGCTTTTTAGTTGGCCAATTAATGAAAGTTTCTAAAGGTAGTGCCAACCCTCAAACAGGCAAAGAAATTTTGGAAAAATTATTAAAATAAATTTGGTAAATTAAATATTTTAAATTTTCTGGTGAGTAGTTATAAAAGCGAATATCAAAAACTCAATTCCGAACAAAAAGAAGCTGTCGATACTATTGAGGGTCCAGTGATGGTTATCGCTGGGGCTGGTACGGGAAAAACTCAAACTATTGCCCTAAGAATTGGCAAAATTTTAAAAGAAATCCAGATAAATCCTAGCAATATTTTATGTTTGACCTTTACTGAAAATGCCGCTCTAAATATGCGTCAGCGTCTCTTGGAGTTGATTGGAGCTGATGCCTACGGTGTTCGGATTGCCACATTCCACGCTTTTTGTAATTCTGTTATCAAGGATTATCCCCAGTATTTTCTTAAATCTACTCTTGAGTCAAAAGCCATTGATGACATTACTAAAATTGAAATAATTCGTAGTCTAATCGATAAATTGCCTCAGAGTTCACCACTTTTTAATTTAAATTATCCTTATTTTTATCAGAAAGAAATAATTTCCTCCATTTCTTCTTTAAAAAAAGAAAACATTTCTCCCCTCCGTTTTGAGGAGCTGATAAAAGACGCCGCCAATTTTGTCCTCTTAGCCTCTCCCTTGTCTGAAAAACTCAAAGAGCTTCGTGCCTCCCCCAAAAGTGCTAAGACCATAATTTCTCTCATAAAAACTCTCAGCTCCCAGCTCCATCCATTACCCCTTTATCAGGTTCGAATTAATTACTTTCTTCAGCTTTATGAATCAGAAACCCTTACTCTCTCCGAAATTAAACAAAAAACTAGAGATTTCATTGATAAAAGTTCAGATTCTTTAATAAAAATCAGGGATCTTTTGGTAATTTATAAATATTATCAAGAAGAATTGACGAGGCGCGGTCTCTACGATTACGAAGACATGATTCTGTGGGTCATTGTGGCTCTTCAAACCCACCCCGAACTTTTATTAACTTATCAGGAAAATTATCAGTATCTACTTGTTGATGAATTTCAAGATACCAATTCCTCCCAAATGGAAATTCTTAATCTTCTGGTTAAAAATCAGAATAACCCCAATATTTTTGTGGTCGGAGATGATGATCAATCGATTTATCGTTTTCAGGGAGCCAACGTCGAAAATCTTTATTCTTTTTATCAAAAATATAAAAAGATCCTTAAGGTAATTGTTTTAAAAAATAACTATCGGAGTCATCAATTAATTTTAGACTCTTCGACGGAGCTTATTAATCATAATCAAATTCGAATTAGTCAATATATTGGCAACATTGATAAGTCCTTAATTGCCACCAAAGATTATGATCCGGATCCGATCAATCTTTTTGTCGGGGACAGCAATGAGGAGGAAAATTATTGGGTAGTTAAAAAAATAAAAACTCTACTTGAATCTGGGGAAAAAGCCAATGAGATTGCCATTCTTTATCGTAACAACGCCGACATTAATGATCTTCTCTCCTTTCTTTCTCAAAACGAAGTATTATATCTCCGTTCTGATGGCGTAAATATTTTGGAAACTTTAGAAATAGAACAGCTTTTAACTCTACTTAGATACTTAGCCAGTCCTTCAGACAATACTCTTCTGGCCCATCTTTTATCATTTAATTTTCTCCGCTTGCCTTCAAGCGATCTTTATCGATTATTCATTTTAATTACTAAAGAAAAATTAATTTTATCTGAGGTAATTTTTGACAAACAGTTTTTAAAAGAAAATAAATTTTCTCTAAAATTTATAAAGCGAATTAATCGTTTTACCGATGCTTTAGTCAAGACTCAAAAAGATGCCAATAATCTTGTTCCCGATGAATTATTTAATCTTATTATCCGGCGTTTTAATTATCTAAATTACCTTTTAAAAACCCAAAATGTCTCTCTTTTAAAACAATTAAATACTCTTTATTCCCATTTAAAACAAAGTTTATCGGTTCAAAAAATCTCTCTCTTTGATTGGGTCAATAAGTTGTCTTTACTCAGTGAAAATAATTTGGCTTTAAATTCCCCACCTCTTCAGTCAGATTTTGAAAATTCAATTCATTTAATGACTGTTCATAAAGCCAAGGGTTTGGAGTTTAATCATGTTTTTATCATCAAAGTTTTATCCGAAAAATGGGATAAATCGTCCTCACGTTCTCTTATTAAATTACCTCTTGGAGTTCTCCTTTATGATATTGAAGCTGATATTTTGGAGGAAGATCGTCGTCTTTTTTATGTTGCTCTTACCCGAGCTAAAAAACAAATTTATCTCTCTTATTCTCGTTTTAACGACTCCAGGAAGGAACAACTCGCCTCCCGTTTTATCTCTGAAATTAACCAAAAATTTATTGAAAAAAAGTCCTCAGACCCAGCCATAGAAAAAAACACCTTGCTTACTTTGTATCATCCTTCTCTCCCCAAAATTAAATCAACTGTTTTATCTTCTTATTTGAAAAACTATTTATCGACAAGTTACCGATTCAACATTACCCATCTCAATTCTTATCTTAAATGTCCCCTCTGTTTTTTCTTTAAAACAATTTTACATTTACCCTATCCTAAAGCCAAAGCCATGTCCTTTGGTACTGCCGTTCATGGCGCCCTCGCTTATTTAACTCAGGTTTACAAAAAAGAAAATTTTCTCATAAATCAGGAAAAATTTCTCTCTATTTTTAATCAAAATTTAAAGCAGGAAAATTTATCACCGACTGATTTCGAACAACTAGAAATTCATGGTCGGGAAATATTAACTGCTTATTATCAACACTATAAAGAGTCTTTCAATGGCAACTGTCTAACTGAGCATGATTTTAAATTCAAAAATGTTCGTCTTGGTAATATTCCCTTAACTGGAAAAATTGATAAAATCGAATTTTTGTCCGGAAATCAGGTTAATGTTGTTGATTATAAAACCGGTAAACCTGATTCAAAATCTCAGCAGCTTAGCCCAGACGGAGATTATTTTCGCCAACTTGTCTTTTATAAATTACTCTGCTCGGAGGCCAAAGGCTTTCCCTACGAAGTTGTTTCTGGCACCATTGATTTTATCGAAAAAAATAGTAAAGATCAGTTTGTCCGTAAAAACTATCTACTAACAAGTGATAATGTTAATAAACTAAAATCTCAGATTACTGAAGTTTTTGACAAAATTGTTAACCTTGATTTCACCCCCAACCCCAAGTGTGAAGACAAAGACCATTTACATTACTTATTTGAAAAATATTTTAAATCTTGACCTCCGTAACACATTGTATTACAATTAACACATGAGACAAATTATCAATATTTCTCTTCCCCAGTCAATGGCAGAATATGTCAACAACGCCGTTAAAAAAGGTCAATTTGCCAGCAAAAGTGAATACTTTCGTCATTTAATCCGTCAAAAATCCGAGGATGAAGCCATAAAAGAAGTTTTAGATAGTCACCGACAAATGAAAAAAGGAAAAATGATTTTACTTAAGTCTTTAAAAGATTTGAGAAACATGTAAAATAAATTACAGTGCGAACATACTATTCTCAGATATTTCTCAAGAACTATAAAAAGTTACCAAAGTCAATTCAGTCAAAACTGGAAAAACAAGAAAAAATTTTTCGCACCAATCCTTTTGACCCGCGCCTTAGAACTCATCCGTTAACAGGAAAACTAAAGAGCTTCTATTCATATTCCATTGATTATCATTATCGCGTTGTCTTTCACTTTGAAAAAGAAGATGAAATTTGGTTTGAAAATATTGGTACTCATGCTATATATAAATAATGCAAATTAAAATTAAACGTTTTGATAAAACCCTACCGCTTCCAGCTTATATACCCGACACCGCCGCTGGCTTTGACCTATTTGTCCGTCTTGATGTTGAAATACCCTCAGGTCAAGTTGTCCTTGTGCCTTTAAATGTTGCTATCGAAATACCTGAAGGTTATCACGCTCTTCTCATGTCTCGTAGTTCAACCTTCAAACGGGGTTTATCACCGGCAAATGGTCTTGGTCTAATAGACCATGATTATCGCGGCGATAATGATGAATGGTTTTTTCCACTTTTTAATTACACTAAATCGACAATTATATTAGAAAAAGGCGACCGAGTTGCTCAAGTTTTAATCGAAAAAACTGAAACAATTGAAATCTCTGAAGTCAACCATCTTTCCTCACCTGATCGTGGGGGATTTGGCTCTACCGGTAACAAATAACTTTCAACTTCGTCTTATCTTCGGTATACTGAATTATGACTTTAACATATGTTCTTTTAGGTGCTGTTATTGGATTTATTATTGGGTTTGTATTATTTCGGAAAAATAAAGACCGAACAGAAGAAATAATTAAAAAAATTTCTGAATCGGAAGAAAGAATTACTAAAGATTTAGGAAATGAATTTTTAAATAATCGTCAGGAACTTTCTTTAAGTTTAAAAAATTCTACCGATAGTAATTCCCTGTCTTTAGACAGGATACAGAAAACTGTCGCCGAAAGATTAGAATCTCTTCAAAAAAATAACGATGATAAATTGGAAAAAATGCGTCAAACTGTCGACGAAAAATTGCAAAAGACATTAGAAACTCGTTTGAGTGAGTCTTTCAAAACAGTTGTAACTCAACTTGACATAGTTTCAAAAGGTTTAGGAGAAATGCAAACTTTAGCAGTTGGTGTTGGTGATATAAAAAAACTTTTCTCAAATATAAAAACAAGGGGAACATGGGGAGAAGTTCAATTAAATAGCCTTCTTGAACAAATTCTAATTGCAGACCAATATGCAACAAATGTAGCAGTTAAAGAAGGTAGTCAAGATCGTGTCGAATTTGCAATTAAGTTACCCGGAAAAGACAATAATAAGCAACAGTGTTGGCTACCGATTGATTGTAAATTTCCGATTGAAGATTATCAATCATTAATTAAAGCAAGTGAATCAGGTGATAAGGTTCAAATTGATATTTATTCTGATGCGTTGGCTAATCGTGTCAAAAAAGAGGCTAAAGATATTTCTGAAAAATATATCGACCCACCACATACCACTGACTTTGCAATATTATATTTACCTATTGAAGGCTTATATGCTGAAGTCACTCAAAATACTAAATTGGTTGAAATACTTCAAAGAGAATACCATGTAACAGTTTCTGGTCCTAACACAATTGCTGCTTTACTAAACAGTCTTCAAATGGGTTTTAGAACTTTGGCTGTTGAAAAAAGGTCATCTGAAATATGGTCAGTATTGGGTACAATTCGAAAAGAATTTGGATTATTTGGTGATTTGTTAACAAAAACTCAAAAAAAATTACATGAAGCAGGAGAAGTAATCAAAGATGCACAATCAAAGTCTCACACAATTTCAAGTAAGTTAAACAAGGTTCAAAATTTGCCAGACAAACATATAGAACCAAAAATGTTAGAGTAAATGTAATAATCCGTCGTTATCACTTACCACTTGACACTGCTTAGCACTCGTCTTATTATATTGCTAATATGGCTGAACTAACTCAACGACAAATAAAAATTCTAAAATGTATTACCGAGGAATTTATTGATTCTGCCTCTCCGGTTGGCTCGGAAACCCTTGAAAGAAAATATAACCTGGGAATTTCTTCGGCCACCATTAGAAATGAAATGGCCTCTCTAACTCAATTAGGCTTTTTAAAGAAAGGCCATCTCTCAGCTGGTCGCTGTCCCACCTCTATGGGTCTAAAATACTATGTCCGTAATTTAATGACTCCCAAAAGTATGTCTGTCGGCGATGAAATTGGTGTCAAAGAAAAAGTTTGGAATTATCGTAATGAATTTGAAAAACTCCTCAAAGAAACTACTCGTGAGCTAGCTCAAAAAACCCGATCCCTAGCCATTGCGACCACTGATCAGGGTTCTGTTTACAGCTACGGTGCCTCTAATTTACTTGAAGAACCCGAATTTTATAACATTGATGTTACTAAAACTGTTCTCTCTCTTCTCGACAATCCCAATTTTTGGTTTGACATAATTAGCAAAGCCGGAGTCAATACTGAAGAGCCGTCGTCTCAACTAATTCATCTTTTGGTAGGCGAAGATCTTGGCATGGAGCATTTAGAACCCTGTGGTTTTGTTTATCAAACATATCAAGCCGGTCCTCATCGGGGTATCGTGGGAGTTATTGGTCCCGCTCGGGTTCATTACCAGGTTATCATCCCGGTAGTTGATTATTTTGCTGAATTAATCTCAACCATTACCGGTTAATTTTTATTATGACAAGTAAAAAAACAAAAAATAAAACTAATCTAGTGCCTGAAATTCTAAAATTAGAAAATCAAATAAAAGAGCTTGAAGATAAATTGACGAGATCCCTCGCTGATTATTCAAATCTTCAAAAACGCCAAGAAGAGCAGCATCAATTCTTTGCTACTTTGGCCATTAGTGCTTTTATCTCGCAGATACTTTCAGTTCTCGACGATCTTTATCTAGCCCAGGCTAATTTAAAGAATCCGGGTTTACAAATGGCTATCAATAATTTTGAAACTGTTTTAAAAAACCAAGGTCTTCAGGAAATTGAGGCCTTAAATAAGGAATTTGTTCCTGATATTATGGAATGTTTGCAAACCAAAAAAGGTGAAACAAATAAAGTTCTGGAAGTTAAAAAACGGGGTTACCTGTTAAACGGACATTGTCTCCGTCCGGCCCAGGTTGTGGTCGGAAAAAAATTATAAATTAATTATTTCATCTAAATAAAAAATATGTCAAACAAAATAATCGGAATAGACCTGGGTACCACTAATTCCTGTGTCGCGGTCATGGAAGCTGGTACCCCCAAAGTTGTTTTAACCGCCGAGGGGCGAAATACTATTCCCTCCATTGTTGAACCGGTCAAAAAATTAGTTGGTGACTTGGCTAAAAGACAAATGGTGCTAAATCCTAACAATACTGTTTTTAGTATCAAAAGACTAATGGGTCGCCGCTACGATGACCCTGAGGTTGAAAAAACTAAAAAAATCGTTTCTTACAAAATAGTTGCCGGAAAAGACAAAATGGCCGCGGTTGAAATAGAGGGAAAAGTTTACACTCCCCAGGAAATTTCCGCTATGATTCTACAAAAAGCTAAGGCTGATGCCGAGAGATATCTCGGTGAAAAAATCTCTGATGCGGTGATCACTGTCCCCGCTTATTTTGATGATTCCCAGCGTCAAGCGACGAAGCAAGCTGGAGAAATTGCTGGTCTCAATGTTAAGAGAATCGTCAACGAGCCCACCGCCTCTGCTCTGGCCTACGGCCTTGATAAAAAGAAAAAAGGGACTGTCGCTGTTTATGATTTAGGCGGTGGTACCTTTGATATTTCCATTCTCGAGATTGGTGACGGGGTTTTTGAAGTAAAAGCGACCAACGGTGATACCTTTCTCGGCGGAGATGATTTCGATCATCGAATTGTTAATTGGCTTATTGAGAATTTTCAAAAAGAACACGGAGTTGATCTCAGTCAAGATCCCCAGGCTCTGCAACGGATTCGTGAAGCTGCCGAAAAAGCAAAAATTGAATTATCGAGTACCGGTGAAACCGAAGTTAATTTACCCTTTATCACCCAAAAAAATAAAGAATCCTTACATTTAACAGTTAAATTAACTCGTTCCGAGCTGGAAAAAATGGTTGATGATCTCATTCAAAAAACTATTGCTCCAGTCGAAAAATGTCTCAAAGACGCTGGTGTCACTAAAAGTGATATCACCGACGTGGTCATGGTTGGAGGGATGACCCGAATGCCAAAAGTGGTCGAAGTTGTCAAAAATTTCTTTGGTAAAGATCCCAACACTACCGTTAACCCAGATGAAGTCGTTGCGATTGGCGCTGCTGTTCAGGGAGCTGTTTTAACTGGTGAAGTTAAAGATGTTGTTCTCCTTGACGTTACCCCCTTAACTTTGGGTATTGAAACTGCCGGTGGTGTCCGCACTCCTTTAATTGATCGGAATACCACTATTCCTACTAAAAAATCTCAGATTTTTACCACTTACGCTGATTCTCAACCTCAAGTAGAAATCAATGTTTTACAAGGAGAGCGTCCTATGGCAGCTGATAATAAAACTCTCGGTCGTTTCATCCTTGATGGTATCGCTCCAGCACCTCGGGGTGTGCCTCAAATCGAGGTCACCTTTGACATTGATAGCAATGGTATTTTGAGTGTTTCCGCGAGGGATAAGGGGACAAATAAAGAACAAAAAATTATTATTCAAAATGCGACCAATCTTTCTGATGAGGAAATCGAGAAGATGAAAAATGATGCTGAAATGCATGCTCGAGAAGACGAAGAAAAACATGGTCTTGTCGAAAGTAAAAATCGTCTTGACGCTACCATTTTTAGTGGTGAGAAAACCCTAAAAGATTTTGTCGATAAAATTAAACCAGAAGATAAGGTAAAAATAGAAGAAAAATTAAAAGCTGGCAAAGATCTTATTGCCAAAACTGACGCCAAAAAAGACGAGTACGACAAATTTACTGAAGAATTAAATCAAATTCTTCAAGTCGTCGGTCAGGCGGTTTATGCCCAACCAGAAGCCGGCCAGGCAGGTCAACCCGGTCCTCAGGCCGAAGGTCCTCAGGCTGATGGCCAAAAAGGCGACGGTAAAGAACCTGAAGAAGGCGAAGTCGTCAAATAAAAAATGAAACAAGATTTTTACGAAACACTTGGGGTCAGCAGATCTGCTACCAAAGATGAAATAAAATCGGCCTACCGCAAGCAGGCCATGCAGTGGCACCCCGATCGTAATAAATCTCCTGATGCTGAGGAAAAATTTAAAGAAATCAACGAAGCATACGAAGTTCTCAGCAATGCCGAAAAGAGGTCGGCCTATGACCAGTTTGGTCATGCTGCCTTTGATCCCAATTCAGGTAATTTTGGAGGTCATACCTATTCTCAGCAAAATGGTCCCTTCAATTTTACCTGGCAAAGTCAAGGTGGCGACCAAGGGGCCGATTTTGATTTTGGTGGTTTCAGTAATCCTTTCGATATTTTTGAACAATTTTTTTCCGCCGGAGGCGGATCCGCCTTTGGCGGAGGTAGTCCTTTTGGAAATCAATCCCGTCGTCAGGTTCCCACTTATAAAATCGAATTATCTTTTTTGGATGCCGCTCTCGGCTGTGAGAAGGAAGTTAGTTTAGATGGTAGTAAAAAGAAGATTAAAATACCGGCCGGAGTTGACGACGGCCAAAGGATAAAATTTAGAGATTTTAATTTATATATCGATGTTTTACCCGATAAAATCTTTAAACGCGATGGTAACGATGTTTATGTTAATCAAAATATCTCGATATCACAGGCTATTCTCGGTGATATTATCGAAGTTCCCACTCTCACCGACAGGCTAAAAATCCGCGTTAAGTCAGGCACCCAACCAAATACTTTAGTTAGACTTCGCGGTCAAGGGATCAAGGATGTTAATGGCTATGGAGTTGGTGATCTTTATATTCGTCTTAATATTGTTATTCCTTCGCGTCTATCCGCCAAACAAAAAGATCTTCTCAAAGAGCTGGGGTTCTAAACCCTTTTCCCTCTACCGCTAAAGCGGTTTCGGGCATTCTCCCTTGAAAAGGGAGAAAATACTATTTCTTTTTCTCTTTCTTTAATCACCTTTAGCAATTCTGTGAAGACATTATCAATTTTATTAACTACCTGATCATTTGTAAATCTAATTGTTTTTATTCCCCGAATTTCCATATACCAGTCACGATTTTTATCTTGCCAATATTTTTTATCATGTGAATCTCCATCAATCTCTATTGCTAATAACAATTTTGGGCAATAAAAATCTAAGATATATTTTCCGATTGGTTTTTGTCTCAAAAATTTCTGTTGTAATTTACGGCTATTCAATATGGTTCTCCAAATTATATATTCTGCCTCGGTTGGATTATTTCGGTTATTTCTGGACAAGTTTCTTAGCTCTTCTAAGTATTTTATATTGCCTCTCTGGGTTCTTATTTCTGGCGGTGCAAGATATTTCACAAATTAATTATGTAAGTATTTTTCCCCTTTTCAAGGGGAGATTCGGCGCAACCGAGAAGGGTTTAAACGTGTTATAATACTCAAGTTACTTTGTGGTATTTGGAATGGGGGCCGTCGTGTCCCCATTTTTATTTACCAAAATACAAATATGGATATCAAAAAACTACCAAAAACAGAATTTGCCGCCGCTGTGGCTCAAATTGCCGGCGAGCGCAATATTAATCCCCAGGAAATCATCGATGCTATCGAGGAGGGTTTAATTTCTGCCTATAAAAGGGATCAAAAAGAACACGGTATTGTTGTGCCCGAAGAGGCTATTTTTGAAGTTGATTTAGCTCCTGAGTCAGGTTCCTTTGCTATCTTTGAAATCGAAGGTGATAAAAAAAATAATGTAACCCCCCCGGGTTTTGGTCGGATCGCGGCGATGACGGCTAAGCAGGTTATTGATCAAAAAATTCACGAAGTAGAACGTGACACCATCATTGATGAATACCGTCAAAAAACTGGAACTTTAGTTTTAGGAGTTATTTTACGAATTGACCCTTATCGAATGACAGTGGGAATTGGTAAGACTGAAGGTATCTGTCCCAAGGAAGAACAGATTAAAAATGAATCTCTAGAAATCGGATCAAAAAAATTATTTTTAATCAAGGAAATTCGTGAAGACGAAGCCACCGGTAAAAAAGACGTTATTCTGTCACGCCGCGATCCTCAGTTTATCGTTCAACTTTTTATCCGTGAGGTTCCCGAAGTCGGTAATCGGGCTGTAATTGTTGAAAAAATTGCCCGAGAAGCCGGTCAAAGAACTAAAATTGCCGTTTCCTCTTCCCAAAACGGAATTGATCCCGTTGGTTCTTGTATTGGTCAAAAAGGTTCCCGAATTCAATCAATTTTAAGTGAGCTTCCCTCCGATGAAAAAGTTGATGTCGTTGCTTTTGCCAAAAACCAGTCTCAGTTTATTGTTAATGCTCTTTCTCCGGCTTCGAATGTCAAGGTTATTTCATTAAAAAATAATTTGGCCCAGGTCGAAGTTCCTGAAGATCAATTGGCTCTCGCCATTGGGGCTGGCGGTGAAAATGTTCGCCTGGCCGGAATTCTTACTGATGCTGATATCAAAGTCAGTGCCGCCAAATAAAATATGTATGGACAGGACATTGTCCTGTCCATACCCAAGAATATGACCACAAACTCTCCAAATAAATATCGTCCACCTATTGTCGCTGTCATGGGTCATATTGACCACGGTAAAACGACTCTTCTTGATCGCATCCGCAATGCTCACGTTGCTCAGAAAGAATCTGGCGGTATTACTCAGCATATTTCTTCTTATCAAACAGAAGTTAAGCTAAAAAGTGGTAAGTCGGGTTTAATCACTTTTATTGATACTCCCGGTCATGCCGCTTTTTGTGCCATGCGCACCCGAGGCGCCAATTTAACCGATCTGGTGGTTTTAGTTATTTCAGCCACTGACGGAGTAATGCTTCAAACGAAAGAGTGTATTGCTCAAATTAAAAAGGCCAATCTTCCTGTAATTATTGCTTTGACTAAGTATGATTTAGAGACTCGTCAACCAGAAATGGTCAAGGGTCAACTTGTTGAAATGGATCTAACTCCAGAAGAGTATGGTGGCCAAGTAGCCATTGTTCCCGTCTCTGCCAAAACTGGAGCGGGTATTGATGAGCTGCTAGAGTTAATTCTATTAAATGCCGAAATTATGGAGTTAAAAGATGAATCCGAGTCCCCCCTAGAAGCGGTCGTGGTTGAATCAAAACTCGATACCGCCCGTGGTCCTGTGGCTGCCGTTATTGTCAAAAAGGGAATATTAAAGCTAGGTGATCAAATTTTTACCGAAAATATTTCTGGTAAAGTTAAAGCTCTTTTTGATTCCTCAGGAAAAAGTATTAAAGAAGCTGGTCCTAGTACCCCAGTTGAAATCTTGGGATTTGAAAAAGTTCCCTATGTTGGCGCTATGATTACAAATAACCCCGTAGAGACGCCTCATGATGCGTCTCTACCAATTACAAATATTCCAACTAATCCCGACCTTCCTCATTTAAATGTCGTTATTAAAGCTGATACCGAGGGCACTCTCGAAGCTCTCAAAAATAGTCTTAGTGGTGACGTTAATTTAATTTACACTGGTGTTGGTCCGGTCAATGACAATGATGTGATTGCTGCCAAAACCAGTCACGCCGAGCTTTTTGCCTTTAATGTTCCCGTCAGTAAAACTATCAAAAACTTAGCCGATAATGAGAAAGTTCCCATTTTTGAATCAAAGATAATTTACGAAATTATTGAAAATATTCAGGCGCAGGTCTTGAAAATGCTTGATCCCACGATTGAGGATACCATTGTCGGTGAGGGGACTATTATCGCTGAATTTAAGATTGAAAAAGTCCGTATTGCGGGGATAAAAATTACCAAAGGTGAAATGACTAAAGGTGATCCTGTTCATCTCATGCGTGAGGGTAAAATTATCAAAAATACCCAAATCGAGGGTATTCGCCAAGGTAAAGACATTGTTGAAAAAATTAAAGTTGGTCATGATTGTGGTATGACTTTTCGTCCCTATATTGACTTTAAAATAAACGATGTTATAATAGCCTATAAGAATTCAAAATAGCCATTTATTTGTAAGCAGGACAAATATGAAAAATTATAATGTTACTGAAATTAAAAATCTTGTTACCAGTGCCAAAAGCGCCCTGATTGCGGTTCCGACATTAAGTGTTGATAGTCTTGGTTCAGCCCTAGCCTTGGGTTTATCTTTAAAAAAACTAGGTAAACAGGTTAAGGTGTTTTGTCCCCAAAAGCCCGATCAAAATTATCAAAAATTAAGCGGTCTTGAGCTTTTAGTCGATAGTTATTCTAATTCCGATTTAGTTATTTCCTTGGACTATCCCATTGATCAAATTGAAGCTGTTTCTTATAACGATGATGGCGGTCACCTAAATCTGGTCGTTAAAACCAAATCTGGGGCTGCTAAAGTCGAAACCAATCAAATTGTCATCAATAATAATGGTTCCGCCGCTGATGTTTGTTTTATGCTTGGTGATGAAGCTCCCCTTGGAGTTTCCGCCTCGATGGTTAACCAAGGTAATTGGGTTCTGATTACCCCCTCTCAGGTTAATAAGACTTGGGCTAAAGCTACTATTTTTGACCCTGACGCTCCTTTTTCAGAAATATTTACTTTCTTATTACCTATGCTTGGTTTAAATTTAGATATTGATTCAGCTAAAGATTTATTAATCGGTCTTCGAGTAGCCACTCAATCTTTCAGTGTCAATGTTTCTCCTGAAACTTTTGAAGCTGGGGCTCTTTGTCTGCGCGCTACCCAGCCAGATGAAAATATAGCTGCTCCTGTTGAAGCTATGCCCATTGAAAATATTGAAAAATCTGGCAACTTGCTTTCTGGAGCCAATAAACCCAATCCCACTCCTACTGCCTAATTTCCGGCTTTTGTGCTACAATACCTACACACTAAATACGGTTTTTCAGTAGCCATTCTGAAATATTATATTTTACCGTTATTAGCGTTTTTATCTATGGCATTAACTACCGAAGAAAAAAGCGAAATTATTTCTAAATATTCCCAGGCCAAGGGTGATACTGGTTCTCCTGAAATCCAAATTGCGATTCTATCCAAAGAAATTGAAAAACTCCAAGGACATTTAGGTGAAAATAAACATGATTCTCCAGCCAAAAGGGGATTGTTAAGTAAATTAGCCAAGCGACGTCGTTTGCTTCGTTACCTGTCAATTCACAACGAAGATCGTTATCAAAAAATTATTAAGAGCTTAAATCTTAAAAAATAAAAATGACTAAAAATTCAACCGACATCGTCATTGGTGACAAGAAAATTACTCTAACTACTGGTCAAATAGCTCCCCAGGCCAACGGGGCTGTTTTAGCTCAAATGGGCAAAACTGTCGTTTTGGCGACCGTTGTTTTGGGAACTATTGATAAAAGTAAAGATTATTTTCCCCTTTCGGTTGAATTTGCCGACAAGCTTTATGCAGGGGGGTTAATTAAGGGTGGTAAGTGGATTAAGCGTGAAGGTGGTCCTTCTGACGCCGCCATTCTCTTTGGCCGTATTATTGATAGATCAATTCGTCCCTTATTTTCTGTTGATTTCAAATATGAGGTTCAGGTAATTGTCACGGTTTTGAGCAACGATAAAGACAATGATGTCGTTATTCCCGCTTTTACTGCCGTTTCTGCCGCTCTGATGCTTTCCGATATTCCTTTTAATGGCCCGGTTTCTATTGTTAGAGTCGGTCTAGAAAACAAAGAATTAAAACTGTTTCCGACTATTACCGATCTTCAAAAATCTTCATTGGACCTTCTCGTCTGCAAAGACTGCGAGGGTATCAACATGATTGAAGCCGATGCTAATATCGTTGACAACGAGACTGTTTTAAAGGCTATAGAACTCGGATTCAAAACTGGTGACGAAATAAACGAGCAGTTAGTCGAATTTACCAAAAAATACGGTAAAACAAAGATTGAGTACGAGCCTCTCTCTCCGTCAAAAGAATTAATTACTGAGGTTGAAAAGCTTGTTAAAAAAGAACTTGATGAGTTTATGCAGGGTGGTATTGACGGTTCTCATATTAGCTCAGAAGAGAAAATAAAAGAAAAGGTCAAAGAGGCTTTCGAAGCAAAAATAAAAGCTGAAGAGGTTGAATCTAATCAGATTATTGAAGCCGTCGATATTTTAATCCGCCAATATCTTCGTGAAGCGACTCTCAAAGGTATTCGCTTCGACAAAAGAGCCCTTGATGAAATTCGTCCTCTCGAAATAGAAGCTGGAGTTCTACCAATGACTCATGGTTCTGCCCTTTTTCAACGTGGTTTGACCCAGGTTTTAACGATTACTACTCTTGGCTCTCTGGCCGAGCAGCAATATCTTCAAAGTAGTAATGGTGAAATTTCTAAACGTTATATTCATTATTATTCCGCCGCTCCTTTTTCTACCGGACAAACTGGTCGTTTTGGTCGCCCCGGCCGTCGTGAAGTTGGTCACGGCGCTCTCGCTGAAAAAGCCTTAGTTCCGGTCATTCCTTCAATTGAAGAATTTCCTTACACCATTACCTTAACCTCCGAAGTGATGTCTCAAAATGGTTCTTCTTCCATGGCTTCTACCTGTGGTTCCACTCTCTCCCTTATGGATGCCGGCGTTCCCATTAAAGATAAAGTTGCCGGCATTTCTATCGGCATGATTTCCGATGATAAGGGTAAATATGTATTATTGACTGATATTGCTGGCATCGAAGACCACTGTGGTGACATGGATTTCAAAATCACCGGTACTCGGACTGGTATTACCGCCATTCAGCTTGATATTAAGAGGCCTGGCCTCTCTCTTCAAATGATTACTGATACTTTTGTTGCTTCTACTAAAGCCCGCCTTCAAATTTTGGACAAAATTGATACAGTTTTGCCAGCCCCTCGGGCCCAGCTGTCTCAATATGCTCCCAAAATTAAGATGATTACCCTCCCCGAAGATAAAATTGGTGAAGTCATTGGCTCTGGAGGTAAAACTATCAAAGCTTTAATGGAAAAATATGGAGTTGAAATTGATATTGATGATGATGGTCGTGCTTCAATTAGCTCAGTAGATAAGGATAAAATCGAAGCCTGTGCCTATGAAATTGAATCAATGATTAAAGAAGTTCAAGTTGGTGAAGAATATGACGGCATTGTTACTCGAGTTGAGGCTTATGGCGCCTTCGTTGAATTTCTTCCTGGCCGAGAAGCCCTACTCCACGTTTCAGAATTAAGTGGGGGATTCATTTCCAATCCTGCTTCGATCATTAAAATTGGCGATAAACTTAAAGTAAAAATTTCTGGTTTTAACGATAATCACCAGATTAAATTAAGCTCACCTGAGTTTAAGGCCGCTCATCCAGGTAATGCCAATTCCATGCCGGAGCGTCAGGGTCCTGCAGCTTCAGGTCGTCCTCCTTTCCGCAATTTCGGTAGCCCAAGTGGTCAAAACCGCGGGAGAAGATAACTCAAAATTTTTAATCTAACCCCTCCGGTCCGGCGTTCACCGGACCACCTCCCCTTGACAGGCGAGGCGAGAACAAGCCATTAATATTTTTTGCCTCACTCCATTTAGATCGAATAATACTTCTTGATTGGTAAATCTAATAGTTTGTATTCCTATTTGGGATAAAAACTTATCTCGTAAAATATCGTTTTCCCTCTTTTTAATGTGTGATCCTCCATCTATTTCGATTGCTAAATTTATTTTAGAACAATAAAAATCAGCAATAAACCTATTTATCGGTTTTTGTCTGCTAAACTTATATCCTGTCTTTTTGTATCTCAAAATTTGTTGCCAAATAATTTCTTCTGCCTCCGTTGGATTATGTCTATTTTTCTTAGCCATCTGAGTTAAATCAGAAAAATAATTAATATTTCCACGTACCGGGTTTAAAGCATCAATTTTTACCTTCTTTTTCATAAAATAAGTATTTGTTTTTCAGCCTCGCCTGTCAAGGGGAGGTCCTCGATTTAATAATCGAGGGGAGGGGTTAGATCAAAAATAATGTATACTTTTTATGTGAATTCGACATTTACAGCTGCTGATGCTATTGCCAAATTAAAAGCCAAGGTTGGTGGCGTTAATCTGCCTCCCGGTTTAGAGGAAAAAATTAATGAATATTTTTCTCAGCTTGAGGTAAATTCTCGCTCTGAAGATACTTTTTGGTCTTATTATCAGTCAATTTCTAAATATTTAGATTGGGTCATTTCTTTGCCTTGGAATACCCGATCTCAGGATATTCTAGACATCCGCTATGCCCAAGAAAAACTTGATGAAAATCATTATGGTCTTGAAGAAGTTAAAGACCGGATTTTAGAATATATCTCAGTGCTTTCTCTTAAAAAAAGTCGTTCCCCAGAAGTCATCCCTCGAGCTCCAATTCTCCTTTTTGTCGGCCTCGTTGGTACTGGTAAAACTACCATGGCCAAATCTATTGCCGATGTTATGGGGCGAAAACTTATTCGTATTCCTTTCGGTGGTCTTGGAGATCCTCTATATTTGCGAGGTCAAAGTCGTCTTCATCCAGAGGCTGAGCCTGGGGCGATTATTCGAGGTCTGGCTCAATGTCAAACTAAAAATCCGGTCATTCTCCTCGATGAAATTGACCGGGTGGCCGATGATTCCCTCAATACTATCATGGGTATTTTAGTTGAGCTTCTCGATCCTGAGCAAAATGCCCGTTTTACTGACCATTATCTTGATTATCCCTTTGATCTTTCCGAGACTTTTTTTGTGGCCACCTGCAACAATACTTCTCGAATTGCCACTGCCGTTATGGATCGTTTAGAAATAATTCAAATGCCCTCATATACAGATGAGGAAAAGATTACTATTGGTCGGGACTATCTTTTACCCCAGGCTCTAAAAGAAAATGGCTTAACCAGTGAAGAACTGAAAATTGACCAAAATATTTGGTTAAGCATCGTTCGCCCTCTTGGTTTTGATGCCGGTGTTCGGACTCTCAAAAGAAACATCGAGGGACTTTGTCGCAAAAGTGCCGCCTTAATTTTATCGGGAACTAAACAGATAATTATTGACGAAACCAATATTAAAAAATTTATCCCCCAGTGGTAAAAATAAAAAAATAATTCAGTGAATAAAAAAGAAATTTATTTATCCTTTATTTTATTAGCTCTTGCCTTTGTTATTTTACTTGTCACCCTTTACCCTTACCGTTATTTTTTTCGCCTCAATCATCATTATCTTTTCTCCGTTGGTAGAAAAAATATTATCAAAATCACTCCAACAATTACTCTGGCCCCCACAATTTTAAAATAATTTAACTTCATCAAATAATGCCTTTAACTAAAGATCAACAGCTTCAATATATTGCCCATTTGGTGGGGGAATGTAAAAAATGCGATTTATCTAAAACCGCTACTAATCCAGTTCCCGGGAGTGGCAATCCCAACGCTGAAATTGTTTTTATCGGTGAAGCCCCCGGGGAGCAGGAAGACAAGCAGGGTTTGCCTTTTGTCGGCAACTCTGGTAAACTACTAGACAAGCTTCTAAATACGATTCGTGTGTCGCGATCCGACGTTTTCATTTGTAACATCTTAAAGCATCGCCCGCCCGGAAACCGGGACCCCTTACCTGAAGAAATGAAAGTCTGTGTTCCTTATTTGAAAGCTCAATTAAAAATTATTCAACCGAAAATCATTATTACTTTGGGTCGTTTTGCGATGAACTATTTCTTTCCCCAAGAATCAATCAGCCGAGTTCATGGACAAATTAGAAATATTACTTGGCAGGATTTACCTTTAACTATTATTCCTGTCTACCATCCTTCGGCTGGCCTCAGAAACGGTGCCATGCTTAAATCTCTGCAAAACGATTTCCTTAGTATTGGCAAATTACTAAAAGATAACTAGCCAGTTTAACTATTTATCTTTTTTACTATTTATCTATTAAACTAATTATTTAAATTATGATTACAAATCAAAAAACAAATCAAAAACCGGCTTTTAATCCAGCCTTTCAAAAGGATTTCTCTCATTCACTTAGTCAAGATGCTCTTCGCATCTCCTCATTGGGTGGTTTTGGTGATGTCACCCAAAATATGTTCGTTTATGAAATCGCTCCTCGGGGTGATTTTTCCAAATCCCAAATTATTATCGTTGATTGTGGGGTTGGCTTTCCTGAAGAAGATGCCTTTGGGGTTGATCTTCAGATTCCTGATACCACTTATCTTCTTGATAAAAAAGACCGTATCTTGGGTATTTTTATCACCCATGGTCATGAAGATCATATCGGTGCCGTCCGTTACATTTTACCGATTTTGGGGAAAAACATTCCTATTTATGCGCCCAAACTAGCGGCCGCTTTTATTGAATCCCGTCTGGCTGAAAATCAAATTCGAGCCTCGGTTAATGTTTATCAGCCGGGTGACACTTTTACCAAAGGTCTTTTTACTATTGAACCAATTCGAGTGACTCACTCCATTCCCGATACTTATCATTTTGCCATCAATACTCCACTTGGTGTTTTTTATCACGGTTCTGATTTCAAATTTGATGTCTTTCCTTTAGATAATAAACCAGCAGAAATTAAAAAAATCGCCAATGTTGGCAATCGCAAGGTTGTCGCTTTGATGTCCGATTCTCTCGGTTCCGATCATGAAGGTTATTCACCCTCAGAGCGGGATATTGCCGAAAACTTTAAGCATCAGATTACTAACGCCAAAGGCCGTGTCTTTGTCACCTCTATAAGTAGCAATATTGTCCGCTGGGGTCAGGCCATTGAATATGGTAAATCAACCGGTCGCAAAATTTGTGTTGTCGGCTATTCTGTGGATAAAGCCATCAATATTGCTAAAGAACTGGGTTATATTAAGCTTGACGATTCTGATCTTATTACCCCAGAAAGGGCAAAAAACTTTCCCGACAATAAACTATTATTCTTAGTGGCTGGTTTTGCCGGTCAACCCGACTCAGCTCTTTCCAAAATGGTTATGGGTAAACACCGTATAAAAATAAAATCAGGCGACAAAGTAATTTTTTCTGCTCCTGATTATATTCCTGGTACTACCAGCAATATCTACGAAATGATTGATATCCTTTCCAAAATGGGCGCCGATGTGGCCTATGGTGATAAAGAAGAACTTCACGTTTCTGGTCATGGTTATCAAAAAGAACATGCGCTTTTAATTTCTTTAACGAATCCTCGCTATTTACTACCAATCGGTGGAAATTATCGACATGTCAAAAGTTATTTTTCCATGGCCAAGACCATGGGTTTTAACGATGATCAGTTTATTACGCCTGATTACGATTCTGCGGTCACTTTTTATGCCAATGGTAAAGTCGATACTAATTTTCACATTCCGATGCACAAAGTTTTAATCGATGGTCTTGGCATTGGTGATGTCGGTGCCACCGTTCTTCGTGATCGGAAAACTCTCGCCGAAGATGGCATGTTTAGTGTTGTTTTAATGGTTAACAAAGAAGCCGGCACGATGTTTAAAGAACCGATAATTCTTTCTCGTGGTTTTGTTTTTATGAAAGAAAATACTGACTTAATCGATTATCTAAAAGAAGAAGTTTTAAGAAAATTTAATGAAGTTACCAGTAAACCGGCCAATTTTGATTATATCCGGACGGAAATTCAAGCTTATCTCGAAACTATTATCAAAGAAAAAACTGGCCGTGAGCCTATGGTTTTACCATTAATCATCGAGATCTAAATAGTTTTTTTAAGAAGATTGTAGAGACGCATCATGATGCGTCTCTACTTCTTTAAATATATTTTCACTTATTTAAGATAAAACATCTCCCAATATATCTGTTAGCATTATTACAATGTCAATTGATGATCCCTCTAGATTTGCTGACAAATTTTCGGTTAATTCACCTCGTTTAAAAAATTGGAATTATTCTACTCCTGGGATTTATTTCATCACTATTTGTACCCTAAATCATAATAATTTTTTTGGAAAAATTATTGATAATCAAATGGAATTATCTGATAAGGGGATAATTGCGAAACAAGAATTAATCAAAACAATTAATCTTCGGTCTGAAATCGAATCTCTCGGATGGGTGATTATGCCAAATCATCTTCATTGGCTTATTCGTGTCCTTGTAGAGACGCCCCGCAGGGCGTCTCTAATCCAACCAAGGCAATCAAATTTTCCATTGATTTTAAAAAATGATCAAAAATTTTTCGATCAAACAATTTCCAATATTATTCAACAATATCCAAAAGAGACGCCTCGCAGGGCGTCTCTACATGATAATCGACCAGTCGCGTTGATAAATTACCGCTATAAAAACCACCCGGATTATTATTTACGGTTAAATCAAAAATCCAACCAAACCATTCCTTTAGTTATAAAACAATTTAAATCCGCTGTTACCCGTCGTATTAATCCCCAAACTTCTTTTTTTGCTTGGCAATCCCGTTTTCATGACGAAATCATTAAAGATAGAAATAGATTCTTTATTATTAAACAATATATTAAAAACAATCCTAAAAATTGGGAAAAAGATGAATATAATAAATGAGTTTTTTAGTAGAGACGCATCATGATGCGTCTCTACTTCTTTAAACACGTTTTTACATTTTTAACAGAATATTTAAAAATCAATAATTTTGTTAAACTAATCTTGCTCGTCTTTGTCTCAGGATTTATCCCAGGCACGGCGAGCATTTTTGTTGTTAAAATAGGTCATGGCTAAATCACAACTCAAAGATTTCAATACCAATCTTTCTGAATGGTATAACGATGTTGTTTTAAAATCCGAACTAGCTGATTATGCTCCAGTTAAGGGCTGTATGGTCATTCGTCCTTACGGTTACGCTCTTTGGGAAGGCATCCAAAAGTTTATGGACACGAAAATCAAAGAAAAGGGTGTCCAAAATGCCTATTTTCCTCTTTTTATCCCCATGCATTATTTGGAAAAAGAAAAAGAACATGTTGCCGGCTTTTCTCCTGAATTAGCTGTAGTCACTATTGGCGGCGGTGAGGAATTAACCGAAAAATTGGCCGTTCGCCCCACTTCTGAAACGATTATGTACGACATGTATAAAAAGTGGACTAGCTCCTGGCGTGATTTACCAGTAATGATGAACCAATGGTGTAATATTGTTCGTTGGGAAAAGCGGACTTATCTTTTTCTTCGTACCTCTGAATTTTTGTGGCAGGAAGGTCATTGCGCTCATTTAACTCAAAAGGAAAATTTAGACATGCTTCATTGGGCTTTGGATATGTACGAGCAGACTTATAATGAATTACTCGGAATGTATGGAATTAAAGGTCGAAAAAGCCAGTCAGAAAAATTTCCTGGTGCCGGTGATACTTTCACCTTTGAATCCTTAATGCCAAACGGTAAAGCCCTTCAAGCCTGTACTTCTCACGATCTTGGTCAGAATTTTTCCAAATCTTTCGATTGGACCGTTCAGGATCAGAACAAAGAAAAAACCTATCCTTGGCAAAATTCTTGGGGCCTATCTACTCGGGCTATCGGCGGCTTAATTATGGCACACGGCGATGAAAATGGTCTTAAACTTCCTCCAAATATTGCTCCTATTCAGATAATTATTATCCCTATTCCCGGACATGTGACCGCCGCGGCTAAAGCAAATGAAATCTATTTGTCACTAAAATCCAATTTCCGGGTCAAAATTGACAATATCGATGGTGAAACTGCCGGATTTAAATTTAACCAATGGGAGTTAAAAGGTGTTCCCCTTCGTTTAGAGATCGGTGACCGCGATGTTGCCGCCAATTCCGTTATTCTTACCCGTCGGGATACTGGTGAAAAGATAACTTCTTCAATCTCCAATCTTGAATCTACAATCTCCAATTTATTGGTTAAAATTCAAAATAACTTATTCAACATCCATAAAAAATTTACCAAAGATCACACTTTTTCAGTAGACTCTTATGATGAATTTAAAAAAATTATGGAAAGTTCTCGAGGTTTTATCAAGGCTCATTGGTGCGAAAATCCCGATTGTGAAGCTGAAATTAAAAAAGACACTAAAGCTACCACTCGCTGTCTACCTTTAGATGCTCCAGAGGAAGAAGGTAAGTGTGTTCGTTGCGGTAAACCCTCTCATCATCGCTGGATATTTGGGTTGTCTTATTAATTTATTGATTTTTAGAGTTTAGACTTTTTCTATTTTTACTCTATACTGTATCTATGCCTCGTGGACGCAAGAAAAATCGAATTCTCCCAACTCTAAAACTCAAACCAGATACCGTCAAATCAATCTTCTTTATTTTCTTTCTAATATTAGCCATATTATCGGTATTTTCCTTTCTTCAGCAGGGGACTATTGCTACTGAGGTTAATTTAATCTTAACTAAATATTTTGGCTGGGGAGCAGTCATGGTTCCTTTTTTATTTCTTTTAATCTCTTTTCTTTTTACCAAAGTAAAATCTGCTCTTCGTGAAGCCAATGTCTTTTTTGGTTTTACTATTATGTTTTTTGCTCTTCTTGGCCTTTTTAAACAAGGCTTTCTCGGTGCCTTTTTTTGGGAGCAATTTTTGGCTCTATTTTCTGAAGTTCTCACCTTTATTATTTTCTTTTTTGCCCTAATTGTCGGCTTTGTAGTCCTTTTTGATACCAATGTCGCTCAGATTTTTAAATTCTTTGCTCATCTTTTTCAAATGATTAAAAAGTATTCTATTGGTCAAAGTAATAAACTAAAAGACAAAAAAGCGAAGCAGTTAGCCCAAAACCCAATTTACCAATCAGAAATGAATTCTTCAGCCAATTCCGAATTAAATTTAAGCCGGGATAAAGATATCTCAAAATCAAGTGCCAAGGCCGACTTTGGTGTTGTCAACATTCCTCCGGTTATGAAAAATTCTTCGCTTCTTACCTCTTCTGGCAATCAGACCTGGGTTTATCCTTCTCTTTCGATTTTTGATGACACTCCCGGAGCCAAGGCCGACAGGGGAGATGTTCGTAAAAATGCCCAGATTATCGAAAAAACTCTCGATTCTTTCGGAATTACGGCTCGGGTAGCTGAAGTTAACAATAGCCCTTCTGTGACTCAGTACGCTCTCGAAGTTTCTCTCGGTACCAAGCTTGCCAAAATTTTATCTCTCAGTAATGATCTGGCTATGGCTCTGGCTGCTCCT
>Ga0116171_10000237_pt1 | contig 58658 bp, 54 predicted proteins | sample AD_JPNHW2_MetaG_FD_89798 | JGI IMG/M metagenome (GOLD analysis project Ga0116171, IMG submission 89798) | Active sludge microbial communities of municipal wastewater-treating anaerobic digesters from Japan - AD_JPNHW2_MetaG | ecosystem: Engineered > Bioreactor > Anaerobic > Digestate | place...
CCCAATAACGTGTTAGATAAATACCTCAGCGGCCATAATGCGGCCATGATCGATGTGAATCTCGGCCAGACGGCATCCAATCTGGGGCTTGAGAACTTCGATCGGCTCACCAGGGAGTTTGAGAGGGATCTTGCCTGGATGACTCCGCCGCCCGGAATATCCGTCAAGATGACCGGTGACACCGTGGTGAGGACGACGACCATTAGCGCTCTCACCACAGGAAGAGTGGAGATGTCGCTCCTGGGTCTGGTCTTGATATTCATACTGCTGCTGGTAATATATAGAGATCTCATCAAAGCCCTCCTTCCCGTGCTGCCTATGCTGGTGGTTATCGGCTGGATGGGCGGAGTCATGTACCTGGGTGGCATGAAGTACACGCCTCTGACTGCGACTCTAGGAGCCCTCGTCCTCGGCGTGGGATCGGAGTATGCGATTCTCATGATGGAGCGCTTCTATGAGGAGTTGCATAACGTAGGAGATCCCTACGAGGCGCTGAAGATCACTGCCAACCGCATAGGTTCCGCTCTAGTGGCATCTGGGCTCACAGTCACCTTCGGATTTGCGGCGCTGATCACATCGCCCTTCAACATCACCAATAACTTCGGACTGGTTACCGTAATGGCCATCATCTTCGCGCTCTCCACCACCTTCACGGTCTTCGTTGTTCTGATGATCCGCATGGAGATCAAACGCGAAATGCTGGAGAACGCGAAACGCGAACTTAAAACCGCATTAGCATTAATCAACAACAAATCAGGGAGAAAAATCGATGGATATTAAGTCTGCCATAACCATGGCTATCTTGTTAGCGCTTCTGGCTACGTGCCAGGCCCAGAACACCTACATACCTTATGAGCTGGGTGGAGACAATTACTATACGATGTACGGCGGTCCGGATCTATCCGCCAGCATTTCCGGCACGAATGAGTTCGATCGGGGTGACACCGTTACGCTATATCTGGATCTGAGCAACTACGGAAGGATCATCGGCTTCAAAGAGGATCAGACGCCTCAGAACCCCAAGGAGTTCGCTCTCGCCGCAGCCGAGCAGCAGGAGGAGTACAAGAAGCCCACCGCCCTGGGAATCGCCGCCAGCCTCAGCTCTGACAATGCCCAGATCGATGTAAAGTCCGGGGATCAGATTGTCCAGTCCCTCAAGTCGGGAGACAAGACCCAATCGCCCCTGAAGTTCACCCTGAAGATCGGCGAGCATGCTCCTGCTGGAGACTATCCGCTCAAGCTGAATGTATCCTACGATTACCAGGATAATGTCCGGGTCTACGCATCGGCCCTCGTCACCAGCGGCAGCTCTCCGACTCTCGCAAACTTCCGGGAGTCATACATTTACCAGAAAGCCAACCAGACTCTGCCCATCACGGTAGTCGTCAAGAGGCAGGCAGACTTTGAGATTCTGGACTGTTCCGGAAAGCTCACTGCCGGAGACAAGAAGTCGCCGATCTCCGCCACCTACAGGAACATAGGAGAGGACCCGATCAAGGATGCTGTTGCAAGGCTGTCTATATTCAAGCCATTCTCGTCCACAGACGATCAGGCATTCATCGGGACGCTGGATCCCGGAGAGGAGAAGACCGTGGTCTTCAGAATGGACGTGGACTCAGATGCCACGCCCAAGGAATACGGAATCAGCAGCGAGATTAAGTACACTGATGTCAATGGAGATAGCATCGTCTCTGAGAGCATGAAGATCCCGGTCATGGTCAAGGCCGCCTCAGCGTCGCTGCTTCTGCCCGCGGCAATTGTCCTCATCATCATATTAGCCGCCGGTGGATACATGTACAGGAAGAAACAGAAGAAGGCCCGCTAATTATTCCCCGGCCTTCTCCTTTAGCGGGGTAATTCTGAAAGGAGTTCTAATGAACGAAAAAGTCGTACTGTCAAGCTGGAACGAACGCTTCTGGGCCTGGCTGATCGATGTCCTTCTCATGAGCATCATCTGGTACCGGGTTATGTTCGTCATAAAAATGGAGGCCCTGAGCATTGCCGGAGCCCTTCTGCTGGCAGGGGCGCTATTCATTTACTGGACGGCACTGGAGGGCTACAGAGGCCAGTCGCTGGGCAAGATGATCCTGAACATAGTAGTAACGGGCTCACTGGGAGAGGATATTTGCTTTAAAGATGCAGCAGTCGAGGCATTTGGAAAGGCATTTCTGCTTCCGATAGACTGCCTTATCGGCTGGTTTGCGTTTTCCCGGCAGAGACAGCGTTTATTCAATAAGATATCCGATACCGTTGTCATCAAGCGACCGGAGCATTATCGGTGAACTGCCGCGTCTGAATTGCGCGGCTTTCCACTTGATCGCCATAACTTGTATCTCCGATAGAACTCCCTCAGTTATGCCGGCCGGCTGCCCTGGATGGTCCCGGACCATGCCTGCCCACGAGCATCAAACGCGGCGAAGCCGCCGGAGAGGAAATCCGTTCTCATGGTCAGAGTACATCGGTAGAGCACCAGCTTCTCGGCATCGATCAGATCCAGATAGAGAACATCCTTCACTGCCTGGCCGCTCGCGGAAACGGAGCTGGCCATGCCGGCAGAACCGGCTAGATACATGTAGCCTCGGCCAAACACTGCATCCCGGTTCTGGACGAGCAGGAGCTGGACCTCGCCCGGAGAGCCACCCTGTAGCAGCAGATGCCAGTTGCCACTCAGGTCCTGCGCAGACGGAACGAAGGGGCCCAGATATGTTCGCCCGCTGATTTTATTCAGATATTCTATGCTGTGCTCCGGATCGAGAGGCTGCATCAAGGCATCGATGCCCAGCGGGTCGGCGTTGGTGTCGGTGTGGACCTGTGCGCTGAGGCTGCCTGTGCTTCTCTTTTCTCCGGGCAGGGTGAATATATCGCTTGCCAGTGGATCGTACTGGGCCTGGCAAGGCGAGATCATCGCCAGAAAAACCACCGCCCAGATGGCCAGAATATTTTCAGACATTTTCTAAATCCCCGAATTCTTCCCAATATATTTGACAATCACATCAATATAAAAATCCGCTCATCAAATAAAAAAGAAAATCAAAGCTTCTCACTCAGGACATTGTACATAACCGTTATGGCCGCTGCCACCGGCCCGCCAATCTCAACCACTGTCTGTCCCTGCACCATGGCCTCTATCACCGAAGAATGGAACGGCAGCCTTCCAGCCACCAGAACCTCCCGCTCCCGGCAGAGAAACTCGATGCGCCTGGACCCGGCCAAATGAAGATCGTATTTGTTGATGCAAACCGTCGTATCGATTCCAAAGTGGCCGGTCACATCCAGTATTCTCTTCAGATCATGCTCACCGGTGATGGTGGGCTCGGTCACCACCAGGGCCAGGTCCACCCCGGTAAGTGAGGCGATCACCGGACAGCCGATCCCTGGAGAGCCATCTATCAAAACCAGGTCCAGATTGCGGGCTGCGGCCACCTCTCGTGCCATTTCCCGAACCATCGCCACCAGCTTTCCTGATGCCTCCTCGCCAGGATAAAGCTGGGCATGAACCATGGGCCCGAATCTGCTGTCGGAAATAAAAGCATGGCCTGCGAGAGACTCTCTCAACTGCACAGCTTCCACCGGGCAGACCAGCTTGCAGACCCCGCAGCCTTCGCAGCGGTCTAAGTCGACCTGATAGTCATCGATTGCCGAAAACCGGCAGGCTTCCTGGCAAGATCCGCACTGAGTGCACCTATCGGCATCGATGAAAGCCTTCTTGATTCCATAGAACGGCTTTTTCGCCGCGACTTTAGGACTGAGGAGAAGATGCAGATCGGGTGCATCCACATCGCAATCGGCAAAGACCGCCCTGCCGCAGGCTAAAGCAGCAAGGGATGCCACTATGGTTGTCTTTCCGGTGCCGCCTTTGCCGCTCACCACAGCCATCTGCTTCATGCCGCCATCTCCTCTATCCTCTCCATCAGGCGGGCAAATCTTTCCTGCCATTCCGGCATCTTCAGAGCAAATATCTCCCCACGGGAATAGATCTCGGCGATCTTCCGATCGAGGGGAATTTCCATGAGCATGGGTATGTCTCTTTTTTCCAGATAACCGTAGACCTTTCTGTCACCAATGCCGCTCTTGTTGACAAGCACACCGCTGGGAATTTTCATCTTCTCCAGCACCTTCAGGGCGATGTCCAGATCATAGAGGCCAAAGGGAGTGGGCTCGGTGACCAGCAGACAGAAATCCGTATCACGAACGGACTCAACCATGGTGCAGGAGGTGCCGGGGGGACAGTCCACGATTGTCTCTTTGCCCTCGAGGCTATCGCTTTCGGCCTCGCCTTTGGCCCAGTCATTTCCCGCCGCCTTGTCCTTCACCGCCTTGATGAGCGGCGTAGCCCGTGCCTCACCCACGGCCAGCTCCCCCCAGACAATCTGCACCCTACCGGTAGCGCTGCCTGATGCGGCCCGAAAGATCTCGCCAATAGACCTTGTGCTCTCGCTCACTGCCTTCTCAGGGCAGATGATATTGCAGCCTGCACAGCCATGACACAACTCTGGAAACAGCAGAACCGTCTGAGGAAGAACGGCGATGGCTTGATAGGCGCAGAAATCGGCGCATTTGCCGCAATGGCTGCACCTCGCTTCATCGAATACTGGAACGGATACCAGGCATTGCTGCTCAGAGAGAAGAGACCTGTCCGGGAAAAATAGGTAGGAGTTGGGCTCCTCAACATCGCAGTCGGCGATTGTGACCCTCTTGCCGGTGCTGACGGCACGGGAAGCTGCCAGGGAGGTGGCAACCAGGGTCTTGCCTGTGCCTCCCTTGCCGCTGGCTACGGATATCTTCAATTGACTACCTCATAATCTTAATGCCGGTGCTCTTTGCAGGCATTGTCCAGATCGGCGCGGCTGAGCATCTCCGCCCTCCAGTCATCTATGGCATCCTTGACTGTTCCGGCTGCTCCCACGAAAACCTCGATCCCAGCCTGATTGAATGCCTGGACTGCTTTGGGTCCCAGGCCACCCACTATCATGACATTCACCCCGGCGGCAAAGATGGTCTCTGTGGGCAGACCCACCCCGCCCATGTGCTCGCTGACATTGGCAAGGACTGCCACATCTCCTCGGTCCAAGTCTACAACTGTAAAGGTGGGAGCCCTTCCGAAGTGCTGGCAGATGTCTTCCTTCATGCCGGCCTGCCCCATTGTAGGAATGCAGATCTTCATTGCTGCTGGCCCCCTCTGCCAGCACCCTGGCTCTGACCACGGCCTCTGCCGCCTCCTCTGCCTGCTCCCTGACCCCGACCCTGGCCCATGCCCTGACCCATGCCGGAGTGAGCGGAAACGGTGGGCTCATCTATCTTGGAGAGCTCTCCTCGCCTGAACTTTTCTGCTACATCTCTTACGCTGCCTCCACCCTGATGCTGATAGACATCGATATTGGCAGCTCTTAGGGTCTTCATGGCATTGGGGCCCAGGTTTCCGGTAATAAGGGCAGAAGCTCCTAGCTTTGCGACCTCTGAGGCGGCCTGAATCCCAGCGCCGCTGGTTGCATTGATATTTGAATTGGCAATGGATTGACCAGTCATGCTGTCCAGGTCGACCACCACGAAGAAGGGACAACGCCCAAATCTGGGGTCCATTGGGGCGTCAATGCCTGACGCCGTTGCAGTAACGCATATCTTCATCTTGAGCCTCACAATATATGATTATTATCGCTTGAAACAATGCTTGGAACAATTATGAGTATATGCGACATAGTACTTAAATGTTTCCTATAACTGCGTCTCCCCTTCCTGCACTTCCTGTCTGGGTCTGCACGAGGCTTGCAGCCAGTGCCTCAAGCGTCTCCTCTTCTGTCTGAATTGTCTCTACTCCCGCTTCAGCGAAGGCATATCCAGGCCCTTTGCCAGCCAAATTCTCCTTGCAGACGACTACATCCGGCTTATGCGTGAGCAGGAAGCGAGCAATCTTCAGCCCTTTTCCCTTGGCAAGATCCTTGTATGGATTGGCCAAGACCTCCTGCCTGACCAGGCTCTTCGTCTTCGTGTCCACCTCCAGCAGAGCAAAATAAGGAGACTGCCCGAAATGCTCGCTCAATCTCCCCCAGGAATCATCAAGGGCTATGGCATATCTCACGCTGCTCCTGGAGAGGGGCTCATAATGGATGAGGACTCGGTCCACACGGGGAAGCTCCTTTTTGATCTCATCTTCGATGCGCCTGCTGGCCAGATGGGCTCTCTTGAGATCAGATATCCGAAAGAGCAGATTGGCCTGGACGAAGAGATAGCGTCCTGAGTTTCTGGCCACCAGCTCCTCGATGCCCGCAACCTCCGGGGCATCCATGATCAATGAGCGGATCCTCTCCAGGGTCTTTGCATCCACGGAAGCATCCAGGAGGACGCGCATCCCATCCACCAGAATGCTCCAGCCCTCTTTGACTATCAATAAGGAGATGATGGCAGCGGCGATTCTCTCGAAGGGAAAGCCGGTATTCTGGGCTGCCAGAGCGAGGAAGACCAGGGTGGAGGTGAGGACATCGGCCTTGTGCTGCACCCCGTCCGCCATGAGGCTGGGCGATCCCGTCTGCTTTCCCACCCGAATTTGATAGCTGCCGAAGAGATAAGGAAGGGGAATGATCGCAGCCAAGGCAAGAAGAGCATACCCTTGATAGAAAGCTGGCTGATCATAATCCAGTGCTGCCTCCAGAAATATCTCATAGGCGGTGAGAAATAGAAGAAAGGAGATGGCAATGGAGGCCAGATTCTCGACCTTGTAGAGTCCCAGGGGAAAGCTCTCGCTCTTTCTCTCCGAGATCTTCAGGCCCAGGATGAGAGCCAGCGAGGCCAGGACATCCACCAGGGTATGGACTGCATCAGCCCGCAGTGCCAGGCTGGCTGTGAGCACGGAGAGGAGAAGCTTTGCCACCAGCAGAAAGAGGTTGAAGCCCAGAGAAAAAAGGGCTACCCGCAACACAGAAGGCACTGGCAGACTCATTCCGGCAGCCTCATGCATTTGCCAGGCGCAGGGACACGGATAGCCATACTGATCTGATCAAATCATGCCCCTCTATTTTCCAATTATCGCTTGATACTCTTCGGATGACAGATACTGAGGGGAGTACTTTTCCCCCAGCCTCTGCAGGTTATTGACGAATGCCCTGAGATGATTTTCCGAGCCCCTCTTGAGGTTGGCGTAGACCAGCCGAATGTCTTCCCGATCGGTTCTGGACGCGCGCTCCTCCAGATCCTTGATGTCAATCTCCTCTACGGCCGCACCCACCATCAAGGCCTGCTCTTCAGAGCTCTTCCCCTGGACCACCAGATCATCGTGCAGCTTCTGCAGGGTCTCATTGGAAAACTTGCCTATTTCCTGGGTTGGATTGGGCATGGAGTATCTGGTGAGCAGGGTCTTCACAGCTTCTTCATGGGTCCTCTCCGCCTGGATGATGTTGCTGAAGACGCGCAGATTCCACTTATCATTGAGGGCCGAATAGACATCTCCTGCCAGCTTTTCTTCCTCGACCATATAGAGCAGATCCTCGCTCTCTGCTTTGCTCAAGCCCCCAGTCGGCTCTCCTGCCAGGGCCTGCCCCAGAGCATTCTGGTCCAAGGTGCTCGTATAGTTCTCGTCTACCAGAAGCAGGTTCTGATTTTGCTGATCTTCGCCGGCTGCATAAGTGTCGCCAGAAATGGCTGCCAGCAGCAGGCACAGGCTGGAAAAGAATATTGCTTTCATGTGTATATCACCATTTGGTAGATCTTATTTATATTTTAAATTATTTAGATCTTATGCCTTTATACTCTACGCCCATCTGATCTACATCCATCTGCTCTGCATCAGATATAGCCCAGCCATCATTATAGAAAAACCGGCAATTAGTCCGATGTTGGCGATATGCTCGCTTCCGTACCTGTTGGCAATGGGCAATAGCTCGTCAAAGCTTATGAAGACCATTATCCCCGCCACAATAGCGGAAGCTGCAGCTAATAGCCAGTCGGTGAGAAAAGGATAGAGCAGCAGCACTGCCAGGACAGCCCCCAGTGGTTCGGTCAATCCTGCGGCAAAGGAGATGAGACAGGACTTTCTCCGGTCGGATGTGGCGCAGTAGAGGGGAATGCTGCAGGCCAGGCCCTCTGGTATGTTGTGGATTGCTATTCCGATGGTGGTCATTATGCCGCTCCGGTAGAGCCTGTGGCATTGTGAGTCCACCTGCCCGTCCATGTGAATATGAGGAATGAGATAGTCGAGGCCGTAGGTGAGAAGCATGCCCAGGAGGAAGGAGAGATTGGCATAGCCGAATCCGATAACCAGCCGGGAGCTACAAAAGAGGTCGACGAAGCCCACGTAGATCATCACTCCGGCGGCAAATCCCAGGCTGAGGGAAAGGTAGCGCATGTCGGGCCTGGGGATGAAATAGGCTGCCAGGCTGCCGATGCCGGTGGCGAGTCCCGCCAGGATGGGGAGGGCAATTGCTGCCAGGATATTGCCTTGCACAGGGAAACTAATGAGTCGAAATTATTTCAATCTGCTGCTTCACGCCAGAAGGGAATGGGTCATATCGTCCGGGTAGCGTACTGACGGAACGCCACCGGAAAAGCACATGGACTCGCAGCAAATTTCAGCATATCCGGGTCCATCGCAATGACGATCCGTTCCTCAAGCATGAACGATTTCATCTCCAGGCCCGTTAAAAAGCAGATGCTGGAGAAGGTGATTGCAGCATGGCTGAAAAAACAAGGCCCGTAGGATCAAAGAAAGAAGTCATCTTGCCTTGTCAATGGCAATTTCCTCAGCGGAAGACCTGAGTATTCTCGCTCCCACAAGCCTCTTCGTAGCCTCCTGTCTGGGATAGAGCATCACATGGTGCGAGTTTCCGGTCTCGATGATCCTTCCGTCATCCATTACGGCAATCCGGTCTGAAGTCTTGAGGGCGATCATCAGGTCATGGGTGATGTAGATCATGGCAAAGCCCCTAGAATTCTGCAACCCTTTGAGCATCCGCAGGATGTTGGCTGCGGAAGACACATCAAGAGATGCGGTTATCTCATCTGCTATCAGAAGCTTGGGCCTCATTATCAGAGCCCTGGCAATGGCAACCCTCTGCCTCTGTCCTCCGCTCAGGTCGCCGCAAGGCCTGCGGAGAAACTCGTCTGTGGTTGGCAGGCCCACCGATGAGAGCGCGTTTGCCGCCAGTTCGATTCTCTCACGGGGCGATTGCAGCCTGTTGATGTCCAGCGGCTCCTTCACTGCATCTTGAACTGAGAACCTGGAGCTGGTGGAGTTGGCCGGGTCCTGAAATACGATTTGTATCCTGCCGTATCCTGATCCGTACATGTCGCCGTTCATCTTCTTGCCATCGAATATTATCTCGCCCACATCCGAACCCATGACCCCGGCCAACATATGGGCAAGCGTCGACTTTCCCGATCCGGTCTGACCGACAACTGCTATGACCTCACCCTCCCTCAGATCCAGCGAGACATCCTTAACCGCGTCCAGCAATCTTCCGTCAGATAATCGATAGCTGTAATTCAGGCCCGATGCCCGAAGAAGGGTGACCACTCCTCCCAGATGGCAGGCCACTTCCCTCTCCGAACTGCCGGCTTTCGGGCCATCCGCAGAGACCGGGGCTGAGATAGGCATCAGTTGAGGAGGCAGCCGACTGCACTGATCGATCCTCTGGGTGCATCTCCCAAAGAATGGACAGCCGCTCACCGGCCCGGATGGAGCTTCGCCTGGAATTCCCCACATGTCTCTGTAGAGGAATATGCCGGGTGTGGAGTTGATCAGGCCCCTTGTATAGGGATGAATTGGATAGTCGATGATCTCGGAAGTTGCTCCCTGCTCCATGATCCGTCCGGCGTACAAAACTGCCAGCCGGCTCGATACAGCAGAGAGAAACGTTATGTCATGAGATATCAGTATCATGCTGCAATCTGCCGTCTTTTGCAGCCGGCGAAGCAGATCTGAGATCTCCTTCTTGGTGAACGCATCCAGAGCCGATGTAACCTCGTCCAGGATGAGGATGTCAGGATCGCAGGACAGAGCCATAGCCAATAATGCCCTCTGTCTCATTCCTCCTGAGAGCTGATGGGGATATGCGTCCAGCCAGACGGGATCGAGGCCCACCTGCTCAAATAGCTTGATGCATCTCGCCCGGGCCTGCTCTTTCCCGAGACCCAAATGCTCAATCATCGGCTCGCTCACCTGGTCGCCCACCCTGATCACCGGGTTTAGCACCTCGAGGCTGTTTTGGAAGACCATGGCAATGTGCCTCCACCTTATCCTGTCCTTTTCGCCATCCTGCATGGCGAGCAGATCTTCTCCCTGAAAGTGGATTGACCCGGAGCTTCTCACATTATCCGGCAGAAGCCCCATGATCGCCAGGCCCAGGGTAGTTTTGCCGCTTCCAGACTCTCCTGCCAGACCAATAACTTCTCCCTTTTCAAGGGTCAGGCTCAGGTCGTCAACCGCCCTGAAGGCATCTGTATCCGAGACATAATCTATAGAAAGCCCTCGAATCTCCAGAAGCGACATCATTGACCACCCCTTGACCGGAGCCTGGGATCGACGATTCTCTCCATATCCCTTCCGATGAAGGCCAGACAGAGGAGCAGGAATATGAGAGCGATCAGCGGCGGCATCAGCCACCACTGCCAGTAGGGCGTGAAATAGATGGACCGAAAGCTGGTGGCGTAATGGAGCATCATTCCCCAGCTTTTGGAGGTTGGGTCTCCCAGCCCGAGGAAGGCAAGACCCGATTCAGCTACAATTGCATAAGAGGAGATATTGAGAATGCTGACGAATATCAGGGGGAGCGCTTCAGGCATGATATGCCTTCGGATGATGTAGACGGGCCCCGCTCCATAGAGCCTCGCAGATATGATATACTGCTGCTTTTTCATGGCCAGAGCCTGGGATCTGACGACTCTGGCGGGCTTGGCCCAGCTGAGAAATACGAGAACCAGTATGACATTCAGGATGCTCGGATTGAGAAATGCGGCTATTACGATGAGCAGAGGAAAGCTCGGCAGGGCCATAGTGATATCAATGGTCCTGAGGAGAACCTTATCCCAGTTTCCTCCCATGTATCCGGCCATCAGTCCAAGAAAGCCGCCTCCAACGCCGGAGATCATGGCCACTGCGAGGCCGATGACCAGGCTCATCCTCGTTCCGTAGCAGATCTGAGACCAGATATCCATTCCAAGCTCGTCCGTTCCCAGGATGTGATCCGGCCCGGGCGGCTCCAGCGACATCCCGGATATGGCCGAGGGATCATAAAACGTAACGAATGGTGCGAAGACTGCAATGAAGACGATGAGAAGCAGGCCGGCAATCCCCATCTTCCCGGCGGGCGAAAATCGTCCGATCGAATCGCAAATTGAATCTAGAGCCGCTGCCAAAAGGCCCCGCAATGTTTCTTCGTTCTTCGATACAATATTCAAATCGGCCTTGATTGCCCTGAAACCCGCCATCTTTGCGGCCTTCTGGGCAGCCTTAAATGATGCCTCTTTTTCCTGGCGCCATGCTTCGCAGACTGCTTCAGCCATTATACTGCCTCGCAGGATGAGGTTCTCGGGTCAAGGCGCTCGTAGACGATCTCAACCAGATAGTTGACGGTCAGTATGCTGAAGGCCATGACCAGCATGATTCCCTGGATCAGCGGATAATCCCTGGCGATCACAGATGATCGAAGAAGGCTTCCGACACCTGGATAGGAGAAGACGTTTTCCACCAGAACCGCGCCGCCCATGAGCATGCCGATCATGAAGCCGACTCTGGTCACCACGGGAAGGAGAGCGTTTCTGAGGGCATGTCTGGTCCATACCAGCCTCTCTCCAATACCTTTTGCCCGGGCGGTTCTGATGTAGTCCCTGGTCATGACGGTGACCAGAGTGTTCCTGGTGAGCAGGTAGATACCGGTCAGCTGGGTGAGCGAGAGGGTAATAATAGGAAGAACTGCATGGTATCCGATATCCCAAAGGGCATCGAACGGATGGGAATAATGGGCGAAGGGCGTTATTGCTCCGGCGAGAGGAAAGGCCTTGAGCTTGACGGAAAATGCGAGCAGGATCACCAGGCCGAGCAAAAATGAGGGTATCTCGGCAAAGCTGATCAGCCCGACAATCAGCATCTTATCGGCGGGACTGTCCCTGCGTCTGGCTGAGAAGAGTCCGAGCAATACTCCGGCAACTGTGCTCATGAGCGTTGCACCCAGCACAATGAGCGCGGTCCATGGAAGCCGGGTCCATATAGCTTCCCAGACCGGCACTTTGTAGTAGATGCTCTCACCCAGGTCGCCCCTGGCAACGGAGAAGATGTAGCTGGCAAACTGCTCATAGACTGGCCTGTCCAGCCCGTAATAGCTGATGAAATACTGCCGCTGCTCTTCTGTCAGAACCGATATGACCTCGTTTTCCGAATCGGCAGACAAGATCAGAAAAGGATCGCCAGGCATCATCCTGGGCAGAAAAAAGTTGAGCACTAAAATGAGAAAAAGGGCTGTGGCGTATTGAACGGCAACGCCCTTCTTTCCTCTGCACCTCATCGTCCGTTCTTCTCCCAGACCATTATTCCTGTTATGCTCTCGGATGTGGAGTGATACATTCCGTCTGTGGCTCTCTCTTCAAAGTATTTCTTCATCCGGGCCTTCATCTCATCGTTCACATCCTTCCGACCGCTAAAGAATCCGGAGACGGTATCCACCATGCTCTGCACGGTCTCGTCGCTCTCCCAGCCCCTCTTGGACAGCTTCATAGCAGGGCGGTATCCCAGGCTGTAGAGATACATGAACGGGATGTGAAATCCGTGTCCACCGTCTGCGAACTTTTCTCCAAAAAGGGACTGGTATAGATCGTAATAGGAGGCGTCCCACTTCCGGCTGACGAAATTGCTGTAGTAGCAGACCCTTCTGGACGCCTGCATCATCTTCTCGAAGCTCTCGGGACTGTTTATTCCCGGAGTCATAGAAGCCATGACCAGATCGAAGCCGCCCCTGAACCCCTGAGCATCGATATCGATCTCGTCCCAGGATGATTGGAGGGTCCTAATCGAGGAAATATTCTCCTCGGCGGTTCTCTCCTGGAGGTGCTTGAGCATCTGCTCGGATATGTCCAGTGCTGTGACCTTTGCGCCCATCCTGGCCAGGGGAATGGCAAACGTCCCTGGGCCGCAGCCGATATCCAGAACCTCCGCTCCATCGAAGTCAAGGCCGGTGCTCTTTATAATGCCCAGGACCTCATCAGTTCTCTTCTCTTTTCGATCCCCTTTGATTCTGCGGGAGAATCCTTCTGCTCTCCTGTCCCAAAAGAGAGCGGACTGAGGGCCGCTTTTTCTATTCTGGGAGAGGCTCGTCCAGTGTTCAGCCAGGCATGCGGTCTCGTTGTTCTGCATTTGCCTTCAGCTCCTCATTTCCTCAATTCGCTGCGGTCGAGATAGGACAGCTTGCTGTGTGTCATCTCGTGGTGATCATACATATTCATCCAACCATCGTAAACTGCCGGCCGGTAGGCATTGTAGCTTGCAGTGTAGTAGAGTGGAATGCTCGGGACCTCGTCTGCCAAAACCTCCTGCAGCTCGTAGATGAGCTCCTTGCGTTTTTTCTCATCGATTTCCTTGAGCTGGGCGAGGCTCAGCTCGTCAACGCGATCGTTTTCATATCCGATGAGAGGCCTGCCGTGGCTTGCGCCTTCAATGCCAAAGGACGAGCCGCAGAATTTGGTTCGCAGGTAGTCCGCGTCTCCACCCCATCCGCCGTAGCCGTTGATCCCTATCTCGAAGTCGCCATCCTTCAGCTTGGAATCTCTGGATTTGCTCTCAATGGCCTGAATGGCGACATCGATTCCCGCTTCTTTGAGGCGCTCCTTTACAAGCTCGCCGATCCTTGCCTGATCGCTCGAGAGTATCACGGTAAAGGAGAGCTTCTGGCCGTCTTTGTCCATGATGCCGTCGCCGTCCGAATCGATCCATCCGTCATCAGCGAGCACCTGTTTTGCCTTCGCGGCATCGTGCTCGTATTTGGGCAGATCCGGGTTGTACCAGATGTGATCCTGGGGCAGAATGCCCATGCTGCCAGGCTTGCCGGCGCCTCTTCCGATCTTCTCGACCAGTTCATCTCGATTTATGGAATAGGCAAATGCCTGTCTGACTGCTTTGTCCTTGAGACGCGGATTCTTGTTCATGTTGAAGGAGAGTTCATACCCCCAGATAGCAGGCTGCTGGAAGATATAGACAGTCGGATCGCTCTTGAACATATCAAGCAAGTCGGCAGAAAGGCCCACAAAATCGATCTCTCCCTGCTGGAAGGCTACGGTTGCATCGCTTACCGGTATGAACTCGATGGTCTTTACCCTGGGTTTCGGTCCCCAGAAGTCCTCATTGGCCACGAATTTGTAGGTTCCGTGCTCCTTGCTATACTCTGCTAGCTTATACGGTCCGGTGCCGATAACAGCTTCCGGAGAATCGAACTTGTTGGGATCGGATACGTCCTTCCAGATGTGCTCGGGGATTATCCTCACAGAAGCCATATCGTCCAGGAAGGGCGCTATCGGCTGGGAGAGGGTGAACTTGATTGTATGATCATCGATCACATCGATATTTACGACGGACGGGAGATCATAAGAAGATGCAGGCGAATGTTCCTTTTCGTATTCAACTGTGAATTTAACATCGTTGGCGGTGAATGGCTCGCCGTCCTGCCATTTCACATCCTTTCTCAGATTGAATGTGTATTCTTTTGCGTCCGGGCTGATATCCCAGCTCTCTGCGAGCCAGGGAATGAGGCCTTTATCGTCTTTCTCGATGAGGCTGTCGAAGATCAGGTTCATCTTGTAGATCCCGGGGCCTCTTGGATAGTGCATGAACGGAGTCGGATAGCCCGAATCTCCGCCGCTCAAATGAATGACATCCACGACCTGTGGAGATGACGACTGTGCGCCTTGCGATTGGGCAAGACATCCCGTGCAGATCAGCGCTATGCATGAAACGGCAAGAGCTGCCGCTATTATGATCCTGTTCCTTAGACGAGAATCTTTGTTACGCATCCAATCATATCCTTTCCAAGTTATGCAATTCTAACTATTGTCCAACTAGGTAACTAATTTTATATCTCAATTGCATTCAAATTCTGATTGATTAATATTAAGTGCAGATGATAACTTAATAGTTATTAACTTTGCTATGATTGATATGATCAAGTGTGATTATTTTTATAATTATCAATCATAATAATCCTGCAGGGACCCCTCCAGGGGTGTGCGGAAGAAATGGGCTCACAATAAATTGAGCGTACAACAGAATCTATCAACGACGCGCAGACTGAAGGTTGCCGATCAGAGCGGCAATTAGAAGATTGACAGACCACCATAACGATCCGCTTGATCGCTGGCAAGCGATGCATTCCTGCCTAGATGGAGACTGCACGCATCTAAATGGGGGCTGCATGCACATCAAGTGAGACTGCAAGCATATGCAGCAGCTGGAAGGCAGCGCGGGAACGGGACAGGCAGGCAGCGAGCAGGGCATAGCTGCGCAGGCAACTGTCGCGACGAGCCCTGTCGCCAATAGGGCCCGCTATCAGAAAGGAGCGCTGCTCATCGGAGTGATCTCAATTCCGGCTTCCTGGACCGATCCCCAAAACACTTCCCTCTGGCACTCTATCCACTTATCGAAACCTTCTTTGCAGCAAACTGACGGCAGGAAGCAGAAATAAAATCAAAAATAAGGATAAGGCGGCTAAATCCCGCATCATTGATGGCTCTGCTCCCTGGAAGAATGATGCCTTCAATCCCTGCACGGTATAGGTGAGGGGTAGCAGTCGGGAGAGGAGCTGCAGTCCATCGGGAAGGGCTGAAACAGGATAGACCACACCGCAGAGAAATACCATTAGGAACCTGGGAAGGTTAAGCAGGGTTTGAGCCTCGAATACCTCCCGCACAGATACGCTGAATAGGGCGCCCATGGATGAGAAGACCAGGAGAGAGAGCAGCGATATGATGGTGAGGGAGAGGATATCCGGCCTCAAACCGAGAGCGAGTATGGCTCCGGCGGCCACAATGGCAGTCATAATCAATCCGAAGAGAAAACCTCCCATGACCTTTCCCAACAGGACTCCAGTCATGCTGATAGGGGCCAGGAGCAACCGCTCCAGCGTCCCCAGCCTCAGCTCGAAGTTGATGACCACCGCTTCCGCTGCCGTGGTGCTGAAGACAATGGTCATGGCCAGCAGGCCCGGAACCAGCTCAGCAAAGTCGCCAGGATTGCGCAGGTAAAAAGCTAAAGTCCAGGCCAGGGGAAAGACCATTCCCCAGCTTATGGCCGGAGGCTTGAGGTAGTAAGTCCTCATATCCTTGAGGGCAATCTCGTAGATGCCCCTCATCTCATCCCGCCACATCATCTTCCGCCACCATTACTTCTACCGCCACTCCTGCCGCCACTACTACTTCTACCAACTCCGTTCCTGCCATGGTCCTTCTCCGCCATTACGGCCTGCGGAGGCTGTCCGGTTATCTTGAGAAAGGCATCCTCAAGGCTGGGAAGGAGGGTGCTGACAGATTCGATCCCTATCCCGATATCCCTGGAAAACTGAAAGACAGAATCGAATATATCAGGCGGGTCGCCACCATAAATCCTGATTCTATTCCGGTCCAGCAATGCCGCCCGCGATCTGGCGAGCCTTCCCTGAAGCACGCGGATGGATGATGAGAGATCGCCCCTGAAGGAAAACTCGATCACCGATTGTTCTTGAACCAGCCTCTTGAGAGCTTCCGGGGTGTCGATTCTCACAATTCTCCCCCTCACCAGTATGGCAATGCGATCACATAGCAGGTCCGCTTCTGCCAGATAATGGGTGGTGAGAAATATGGTCAGGCCCTTTTTGCGCAATCCGGATATGAGGCTCCTCAGAGAGCGTGCTGCTGCGGCATCAAGTCCGGTCGTTGGCTCGTCCAGAAAGAGGAGGCGCGGTTTGTGAATAAGAGCTGCTGCGATGGTCAGGGCGCGCTTCATTCCCCTGGAGAAGTTGCCGAAAAGGTCATCCTTTCGCTCATAAAGGCCGAAGTCCTTGAGCAGCCTGTCTGCTCTGCTCTTCTGTTCCTGCCGGGGCAGTCCGTAGAGCCGGGCCATAAAGAGAAGATTGTCCGTTGCAGAGAGCTCATCGTAGAGATTGGACTGGTCAGGCACCATACCAATATGTCTTCTGGCCTGGGATATGCCGCTTGACAGATCATATCCGAGGACACTGGCCCGGCCCTGTGAAGGCTGGGTGAGGCCGACCAGCATGCGAATGGTGCTGGTCTTGCCCGAACCATTGGGACCGAGAAAGCCGAATATCTCCCCTTCATTTACCTGAAAGCTGATGCGATCTACGGCCAGAAGGCGGCCGTAGCGCTTGGTCAGCTCTTCCGCTAATATGGCAGGCTCTTTCTCTGGCATGAGTCGATCATCTGCGGCTGACTGGACTGATGCCTGGACGGACATAATGCCTCATCTCAGGACCCTTTTCTTGAAATCCTCAAATCCGATGGAGCTGATAAATTCCCTCATCCTCATGCCCGGCTTTGCTCCCTCCCGATATACTTGCACGATCTTCTCCAGGAGAGGCATGACGGCCCCCTCGGGCACCATGTCGCAGAGAACCCAACCCTCGTGGGGAGGCCAGCTTCCTCTGCCTCCTACGAATAATATGAATCCATTCTCGGCTGAGTACTTGGCTGCCTGCTGGCAGGCTGCCACGCACCGCCCGCACATAACGCATTTGTCATAGTCGATGACCGCCTTGCCGTCGACTATTCTGGTAGCCCCTACCTTGCAGACCTCAACGCACTTTCCGCAGCCTGTGCACTTGTCCAGCACTATCTCCGGCCTCACCCTGCCCATCAGGCCGATCTCATTAAACTGCGGACGGGTGCATGGAAAAGGACAGCCTCCAATTCCCACTTTGAGGGGACCTGGGGTCTTCTCTCCTGAAAAGCGGCGACCTATCTCCCTGGCCAGATCGGTCGTCTCGGCAGCGGCCTTGAAGCAGTAGTTGGAGCCCAGGCATGATACCACATTGCGAAATACCATTCCCGCTGATCCGGGCACCAGGCCCACCTCCTTGAGCTCGGAGAGGGCTTTTTCCAGATTATCCTCAGCCACGCCCAGGATCGACAGCTCCTGGCGCACAGTGAGGTGAACCTCCGAGCCGTATCTGGCTGCGACCTCTCCCGCCCGCTTCACCTGCTCGGCAGTGAGCATTCCTCCGGTGACCTGCAGCTTAATCTCGAATCGTCCATCTTTTCTCAAGAACACAGCGGGCATGTTGCCGTAGATCCTCGGCTTTAGTCCCTTCCCAGCTTGCGCCATCTCTTTCCTACTCCTATGATAATGATGGTGATGATTTGATCGTAAATAAACATAGCGCATAGAAAAACGATACCAATGGCAGATACATGATGCAATAACATTAAGTATATATTCGCATAAGCTATAATTCATTTATAACCATGCAGAATTACAGAGAAGAGATAGAGAAAACCGTCCTAGACGAAAGGACAAGCCATCTGGAGCGGCTTCATGCCGTCCGGAGATTGGGCAGGATGAATGACCCCCGCTCCGAAGGAGTCCTCCTCAGAGCTCTGAAGGACGAATATCCTGCAAGGGTTCTGATCGAAATATCCGGGGTGCCGGAGAGCCGGCCCGACAACCTTGAGCTTCTCTTCAAGCTCCTTCACATTACCTCCGCCTTCTGCGTGATGCAGATTCATGCTGGACAGCAACATTGGCTCCCGGCGAACAATAATCAGGGGAGTCGTCAAGGTGGTCATCAGGGCGATCATCACCGCAGTTGCCCAATTGAGACCTATCAACGTCTCCAGTCTGACAGTATCTCCTGAAGTTCTCGATCCAGATCGAGTCCCGGGATGACAGGCCTGCGAACTGCACAAACTTCTCCAACTGCTCCATTGTCTCCCTGCCGACGTGGTGCTCCATCTGGCAGGCATCCCGCTCTGCCACAGACCTGCAAACGCCGATAATCTCCAGGAAATCGGCGATAGCCCTGTGCTTGCCCACAAGTTCTATGGCAAGCCTTCTTCCTGCGTCGGTAAGAGTTGCTCCCGCATAGCTCTCATACTGCAATAGCCCCTCTTTCTGCAGCTTTTGAAGCATCTCCGTTGCCGAGGACGGCTTTACGCCCATGTCTCTGGCGATCCTTCCTGTGGCGGCTCGCCCTTCAGTCAGCTCAAGGGCATGAATGGTCTCGATGTACTCCTCTACGGTCTTGCGTCTCATGGCAACCCTATCATTCCACTCATCCTATCAAAGACCATCGCATGGCTCCGCCCACCAGCAGGGCAGTGGCTACCATTATGGCCGATGATTTCAGCGTGTCATATAGCCCCAGCTCCTTTACCAGCAACGCAAAAGTGGCTATGCAGGGGAAATATAGTGAGAGCAAGGTAGTGGCCACAACCATCTGCCCGGCGGTCAGGCACAGAGGAAGAAGCATCCCGACCGCCAGATCCTTTCGGAAGAATCCTACCAGGAGGGCAGCCACAGCTTCACCTGGGATGCCAAGCCACCACTGCATGAAAGGCGAAAATATGCGTTCAACCCAGGCCATGAAGCCCACGCTGTAGAGAACGTTGACAAGCAACACACCCAGGAACAGAAATGGTATGGCCTCGGCCAGGAACCATCTGATGCGCATCCATGTCTTCTTCAGAATCATGGAAGCGTTCGGACGCCGGTAAGGTGGTATCTCCAGGAATATCTCCGGGCATTCGCCCTTTACCATCCGGTTCAGGACCAGACCCGCCACTATATAAACAATGGCCAGAACTGCAAAGACCAGAAGCACATACTTCTGGCCATAGGAGCCCAGCACCCCGAATATCATGGCCGATTTGGCGGTGCAGGGCACAGCAAGGCCGAGGAGTGTGAGGGATATGAAGCGCTGCTTTCTGGTCTCCAGTACCCTGGCAGATAGAGCACCCGGTACATTGCAGCCCAGGCCCAGAAAGAGGGGTATTATGGCTGTGCCATGCATCCCTAGCCGGTGAAAGAGGTTATCGGATAACGTGGCCAGCCTGGGCAGATATCCGGAGTCCTCTAGCAGGGAGAGAGCCAGGTAAAATCCCACTATGTAAGGCAGGACCATTCCCAGGGGAACGTAAATGCCCGTGGTCAATAGCCCCATGGACTGAACATAATCGATATCACCGTTTATGATCTTGCCGATGAGCAGGTCGCGCAGCACGCCCGGTCCAAGCTCATCGCTTATTGCATAGGCCAGTGGGCGGTACAGCTCAAATAGAGGCTCAAAGAGATAGGAAATCAGTCCCTCGCCGACCAGCCTCACCAGGTAGAAGGTGGCAAGGATGACCATCAGGGCGATGGGTGTTCCAGTCAGAGGCCTGATGGTGGCTTCAGAGAGACGGTCAGCCAGACACGGGTGCCGGTGCGTCACCTTCTGGACAGCCTTGGATATGCGCCCGATCTCTACCCATTTCTCTTCCTCTGAGAGGGGCCTGACCTGGGGAGGTGATCGGGCCTCTGCCAGCCTGTCCACCAGCTCTCGTATCCCTTCGCCGGTCAGAGCAGTGGTGGCAACCACCGGCAGACCAATACGCTCTTCCAGGGCTTTCTGATCTATCTCTATTCCTGATCGCTTCGCTTCATCCCACATATTGAGGACCAGGATCATGGGCTTGTCCTTCTCCATCAGCTCCAGCGTCAGGAAGAGGTTTCTCTCCAGATTGGTGGCATCAATTACATTGATTACCAGGTCCGCCCAGCGCAATACCTCTGCAGCCACCTCCTCTGCCCGGTTGGTCGGCTGGAGGGAGTATGTTCCGGGTGCATCGAAGAGCTCGCATTGCTCTCCCCGAATAGAGGCCTTGCCCCGCGAAAAGTCAACCGTAGTTCCCGGATAATTGGATGTGATCACCTCCGCACCAGTGAGCCGGGAGAAGACCACGCTCTTTCCTATGTTGGGATTGCCCATCAGGACGATTTGCTTCAATCTCCTGCCTCCACGAGAATCCTCCGGGCAATGCCTCTGCCCAGTGTGATCTGCCGGCCATCAATATCAATAACAATCGGTCCAGCTAAAGGATAGGCAGCTACCACTTTCAGGCTCTTTCCCTCTCGAATCCCCATGGTCCTCAGCTTTCTCTGAAACGAGGAACCATGGCCCTGCAATGCTGCTATTTGCGCTACAGAGCCTACCTTTAAGCTCGTAATCGGACTTTGCATTATGCACCCCTTTTGTCTCCGACTTATTGCTATCTATGCTATTTTAGGTAAACCTAAAACAAGGCCCAAATTAAGATGATTGTAGATAAACATTTCGGCAAACCTAAAATTAAGATGAAAACCGGTAAGCCCCTTAGCCAGCCAGCCGCCTGCAATGCAGGCCGAACTGGCGGCAGGCCACTTCCTGATCGGATTGGATGCAGGCGGAACCATTACCCAGAAATATCTTCTCAGATGCTTATCTTCTTCAGAATCCTCATCCCTCCGGCAAGAAACGCGGCGAAGAATATGCCAAGCACTAGCAGTGAGACCCAGGGCAGGGGCTGGTTTAAAGCTGCGGCCCGCAGGAATGTGCTGGCATGAGTGAGCGGCAGGATATAAAGAGCATACTTCAGACCTGCGGGAAGCTGAGAGAGGGAGAAGAAGGTTCCACCCAGGAATGTCATGGGCATCAGAATCAGGCTTCCGAAGGTGGCCATGTCCTCATGAGACCTTGCCAGCAGCGCTGCCAGAACACCCAGAAAGGCAAATGTCAGGCAGGTTAGGAGAAGGCCCACAAGAAAAGGCAGCCCGATGTGGATGGCCGGTGCGATGAGCATGGCCACGGCGATGAACGCAAAGGAGCTCAACAGGCCTCTTACCACTCCAATCATCGCCTTTCCTAGGAGCATAGACGGCAGCCCAATTGGGGCCATGAGGCATTCGTCAAAGCTCTTGTAGTAAAGGCGGTCTACGTTCAGCCTTGTGCTGGCTCCGTTGAAGCTGGTGGTCATAGCCGTGAGGGCGATGATGCCCGGTATCACGAACTGCAGATAGCTCATTCCATTGAGGTTTATTCCTCTGCCCAGGCCCCAGCCGAAGGCCACCAGGTAGAGCAGAGGGCTCATCAGAGTGGTTACCAGGTACCTTGACCAGTGGCGCTTCAGGGTCACCAGATCCGCCCAAAGTATGTTGTATGCATCCATATCAATTCCCCATTACCTTCTGACCGGTCATTTCCACAAATACGTCCTCGAGGTTCGACTCCCGCATGACCACTCTGCTGGCAGCCGGCAGCCCCTGAACAAACTCGGCTGCCTGTGGCCTGCCTGAGAAATACCTGTACTGGGTACCGTTTTCATTGGTCTGGATCTCAACGGCGATCATTCCCAGCTTCTGCCTCAAGCTGAGCGGCGAGCCAATAGCAATCATTCGGCCCCGGTGGAGGATGCCCACCCGCTTGCACAGAGCCTCAGCCTCTTCGATGTAGTGCGTCGTTAGAAAGACCGTCGTGCCGTCTGAGTTCATCCTGCGAATTAGATCCCATACCCGGCGGCGGGTCTGAGCATCCAGGCCCACCGTCGGCTCATCGAGAAATAGCAGCTTCGGCCTGTGGATCAGAGCCCTGGCAATCATGGCTCTCCTCTTCATGCCCCCGGAGACGTCGTCGATGAGATAGTCCGCGTAGTCAGTCAGCTCCACATAGTCCAGAAGCTCAGAGATCCTCTCCTTTCGCTCCTCTCTGGCCAGATGATGAAGCCTGGCATGAAGCTCCAGGTTTTCTAGAATCGACAGGTCCTTGTTCAAGCTGAGATGCTGCTGAACTATTCCGAACTCAGACTTCACCTGAAAAGTATTCTGGACCACATCAAAGCCGTTGATCAGAGCCTTGCCTGAGGTGGGCTTGGTAAGGGTGGTGAGAATGCGAATGGTTGTCGTCTTTCCGGCACCATTCGGCCCCAGAAATCCGAAGAGCTCTCCTTGGCCCACCTGAAGTTCCTGGATATCAACCACTCTCTTTCCGGAATACTCTTTTATGAGATTTGATATGTCAATCATTTTGATCACAACGCAAGAAGAGATCCGGGTCAGGCATTGGCCTTTATGAGCAGCCTATGCTCTCCGTTCACAATGCTGTACAGTGAGTCGGAGCTGAGGCCGGAAATAGGATAATATCTTCCGCCAATGGTCTGTGCTATCTCTTGGCAATACCCGAGCCTCATGTCCATGAAGGACGGCTCCACCACCTCGGTATCGATGACGATAGTGTGCACCCCGAGCTGCTTTGTCCTCTCGGAGATCTCCATCAGCTCTTCCCTGATCTTGCCGCCCATTCCCACATTGGCCCTGCCGTCGGATATGAGAACCATCATGAGCTTAGTCTCTGCATCCTTTCTGGTCTCCCCTTGAAGCAGCTGTAACCCGCAGGAGAGGCCAGCAGATAGCGGCGTCTTGCCGCCGGTGGGAAGCTCTTGCAGGCATCTCTGGGCAAGATCGACGCTTGAGCAGGGCGGAAGGATGATCTCGGCATCCTTTCCTTTGAAGGCCACCATGCCGATCTTGTCTCTCTTCTGGTAGGAATCCATAAGCAAGGAGAGAACGGCTCCCTTGGCGCTCTCCATCCTCTGCATGGCTCCCATTGAGCCGCTGGCATCGACCACGAAGAGCAGAATGGCAGATGTCTTTGCCACCCGCTCCTTCTCTCGAATGTCCTCGCTCTTCACCCGGATGGCATTGGGGCCGCGCCTGGATTTTTGGTAGGGAGCAGCAGCTCGAATTGTGGCATCGATGGCGATATCCTTTCCACCGCTCGGCATCTTCTGCCGCAGGTATCGGCCTCTGTTTCGCAGAGCAAGAGTGTTAATTCTCCTGCCAGAGGTCTTGCGGCGCAGGATTTTATCCCTTCTTCTGGGCATGCTGATCTGCCGCACATCTATCGGAGAGCCGATCTTGAAGATCTGCTCAGGAGGTGTGGCCGCTTGAGACTGATTTTGATCCTGCGGCTCATCGGGCTTCTCAGACTTCTCGGGCTGTTGCTCCTGTTTTTTCTGCTGAGGCGGATTTTCTTTTTTCTGCTCTTTTTGCTGTTGCTGCTGCTCTTGCTGTTGCTTTTCGAGGGACTTATCCAGTTTATCCTTGTTAAGGGTCGGCGGCTCAAATGGCCTGCTCCTCATCCTGTGAGCCAGGGCCAGCTCCATCGCCTTCTTCACATCCTCCTGGGTGACCTCTGTCCGGCCCTCAAAGGCGGCAATGGTCCTGGCGGTTCTAGAGATCACGATCTCAGCCCGGTGGGTCTTGACACCCAGGTCGATACAGGTAGAGGCGATGGTCCTCAGAAGATCATCGCTCATGCTAACGTTCCTCAGGATCCTGCGAGCCAGGGATATATTCTCCTTCAGCTCCTCCTGGCCTTTCCGGCAATTTTGTACAAATCCGTCCGGATCGGCATCAAATGCGTCTGCCATCTTGGCGATCTGCATCCTCTGATCCACATCCTCAATGCCGACGACGCTCACCTGCAGTCCGAATCGATCCAGCAGTTGAGGCCGGATCTCTCCTTCTTCCGGGTTCATGGTTCCCACCAGGATGAACCTGGAGGGATGGGCAACGGAGACACCCTCACGTTCCACTATGTTCACACCCATAGCGGCGGAGTCTAAGAGCACATCGGCCACATGGTCATCGAGGAGATTGACCTCATCTATGTACAGGATGCCCCGATTGGCAGCTGCCAGGATGCCAGGCTCCAGAGCCCGGATTCCCTCCTTGATGGCCCGCTCCACATTCAGGGAGCCTACTACCCGGTCTTCGGTGGCCCCCAGGGGAAGATCAATAACCGGCGTCTTTCTCTCAATTACCTTTATCCGGTTTGCCTGGCTGTTTTCAAAACAGAGGTCGCACATCTCGTCCAGATTTTCAGGATCGCAATTAAACGGGCAGTCTTCCACCACTGTGATATTCTCCAGGAGATCCGCTAAAGCACGCACTGCAGTCGATTTGGCAGTACCCTTGTCGCCTCGGATCAGCACGCCGCCTATGCGGGGATTTATCGCATTTAGAATCAATGCGAACTTCATCTCCTCCTGGCCTACAATGGATGTAAAAGGAATAGTTCTTCGTTTGATATGATGCATATTATTCACCTATTTTTTCACACTTAATGCAAAATTATGCGCTCTATGATGTGCCTTCGTTAAGTGATCGCAAAGGAACGATGTACGGCCTGTCGAGGTTGTTCATTACGACGGCCTCAACTCCATAAACATCGCGGATGTTCTGGGCGTTCAGGAGATCAGCAGGCTTTCCGGCTGCGAATATCTTTCCTCCTTTTAGGATCGCCAGCTTGTCCACGAACATGCAGGCTAAATTCAGGTCATGAAGGGCCATGACCGCTGAGATCTCCCTGTCCTTGACCAGGGATGCAATGGTTTCCATGACTTCCAGCTGGTGTTTCATGTCCAGGCTCGACGTGGGCTCATCCAGGAGCAGCACCTCCGGCTCCTGAGCCAGTGCCCTGGCAATGAGCACCTTCTGCTTCTGGCCGCCGGAGAGCTGGGAAAAGTCCCTCATCGCCAGATCTTCCAGATGGAGCAGCTCCAGAATGTCCGCCACCTTTTCCAGATCCGAGTCTGAGACGCGCCAGCTGATATGCGGCCTTCTGCCCATGAGGACGGTATCAAAAACAGTGGTGGCGAGAGGAGTGGAGCTGGACTGGGGAACATAGCCCAGGCTTTTTGCAAGCTCGGTTCTGCTTACCTTCTCGATATCCCTGCCGTCTATCAGTATGCTTCCTTTGGGCTTGAGGATTTTATCTATGCACTTGATGAGAGTGGTCTTGCCTGAGCCGTTCGGACCGACCAGGCCCAGCACCTCGGAATCCTCGACCACCAGATCGAGGCCGTCCAGGATCCTTGAGCCGTTGTAGCCGAAGGTCAGGCTCTTAATAGTAATATTCACCAAAACTCCTTCCTCCTTTTCATGAAGAGATAGACGAAGAACGGAACACCTAAAAATGAGGTCATAATGCCCACCGGAAGAATCACCGGTGCAAGGAGCGTCCTGGCAGCCGTATCTGCTCCCAGGAGAAGCAGAGCGCCCACCAGGGCTGAGCCTGGCAGAAGAAACCTGTGATCTCCTCCAATGACCATCCTGGTGATATGAGGCGCTACCAACCCCACAAAGCCGATGGTTCCTGTAAAGCAGATTATGCCGGCAGTAATGAATGAGACCAGCATCATGCTGATAACCCGCGTCCTCTCCACGTTTACGCCCAGGCTCTTTGCCGTCTCATCCCCTGCCCCGAGGGCGTTGATATCCCATGATTTGATGACCAGATAAGGAAGACAGACCACAAGAATTGCGGAAATCATTCCGACCTTCTCCCAGGAGGATTTGCCCAAAGAGCCCATCATCCAGAAAACGACCTCTTGCACCTGTTCTGCATGGCCGACGTACTGCAGAAACGATGTCATGGCAGAGAACAGGTACATGATGGCAATTCCGGCCAATATCAGAGTCTCGGGAGTGATTCCTTTGTACTTAGCCAGGCCGTAGACTGTGAAGGAGGCGATCAATGTAAAGATGAAGGAATTGCCGATTACCAGATACTCTCCGCCCGCAAAGCCTGCGCCGAGCACAATGGCCAGAGCTGCCCCGAATCCTGCAGCGGAAGATACGCCCAGGGTGAATTCGCTGGCGAGGGGATTTTTCAGGATGCCCTGCATGGCTGCGCCTGCTATCGCCAATCCCATGCCGGAGATTATGCCCATGAGGATTCTGTCGAGCCGGAGTCCCCAGACGATGGTATTTGCATACCGGGTTGATTCGAAGTGGTCAGGAAGAAACTTCGCCAGGATGGCAACAGAGACATCCCTTATGCTGAGGTCAGCGGAACCAAGGTTGACGGCGATGCTCCCCAGAATGAGAATTGCCAGAGCCAGGCCCAGGAAGATGAGCACCCTCTTGCTCATGCAGCTCTTGTACTGGCCCATCATCTCAGTTCTTGATAGAGACATGGCCCTCCTGAGCGAAGATGCCCCTGAATATCATAGCCAAGAACCTGCTGTCCATTGTGTCATTCTTCCTTTAATAAACTAAATTGGACTTAATGAAAATTAAATTGTATTTAAGGATTTTGGTCCCTGCAAAACTATTTTATAATCATTTCGATAAATTAATTAAATCGTTGTGGCAAAATCAGTTTCAAAATCCGCTCTGGCGTGCTTCATAAAGACTCTCTTCACTGCGCATTCGATGGCCAGATTCAATGGGGTGATGGAATGCGCCAGGCATGGTCCGCCGCAAAGCCAGCGATCTTCGCAGGTCAGGCACTCCTGGGGGGTCTGAACATGACCCCGCGCCCGAATCAGCCGTTCCACCAGATCCTTTGCGAAATCCGGATCATGGATATTTCCAAGCCGCAGCTGCTCACGCAGCATGGAGGGACAGACAAAGGCCTCGCTGCGAGGCATCACAGCAATGGACCGGCAGGCATCAAAGTAGCAATGATGATGCCGTTCTCTTCCCGTCTCCAAAGCGCGGCGCATCCTCTCCTGCTCCCTGAACCGCACCGGTCTTGCGCCCATCCTGGCCAGAGACTCTGCACGCTCGATAGCCGCCTCAATGCCCCTGGCGGCTGTGGATGCATCTGCCTGCATCGAGCGGTCGCCCCTGCCTGCCTGCCTCAGGAAATCGATTGCGATACCCTCCACGTTGCCAAGGAAGCAGCACAGCTCCACGAGCCCGGCCAGCGTCCCGGCATTTGCCCTGGAGAGGACGCAAGTCGTACCAACCCGAATTCCTGCCTCTCTCAGAGCTATAATCCCATTCAAAACAGATCTGGTGGAGCCCCGTCCGTCTGGAAAGGGCCTAAGAAGGTCATTCACTGTGGGCGGGCCATCCAGGCTTACCCCGATCCCGATCTTGAGGCTCTGCAGCCTTCCGGCAACCTCGGGCGTGATGAGGGTGGCGTTGGTCTGCACCTGGCAGGGAACTCTCAGGCCCAGCTCTTCAAGGTAGTCCACTGTCCTCTCGATGAGAGCGAGATTGAGGAGGGGCTCGCCTCCTGTGAACTGAATCTTGAAGCCCCCGAAAGACTCAGCCATTATATCGACCGCTCGCCTCGCTGTGCTCCAGCTCATCGAGGCGCTCGACTCGCCACCTCGGGCATAGCAGTAGCGGCAGCGCAGGTTGCAGTCAGACATTACGGATAGAGCCAGCAGGGCGGGGCCTTTTCCGGTCATCTTATCGGCATCAATACTCTATCCACTCCTCATATCAATACTCAGATCACTGCGCAGATCCATCCTCTGCCTGCTCTGCCGGCATTGCTCTGGAGCCACCCTTCCTCAATCCATCCCTTGATATCCAGATAGACATCCTGGAGATCTTGCTTAATATCATTTAATGTTTGTTTAAGACAAAATAACTTGTATTTAAGATCACTGAATCGACGATCGACCTTCTCTTTGAGTTTGGCAAGGTCTCTCATGCCGACTTCAGAGAAATGGGGCCCGTCATGGGAGTCGCTAAAAAAGCAATTGACATTGAGGCAAAACTCGGATTGAATTTATTCCTGTGCGGCAAAGCTAAGGTTAGAAAGCTTTAAATCCAACTTAATTTACTTAAATCTAATTAACTTGCTAAATGGTAAAGGAGATATTCAATGTATAAGAAATCATTCCCAGCGCACAAGGTTCGAGGGATTTTGATGGCCGTTTTCATCCTCGCAGCCATCAGCGGCATGGCAATAGCTGCCGATTCCACTGGCTATCCCAGAACCATTGTGGATGACGCAAATAGAGAGATTACAATTGAGATGCCGGTTGAGAAGATCATTCCGCTCGATAGCAGCGTGGCCAAGATACTATACTTGCTTGGAGCACAAGACAAGATAATCGCAGTGGGAGATGATGTAATAGCAAGAAGTGGCTACCTTCCTGGAGTGAAGGATAAACAAAACATGGGCAAATGGCACGATTACGATTATGAGATGATAGGAGAACTCTCCAAGGACGGAGAAAACACACCCCCAAATATAATTGTATTGTGTTCAGCCAATGGCATGGACCCTGTGAGCGAAATCGCCCCTGCCCTGGAGGGTTTTTCAAATATTGCCGTGATTGGATTGGATACAAATAAAATGGAAAATGTCACCCAGGATCTTGAGAAGCTGGGTGTTATTCTGGATAAAGATAGCAAAGTTCAAGAGAATATCAACTGGTACGAGGAGAAGATAGCACAGGTGAAGGAGGCTGTTGATGGCAAGTCAAAGACAAAGGTCTATAATGAACTCGCCGCTTCGAAAGGAACTGGAGACCTCTCTACCTATGGAACCATCTCTACCATCAGCAATCTGATTGAGATGGCAGGCGGCTACAATGTAAATCGAGATCCAAAGACATTTACAAAGGTCTCATGGGAATGGGTAATCACACAGAATCCCGAGATAATTTTCAAAACCGGGGCAGTTGACGCATATGGATGGGACAAAGGTCCTAGTCAGGACACCGTTGAACTAGAGAAGACCATTAATGAGATTCGGAGTCGTCCGGGCGCAGATACTCTGAGCGCCGTGAAGAATGATCGGATATATGTAGTCTGGGGTTCCATGTTATCTGGATTCGACAATGTCGTAGGACTGGCCCATCTTGCCAAGATGTTCCATCCCGAGATCGATCTGGACCCGGATGAGATCTGCCAGGAATATACGTCTCGCCTTGGCCTCGATGTCCAGAGAGATAGAATCGTGGTCTATCCGGCAATAAAAAAAGTAAAGATTAGGAAATAAAAAACCAATTACTTCCTATTTTTTTATATTAGTTAAAATGAATACTACACTGATCCATCCTCACCCTGCTCTGCACGGCATTGTTTTGGAGCTACTCGTCCTCGATCCACCCCTCTATATCCAGATAGACATCCCGAAGATCCTGCTTCATCTCCTCTGACGCCTGCCACATCCCTCTCTCCACTGCCTCAAGCAGCCTCTCGGCGATGTTCTGCAGGGCGTGTGGATTGACCTCTTTCAGCCATTCCTGCATCTGCTTGTCCAGAGCATACTTATTCGCCAGCTCCTCGTACATCCAGTCCTCAAGAACCTCGGCTGTCGCGTCCCAGCCGAAGGCGATGTCGACCATCCTCGATATGTCGCCCGCGCCCTTGTAGCCGTGGCGCTTCATGCTCTCGATCCACTTCGGATTGAGGATGCGGGCCCGGAAGATGTGCTTGGTCTCTTCTACGGTGCTCCTGGTCTTCACCCGGTCCGGATCAGAGCTGTCCCCGCAGTACGACCTGGGAAGCTCTCCCTTCAGGGCTTTTACAGCAGCAATCATCCCGCCGTGATAGGAATAGAAATCATCGCCGTCCAGCATGTCATATTCCCGTGTGTCCTCGTTTTTGACCGTCAGATCGAGAGTGCGCAGTCTCCTTCGGAATTCGTCGGGAACCGTTGCTCCAAAGTTCTTCCGGCCATAGGCATAGCCGCCCCATTTGACATAGATCTCTGCCAGATCCTGCTCATCCTTCCAGTTCTTGGAGTCGATAGCATCTGAGACTCCTGCTCCATAGGCTCCGGGGCGGCAGCCGAAGATCCGGTAGCATGCCTCGATCCTGGCCTGCTCTCTCTTAACTCCCGCCGCCGTCTTCTCGGTGGTCTCTGCGGAGACATGCTTGGCCAGGAAGTTCTTCTCCGGCGGCTCTTTCTGTTCCGCTACCAGCTCTACAGCCCTATCTACAAGGTGAACGATATTGGGAAAAGCATCACGGAAAAATCCGCTGATGCGCAGCATGACATCTATGCGGGGCCGTCCCAGCTCCTCCAGAGGAATTAGCTCAATTCCCGTAACTCTGCCGCTCCTCTCCTCCCAGGTCGGCCTGACCCCCATGAGACAGAGGACCTCGGCAATGTCATCACCCTTGGTTCTCATAGTAGGGCTGCCCCAGATAACTATTCCCAATGACTCGGGATAGCGGCCCTCGTCCTCAAGGTATCGCATGAGCAGGGCATCAGCCTGGGCCACGCCCACTTTCCAGGCCGCCTGAGACGGTATGGCCTGGGGATCGATTGAATAGAAGTTTCTTCCAGTGGGAAGGATGTCCGCCATCCCTCGAGTGGGCGCCCCGGATGGGCCTGGTGAGACAAAGCCACCCTGACAGGCGCAGAGGGTGTTTGACAGCTCGTCTGCCGTCGCATCGATGTTGGGCTTGAGCGTTCCCGCTATGTAATCGAGCACATGCTCTATCCTTGAGTTTCTCTTCCCCAGGATCTCAGCCACCAGCTTGGGGACTGTCTTCGTGGCAAAGCCGTTTTCGTGAAGACCTGAGACCAAACGGAGGGCGAGAGCACTCAGATCCTCGATCACCTGACCACAGCTCTTCGACCCGGAGATGATCTTGCCTCTATTGGCAAGAAGATAATCGTAATCGTATCCCATGGCCTCAGCCAGAGAATGGCGGAGGGAAGGCACCGGGCCGTTGGCAAGCCTGGTGAGCGCCACGAGGAATTCATCCAGGCGCGATCCCTCCGGCGGCTCTCCAAAGATGTGAAGCCCGTCTCTGATCTGAGTGTCCGCCATCTCGTGCAGGTATTCGTGCAGCTTTTCCAGGAACTTGTCAAAATCCGAGAACGCTCCTGCCTCGTCCGTCTCCAGGTCATGATCCAGCTTTGCCTCACAGACCTTCTCCCATATCATCTTCCTTTGAGTCGGAAGCTTTGCCGGGTCCTGGGAGGCAGACTGATAGTAATCAACGAGCATCACCTCTATCTGCGCCATCTCGTCATAGGCGTCGGCATTGTGCATTACGGGAACCAGATGATCGATGATGCAGCAGTAGCTCCTCCTTTTAGCCTGAGTGCCCTCGCCGGGATTGTTTATGATGTAGGGATAGATGTTGGGAAGATCTGATATGGCGATGTCCGGAAAGCACGACTCTGAGAGGCCCACGGACTTTCCGGGAAGCCACTCCAGCGATCCGTGCTTGCCGATGTGCATGACGAGGTCCGCCCGGAAGACCTCTTTAATCCAGCGATAGTAGGCATAGTAGTGATGGGGAATGGGATGATCCGGGCTGTGGTAGATGGCCGCAGGGTCCTCCAGGAAGCCTCGCGGCGGCTGAAGGCCGATGAAGATATTGCCGTTGATGATTCCCGGAATCAGGATGCTGCTATTGTGAACAAAGAGCTTTCCCGGCGCCTCGCCCCAGGCGGCAGTCATCTTCTCCTGAACGGCCTGGGGCAGTTGCTCAAACCAGCCTCTATATTTCATCTCAGGGACGGAGTCGATCGCCTTTTTCGCCATCTCTTCCGGGCTTTTCCAGCGCCGGTCCAGGGTGAGGCGGCTCTTCACGTCCTCAATCAGGGCCTGGCCGCTCTCTGGCATTCTCTCAACCTTATATCCCGCATCCGCCATGGCCTTCATTATATTGAGGACCGATGCAGGCGAGTCCAGGCCGAAGGCGGTGCCTATCCGGTCGTCTCTGGGCGGATAGTTGTGGAAGATGATTGCCACCTTCTTCTGAGAATTTGGAATATGAGAAAGACGCGCCCAGTTCAGGCCGAGACGCACGATCTTGCTGATGCGCTCCGGCAAGCTCTCAAATCTGATGATCCTCGCTCCGGTCAGAGGATCGACGTCCATCCGCTCTCTGGCCGCCACCGGGACGGTGATCAGCATGCCGTCAAACTCCGGCATGGCAATTCCCATGGATATGTCCAGGGTGCTGCATCCCTGCATCGACTCCTTCCATTCTGCAGGAGAGTTGTAGGTCACTATGGCCTTGAGAACAGGTACATTCAGCTTCTTCAGGAACCACTCATCCGATCGGGAAGCATCTTCCACTACCTCTCCTTTGCCTGAGCCTTCCCAGGGCTTGACTGCGAGCGAGAACATGAGGGTGCTGATCAGAACGTCGATGATGGGCCTGCCATTTTTCATGAAGAAGTTGTCCACCACCCACTCCGCTCCCATCGTCCCCCGCTCGACGTCCTTCAGGGAATGAAGGAAGACGGGAATGACATTCGCGCCCTGCCCCTCGATCTCTGCTATCATCCGGTCGATGAAGGCGGTGTTTCCCGCCCGCCAGAGGCTCTGGTAGAACCACAGGCCCACCGTCGGCCTTCCGGCAGCGTATTTGCTTTTCAGATACTCGTCTACCGTGGGGATGTGGTCGAAGTCCGGATGATAGATCCCCTCCCAGACCGGCCTGCTCGGCTCGGCGAATTCATAAGCTCCATCTGCAAAGCAATTGGCCAGGTAGAGCAGAAGGCTGTAGAAGTTGTCCCGTCCGCCGTAGTCCAGATACAGAGAGACCTTCCTGTAGATTTCCCCGTCAACAGATGAGAGCTTCATGAGATCGATCTCAGGCTCGTTTGATGCTGAATGAGCATAGATGGAGGTACAGCTGTCCTTCAACTTAAAAATCAGCTCATCAAATATGGGTAGGCTCTTCTTTCCGCCGTGAAGATTGAATATGACCAGATGACTGCTTTTGGCAATCGGCAGGAACTGTTCTTTCTGGACCGGGTCCTTGAGGTCCTCGCCTGATCTGATTGCCACTTCTGCAATCTCTCCTTTCAGGCCGATCAGCTCCTTCAGTGCGGATATTAGCGGGAAGACGTCGCTTGCTTCCTGTGTGGTGACATAGGCAATTTTGAGCTTCTTCGTAATAATCCCTCCTGTCAATCTTTGAATCGGATAAGCTTCTGAGATGCTTTTCAGGTAACGAAACATTTTTTAAGTTAAAGCTATTCAAATTGATTAGATAAATCTTTCGAGTGGCCTTCGAAAATATCGACAGGGATTGAAGCAAATGATTTTAAGCGATAGCGAAGAGGCTAATATAATGCCATGTGTTGATGAACAGCTGAAGATCGCCCTTGTTCATGCATCCATCTCCTGGAAGAACAAGGAAAATAACATCGCCCGTCTGCTTGCCCTCAACGAAGAGGCGGCGAAAAACTCCGCCCGCATCATCGTCAATACGGAGCTCGCCACGACTGGCTATGCCTTTCTGAGCAGAAGGGAGATTGCTCCCCTTGCGGAGAGCATCCCCGGACCTACGACTGAAGCCTTCGGCAAGATCGCCAGGCAATACGGCTGCTACATCTGCATCGGCATGCCTGAGCGCGATCCGAGAACGGGCATTTTCTATAACTCCGCAGCCCTGATGGGGCCGAATGGAGATGTGGTGGCCAGATACCGAAAGCTCTCTCCTGCCTTCAGGGAAAACCTCTGGGCGGCAAAGGGCAACCTTCCCGTTCCCGTGGTCCAGACGGAGTTTGGAGTTCTAAGCATGGTGATCTGCGCCGATTCTTACTCCTACAGGCCGGCGAGGATGGCCGCCCTTCAGGGGGCGAGGATCCTTCTGGTTCCTGCCAACTGGCCGCCCATGCACCACAACCCGGAAAAATTCTGGCGGGCCAGAGCCCTGGAAAACGGGATGTATGTCCTGGCCTGCAACCGAACGGGAATGGACAAGGTTATGGACTGCAACCTTGCCCAATCCTTCATTGTCAATCCTCAGGGCGAAGCGGATGTGCGGATCAGCTCTCCGGATGATATTATCATCTACGGGTTCTTGCTGCTGGACAGGGAAAGGGTCGGGGCAGAGAGCGCTTTGAGCGGAAGAAGGCCGCAATGCTACGGAAACATAACCCTGGACCCATACTCGCACGTCAGCATAGAATTCCTCCTCGGACTGCCAAAAGCTGCGGAATTTGGGGCGGCAACCGTGCAGCTTCGCTCTGAGCACCTGGATACAAAGGCCAATAGGAAAATTGCCCTAGATCTTATAGATGTGGCCCTGAGAAGGGCAGCCGGAGAAGAGGGAGATGAGGGAAAAGCAGTCAACCTCATCGTTCTGCCGGAGCTTTCCATATCCGGAGCGCTCTGGTGCGCAGAGCTGGCAGAGAGCTGCTCAGAGGAGATACCTGGGAGGACAACCGACCTCTTTGCTAAAAAAGCGCAGGAAAAGGATCTTTTCATAGTTCTGGGAATGGCAGAAAAGGACGGAGGGAGATTCTTCAACAGCTCGGTTCTCATCGGCCCGGAGGGAGTCCTAGGCAGGTACCGAGCGGTTCATCTCTCAGACCGGGACAGGTGCTGGGCCTCACCGGGCGAGGGCGGATTTGCCACATTTGATCTTCCCTTTGCTAGAATTGGAATGCTGCTCGGCTACGATCTCATGTTTCCGGAGGCATCTGACTCGCTGGCAAAGCTTGGCGCAGACATGCTCTGTGTGCCCGCCCTCTGGGGCGACGCGAGATCTAGGTTCATATGGGAGGCAAGGCAGAGCGAGCAGATGCATTTGGCAGTGGCCAATCAATGGGGGGACTGCGGAGGGCTGCACTCAGCGGGAGAGAGCTTGCTGTGCAGCTACTCCCGCTATCAGGAAAGGGTTGTCCGCCGCTCTTCTCCGGCGACGGGGGATGCGGTCAATATCGTGCAGATGGATACGAAGGACACCAGAGAGAAGAGGTTTCTGGAGAATATCGATTACGGAATGCTGCTCGATTTGAGCGGCTCAGATTGTGAGATGAGGAGATAATCGCTGTGGCAAATGGGTCTGCAAATGGGTCTTCAGGCCGAAGTGATATAGGTTGCACCGCTGACCAGAAGGCGAGAGCGCCCGTCATCATCCATCCATACAACCCTCTCTGGCCGGGCCTTTATGAGAAAGAAAAAGAAATCATAAGGAGGACGCTGGGCCCAGGCCTCATGAGCCTGGAGCACATCGGAAGCACCAGCGTGCCTGGTCTGATGAGCAAGAACATCATCGATATCATGGTAGGCGTCGCCGACAAAATTGCTGCGGGGCAGTGTTTGGGCAGGCTTTCCTTGGCCGGATATGATAATGCCAAAGACCTGGATCACCCTGAATGGTTCTACCTTCTAGAAAAAAACCTGGAAGTCGCCTACTGCCACCTGCATATAGTCAAAGAGAAGAGCGAACACCAGTGGAAGCACATCGCCTTCAGAGACTGGCTTTGCTCTCATCCCGAGGATGCCAGGGAATATGAAGAGCTAAAGACAAAGCTTGCAGAGACGTATCGAAACGACAGAGTCGGCTATACCAATGCGAAAGGCGATTTCATCGCGAGGATGCTCGAAAAAATCGAAAAAAATGATTGGCAATTGCGACGCCTCGATGGGGGAATGATGGAGGCCAAATAAAAATGAAGCTTGCCGAGTTTTACAATGGAGTGGAATTGCATCGAGTGGAGAAGATGGTCTACGCCCGGCTCGTGGCCCCTCACCGGGTTCTGTCAACCTGCCGCAGCCGCACCGGCGGGCTGCATGATGACCTGCTTTATCTCTACAACCATCAGTCCTGTGAGCCGGCAGGCGGGAGCATGGACAACAGGCTGTGCCGTCTGGCGATAGACCGACCGGATGACTACAAGAGAGAGGTTGCTGAGCAGCACAACCTTCCATTTCAGAGGTGCGCAACCCTTGGCACGGCAGCCAACATGAACAACGCTGCCATCTGCCACGATAAGTTCTGCGATCTTGAGGTTGTGACCGTATGCACCGGTGGAGTGGAGGGAAACGCAGGCCGGGCGGGAGACCCTGCTTCCTACTACGAGCCGCTGGATGACAGTGCAAGCGGTGAAAAGGTCCCGGAAAGCGACCCGATGCCCGGCACCATAAACGCCATGATCTTCATCAACCGGGAGCTGACGCCGGGCGCTATGGTTACCGCAGTCATCACCGCCACCGAGGCCAAGACCGCAGCCCTTCAGGAGCTGGAGGTCGCATCCCGGTACTCTGAGGGCCTGGCGACAGGAACCGGAACCGATCAGATGGCGGTATCCTGCAAACTGGGTGGAAAAGCGATCTGTTTTGCCGGAAAGCATTCGAAGGTGGGTGAGCTAATCGGACGAACTATGCACGATGCAGTCCTGCAGACGCTCGCCCTGCAAAATCGTCTCACGCCCGCGAGCCAGTGCACATCGCTCGCCCATCTGGAGCGGTTTGGAATCGATGGGCAGGAGATGTGCCGGAAAATTGCAGAGCGCCTGTCCGGTGGCGATGCCGCCATCTTCAAGAAGAACTTCGCAAATGTCATCAAGGACCCGCCAACGGTTGCGGCTGTGGCGGCGCTGGTCCATCTGCGGGACAAGTTCCTTTGGGGCACTCTTCCCAGAAGCTGTCTGCCTGAGGTCATGGCATGTTACGGCGCAGGAATTTCGGCCGCAGTTTCAGGCAAGAGCCACCGCATTTGCGGCTACATGCAGGCTCTCTCCGCTCTGCAGATGTCCCTGGATAAGCATGAGTTTCTGGAGTTCGTCTATCAGGCTTTCGCCCTGGGTTTTGGAGAGAAATGGTGCGACCCGAAGAGGGGGGCCGGCGAAGGGACGGGCACTTGATGAGCATATGATCGCACTGGCCCATATAGATTTGTGTAGGTCTGATTTGAAACTGTCAACTGAGAATCGCCTCGATCACATCCGGCTTGACAATGCCGCTGATGGGCGAAAAAGCGCTCCTTTTGCTCCCGCCCAGATCAGATCTGTTCAGCTCTCCAGAAAGCCATTCTTCATGGGTTATCTGGTCGAGGGATAATGCTTCCTGAGCGCAGCGGCGCAGCCGTCCGACCAGGGCGACGGCAGAACTCTCCCGGACACATGCAGAAACATAAACTGGGCTTACGGAAAAGAAGGATCCGGCTTTCAGGGGCTGCTCCAGCACAATGCGCAGTATCTCCCTGCCTGTGCGCTCATCCATACCGCCTGCTCCCAGGCCATAGAGGTCCAATTCCACTATTGCATATCGGCTGCGCGAGGAGAATATGGCGATGGACGCGAACGCCCGGCTGTGCATGCAGCACCAGTTCCAGTACTCATTCCGGGTCTTACGCTGATTCATCCAGACGACGTGGCGGGCGAGGATCGCCTCTTCCAGAGTGTTATGTGGCTTTAGCACAAATGGCGTTTCATGCCTGCCAAAGTAGGAGAATCTTTTGGGCGGCAGGCGATCTTAATGCATTGTGCTGATTTAGGCGAAGGGTCAAATGGCCTTTTCAAAAAGGATTTGTTTAGTAAATTATATATACTGTGATTAAGTATTTCATAATTGGATATTGAGGTAGATGTATGAAGATAAAATTCATCTGCAAAAATTGTGGCTCAGTGAATGAAAAGGAGAAAGAGGTGATCTTAAATCCCAACTACAGTGAAGAGGATTGGCTTTGCGATCTCCCTCTTGGTTTCCAATGGATCTTGCCGGTGGGAAAGATCACGCCCATCGTCGGCAATCCCATCTATGTTTCCAGCATGGGTGGCAACCTCAGCAGAAACGAGTACCTGGAGAGATACAATGTAGACCCGGAGATCGCCTACCAGTTGATGCGCAAGGATAAGGGAAAGCCACTGGCCAAGGCAATGGACCCGAGCAGAGTTCAGAGCCTGGTCATGTCATCTCGCTTGCCGGATTTCGATGATTGGCCGGCTTAGAGTGGCTGCCTAAGCAATTGGAAAGACCGCCGGCCATCCTTCATTTTTCGCTTTGCATCCATTTCAAAAGAATGGCAGGTAATATGACGGGCATTGTCCAAAGCATGGCCGGTAATATCTACCGTCATATATTCCATTCCATCCCCCGCCATTGTAGTAATAGTAGCCAGGACTGTACCAGTAGACAACCGGTGGCTGCCACCCATCGTAAACATTCCTGATATTGACATCATTCAGATATGCCTCGCATACCGGCCTTCCCAGAATGTCATGTCCCTGCATCTCAAATTGCAGCTCTTTTCCTTTGAAAGAGGCAAGATTTGACAGAGGCTTATCGAGAAGGACCTCAACCTTTGCCTGCACTCCGTAGGTTCCGGGTTCTGTGATATCTACCGTCATGATGTTGGGCTCTGTGACTTTCATGACCGTTCCTGCAAAATCATATGCATTAGCTGGAAGTGCCAATAAAATCAGAGAGATGAGCAGGATAAATCCCATGCAAGCACTTATCTGCGATTCTGTAATTTTGCTTTTCATAGCAGATATATATCATCTCTCTAATAATCAAGCTTATCCTACGACCTGAGTCCAGGAAGCACTTTCTTCATGACCTCGGCAGCCAAAATTACCAGCAGGCCGACACCAAGAACCATAACCCAGCTCTCCGGTGTAAGCGGCCTGGTCTGGAAGATAGATTGCATGAATGGAATATAGACCACCGCTAGCACAGATGCTACTGAACAAGCAATTCCCAGGAGAAGCGTCCTGTTGCCCAGGGGATTCATGCGAAAGATGGACTCATCGAGAGACCGGCAGCTATATGCGTTATATACCGTAAAGAAGCCCAGAGCCACAAAAGCCATTGTCCTGGCGTAGCTCAGGTCCTGCCCCATATTCAGCGATGCCATGTAAAGGCCCAATGTGCCGGCCACAATCGTCGCGGCAATTGCCAGAGTATAGATCATCAGGCTTCTTGACGGCATGCTCTCGCTGGGATCGCGCGGTTTCTTGGTCATTATCTTGGCATGCGCCGGCTCTAGGGCGAGCCCAATGGCCGGAAATTCCTCCGCTACCACATTGATCCAGAGGATCTGTGCCGCCAGAAGTGGAATGGGAAAGCCCATGATTACCGCTACAAAGATCGTGGCCAGCTCGGCAAAGCTGACGGCCAGAAGGTAAGTGGTTCCCTTTCTTATGTTGTCATAGATCCTTCTGCCCTCCAGAACTGCTCCGACGATGGTGGCGAAGTTATCATCGGCGATGACCATGTCCGATGCTTCTTTGGTGACCTCGGTACCCGTCTTTCCCATGGCAATGCCGATATCCGATGCTTTCAGAGCTGGCGCATCGTTTACACCGTCTCCAGTCATGGCGACGACATTGCCTCGTTTCTTCAGAGCTTCTACGATGCGCACCTTATGCTCGGCAGTGACGCGGGCGAATATCGATACCTCATTGATGTGCTCTCCAAGATCCTGCTCGCTCATCCTCTCCAGCTCGGCGCCCTCGATGACCTCTCCATTGCCGATATAGAGCTCCTTGCCTATGGCCCTGGCAGTGAGGCGGTGGTCTCCGGTGATCATGACCGTCCTGATTCCTGCCTTCTTGCTCACGGAAATGGCTTCCAGCACCTCTTTTCTGGGCGGGTCCATCATTCCGGCAAGGCCGGCGAACGTCAGATCGGCTTCCACAAAATCCATATCCAGAGGATCGCCGTTTCTCAGGGATTTGCCGGCAAAAGCCAGGACCCTCAGGGCTGAGCCTGCCATGCCGTCAGCTTTGGCCTGGATGCTCTTCCGGTCCTCATCGGTTATGGGGAAGACGCCATCCGCACGGGCAATTTGAGTGCATCTTTCAAGGACCGCTTCAGGTGCTCCTTTCATTGAGACGATCCTGCCCCCATCCTGCGTCTCATCGACCGTTGTCATTCTTCGACGATCTGAATCAAAGGGGTACTCAATGACCCGGGTGCTGCATTCTTTGATCTTCTCAAGGATGCCTGCCTTCTTGGCGGCGACAATCACCGCCCCTTCCGTCGGATCGCCTACGATTCGCCAGTTGCCGTCGGCCTTTTCGATATCGGCATTGTTGGCCAGCGCTCCGATTTTAAGCAGCCGGACAAGATCCGTCTCCTGAGGATCGATGAGCCTGCCTTGCTCTGAAAAGGATCCCACCGGAGTGTAGCCGGGACCGTCAACATAAATAGTTCTGAAGGTCTGAATTTCTCGCAGGGTCATCTCACCCGTTGTCAGTGTTCCGGTCTTGTCGGTACAGATCACAGTAGTCGATCCCAGGGTTTCAACCGCAGGAAGTCTTCTGATTATGGCATTCTTCCTGGCCATGGCCTGGGTTCCGAAAGCCAAAGCGAGCGTGACGATAAACGGAAGTGCTTCAGGCACACCGGCTACGGCAAGAGCAATGGCTGCGATCATGGAATTCATGACCGGCGAGCCCCGGCTGGCGTCGAGCACAAAGACAATCGCCGCCACGACAAATACCAGCAAAGCCTGTCTCTTTGCCAGCTGTTCCAGCTTGATCTTGAGGGGCGGGTCCACCTGTTTCTGTTTGATCATCCCAGAGATTCTGCCCAGTTCAGTAGCAAGTCCGGTAGCAGTCACAACCGCTCTGCAATTTCCGTATGAGACTATGGTTCCCATGAATACCATATTTCTTCGATCGGCAAGAGCAGCCTCTTCCGGGAGCAGTTCTCTGCCTTTTTTGACGGGCATCGATTCCCCGGTTAAAGAGGCCTCGATGATCTCCAGGGCGGTTTCTTCAACAATTCGGGCGTCTGCCGGGACCTTATCGCCGGCTTCCAGAAATATCATATCTCCGGGAACCAGGTCTGACGCTGGGATGGTGCTCATTCTGCCGTCCCGCATGACATCCGCCTCAGGGGCCACCATCTCCCGCAGAGCCTCCATGGCCCGTTCTGCTTTGTATTCCTGGAGGAATCCGATGATGGCCACTAGAATGACGATACCTATGATGACCAGGGAATTGGTGCCCTCTCCGGCGATATATGAGATCAGAGCGGCGAAGATGAGAACAATAACCATATAATCTTTAAATTTGCCCAGAAAAATCTTCAAAGGCGACGGTTTCGATGGGCTTTCCAGTTGATTGGGACCGTATTCGGAGAGCCTTCGGGCGGCATCATCAGAGCCAAGCCCGTTTTGTCCTGATTTCAAACCGGAGAGCACCTCATCGATGGGAATTGAATGCCATATCAAGTATCTAGCCTCGCTTGTGAGATTAAGAAACTACGTCAATTGTAGAAATAGTTTTCGCAATTTGAGATCCGAAGCCTGGCAAAGCCTTGAAGATCTGGATGCGGATCATGATGGTCAGAATGGCTTCCATTCCGGCCTGCGCCTTGAGTAAATTATCAAGGGCACCAGGGTAATGAAAGCGGCTGCCGTCAGCATGGTTATCTGGTACTGTAACGATGATAGACCCGAAAATGAGATCTGGCTTGGCGGTATTATCGCCAGCATGAAGATGAACAGCAATGCAATAATTCCAAGTCCGCTTGCAAGCCACATCCCTTTCTTTCCTCCAGGTATTTTGAAGGCCCTCTTCACATCGGGATGCGAATACCTCAATTTTATGGCGGCTGCATACATTAAAAAATACATCACCAGATAGACCAGCGAGGTAAGAGTGAGCAGCATCCAGTAGGAGCCGTTCACTCCCCCGGGAAGAAGAGCATATACCGCCGCCCAGAAGGTGATCAAAATGGCCTGCAGAATCAGCATATTCACAGGTATCTTATTTTTATTGGTCTTCTGAAGCACCGGAGGCAAGCTTCCCTCTTTTGCCGTTGATGCCAATCCCCGGATGGGGCCCAAGATCCAGGTTGACGCTTCGCCGATGGATCCTATTGCTATCATCAGGGCAATTGCTGATACCAGCCAGCTATGGTTGCCAAGGATCTTCTCAAATGCCTGCATTATTCCTGCCAGAAGGTTCAGATTCCCTGTGGGCACGAGCATGGCTAGAAGGATGGAGCCGACGATGCTTGCTGCGGTTATGACCAGGCCGACGATCAGAATGGCCAGAGGATAATCTCTTTTGACATCTTTGATCTCTTTTGCATGGGATGCGGTCATTTCAATTCCAAAAAAAAGGAAGACCGATGTCAGCAGGAGCACCATGGAGTTTAGGCGGGTAAAATCAGGCAAAAAATCGCTCAAAACCGGACTGTAGGTCATCTGGACAGGATGGCCCGATATGATATACCATAAACCACCGCCAATCAGGAGCATAGAGGGAATTATCATCCCTATTATCAGAAAAGATGAACTTATGAGGGTATAAGTTTTTAGTCCCCTCATATTAAAAAACGTCAGAGCCCACCAGATTACAACTATTATTACGAATTCATAGAGTTTGCTGTTGGCGAGAGCGGGATTGAATACATATGACAGCGTTGCAGCAATGAAGCTCAGGGCGGCGACAAATCCTATGGTCATCTGGAACCATTGCAGCCAGACGGCAGTGAAACCCCATCGCTCGCCAAATGCCTCCTTAACCCAAACATAGACACCTCCTGCCTGTGGCCAGCCGGTGGCCAGCTCTGCAGATATGAGTGACGCGGGAATGAGAAAAATGATAAAGGCGATGATCGAGAAGGTTACCAGCTCCCAATGAAGGTCTGCAAGGGTGGGAAATTTGCGGATATTGTAGAGGGATGCCAAAGTGACCAGCGTAAAAACCGATAGGCTCATTTTATAAATATCATCCTTATCAGCATCATGCATGACAGTTATCTCCTCTTGTCGGTGTTTTCCGAGGATATGGGTTTGATGCCATCATAGCCATCCATTCTCCATTTGCAGAGTGCCGAAAAAAAGAGTCAGTTTATTGCACCTCGTGGGTTGACTCAGGTTTCCATTCAGGCTTGGCAAGAGCGTGGATGATGATTGGTATTATTGTAATGAGGATAGTTCCGCCAAGCAGAAAAGCCACGTATTCAGTGGGCGTAAGACTGCTGCCGGATATCTCGCTGGGCGGAAAGAGAGCAACGATGAACAGGAATGCCATGGCAATGAAGCCCCATCCTCCTACCAGCCATACGCCTGCTTTGCCGCCCGGTATTTTGAAGATGCGCGGCACATCCGGCTTTGAGTACCGAAGTTTTATGAGAGAAGCGTACATTAGAAGGTACATCACAATGTAAACCAGCGTCGTCAGGGCAAACAAGATCCAGAAGGAGCTATTGACGTCGCCGGGCAGAAGCGCATAGACTGCCGCCCAGAAGGTGACGATGATCGCTTGCAATATCATCATGTTTACGGGCATTGCATTCTCGTTCTCCTTTTGCAGGATTTTTGGCAGGTTGCCGTCTTTGGCGGTTACCAGAATGCCTCGAACCGGGCCCACAATCCAGGATGATGCCTGGCCGATTGCGCCCACGGTGATCATCAGTGCGATGATGGTGGTTATCATTCCCAGCCCAAATATCGCCTCAAATGCCTGCATTATGCCGGCCATCAGGTTCAGGGTGGAAGCAGGAATGATCAGACCCACTACGATTGCGCCAACGATGCTCACCACCGTCAGGACTATGCCCACTAGAAGGAGCCCCAGGGGATAATTGCGGCCTACGTTTTCTATCTCCTTGGCATGAACGGCAGTCATTTCTACGCCGATAAATAGGAAGACAAAGGTTATCAGAAGGGCTATATTGTCGATGGAGCCGAAATCGGGAATGAAGTCGGCAAACTTAGGGTGCAATGTGAACTGGAGAGGATGCGTTCCGGAAAAGATGCACCAAAGGCCTCCTACGATCAGGATAGCTGTCGGGATCAATACTCCGATCGAGACAAAGATTGTGGAGATCCGCTCATATGTTTTCAGTCCCCTGAAGTTGAGGACGGTGAAGATCCACCAGACAGCAACAATAACCAGAAATTCGTACAATTTATTGTTGGATAGAGCAGGATTAACTGCATAGGCAAATGTCGCGGCGACAAATGTCAGGACACCTATAAATCCGATGGTCATCTGGAACCATTGAAGCCAGACGGCAGTAAAGCCCCACCTCTGGCCGAAGGCCTCCTTGACCCAGACATACACGCCGCCCGTTTGCGGCCATCCGGTTGCCATCTCTGCTGAAGCCAGGGAGACTGGAATTAAGTAGAGGAAGATAGCTGCTATTGAATAGGCAATCAGCTGCCATTGGACCAATCCCATGGTGGGAAAGTTCCGGATGCCCATCAGGGCAGCTAGTGTGACCAAAAAAAATCCCGTAAGACCCATTTTATACATGTTTCTTTTTCATTAAAACTATAGCTATTTATTACTTACGTAAATGCGGCCGCGGACAAATGATATGAATGCAGCAAAAATGTGAATGCAACCAAAAATACATCGATATCAATGCAACCATCTGGCGATCATGTCTGCCAGTTCTCTTTGCTGGACCGGCTTGCCTATGAAATCATCCATTCCTGCTTGAATGCACCTGTCCCTGTCGCTTTGCATGACCGATGCCGTCATGGCGATTATCGGAATGCTGGGATCGAGGGCTTTTGATCCGTTCTGGCGGATGCGGCGCGTGGCTTCGTAGCCATCTACCTCTGGCATCTGGCAGTCCATCAGCACCAGATCATAAGGGCAGGTCTTGAGAACATCGATCGCTTCCTGGCCATTGGCAACGACATCGATTCTAAATCCCATCTTTCTCAGCATTATCTTTGCGACTTTTTGATTGACAGGGTTGTCCTCTGCCACAAGTATGCGGATCTTTTGTTCATTGATATCTTTGGCAATTCGTGGTGATTTGGTTTTGCCTTCCGGCTTAATAGATCCGATCCTCGCAAGCGTCGCGTTCTCAGAAGCTATATCATTTTTTGGCGAATTATTTGCGGATTGCTTATCAAATACGGCTGTGAACCAGAATGTGGAGCCCTTTCCTACATCGCTGACCACGCCGATTTTGCCTTCCATCAATTTCGCCAGATTCTTGGATATGATCAGTCCGAGGCCGGTTCCCCCGAATTTGCGAGTTGTCGAGCCATCTACCTGGCCGAAGGGAGTGAAAAGGATATCCTGCCGATCTGCCGGTATGCCGATGCCGGTGTCGCTCACCGAGAAGCGTATTTTGACTTTCTTCTCATCATCGTTCTCCAGGCAGGCTCGAATTGATATCCTGCCCCTGGCCGTGAACTTCACGGCATTGCTTGCCAAATTGACGAGAATTTGGCGCAGCCTGCCCGGATCTCCGCGCAGTTGGCTTGGGACTTCCGGCTGCACAAAACAGTCCATCTCCAGACCCTTCTCATGTATGTCGATGGCCAGGAGATCCGAAGTCTCCCTGAGAACCGTTAGGAGGTCAAAGTCCAGGGTTTCCAGCTTCATTTTTTGGGCTTCTATCTTTGATAGGTCCAGTATCTCATTGACGAGAGTGAGAAGTGTCTCGCTGCTGGTATAGGCGATCTTTGCCCATTCTCGCTGTTCAGCATTCAAGTTCGAATCGATCAGAAGGCCAGTCATGCCGATGATGCCGTTAAGGGGAGTTCGAATCTCGTGGCTCATGTTGGCCAAGAATTCGCTCTTGATGGCGCTGGCCTTCGTAGCCTGCTCAATTGCTCTTTTCAGATCTCTATTGGCCTGATGCAGTGCCTCATCTGCTCTTTTTCGATCTGTGATGTCCGTGGTGATCGTTATCAAATGCGGCTCTTCATTGATTAGAATCCTCTCCGCGGAGATGCTTGCATGGCGTAGTTCTCCAGATTTGCGGCGAATCCTAATTTCGTAGTCCCGCAGCTGCCCTGAGGCAGTAATTTGTTCGATTGCCTTCTGGCGGTCGTCTGGATAGGCAAGCATTTCCAGAGCCATTGAACTGCGGCCAATCAATTCCTCGCGGGTATATCCATGTATTTTGCAGAGACTTGCATTGGCATCTACGATCTTGCCGTCTGCCATGCGGCTGATGATCATCCCATTGGGAGTGGCACGGAATGCTTTGGCAAAAAGCTCCTCAGAAAAACGCAGCTCATCCTCCGCAGCTTTGCGCTCAGTGATATCATTGCATGTGCCGACCCACTCGCGGATACTGCCATTGGCCTCAAGCACCGGCACGCCCCTTACCGAAAAATATCGATATATTCCGTCGGAGCGGCGGATGCGAAATTCAGTTTCATAGGAGCTGCGCATCTCGATAGCTCGCTCCCAGATGGCCTTCGTGCGTTCGCAGTCCTCCGGATGAAGTGCATCCATCCAGCCCCAGCCCAGGAACTCCTCTTCGCTCTGTCCGGTAAAAGCGCGCCATGTGGGCTGATCTCCTCTCGCCCCGCCCAGTGGGTTTGTGTTCCAGACTATTTGCGCAGTGGCGGTGACAAGCGAACGATAGCGCTCTTCACTCTCTCGCAAAGTCTTCTCTGCCCGCTTGTGCTCGGTGATATCCAGACCGATAGCAAGTAACCCTCTGACATTGCCCTGTGCATCTTTGAGTGTTTTGTCAAACCAGTCTATCTCAATTTCGTGTCCGTCTTTTGCGACGATGGAATTGACATTGCCGCGTGTGTGGATATCAGCTGTTGCCATCAGGAAGATCTCTTTGATTCGGCCTCTATCGCGCTCTGGCAGGAATGTGGAGAACCAGTCTTTGCCTCTCACCTCCTCCAGACGATAGCCTGAGACCATTTCCATAAATTTGTTAAATCGGATAATATGTCCATTCGCATCGAGCACCAGAACGATGACTTGTGCAGTTTCGATGATGCCCTCGGCAAAATCCCTTTCGCTCTGCAGCGCCTGCTCCGTCTGTTTGCGTTTGGTAATATCGGCAAACATGCCAAATGATCCTGCAAATCGCCCCCATTCATCCTTCAAAGCAGTGGACGATACCAGAGTCCAGCAGAGCTTGCCATCTTTGCGGCGGAACCGACGCTCATATTTGCCTTCGAGGCCAGAGGAGCGCTCGCTCATTCTCTCTTGATGATCCGGCAGGTCTTCTTCAATCATAAAGTCCGTAACCGGACGACCCAGCATCTCTCCAGGCAGGTAGCCAAGCATGTCTGCCATCCTCTGGTTCACAAATACGGTCAGAAAATCCTTATTCATCTGCCAGATGCCTTCGTTTGATGTCTCGACGATCCGCCGATAGTGCGCCTCGCTCTCTCGGATCTTCCGCTCGGACCTCCACCCTTCTACCGAATATCTGATTGCTCGAACCAGGAGATCGCGAGAGAGATTTTCTTTGATCAGAAAGTCCTGCGCACCCTCCGCGACCGCCAGTGGCCCGAGGGACTCGTCGTCCGGGCCGATCAAAACGAGAATCGGTGTGTCTGTTGTATTAGCAGCAAAGTGCCTCAGAGTTTCAAGCCCCTGGCTTTCAAAAAGGTCTAGGTCAAGCAAAATCAGGTTGAAGGACTCGCTGCGGAGACGATACAGGCCTGAAGTGAGCCCCTCCGCGTGCTCCAGGACGAAGAAATCAGCGTCATTGCTGCGCAGCATGTGCTGGATCGTATGCATGTCGTTGGGATTGTCCTCGACATGGAGGATCTTGACCTTATCTTTTATCAAGATTTGACTCTCCGGCAGGCAAATGCTTTGCAATTATTGACGTAGTTACAAGCGGAATTGCAGCATACTCGGGCTGCAACAATCTAAGATAATGTATTGTGCTATTCCATATAGCTTTTTCTCCGCACTGCATTAAATCAATAAGGATAGGTCATGCTCTTGGTTAGCGCTGCCTAATCTGGCGAGGTACTTGGAAGGCGGGCCGGGTGCCTGCTGCCGGAGAAGGCAAGGTGAGGAGGTCTATGGCCTCCCGAAATTTCAGGGGAGCTGAGGAATGGACCGCAAATTATGCTACCAAATTCTGCTCCAGACGGCCCTCTGCCCACCCGCAGGAGCGCGCGTCAGCGTGCGGGCGCTCGCCTGGGGAAAGGCTGCCCGCTCGGGACCGCCCGGAGGGCCTGCCGTTGGTAGGTGGCAAGTGGGGACGGGCCTTTGCTGCCCAGAAATCCGGGAGGCCAGGAGAAGATCGCAGCTTGAATTGCGGCGGTGGGAATCCTGTCCGGATGCGTCACGAATAGTCCGGCTCGCAGCTTTCCGCAATTTCAGAGATGAATTCCGGTTTCATGAAGCGCATTCTTCTGCTAATCAGCTCGACCTCCTATTTGAAGGCTTGACTCCAGGAGAAAGACTGCGCATTGAAGAGATCTTGCGGCGCAATGAATAACTAATGATACACTTAGCTGAAATGTGAGTGCTCGGAGTTTGATGGTATTTTTATCAAGCCAAGTCTTAATAAAGATGAGCTTTCAATTATGCGATGGGAAGATTATGCTTGAAGATAGGATAATCATCGATCCGGAGATCTCGCATGGAAGGCCGGTAATAAGAGGCACAAGGGTGCCGGTGGAAATAGTCTTGGGCTCTCTTGCTGGTGGCATGGAGATAAATGAGGTAGCAGATGAGTACGGACTTAGTAGAGAGGACGTGCTTGCTGCCATAGGATATGCCGCAAGGATCGTAGCCAGTGAAGAAATTTGTGCATATGCCTGATATCCGATTTCTGCTGGATGCCAATATGCCGAGATCGAGCGCTGAATTGATGCGTTCGCTGGGATTTGACGTTGAAGATGTTAGAGACATTGGCATGATGGCGGCGAGCGATCGAGCGATAATTCAGCATGCTCTTAAGACCAAAAGAATAGTAGTAACAAGAGATACGGATTTCGGTGAGCTACTGCGTTATCCTTCGCACCCCGGAGCGGTCATTCTAAGATTGCCGTTTAAATACAAATCCCACGAAATAAATACGATTTTAGGGGATTTCTTGATCTCCATTGCGTCCCATGAACTGATCAACACGATAATAATAGTGGAGCTTGGCCGCTATAGAAAACGTTCACTTTGAGAGATTGGTCTTCCTGTTATTTCTCCACTTAATTTGGCTCCCGGCCCACCCGACCACCCGCGGGAGCGCGCGTGCGTGCGGGCGCGTGCCTGGGGCGGCAGGGCCGTCGTCGTCAGCGACGAGCTGGCGAGAGTCACAGGTCCGGTGCGCTCGCCTGGTGAGGCTGCCCGCTCGGGACTGTCCGGAGGGCCTGCTGCCGCTGGGCAACAGTTGACCGGGCCTCTGCAACTCTGAAATCCGGGGAGCCGGGAAAGGATCGCAGCTTGAATGGCGGCGGCGGAGAATGCCGCCTGGCTGCGTCACGAATAGTCCGGCTCGCAGCTTTCCGCAATCTCAGATATGAATTCCGGTTTCATGTAGCGCATTCTGCTGCCAATCTGCTCGACCTCATTCTTCAGCTCGGAGTAGGGAATAAACCGGCAGATCTTCGGGAGGGGCGGCTTCAGCCTGGCGAAGGTGGGCCGGTTGATCTCGTAGAACACCTTCTCCCGTCCGCTCGTCCGGCGCAACCATGAACATATCGAGCTTGATGTTGGGCAGGTTGGGTTATTGGCCATGATAGGCCCTGCTTCAGAGGGGTCGATCATGAAAATGCATAGTGCTAGCCATATGGCGTTATGGACTATGCAAAATAATTTTTATCGGAGACCATGAAAACGTTTAACTGAGAAAAGCGGCAAAATAAACCTGGTATGGTATGACAATGGGCGCAACAATTCACGTCAATGAAGACATCAAGATCCGCTTAAAGCTTCTGGCTCGTGGCAGCGAGACAGAGGATGAAGTCTTGCAGAGGCTGATCAGATTCTATGAGGAAGGTGATCTGGAGGAGATCATCGAGGCCAGATGGGAGCGGCTGCAGAAAGAGAAGGCGGATTTCATACCTCTGGAAGAAGTCTGATGCAGGTTCAAGTCCATCCTAGAGTCAAGAAGTACCTGGATGAGAGCGGTGAAAAAGAGAGACTAAAAGAAGGACTTGCCAGACTGGGCGATGATCCATTTACATCCAGAAGCGGTCTGGATATCAAGAAGCTTAAAGGCAAGACGCATGATGTCTATCGCCTGAGAATCGGTGAGCACCGATTTGAGTATTTTGTGGAGGATGCAACGATATGGGTCCAAAACGCATTTCGCAGGGAGCGAGGATATGTGCAGGGACGATAGCCCTCCAGGATGTAACCTCTGATTCTATCCAGCAAGCTCCTGGACCATTTTGCCGCCTGGGATTAGCGGATGACTCGCGCGTGGGCGTGTGCGGGCGCGTGCTCGGGGACGGCGGGGCCGTCGGCCTCAGTGATCCGAAAAGTGTGAGAGGCTGGCAAGCGGGATGGCCGCTAGCAGCTACAGAGACCATAAATCATTAAAGCATGAAGGATGCAATATTATCCAATCATGACGGAAGCTATGATGGTTGATGAGGGTCTCCTGATTCCCAAGAGCCTTCTCACAAAGCTGGGCACAGACAATCTCGAAGTTTTAGCCAGAGGTCGCGAGATTGTGATCCGGCCAAAAAGCAAAACTAAGCAATATTATGGCCTTGTAGGTGAGACTAAATACGATGAAGAGTTTATAAAAGAACTGGAGCGTGACTTTGCTGAGAGTGGTGATATTTGAACCTCCGGGAATATTCTTCATCAGACCAAATCTTCATTGACTCCAGCATATTTCTCGATTATGCCATCCCTAATCCGGAATTTGGCGAAATGGCTTCAGAGTTTCTTGAGAGGGTCGAAATTGAGGAGATTTATGCAGTAACCACTCTGGCAGTTTTGGCGGAGGTCTCTCACATCTTGCTTTTGGAAACGGGAGCCGTAATTTTAGAAAACCGTAATCGTAATATTGTGATGGATAAAATAGAAGCGGATCGCAATTTTTCTCATCATTGCCGCGATGCCGTAGATAAATTCAATGAATATGTCAGTAATCTTGATGGCCTGCAATTGATTCCCGTTATGCCTGAAGACTATTTCCGGGCATCGGATCTGGCCAGAGCTTACAATCTTATGTCCTTCGATGCCCTTCATCTATCCGCAATGAGGCGATCTCGCATCCGGAATATTGCCACCAGGGATCGGGATTATGAGCGAGTGGACGGAATCGCGGTCTGGAGTCCGTGATCGGCATCTCTCCTGGTTCCGGCTGAGGTTCCCACCTGCCCACCCGCGGGAGCGCGCGCGTGCTGGCGTGCGGGCATGGTGGGGCTGGGCATACGCAGGTGACAAGCCGGCGAGGGCGGGATGGAGGCGCAGTCGGGCGCTCGCCTGGGGGAGGGCTTTTCGCTCGGGACCGCCCGGAGGGCCTGCTGCCGGTGGGCGGCAAGGGGGCCGGGCCTTTGCAGCCCAGAAATCCGGAGGGCCGGGAAAGGATCGCATTTTGAATTGCGGCGGCGGGAATCATGCCAGGCGGCGTCACGAATCGTCCGGCTCGCAGCTTTCCGCAATCTCAGAAATGAATTCCGGTTTCATGTAGCGCATTCTGCTGCCAATCTGTTCGACCTCCTTCTTCAGCTCTGAGTAAGGAATAAACCGGCAGATCTTCGGGAGGGGCGGCTTCAGCCTGGCGAAGGTGGGCCGGTTGATCTCGTAGAACACCTTCTCACGCCGCTCATCCGGCGCAACCATGAACAGATCGAGCTTGATGTTGGGCTGCATGCTTACCAGGTCCGACATCCTCAGCAGCCCGGAGTAAATAGCAGTGGTGTGCTCTACCTCGAATGCCGCAATTATGGCATCGCCCTGAAGCCAGAGGACATCGATCAGTTCGATCGTCCTGTTGGTGGCATCATCAAACTGCCTGGGAAGCTCTTTTCTCAGATTGGGGACATCCTGAAAGCAGATTCCATTATGCCTGCGATTTCTGTCGTTCCTGGCAACCCAGACATCAAGGCCCAGATCAGAGCCCAGCTTCAATAGCAGAAACTGAATTTCTTCATGAGTCGTCTCTTCGAGCGGAGCCCTTTTCTGGTCCTCATCATGATCCTCGGGCACAGTCACTACGCCTATCTTCGACTCATACGTCTTGGTTTTGCGCCGGTATTTTCTCTCATCGTATTCCAGCTCGACCGGATTTTTGGCCGCGTTCTTGATGGCATTGGATATTTTTTCGCCATCGTTTGAGCTGAATTCGGCAGGAGATCCCCTGAAAAATCCCGTCCAGGCATTCTTTGATTTGAGGCCCTTGAATAGATCAAGATCATCTTTATGGCTAAGCACTGGGATCGCTGTCTTTGCATCCAGCTTTTCCACCATCTCGACTTCAAAGCGGATCGGGAAGACTTCATCTTTCCAGATTGGGGCGGTATCAGAGTAGCATTTGGACTTGACCTCCAAGATGCCGACAAATCTTGAAATGCCGGTCAGGTAGCAGAGGAGATAATCGCCCGGAGAGATTCGCTGCGCTGATTTTTTCCGGCTCTCTCTAAAGCCGCTGATTTTTGCCCCGTGCTCCAGGAATTCCTCCCAGGTTGTTCCTGTAAAAAGATCCAGCCAGTACTTTCTGCTCATCAAGGCCCCTCTTGGCAGACGATTTCGCTGCCTGTCTACTAGGAGAGATGCGAGACAGATTAAAATAGCGTTAGGCATTAACGGGAGAATGAATTAGGAAATCTATATTAGAACCAAAAGATAACTAACTGATAGATGACTACTATGGAGGCAGTAATTAGAAAGGGAGGCATAATTGAGTTTCCCAGCTCTATACTATCTGAAATAGGCCTTAGTGAAGGAAAACGAGTAGCATTGAGCATCAAAGGTGGAGAAATTCTTGTCAAACCAGTAAAAACTATTACAGAACAGCTAACGGATTCAATTAAGCTCGATGATCAACGGCTAATAGAAGAGATTATTGAATCTGAGGATTATCTGTGACCAATTCACTTGAGTTGCTTCCTCCAGGTTCAAAGATATTTATAGATACAAATATATTTCTATACGATATATTAGGTTACACAAAATTTAAACCTTCTTGCGTGGCCTTCTTGCAGAAACTGGAAGGAAATGCCTATTGTGCAGTGACATCCACACAGGTTCTAAATGAAGTTGTGTTTAAGCTCATTCTTGCAGAGATAACCAAAAAATATGGACTTCTTAGAGAAAACGAAGCGAGAAGGCTAATAAAGGAACGTGCAGAAACCATATCAAGCCTTACGCAAGTATGGAAAGATTATGCTGCAATAAAAGCATATCCATTGACAATCTATAGTATCGATCAGTCTACAATGGATATGGCGATCAATATATCAAGTAGATTTGGGCTATTGATATCTGATGCCACTCATGTAGCGATCATGAAAGCCCAAGGCATTGCCAATATTGCCACCAATGATCGCGACTTTAGACGTGTAAATGGAATAGTGATCTACACGCCATGAGTAAACAAAATTAAAAATTTGGCAGGATGGCTTCTCGCATCCTTGAACACGCGGGCGTGCTGGCGCATGCCTGGTGGGGCGGGGGATCCGCAGGCCGCGAGCCAGGAGAGCGGACTCGGGGGGGCGCGGTCGGGCGCTCGCCTGGGGAGGGCTGCCCGCTCGGGACCGCCCGGAGGGCCTGCCGCCGGTGGGCGGCAAGGTGGCCGGGCCTTTGCAGCCCTGAAATCCGGGGGGGCAGGGAGAAGATCGCAGTTTGAATTGCGGCGGCGGGAATGCTGCCCGGCTGCGTCACGAATAGTCCGGCTCGCAGCTTTCCGCAATCTCAGAGATGAATTCCGGTTTCATGTAGCGCATTCTGCTGCCAATTTGCTCGACCTCTTTCTTCAGCTCCGAGTAAGGAATGAACCGGCAGATCTTCGGGAGAGGCGGCTTCAGCCGAGCGAAGGTGGGCCGGTTGATCATGCAGTCGGGTTTCTATACGTCGGTCGTACGGAGCCACATCATGAGATGATCGATCATGAAAATGCATAATGCAGCCATACGATATTATGGACTATGCAAAATAATTTTTAAATGAGGCCATGAAAACGTTTAACTGAGAAAAGAGGCAAAATGGACCCTGGTATGGTGTGACAATGGGCGCAACGATTCACGTCAATGAAGACATCAAGATCCGCTTAAGGCTTCTGGCTCGTGGCAGCGAGACAGAGGATGAAGTCTTGCAGAGGCTGATCAGATTCTATGAGGAAGGTGATCTGGAGGAGATCATCGAGGCCAGATGGGATCGGCTGCAGAAAGAGAAGGCGGATTTCATACCTCTGGAAGAAGTCTGATGCAGGTTCATCATGGTGATATGAAAGTCTATATGGACGTCTGTTGTTTATGCAGACCCTTTGATGATCGGGCGCAAGATCGAATTAGGATCGAATCCGAAGCAGTTTTGACTATCTTGGGCCGATGTAATGATGACTGGACATTGGTTGGAAGTGAGGCAATAGATTTTGAATTGTCTGCCGTGACGGATCAGAAGAAACGGTCTGATGCCTTTTTTCTGTCATCCCTTGCCACAGAAAAAATTATGATTGACAAGAGTATTATCAAAAGGGCATCAGAGCTGGAAAAACTTGGCTTTAAATCCATGGATGCCGTGCACATTTCATGTGCTGAACGAGCAGCAGACATTATGTTTACAGTTGATGATGATGTGCTGAGAGTCGCAAGAATAAAACAGAACCAGATCTATATCGAAATTGAGAGTCCTTTGAGGTGGTTGATTAATGTCTTCCAAGACTGATGTCAGAAGCGCAGAAGAGATAAGGAGGATCGGGATAGAGGCTCTGGCTGAAGCCCTCGGGCCTTTGGATGCCGTTCGCTTCCTTCAAAGCTTCGATATGGGAAGAGGCGATTATACAAAGGAACGCTCTCATGTGCTTGACTTGACATTGGATGAAATCGTCATGGGTATCGAAAAAAGAAGGAATACCGCTTCAGAATAGCGTGCTAATGTTGCTTATCATTCGGCCCACCCGCAGGAGCGCGTGGGCGTGCGGGCGCGTGCCCGGGGCGGCGGTGCATCCGCAGGCGGCGAGCCAGGAGAGCGGACTCGGGGGGGCGCGGTCGGGCGCTCGCCTGGGGAGGGCTGCCCGCTAGGGACCGCCCGGAGGGCCTGCTGCCGGTGGGCGGCAAGGGGGCCGGGCCTTTGCAGCCCAGAAATCCGGGGGGGACGGGAAAGGACAGCTTGAATTGCAGCGGCGGGAATCCTGCCTGGCCGCGTCACGAATAGTCCGGCTCGCAGCTTTCCGCAATCTCAGAGATGAATTCCGGTTTCATGTAGCGCATTCTGCTGCCAATCTGCTCGACCTCTTTCTTCAGCTCCGAGTAAGGAATAAACCGGCAGATCTTCGGGTGGGGCGGCTTCAGCCTGGCGAAGGTGGGCCGGTTGATCTCGTAGAACACCTTCTCCCGCCGTTCGTCCGGTGCAACCATGAACAGATCGAGCTTGATGTTTGGCTGCATGGTTACCAGATCGGACATCCTCAGCAGCCCGGAGTAAATGGCAGTGGTGTGCTCCACCTCGAATGCTGCAATTATGGCATCGCCTTGAAGCCAGAGGACATCGATCAGTTCGATCGTCCTGTTGGTGGCATCATCAAACTGCCGCGGTGCGATAAACTTCAAAGGCGGCAACTACAGCTACCGCAATCAGGGGACGTCTATCAATTTGATGGTCTTGGTGGTGGCGCTTTGAGGTTGCCTTGAAGTCTCCTTTCGAATAACACACGATCTAATTTTAAAGCATCTTAACGCTTATTTATTTTCTCATTTTGCTTTGTTATTTTTATTCCAAATAGCTAATCCCATTTCGGTCAGTGCATCATCTTTTATAAATTCTGTAGCTCTATATATATTTATATCCTTTTTAATTTCGTCTCTAATCTTCCCCCTAACACGCTTAATAACAGATTTACCATGGCAATATCTACTTGGATTAGCCTCGTATAATTTATTTGCATTGCTAGAAATTTTTCCGTTATTTACATGAGCTCTTGGTCCGTTCTTTCGACATTCTTTTTCTTCAATTTGTGTTCTTGAATTAATAAATTTCTCAATAGAATTGGATTTAGCGTCTTCAAAACTTTGTTTTATAATTTCTTTAGCATATTCTAGAGAAATCTGTGGGTATAACTCATGAATATGTTTTTCAGAGAGATAATGCGATTCAATATCTGTTCCTTTAGTTAAAAAGCATTTAATTCCAGCCTTCTCCACCGATGCTTTGAATTCTTCTGCTTCGCTGTCACTTAAATAGTCCCTATCTTTATGCAATAATACGGTCGAAGCAGAAGCATGTTTCTTTATAAAGGCGTTTAACACAAGTGCGGTGTCAACTTTTGTGCAACCGCTATATGACCAAGGATCAACGTCCTTCATTTTAAATCCAGAAGCATCAAGAAGTGCAATTATCGGGGATATATCTTTATCTTCTGTTAATAAAACACATTTCATATTGTCCTGGAGTAATAAATCCCCCTTATCTAATGCCCCTAAATCTAAAAGCACAGAGACTTCATCGAAGCTATTATTATCAATAATCCCTCCATTGCGAACCCAATGCATTTTGGCATTTCCATTGAATTCATCAATTATATGCCTAGAATGTGTTGATAATATGATTTGAAAATCTCTTTCCTCGGCTAATTTAATTAGCATGTTTGCCAATTTGCGCTGATTATTTGGATGCAGATGAGAATCGGGCTCATCGAGCAGCAATAGTTTTGGCTTATATACATTAACATACGAAAGAATTTGCACTGCCTGCAAGACTCCTGTTCCTGCTGCATCGATGGGTAACTTTCGCCCTTCTGTTCCAATTGTAGCTTCTATAAATTCATCTCTGTCTGGATTAAATTCAATATTTATATCCATATCTGGGAATATTAATTGAAAATCATCTTTAAATCTGCGCCAATTTTCTGAATCTCTGTAGAGTAAATTTAAAACATTCCTGAAGACATTATTTGCATCCCCTTTCGCAGCGGCCTTTCTCACAATACTGGGCGTTTTATATTCTTCAGCAGAGGGGATTCCAGCCAATCCTGGCACAAATATACTGAATGGCTCTTCAATTCTTCTAAGTTCCTCACCTAATGTCAAGCCCTTGAGTTCGATTGTGACATTTTTATTCCTACCTTTTCGGACGCTGACTTCTACACTGTTTGAATTATTGTCAATAAATCCAATTAAAATAGCATAATTAGGATCTTCTCTTAGATCCCGGTTTGGTGCTAATGCAGTGACATCTCTAAATGGTGAATAAATTAGCTGGTTAGGTGAAATCGATGTTGGCATTCTTTCTCGATTCCTCCAAACGGCTCCTTTCTCTAGACTCGACGTCTGAGCTACTGAAACTGCAAATTGTATTGCCTGCAGAATACTACTCTTTCCAGAATTGTTTGCCCCTATAAGTATGTTTATGCGATCAAGGTCCAAATTTGACTCGTTAATATTTTTAAATCGTTTTATATTAATTGTTTTAAGCATGGCTACCTATCTCATTGCATATTTTCAGATCATAATCTAAACATAGATTCATGGTTAGTTGGAGTGGACTATAAATTTTAAGGAAAGAGCCAGACAAATGTTCTTCCCTTAAATCATCCTATTTGCTTTTCCCCTTCATCGCCTCTACGAACGCCAGGAACGGCGGCGATGGCCTGCCTGGCCTGGACTTCATCTCCGGGTGGAATTGCGAAGCAAAGAAGAACGGGTGGCCGGGTATCTCGCAGATCTCCATCAAATCCCCGTTTCTGCCCGAGAACTTCATGCCCTTCTCCTCAATCTGGGCGATATAGGCGGGGTTGACCTCGTAGCGGTGCCTGTGCCTCTCCACGATATCCTCCGTCCCGTAGATTTTGTGAGCCAGGCTTCCCTCAGAGAGGTGTGCCGGATAGTTGCCCAGCCGCATGGTGGCACCCATATTCCTGATCTTCTCCTGCTCGGGAAGAAGAGCAATCACCGGGTGCGGGGTCGCGCCGAACTCTGTGCTGCTCGCCCCGTTCAGGCCGCAGACGTTGCGGGCGTACTCGATTACAGCTAGCTGCATTCCAAAGCACAGACCCAGGTAGGGAACCTTCATCTCCCTGGCGTACTGCACGGCCTTGATCTTGCCCTCAGTCCCCCGAGAGCCGAAGCCGCCGGGAACCAGTATGCCATCTGCGTCCCTCAGGATGATGTCCGGCGAGCCGTGCTCCAGCTCCTCGGCATCGACCCACTGCACATCGATCTTCACCCCTGCCTCAATGCCGGCATGCTTGAGCGACTCCCGGATGGATAGATACGCATCCTCCATTGGATCGGCGCACTGCGAGCCGACTGTGTATTTGCCGACTATGGCCACCTTCACCTCGCCCTCGGCGGCATCCATCTTGGCCACGAACTCATCCCAGTCCTTCCTCTCCTCCAGCGGGAAGAGCCGCATGGCCTTCATGAGGTACCTTGCCAGGCCCTCCGCCTCCATCTGCAG
>Ga0116171_10000239_pt1 | contig 58445 bp, 45 predicted proteins | sample AD_JPNHW2_MetaG_FD_89798 | JGI IMG/M metagenome (GOLD analysis project Ga0116171, IMG submission 89798) | Active sludge microbial communities of municipal wastewater-treating anaerobic digesters from Japan - AD_JPNHW2_MetaG | ecosystem: Engineered > Bioreactor > Anaerobic > Digestate | place...
GGGTTACAAAAATTTCATGGCCAAATTATATGGCTGGGGTGCATCAATGGTAATTTTAGGTGCATTGTTTAAAATCAATCACTACACAGGAGCAGATTTGATGCTGATTCTTGGTATGGGATGCGAGGCGGCTATTTTCTTTTTCTCTGCATTCGAGCCATTGCATGTGGAGTACGACTGGTCATTAGTTTATCCCGAATTAGCAGGTATGGATGACATTGAATCAAGGACAGTTACAGGAAGTAAAAAAAGTCTGACACAGGAATTAGACAAAATGCTGGAGGATGCCAAGATTGGCCCTGCACTAATAAGCAGTTTAGGTGATGGCATGCGAAACCTGAGCGAAAATGCAATGAAACTTTCCGGTGTTGCTGATGCTGCTGTTGCCACAGACGGTTATGTCAATAACCTGAATAATGCAGCCGGTTCGGTTAAAACTTTATCTGAAGCTTATAACAAAACTGCTGTTGTATTAGAAAATGAAGTTGCTTCTGCTACTGAATTTAACAACACTATTAAATCAGCTACGAACTCGGCCAATAGTATGTCAGGCGCATACGCTGGTATTGCTGAAAGCTTGCAGAATGATAAAAAAGCTACCGATGAATATGTTAGCAGTATTAAAATGGCCACTGAATCAGCTCATAGCCTTGCCGATAAATATGCCAGATCTTGCGAATCATTGACAAAATCAGCTGAAGCTATTGACTTTTCTGCTGTTGACGGCAAGTCATATGGCGATCAGGTTCAAAGAATGTCTAAGAATTTATCAGAACTCAACAGTATTTATGAATTACAATTAAAGGGTACATCAGATCAACTTCAGCAAATTGAAAAGATGAAAGATAGTATCGGAGTATTTTTATCAAATCTTAATGATTCTGTTGAAGGCACTGCTAAATATAAAGAACAGGTTAGCGTACTTGCAAAGAACGTTTCTGCTCTTAACCAGGTTTACGGAAATATGCTTTCTGCAATGACAATAAAACAAGGGTAATTAGTACTTATTAAGGTTTAACAAATAAATAGGAGCATATTATGGGTGCAACAAATTGTCCGGAAACCCCGAGACAGAAAATGATTCAGATGATGTATCTTGTATTAACAGCCATGCTGGCTCTTAATGTGTCAAAGGAAATTCTGAATGCATATCTTATTGTAAATGAGAGTATGGTTACAACAAATGCTAATTTCAGCAAGAAAGTTGAATCAACCTATACTCAGTTTGCAAAACAAATGGAAATTAACAAGGCGAAAGTACTTCCTTTTTATCAGAAAGCAGAACAAGCTAAGAAAATGTCTTCTGATATGATTGGGTATATAGAACAAATGAAATTGGAAGTAATGTCCGCTGAATCTAGATTGTCAATCGAAGAAGTTAAAACAGCTGATTTTAAATCACTAAAAGGCCTTGATAAGTGGTCCGAAACCACTCGTTATTTTATTGGAAGCAGTGAGACTGGCCAGGGAGCTAAAGCTTCTGAATTGAAAGGCAAGTTGGAACAGTTTAAGACAAACATGCTGAACTTGATTGATACCAAGTACCGTTCTACAATGAATTTAGGCCTTGATTTCAAAGGACCTTATCATAGTTCCAACGGCAGGGAGCAGACATGGGAAATGCATAATTTTTATAATACGATCATGGCTGCAGATATTGTTATTTTAAACAAACTGATTGCTGAAGTGAAAAACGCTGAATTTGATGTGGTTAACCAGCTGCTGGCTTCTGTATCACTGGAGGATTTCAAATTTGATAAGATCGGCGCAAAAGTAGTGGCAAAAAGCAATTATATTCTGACAGGTGAAACTTACGAAGCTGATATTTTTGTAGCTGCTTATGATACCAAACAATCACCGCAGATTGTAATTGGTGCTGCCGTTGATTCTAATACAAATACAGTAACCGGTATTATGGATGCAGACATCGAAGGTGTTGCGGGTGTGGGAAAATTAAAACTCCCCGCAGGTGGCCCTGGAGTAAAAAAATATGCAGGACTTATCAAAGTAAAAGGTGCTGATGGTGCTGAAAAAATGTATCCATTTGAAAGTGAGTATGTTGTTGGGACACCTTCCGCCACCATTTCACCTACCAAAATGAATGTGTTTTATATAGGACTTGATAACCCGGTATCTATTTCGGTACCTGGTGCCTCAAACGAACAGGTTACTGCAACAATTACCGGTGGGGGTGGTTCTATTTCAAAAACTGGAAATGGCTTATATAATGTAAAAGTTACTACTCAGGGCGACGCCACTGTTAATGTAAGCGCAAAAATGGGCAATACTTCACGTTCCATGGGTTCGATGAAATTCAGATGTAAACGTGTTCCAAACCCTGTTCCTTATGTCGGTAATGTAAGCGGCGGACTTATACCTAAAGGTACGCTTCTGGCTGCTGGTGGTGTTATTCCCAGAATGGATGGATTCGAATTTGAAGCTTATTTTAGTATTACCAGTTTTACATTTACCATGAGTCAGGCTGGTGACTTAATCTCGCTTACATCCAACAGCTCGAAATTCACCTCGCAGATGATCACTATGATTAATAAAGCCACTAAAGGCCAGAAAATATATATTGAAGATATTAAAGCTAAAGGCCCGGATGGTACAACCCGTTCATTAAGCTCGGTTGCTTTAAAAATTAGTTAAACTCTTCAAAAGGAGGTAATTATATGAAAAAACTATTGATTATCCTGTCATTAACTGCAATTCTGTTTCCACTGCAGTATAGTGCATATTCGCAGAATAATATGGGTAAGCCGCCACTTGACGGGGTTTATAATAAACTTAATACACCCAACCGCGAACCTATACCTTACACTTCACTGCGTGAGGCAGATGTAATGTGGTCAAAGCGAATATGGCGTGTGATTGATATGAGGCAAAAAATAAACCTCCCATTGTATTACCCTATTCGGGAGCAGACCGGGCGTAAAAGCCTTATGCAGCTTATTTACAATGGTATTATGAAAGAACAATCAATCACGGCCTATACTACGGATAATGAAGAGTTTTTGACCCCAATTACACCTGCCGAATTAACAAAAACGCTTGACCAGCAGGATACTATGACGATGACCAGGCTTGATCCACCTTATGATCAATACGATAGCGTGATATCCAACCCATTTGATGCTTCTTCAGTTTACCTGATGAGGGTAAAAGAAGACTGGTTCTTCGACAAACAACGATCGGTGATGGATGTCCGCATTATCGGATTATGCCCTTACATGGAAGAATACGATGAGTTTGGTGAACCTAAAGGGTTTAAACCTTTGTTTTGGGTGTATTTTCCACAGTGCCGTAAGATTTTTGCCAATAATGAAGTGTATAATAAATGGAACGATGCCGAACGCAGAACCTATGAAGATATTTTCTTCAAACGGTTGTTTGGCAGTTACATTTACAAAGAAAGCAATGTATACGACCGTAGGATATACCAATATGCAAAAGGTATGGACGGCTTGCTTGAAGCTGAACGTATTAAGCAGGAATTGTTTGAAAAAGAACATGACCTTTGGGAATATTAAAATATAAAAAACCCCGGCAAAACGCCGGGGTTTTTTTATATTTGTGAAAATCCATTTCAATGCTACACGATTTTTGGGATACTCCGGTTGAATATTGCAAGGGTGTTGGCCCGTCACGTTCAGAGGTCCTGAAAAAAGAGCTGAATATCTTTACAGTAGGCGATCTGTTATTGTTGTATCCTTTCCGTTATGTGGATAAAACAATTTTCCACAAGATAAATGATGTTTCAGAAAGTTTGCCCTATGTTCAGATAAAAGGCAGGGTTCGTAAGGTCAACGTTGCCGGGGCCGGAAGAACCGCGCGCCTTGTTGCGCAATTTGCCGATGAAACAGGAGAAATTGAGCTTGTGTGGTTCAATGGTGTAAAATGGATGACCGATAAAGTTTACCCGGGCCTGGATTTGATCGTTTTTGGAAAGGTAACCAACTTCAATGGGAAACTTAATATTACCCACCCTGAAATTGAGCCACTGACCAAGGATCAAAGAAATGAGGATAAACGAAGGTTTTATCCTGTATATTCGTCAACGGAAAAACTTAAATCGAAAGGCCTGGACAGCAGAGGTATCAGCAAGATCGTTTTTAAAGTTCTCGAAGATGCCAAAGGGAAAATACCCGAGAATTTGTCATCGGAAATCATTCATAGACTTAATTTAATTTCACGCGAAGATGCGATTATTAATATACATTTTCCCCAGGATCATTCTGTTCTGCAAAGAGCTACGGCCCGCCTGAAATTCGAGGAGTTGTTTTTTATTCAGCTGCGGCTGGTAAAATTAAAACTATACCGAAACAAAAGGGTGCGTGGATTATTGTTTGAAAAGGTAGGATTGCACCTGAACGATTTTTACCACCATGTGTTGCCCTACCAACTCACCGAAGCTCAAAAACGCGTCATCAAAGAGATCAGGAAGGACCTCGGTTCAGGCCGGCAAATGAACCGTTTGCTGCAGGGTGATGTTGGTAGCGGAAAAACTATTGTGGCGTTGATGTGCATGCTGATAGCGCTGGACAATGGGTTCCAGGCATGTATTATGGCCCCGACTGAAATCCTGGCAACCCAGCATTATAATACCCTGCATCGTTTTTTAAGCCAATTGGATATTAATGTTGCCTTGCTGACCGGCTCAACAAAAAAAGCCGGGCGAAAAAAAATTCTCGAAGACCTTATCAATGGTGAAACAAAGATTTTGCTGGGAACTCATGCTTTAATAGAAGAGGTGGTGAAGTTTAAAAATCTCGGACTCGCTGTTATCGATGAGCAACATAGGTTTGGCGTGGCGCAACGAGCAAAAATCTGGGAAAAAAGTGAGCTGCCACCTCACATCCTCGTGATGACGGCTACACCCATCCCAAGAACGCTGGCAATGACGTTATACGGCGATCTGGATGTTTCCGTGATCGATGAACTGCCACCGGGACGAAAGCCCGTTAAAACGCTTCATTTTATCGATTCAAACAGGTTGAAAGTATTTGGCTTTATTAAAGAACAAATAAAACAGGGACGCCAGATTTATATTGTTTATCCGTTGATCCACGAATCTGAGACCCTCGACCTGAAGCACCTGATGGAAGGATATGACGCCATCGTGCGCGATTTTCCATTGCCGGATTATGCGGTAAGTATGGTGCACGGCCAGATGAAAACCGATGAAAAAGATTATGAAATGGCTCGTTTTGTGAAAGGCGAAACCCAGATAATGGTTGCTACTACTGTTATTGAAGTCGGTGTTGATGTGCCTAATGCTTCCGTGATGATCATTGAAAATGCCGAACGTTTTGGATTGTCGCAGTTGCACCAATTGCGCGGCAGGGTCGGCAGAGGAGCGGACCAGTCTTATTGTATATTAATGACTTCCGACAAATTAGGCAGTGATGCCCGTTTGCGTATTGAAGCTATGCTCTCGACCAACGATGGTTTCAGGATAGCGGAAATGGACCTGAAACTCCGAGGGCCTGGTAATATTGAAGGCTTGCAACAAAGCGGAATTACCGAACTGCATATCGCCGACCTGGTGACCGATGAAAAAATCCTTAAATATGCACGTAATGCTGCTATCGAACTGCTTGAATCGGACCCCGAGCTTGAAACTACAGCGAACAAACCGGTTAAAGACTATATTTTGAAGGAAAACAAACGAAAAGGGTCCTGGGGGATGATCAGCTAGAATCCTGGTGCCATAATGCAACTATTTCAAATCATGTTTTTATTACTTTTACAAAAAATTGATCTATGCCCGTTTTATTTACCAAAAAACCCGACTGCAATACCATAATGGGCGTCTGGCAAATAACAGAAGCCGTTGATGAACTGGAACAAAAACTTGCTTTAACGGATGCAGAAAAACTTGTTCTGGATTCATACAAGCATGAAAATCGTAAAAAGCAATGGCTGAGTTACAGGGTACTCATTAATGAGCTTCAGGATGAATTATTGCAGGTGCATTATACAGACTTTGGCAAGCCATACCTGAAAAATGAAATGAAAAGAAAGCATATTTCAATCACACATTCGGGGGAGTATTCAGCAGTATTAATAAACCCCGTGGCGTCTGTTGGGATTGATATCGAAAAAATAAGCAAACGGATCGACCGTGTTTCATCCAAATTTTTATCAGAACCGGAAATTGAGTTTCTGGACAAGGATAATTTTCTGGAACACCTGACTATTTGCTGGACAGCCAAAGAAGCCATGTTTAAGATCTGTGGAAACGATTTTTATGATTTTAAGAAACAGATGAGGTTATTTCCGTTCCGGTTTTCTCAAGAGGGCCTCATCCGGTCAGAACTCATTGGAGAACAAAAATCTATAAGCCTGACGGTTCATTTTGAGAGAATTTCTGATTACTATCTTGCTTATGCTTTCTTAATGCCTGATTCCAAGTAAGCATTTGCAGGTTAAAAGGTTCTTGACGGCTATTAATTAGAAATAAGGCTCCACAATAAAATTTTCTAATGGTATTTTTGTTAATTTCGTTATCATGAAAATTTACCAACATATTATTGATAAGGTAGCTAAAGGCCAAAAGCAGCTTAGCATACTAATTGACCCTGATAAATCCACCCCGGGGCAGGTGGAAGAAATGGCAGCTTTTTCCAACGATGCAGGTATTGATAGTTTTTTTATTGGTGGCAGCCTGATCACCAATAACAATATGGATGTTTGTATTTCCGCGCTTAAGAAATCCACTTCCATTCCGGTAGTGATCTTTCCGGGCAGCACGATGCAAATAAACCCGAATGCCGATGCGATATTGTTTTTATCCCTCATATCAGGCAGAAATGCCGAGATGCTAATCGGCAAACATGTGATTGCCGCACCCTATATCCGTAATACTTCGCTGGAGGTTATTGCCACCGGCTATATGCTGATTGGAAGCGACAAGCCGACAGCCGTTTCCTATATAAGCAATTCTATACCGATTCCTTATGATAAAGATGATATTGCTTTGTGTACTGCGATGGCCGGAGAGATGCTGGGCCTGAAAATGATATACATGGATGCCGGAAGCGGTGCAGAAAAACATGTGAGTTTAACCATGATTGAAAAAGTAAAGAAAAATATTTCTGTGCCGCTGATTGTCGGCGGCGGGATTAATTCTGCGGAGAAGGCGTCAAACATATATCATGCGGGTGCCGATATGATTGTTGTGGGAAATGCCGTTGAAAAAAACCAATCATTAATCCGCAGGCTGGCTGATGCAAGACACTGAGGATCGTATTTGTACAAATTCTAGTTCCCGATTTAATTTAAGCAATACAATTTTGGTATAAATTTGCCTTTAAAACCAGAATAGAGCAGATGAAGAAATTGTTATCAAAAATTCTTAGTTACGTTTTGTTTTTTCTTTTGCTTCTGATATCGCTGCTGCCTTTCCGGGTATTGTATGCATTGTCTGATTTTCTTGCTTTTTTATTGTTTTATGTGATCAGGTACCGGCGGAAAGTGGTATTCAAAAACCTTGATGGAAGCCTTCCGGAATCTGTAGATGTGAAAAAAACTGCATGGAAGTTTTACCGTTTTCTGGGGGATGTATTTTTAGAATCCATAAAGTGTTTTACCATCAGGAAGAAAAACCTCTTGAAAAGGATTACCTGCGACAACCCTGAGGTCATGGAGCAGTTTGCCAGGGAAAACCGAAGCGTAATTTTTATGTCGGCACATTACTGCAATTGGGAGTACCTGATTTATTCAATGAATATTCTTTTTCCGCACTGGGCTATCGGGGTGGGGAAACCTTTGTCGAATGAGGTGATGAATAAGTTAACTAATGCGAGGCGCAGCAGGTATGGGATGAAAATCATCAATGCAAAGAATATAAAAGAAGAATTTAGTAAAGATAAAGATAAACTCACCGCCAGCCTGTTTCTTTCGGATCAATATCCCGGAGGATCAAAAAAAGGCATCCACTCGGTATTTCTGAATAAAGAAACCGACTTTTTATACGGTGCGGAAAAATATGCGGTTGAATATGATTATGCAGTTGTTTACGCCGATTTTAAGCGGGTCAGCAGAGGGCATTATAGCATACACCTTGTTAAAATCACAGATAAGCCTAAGGAATGTGAATACGGCTATATCATTAATACCTATATCAGTTTGTTGGAAAAAACCATCCTCCGCGATCCGGCGTATTGGCTATGGTCACACAAACGATGGAAACAAATTCAGGATTTCTATTGAGAGAAAATCAGTTTTGTTCAGGTTCCGGCTTCTTGATATCTTTGATATTCAACTGTAGCGAAACGTTCCCGTTCCATTCATTTTCTTCGATATGGTAGCAGATGTTAAATAAATTTCCGCTTTTAATATAATCGTAAAAATCGCCTAACTGAAAAGCTATAGCAGAAAAAGGAGGCAAAGAAATTTCGGGATATGTTATCGAAAGTTTCAGGTGGTTTTTTTCATTTTTCCCAACCAGCCGGGCGTTCCCGAAGTCAACAACACCGGTGGTTTTAAACACCGGCGACATATTGCCCGGGCCGAAAGGGGAGAATTGTTTAATGATTTTGTAGAAATTCGGGTTTATCTGGCGCAGGTCAATTTCCGCATCAATTTCAACTTCAGGTACCTGCATATCTTCTGTGATGGTGGAGCAAACAATTTCTTCAAAACGTTTGCGGAAGGCGTCGAGGTTTTCAGGTTTTATGGTAAGCCCGGCTGCATATTTGTGGCCGCCAAAATGCTCCAGAAGGTCGCTGCAGGCATCAATAGCATCGTAAATATCGAAGTCTTTTACGGAACGTGCCGAGCCGCAGATCAATCCGTTTGAATTGGTAAAAACAATGGTCGGGCGGTAATAAACTTCCGTAAGCCTCGAAGCAACGATACCAATAACGCCTTTGTGCCAGTCGGGATGATAAACGATGGTAGATTTACTACAGAGCAGGTTTTTGGAAGACTTGATCATCTCGATGGCGTCGATGGTCGTCTGTGTATCGAGGGTACGGCGTTCTGTATTATAATTGTCAATTTGTACACCAATTTCCAATGCGTCTTTCAAGTTGTCGGCAATGAGCAATTGAACAGAGTTACGCCCGCTTTCGATACGCCCGGCGGCATTGATACGCGGCCCGATAAGAAATACCAGGTCGTTGATGTTCAGCTGTCTTGAAAAAATAAGCGAATCGGCATCGGTATCGGATGCTTTTAAGCGTTTAATGCCGCTGCTTTGCAAAACAGCCTCAATTCCGGGACGAGGATTAGCATTGATCAGCTTAAGCCCGTAAAAAGCTAATACGCGGTTTTCGCCGGTAATGGGAACGATATCCGAAGCAATACTAACCGTGACAAGATCGAGGTATTTGTATAATTCCTTTTTGTCAATTTTTCTTTTTTTTGCAAACGCCTGTATCAATTTGTACCCGATGCCGCAACCGGAAAGCTCTTTGTAAGGATATGTGCAGTCAGGGCGTTTGGGGTCAAGTACCGCAGCAGCTTTGGGGATTTCAGTTCCGGGGCGGTGATGATCGCAAATAATAAAATCGATAGCCTTTTCATTGGCGTAATCAATTTTTTCGACGGCCTTAATTCCGCAGTCCAGGGCAATCACCAGCTTTATGTTGTTTTCATGCGCATAATCGATGCCCTTGAATGAAATACCGTAACCTTCGATATACCGGTCAGGGATATAAAAATCGATGTTGGGATAATAATTTTTCAGAAAAGAATATACCAATGCCACAGCTGATGTACCATCAACATCGTAATCGCCGTAGATCAGTATCTTTTCCTTATTTTCAAAAGCTTTTTCAATACGGTCAATGGCTTTGTCCATATCCTTCATCAGGAAGGGATCATGCAGGTGGCTCAATTCTGGCCGAAAAAATGCCCTGGCATCTTTAAAAGTGGTAATACCTCTTTGGTATAACAGGTTGGCAATCGGAAAAGAAACGTTTAACTCTTTTGCTAATTGTGCAATCAATTCATTATTACCAAGTTGCTTAAGTACCCAGCGTTTTTCCATCAAATAACTCCTTTACAAGGCAAATTTACACATTAATGTTTTTGAAAAATTATATTGAAAAGATTTTATTTTTTTGATGGATCAGGAAATATTTCTGCTGTTATTCAATAAAATTATTTAATTTGGTGTTTATTATTCCAAATCGTTTAAAACAAGAACTATGAAATCCAAAAAAATCACTAAAATTATTTTCAAGGTACTGGGGATTTTTATTGCCCTGATCATCGTGTTGGCCGTGATACTGCCGTTTGTATTTAAAAAGCAAATTGTTGAAGCGGTCAAAACCGAGATCAACAAAAGTGTAAATGCAACCGTGGATTTCAAAGACTACCACCTCACCCTGTTTAGAAATTTCCCGGATTTTACGCTGGGCCTCGACAAGCTGACCGTTGCCGGTGTTGGTGACTTTAAAGGTGATACCCTTGCCGACGTGGAGAAATTAAGGGTTTCTATCGGATTGTTCAGCGTCATCAGCGGCGATCAGTATAAAATAAATAAAATAACGCTTGATGAACCCAAGGTCCATCTGAAAGTGCTGAAAGGCGGCAAGGCCAACTGGGACATAGCCAAGCCTTCGGCAGATACCACTGCGAAAAAGCCTGCAGAACCTTCAAAATTCAAGCTTACGATAGACAAACTAAGCATCAATGATGCTTTCATTACCTATGATGATGAAGACGGCAATATGCATGTTAAAGCCATCAACCTCAATCACACCCTGAAGGGCAATCTGACAGCCGATTTCACTTCTATTTCGACCAAAACGAGTATCGATACCATCAGCGTATCATCCGGCGGTATTACGTACCTGAAAAAGGCCAGCCTTGAACTTAAAGCTGACATCGATGCCGACCTGAAAAACTCAAAATATACCTTCAAAGACAACGAATTCCGCCTCAACAACCTTTTTCTTGCCTTCGACGGTTGGGTTGCCATGCCTAAAGAAGACATTGACATGGATATTAAGTTTAAAACGTTGAAGACGGATTTCAGCAATATTTTATCACTGGTTCCGGCTGTTTACGCCAAAGACTTCGACAAGATAGAAACTAAAGGCAGCCTGGCGCTTGACGGTTTTGCAAAAGGCACCTATAACGAAAAATCCATCCCGTCATTTGCAGTTAACCTGCTGGTTGAAAATGCCATGTTCAAATACCCTTCGCTTCCGAAGTCCGTGACCAATATCAATCTTAAAGTGAATGTCAGCAATTCGAACGGGAAACCTGATAATACCGTCATTGATGTTAAAAAACTGCATTTCGAAATGGGCGCCAACAAAGCCGATATTGTGATGCATGTAACCACGCCGGTATCCGACCCCAATATCAATGGTACGGTGAAAGCAAATGTCAATCTGGGCGAAGTAAAGGATTTTTATCCGCTTGAAAAGGGCGATGAACTTAGTGGAAAGCTTTTGGCGGATGTCAGCCTGAAAGGAAAACTTTCATCCATCGAAAAGGAAAAATATGAGGATTTTCAGGCAAAAGGGCAGATTTCTGTTGCCGGTATGAAATACAAAAGTAAGAGCATCAAACAACCTGTCATGATCAATGACCTGAAACTTCTTTTCTCGCCACAATTTGTGGATATGCCGTCGTGTGACCTGGAGATCGGCCGTTCCGACCTCAGAGCTAAAGGCAGGCTTGACAATCTGTTATCGTACATTTTTAAAGATGAGTTGCTGAAAGGGCGTTTTGAAAGCACTTCCCGTTTGCTGGATATCAATGAATTTATGTCGGATGAAACCCAGGCGGTAGCGCCAACTTCCGAGGAAAGCAGCCCGATGTTGGTGATTGAAATTCCGGCCAACATTGATTTTTACCTGAATTCTTCATTTGGCAGGGTGCTTTACGATAAAATGGATATGACCAATGTTTCCGGAATAGTAACCATGGCAAACCGCAAGCTTACCCTTCAAAACCTTAAGATGAACGTGCTTGACGGTACCCTTGCGGTCAGCGGATCATATTCCACACAAAAACCCGAGCCCGAAATTGACCTGGATCTTGATGCCAGCCAGTTTAACATCCCGAAGACTTTTAAAACTTTTGTCACCGTGCAGAAACTGGCGCCCATTGCCGAAAAATGCAACGGGAAAGTCTCGGCAAAAGTTAAACTGACATCTGCCCTCGACAAAACTATGACACCAATTTATAGTACATTGAACGGAAACGGATCCCTCAAATTGAATAACGTGGAAGTTAAAGGTTTTGAGCCGATCAATAAAATTGCCGAGGCATTAAAAATTGATAAATTCAGGCAACTGAAGATTGACAACACCTCTATTGATATCACCATTTCCGGAGGTAAACTCTATTTTAAGCCTCATTCATTTACGTTTGAAAAGATAAAAATGACACTCAGCGGATGGAATTCCCTGGACCAGACCATTGGTTATGATGCTGTGCTTGAAATTCCGAGGGAGTTGTTTGGCGGGGCAGCCAACGGGGTGTTGAACAACCTCGTGAGTAAAGCCAACAGCAAAGGTTTAGATATTAAACCCGGAAATACGATCGTGGTGGCTGCAAAGATTGGCGGCACCTACCAGAAACCCACCATCACCACAGACATAAAGAAAAGCGTGGGTGATGCGGTTGACGACCTGAAGGATCAGGTGATAGAAACCGTTAAAGACAAAGTAAACGAAACCGTTGATAAAGCGAAAGAAGAGGTGAGTGCGCAGGCTCAGAAACTATTGGATGAAGCCCAGAAACAAGCGCAACTCTTGCGTGAGGAAGCCAAGCGTGCAGGCGACAAGCTGATTGCTGAAGCCGAAAAACAGGGGCAGGCATTGGTTGATAAAGCTTCCAATCCTATTGCAAAGGCGGCTGCCAAAGAAACTTCAAAACAATTAGTTAAAACCGCCAGGGAAAAGGCTGCAAAATTAAACCAGGAGGCAGAAGCCAAGGCGAACAAGATTTTAGCTGATGCGCAGAAACAGGCGGATAAGCTGAAGGGGCAGTGAGAGGAAAGTGCCTAAAGTGAACTTAAAGTACTTGGAGTTTAAAGTTTTTAGTTTTTAGATTCAAAATGTTTTGTTTGGATATAATTATTGTTTGTTTTTTAAATTATTAAATGGCTGAAACAATGAGATTGGAACAATTAATTATGGAATACCAAAAAAGGGCAGATTTTATTAATAACCCAATTATTAATAGTGATGAAACCCTTGTTAGATTGCAAAAAGAACTGTTTCAATTCTTGATTACAAAACTTGAAAATGAGTTGGAAGTAGAACAGGGAGAAATTTTACAAAACGAACGAAATGAATTGATAATTTCTGATTTTAGCAAAGAAACTGAATTGTTTAAAGAACAGTTTACAACATCAATTTATAAAAAGATTTGTGAAAATATGCTGATTCAAACGGACCTTTTATCTTCTTATTTTCGTGAATCAAATTCGAGAAATACAATATCAAATATACAAGATAAAATTTTTAATATTACTGCTATTATAGGCATCGATCCAAGTGGGAAAGTTATTAAGGGAAGTTATATTGACAAGCTGACTGATAGCGAAGCTTTAAAGTTTAAATTAGTAGATTATATCCGAATATCTATTGATAGCCAACAAGACTTTATGTCTTTTCGAAATGGCATGGCAGAAATTGTAGAAGAAAGTGAAAATGTAAATGAGGTTAATAGGGATATCTGGGAATTTGCACACGATGTTTTTTTTGTTCAGTCCCAACAACAAGATAATTTCTTCGCAGACTTTCTGGGCCTTGATTTTTTTATTTATGATGGGACAAAGTTAACAACAAGTAGACCTTTTTGTTGTGGTGGTTTTGATAAAGTCGCCAATCAAGAGTTGCCTAATAAAATTTCCAAAGTATTCAGTCGAAAAGATGCCGAAAAGTTTGACAAAATGGACTGGGAAGGGAAAATACCAGGTGTGAAATTTTTCGCACAAATAGGTGGTTACGGTTGCCGGCATCACTTGAGTTGGATTACAAAAGAAAAGGCACTAAAAATGGGCTATAAAATTGATTCATAAAATATGAAAGCACAGGGTGAATTGTATATATGCAATACAGGCGTACAATGAGGAACAAGAAAATATTGTGGACTAATTAGTTAATTAAAATTATATGCTCAAAAGATATGAGAATGGAAAAGTATGAAGAATTAAAAGAAAAATATCTTCAAGATGTACTAATTTATTTAATGCCAGAGAATTATGATAAATGGAATATAGGTGGTGGTTTATCATTTAAAAGATTAAGTATTACAATTTCTCCAAATTCTCTTCTTAAATACAAACCACTTAAAAAGCAAAATTCAGAATCATTTGTTCATTTTACAAGCTTACGGAATCTACATTCTATCTTAAATGAACAAAGCATAAGAATGTATAATTTGAATAATGTGAATGATCCGAATGAAGTCTTTTTTTCATTAAAAGATATAATAACTGAAGATGAAATACATAAAATTAGGAAGAAAAAGTATTCGCTTTCTTTGTGCAGTTCAAGGGTGATTTCTAGTAGTAATATTCTAAATCTATGGCGCTTATATGGTTATGATGGTTGGGGCGTAGCTATTGAATTTGAAATTTTTAATAATAATCCCCTGACATCCTTTCTCCTTGCAAAAATTGTGTATAATAAATTAAAGTTAAAAAAATTTAGAGAAGCTAATGATTTGTTTGAAAAAGCAAATAATATCAAAGTTGATTTGGCTGGATTATTAGATACATATGCTTGCCTTTATAAAAACAAATATTATAAAATTGAAAATGAATTTCGCCTATTATATAGCGGCGAGGAAATGCCTGCAATTTTAACGCATTCAAAACATGAAAAATACAAATTTGATTTCAATTATAAAAATGAGATTGTAAGTTATTATAGTTTGAAACTTTTTGAGGATAATTGTTATAATTCTTTACCGGAAATTAATATTAAGAAAATTCATATAGGTTTTCAATTTGATGAAAAACAGTTTGAAAAAATAAAAGAACATATTACGGAAATATCTGTAGCAATAGCAAATGCAAGGTCAAAACAAATCCATTTTGATATTGAATTATCACCTTTGAAAAATATTTATAAATGATAAAAATGAATTGTTCGGTTTTAGCATTGGTTTCAGTTTAGACTAGTTGTCTCAATAAATTTCTCCAAAATCTTCCTTTTCGTCTCACGAACCTTTCAGAGTCGGCAATCAAAAATAACCTCACGTCCTAAAGTTTTGTAATTTTGTACATAAAGTCAGAATGAATGATACCTTTTGATATAGCTTTACAAACGGTTTTAAATAATGTGCAGCCTAGTGGGACTGAAAAAGTGCCTTTAAACGCTGTTTTAGGCCGGGTGCTGGCCTCTGATGTGCACTCGGATATCGATATGCCGCCCTTCAATAAATCGGCTGTCGACGGTTATGCGTGCCGCAGGCAGGATATCGCAAACGAGCTTGATATTATAGAAATTGTGGCAGCCGGTATGGTTCCTCAAAAGGCTGTCACCGAAAATACGTGCACAAAAATTATGACCGGGGCTATGATCCCTGAAGGAGCCGACTGCGTGCTGATGGTGGAACACACGGAGCGGTCAGGCGAAAACAAAATAAAATTTTTAAAGTCCGACACATCACCCAATATCGCCTATGTAGCCGAAGATGTGAAAATGGGTAGCCTCGTTCTGGAAAAAGGTGTTTTGATCAAGCCAGAACATGTGGCGGTACTTGCTGCCGTGGGTTGTTTTGAGCCTGAAGTCAGCCTTCAGCCGAAGGTTTGCATCATTTCCACCGGGGATGAATTAGTGGAGCCCTACGAGGTTCCGGGGCCTTCACAGATACGCAACAGCAATTCATGGCAACTGCTGGCACAGGCCCAAAAGATGTTTGTAAAAGCGGAATACGCCGGTATTGCAAAGGATGACGAACAGTCGACATTCCGGATGATAAATAATGCCATAGAAACCAGTGATGTAGTGCTGCTCACCGGTGGTGTTTCCATGGGCGATTACGATTTTGTTCCCGATATGATGGTGAAATCCGGTTTTGAAATACTTTTCCGAACCATCGCCATACAACCCGGAAAACCTACTGTTTTTGGGAAAAAGGAAAATAAGTTTTGTTTCGGTTTGCCGGGCAACCCGGTGGCATCTTACGTGATATTTGAGATTCTGGTGAAACCATTGTTATACAAAATGATGGGCCATACATTTTCGCCGCTTGTATTTTCGTTGCCTTTTGCACAGGAATATAAACGGAGAAGTTCGGAACGACTTTCGGTAATCCCGGTATCGGTCAACAGTGATGGAACGGTATCACCTGTTGGTTATCACGGATCGGCACATATTCATGCGCTTGCCAATGCGCAGGGGCTTGCCTTTATTCCGATCGGCAAAACAATGATTGCTAAAGGAGAACTTGCAGATGTTAGACTCATTTAACCGTGAAATAAATTACCTGCGTGTCTCGGTTACAGACCGCTGCAACCTGCGCTGCCAGTATTGTATGCCTGCAGAAGGTGTTGCTCTGCTACGGCATGAAGACATTTTAACTTTTGAAGAAATCACGGACATAATCAGGATTGCCGTTTCCAAAGGGATTTCCAAAGTCCGCATTACAGGCGGTGAACCACTTGTCCGCAAAGGAATAGTATCTCTTATAGAACAGATTTCAAAAATTTCGGGAATTGATGATTTGTCGATGACGACCAACGGAATTTTTCTTGAGGAATTTGCCGCTCCTCTTGCTGCGGCGGGAATGCAACGAATTAATATCAGCCTTGATACGCTTGATCTGGACAAATATCGTGAAATAACACGTGGCGGCGACCTGGAAAAAGTTCTCCGGGGAATTGATGCTGCTAAGAAAGCAGGCTTGAATCCGATAAAGATCAATTGTGTGGTGGAAGATAATTCTGATGAACCGGATGCCATCAATATTCGTGATTTTTGCATAAAAAACGGCCTTGAGTTCCGTTTTATTCACCGGATGAGTCTTGAAAAAGGTCATTTTTCGGTAGTGGAAGGGGGAAGCGGAGGCGACTGTTCCCGTTGTAACAGGCTACGCCTGACGGCAAACGGCAAGATCAAACCGTGTTTGTTCGATGATATTGAATTTGATGTGAGGAAACTGGGAGCGGAGCAAGCCATAAAAAATGCCATCAGGTTCAAGCCTGAATGTGGAACTTTTAGTAAGAACGGGCATTTCAATAAGATCGGCGGATAAATGTTTATGCCTTACGGGCAAACGCTGTTTCAAGAAAAACATTTTTAGTAAAAAAGATCATTTTAATAACATCAGCGAAGAAAAATTAATTAAATTAGTGCATAAAACTTTAATGAGTATAGCCCGTAGGGCTTTAATATCAATAAAAACAATAAGAATAGAAATTAATATTGTCCGTAGGACATTAACAAACACACAATGCCAAACACCTATACACAATTATACGTACATTACATTTTTGCTGTACAAAACAGGATTTCGTTAATAAGCAGTAAATGGAAAGAAAATTTGTATAAATACATCAATGGAATTGTTATACAACAAGGCCATAAACCATTTGCAATTAATGGTATGCCCGATCATATTCATGTTTTGGTAAGCATGAGCCCAACGCAGGCCCCATCGGATCTGATGTTTGATGTCAAAAGAAGTTCTTCTTTATGGATAAATGAACAAAAGTATGTTGCGGGAAAATTTTCATGGCAGGAAGGGTTTGGCGCTTTTTCGTATGGTAAATCACAAATACCCTCAATTGTGAATTATATTGACAATCAGGAAATTCATCATAAAAAACAGACATTTTATGAGGAATACCTTGATTTTTTGAAATTGTATGAGGTTGAGTTTGATGAACGCTATGTTTTAAAACCTATTGAATAATGGTTTGTGTATATTCCCTACGGGAAAAAAGGATATCTTTAATTGGGTCTTTTTATTGATATTTATGCCCTACGGGCAAACGCTGTTTCAAGAAACACATTTTTAGTAAAAAAGAGCATTTTATTACATTAGCGAAGAAAAATTAATTAAATTAGTGCATAAAACTTTAATGAGTATAGCCCGTAGGGCTTTAATATCAATAAAAACAATAAGAATAGAAATTAATATTGTCCGTAGGACATTAACAAAAAAGTCAAATCAATAAGATCGGCGGATGATCTGGCAAAAACATTTCGATAAAACAAAACACAAACCGCGTTTCGGCGGGCTGGAAATCCTGAAATATATCGGCCCCGGCTTATTGGTTACGGTGGGATTTATCGATCCGGGCAACTGGGCATCCAACATAGCTGCAGGGTCTCAGTTTGGATATGCCTTGCTTTGGATCGTAACACTTTCGACGGTTATGCTGATTCTGCTGCAGCACAATGTGGCGCATCTTGGCATTGCCACAGGCTTGTGCCTTTCGGAAGCAACCTCCAAATACACCCCCAAATGGATTTCCCGGCCAGTGCTTTCCATAGCCATGTTGGCTTCGGCAGCTACTTCGCTTGCAGAACTGCTGGGCGCCGCTATTGCATTGAAAATGCTTTTTGGGATTCCGATACCTGCAGGAGCGTTGCTGGCATCGGTGCTGGTCCTGATCCTTTTATTTACAAACACCTACAGGCGTATCGAACGATGGATCATTGGGTTTGTCTCCATCATCGGGCTTTCGTTCATTTATGAACTTTATCTTGTAGACATTGACTGGCCTGCTGCTGCGGTTGCGTGGATAACACCTGTGATTCCTGATAACTCGATTATTATCATCATGAGTGTGCTGGGAGCAGTGGTGATGCCGCACAATTTATTTCTTCATTCCGAGATCATACAAAGCCGGCAATGGAACCTGAAAGAAGAAAACGTGATCAGGCGGCAACTGAAATTTGAATTTGCCGACACGATTGTCTCGATGATTATTGGTTGGGCTATAAACAGCGCCATGATTTTGCTGGCAGCAGCTACTTTTTTCAAGAGCGGAATTTTGGTAAACGAACTTCATCAGGCTGAAAGCATATTAAAGCCGATGCTTGGAAACAGCTCAGCAGTGGTCTTTGCTGTCGCATTGTTGTTTTCGGGTATCGCGTCGAGTGTAACTTCCGGGATGGCAGGCGGGAGTATTTTTTCGGGTATCTTTCAGGAACCTTATGATATCAAAGACAACCATTCACGGCTTGGTGTTCTTATTTCTGTGATGGTGGCGTTGATCATCATATTTTTTATCAGTAACCCGTTGATGGCGTTGATTTATTCGCAGATGGCGCTGAGTATCGTATTGCCTTTTATCATTTTCATCCAGATTTATCTTACCTCTTCCAGAAAAGTAATGGGCGAGTATGCTAACAGTGTTTTTATGAAAATTTTACTACTTGTAATTGCTGCTGTTGTTTCCGGGTTGAATGTTTATCTGCTGGTGGATACTCTTTTTTAAATATCAACCATTACATGGCTTTTAGTCACACTTGGGAATTCAAAATTATAATTAATCGTCAAAAAATGCTAATTTTGAATATTCAATTTTAAGTTATGCCCAAACTATCACATACCGACTCCTCAGGAAAGGCCAACATGGTGGATGTGGGTAACAAACCCCAGCAAACACGCATTGCCAAAGCAAACGGAAAAATATTTTTACAAAAAGATTCGCTGAAACTGATAAAAGAAAATGAGATAAAAAAAGGCGATGTGCTTACACTCGCTGAAGTGGCCGGTATACAGGCCGCAAAACAGAACGCTCAGCTGATCCCCTTGTGCCACCCGCTTTTACTCACAAAAGTTGAAGTAAAATGTACCTTAGAGAAAGACGGCGTGAGAGCAGAAAGCATGGTAAAATGTATCGGCCAGACCGGTGTGGAAATGGAAGCCCTGACGGCTGTGAGCATCGCTTTGCTTACGGTGTATGATATGTGTAAAGCGGCAGATAAGGGAATGGTTATTTCGGATATTAAATTAGTCAGTAAAGAAAAATTTTGAAATGCTTATGCATGCCGCTGTGGGTCATTACCTCAATGTTTTAAAATGAAAGTATTAAAAAAAATACTTCTTGGTTTATTGATTCTGGTTGTGATTGTCAACCTGGTTATTGTTATTTCCGGTAATTCATACATTTATAAAGCACTCGTGTATCAGTTGCCCGGAATTGATGATTACAAAATTTTTGATAACAGAACTGTGAGCGCAGGTACCTATATTCCTATCGCCGAAGCCAAAAATTATAATAAAATGACACTGCCACCAGTGTTCCGGAATTATCTGCTGGAAAGTGAAACTGTCGCCCTGCTTGTTTTAAAAAATGATTCGGTTTGTTATGAAGAATATTGGGATGGCTATGGCAAGGAATCACTTTCAAATTCATTTTCGATGGCAAAGAGTGTTGTGAGCATTTTAACAGGTATTGCCATTGATGAAGGTAAAATTAAAAGTGTGGATCAAAAAGTTTCGGATTTTATTCCCGAATATGCACACGGCTTTAACGCGCAGCTTACAATTAAGCATTTGCTGACCATGAGCGCCTCTTTTAACTGGGATGAAAGTTACAACAGCCTTTTTTCAAAAACCACCAAGGAATATTATGGCAGGAACCTGAAAAAAATGTTGCTAAACCTGAAAGTTACCGAAGCTCCGGGTAAAATATTCAATTATCAGAGTTCGAATCAACTGGTACTAGCCTATATAATAGAAAAATCCACCGGTAAAACGCTGAGCGAATATGCTTCGGAGAAATTATGGAAACCCCTGGGAGCTAAAAACGATGCCCTATGGAGTGTTGATAAAAAAAACGGCATGGAGAAAGCCTATTGCTGCTTCAACTCCAATGCACGCGATTTTTCAAGGATAGGCACGTTGTACCTTCATAATGGGCAATTCAACGGCCACAGGATTATATCTGAGGAATATGTAAAAAAGTCCATAGAACCTGTTTTACTAAAAGATGAAGATGGCTTCACCGTGGATTATTATGGCTATTCATGGTGGCTGGCAACTACTGATGGCATGAAAATTTTTTATGCCCGCGGGATTCTTGGCCAGTTTATTATCGTGGTTCCCGATAAAAATATGGTCATCGTCAGGCTGGGCAAAAAAAAGGCAGACAGAGGCGTTACCCCTGCTGTTGAATATATTACCAGAAATGTTATTGATGCATTGAAAAAAATTAATCCATGAAAATTAAGATCGAATCCGTAAATATTTCAGAAAAAAAAGGCACGATAAAGCACCCGGTTGAAAAAATTACGATCAATGATGCCGGTGTTGAGAACGATGCCCACTCCGGCGACTGGCACCGGCAGGTGAGTTTATTGTCGACAGAAAGTATCGCAAAGTTTGAACAACAGGCAAAGCGAAAAATCAATTTTGGTGAATTCGCTGAAAACCTCACGGTGTCCGGAATGATACTGTCGGATGCTGCCCCACTTGATACTTTCAGGTTTGACGACGTTTTGCTTGAGGTAACACAAATTGGAAAAAAATGCCACGGTGATTCGTGTGCCATTTTCCGCGAAGTAGGTAATTGCGTGATGCCGAAAGAAGGCATTTTTTGTCGGGTGATCCATGGCGGGAAAATTCAGGCAGGCGATGAGGGCCTGTATATCCCCAAAATTTTCAGGGTACATGTCATCACATTAAGCGACCGCGCCAGCCGCGGGGTTTATGAAGATCTAAGCGGAAAAAAAATCGAAGCCCTCGCTACCGAGTTTTTTGGGAAAATAAAACGTAAATCAGAAATACAAAGGACGCTGATCCCCGATGATGCACACTTTCTTGAGCAGCTGATAAAAGACTCGGTAAATAACTTCGATATAATTATAACCACCGGCGGTACAGGTATAGGGCCTAAAGATTTTACTCCGGATGTCATAAAGCCATTACTTGAAAAAGAAATTCCCGGCATCATGGATATGATCCGCCTGAAGTACGGCCAGCAAAAGCCCAATGCACTGGTGAGCCGTTCGGTTGCAGGAGTCATTAGACAGACGCTGGTTTTTACCTTGCCGGGCAGCGTTAAAGCTGTTGATGAATATATGACGGAAATTACGCCCATGCTGGAACATCTGATATATATGCTTCATAGTTTGGATTTTCATTGAGAAGTCAGAAGTGAGAAGTCAGAAGTGAGAAGTCAGAAGTCAGAAGTGAGAAGTCGGAAGTCGGAAGTCGGAAGTGAGAAGTCCGAAGTCAGAAGTCAGAATGCAGAAGTGAGAAGTGAGAATTCAGAAGTCGGAAGTGAGAAGTCAGAAGTGAGAAGTCAGAAGTCGGAAGTCAGAAGTCAGAAGTCGGAAGTCGGAAGTGAGAAGGCAGAAGTCGGAAGTGAGAAGTCAGAATGCAGTCCGCCGCGGCGGATCAGAAGTGAAATGAACCCTAACAACCTCCCGATAGCTATCGGGACAACCTAAACACCTAAATTACCTAAACACCTAAAAATGTCAAGCGGAATAACAAGAGAAAAATCGTTGCAGCTCCTTCAGGAGTACATTAAAAAAGAAAACATGATCAACCATTGCCTGGCTTCAGAAGCAGTGATGAAGGCTATTGCAAAAAAGCTGGGACAGGATGAGGAAAAATGGGGCATGGCCGGACTGTTACACGATATTGATGTGGAGGTCACCAATGCCGATGCCAAAACTCACGGGCAAGTTGCGATTGAAATACTGAGAAAAGCCGGTGTAGACGAAGAAATAATTGACGCCATCAGTATGCATAACGAAGAGTCAGCTGCTCAGCCGCGTTCTTCAGTTTTCCATCATGCACTGGCGGCCGGAGAAACCATCACAGGGCTGATTATGGCCACCACGCTGGTATATCCCGAAAAAAAACTTTTTGCTGTCAAATCCAAATCTGTGGTAAAACGCATGAAAGAAAAGGCATTTGCTGCTTCGGTGAATCGTGAAACGATTTTGGAATGTGAAAAGATCGGGTTGCCGATCGCAGATTTTGCTGAAATTTCTGTTAATGCAATGAAGGAAATAGCCGGCCAGATTGGCTTGTAAGAAGATAACTTAAATGATAATTTTATGAAGATTTCGCTTAGAAAAGCTGTAAAAGCTGATATCCCCGAAATATTAAATTTGATCAGGGAACTGGCTCTATACGAAAGAGCTCCGGAAGAAGTAACCATTACAGAGGAAGACCTTGAACGTGATGGTTTCGGTAGTAACCCAATCTTTGAAGTACTACTCGCATACGACCACGAACAATTGCTCGGCATGGCATTTTATTATTACAGTTATTCTACATGGAAAGGCAAATGCCTGTACCTTGAGGACATCATTGTCAAAGAACAGTTCCGGGGAAACAAAGTCGGGAAAACACTGTTTGAAGCGGTAATAAAAAAAGCCAAAGAAGTGAACGCAAAGCGCATGCACTGGCAGGTGCTCGACTGGAACGAGCCGGCCATAAATTTTTATCAGAAATACAGCGCTGTCCTTGATGGCACGTGGATAAACGGTAAGTTGACCGAATCACAATTAAAAGAGTTTGTTGTTGATATGTAAGTTTATTAAAAAATGTTTTAAGGATTTTTTTTAGTTTCGGATTGAGTATATTTGTGTCTGCAATGAAAACGGTTTTATTAAAAATCTGGCGTATCCTGAGAAACTATTATGTTTTAGCCACCCTGGTTTTTGTGGTTTGGGTAGGCTTTATAGATACCGATAATTTTATCAGCCAGCGAAAACAACGTAAGGAAATGGATGGCCTGTTGGCGAAGAAGAAGTTTTATACTGAAGAGATTCAGAAGATGAAAAAGCTTTCTAACGACCTCGCGACCAACAAAGAAGCTATGGAACGTTACGGCCGTGAAACTTACCTGATGAAAAAGCCAAACGAAGATATTTTTCTTGTCGTTAATGAACCCTCAAAAGGAAAATAAGTTTCTTTCACTGATTATCCTGGTAGATATCCTTAAAAAATAATTGATGTTTGTACATTCTGATTTTAGTGGTTTCGAATTTGTACAAACGATCATATATTAAATGAATATGTTATTAAATTACCGGCTGCAATTATATGCTTAGCATGAAATATTCAAATAAACTAATTTTAATATTAATTTTAGTTGTCGCCTGCGTTTTACGATTTTATAACTTATTTGATATCCCATTCATAAATGATGAATTCAGCGCCCTTTACCGGACACACGTTACTTCTTTTGCCGAGTTGATAGAAAAGGGCGTTATTGCCGACACACTTCCTGCCGGAGTACAGGTTTTTCTGTATTATTGGATTAAATTATTTGGTAGTACCGAATGGGTGGTCAAGCTGCCTTTTATACTTTTCGGAATTTTTTCCGTGTACCTGATATACCTGGTGGCAAAAAAATGGTATAACGAAACCGTCGCGCTTGTTTGTTCAGCATTTCTGGCGAGCCTACAGTACACGGTATTTTACAGCCAGGTTGCCCGGCCTTATATCAGCGGGCTGTTTTTCTCGTTATTAATGGTGTATTCCTGGTCAAACCTGATCAAGACTCCTGAGAAAAAGTTTTTATTGAACAGTGTTGTTTTTATTTTGGCGGCGGCCGTTTGCTCGTATAACCACCATTTTAGCCTGGTGTTTGCTGTCATTGTCGGTGCCAGCGGATTGTTTCTTATTCAAAGAAAGTTTTTCCTTAAATATATTGCCTGCTGTTTCATAATAATGATACTGTACATTCCTCACATAAATATTATTCTTTGCCAGCTAAAAATGGGCGGCAATGAAGGCTGGATCGGAGAAGTGCAAAATACTTTTTTCATTAATTACATGAGTTATGTTTTTCAGTTTTCCACTCTTTCATATTTGCTGATAGTCCTGCTGATAGTCTTTGGGTTAGTAAAAATTAAAAAGCAGGATGTCAATTACAAGCAGTTTATACTTTTTAGCTGTTGGTTTATTATCCCTTTTGTAGTTGGTTTTTTATACTCAAAATTTGTCAATAATGTGATGCAGTTTTCCGTATTGATTTTCAGTTTTCCTTATTTGCTTTTTATTTTGTTCGGACATATTAAACAACAGAAAACCATAATCAATTTATTACTGGTGCTGGCCATACTTGCAGTAAATACCTATGCTTTGGTTGTTGAAAGAAAACACTACACATTGTTCTACAACTCAATTTATGAACGAATAATGACTGATCATCAGGATGCGGTGAAGTCGCACAAAAGCCTTGCTTCCATAGTTGATTCTGATAAAGTAATTTCTGAATATTACGCCCGAAAACTGAACCTTGATACAAATTTTGTTTGGTATGATTCATTCGTATCTGAAAAAGGCCTGATTACATTTTTACAAAAGGAACAACAGCGTTCAGAATTCCTGTTCTTTGGTTGTTTGTCCAGCAACAACCCGGTTTCAGTGGCGCTAATTCAGGATTATTTCCCGACCATAGTTCAGCAAAAAAATTATTTTGGCGGAACAACCTATTTATTCTCCAAAGCAATTAGCAAGGGAAAAAATATCATTGAATATCAGGATTTCGAAAAAAAAGAAAATATGTACTGGTCTTCAATGGATAAAAGCAAATTCGTTGATACCATTAGTTTCTCTGGAAAATGCTCATATGAGATTGATAGTAGTTCAGAGTTCTCATTTTTATACTCAAGGCCTTTAAAAGAAATCATAAATCATGAGAACAATTTCATTGATATTTCTGTAAAAGTTTGTATGCCTGATACGAATATTGAATCTAACCTTGTGGCAACGCTGAGTACCGAAGATTCTGTTTATTACTGGGGCGCTTCGGCTTTCTATACATATAAAACAAATAAAACTTCAAAGGAGGGTTGGGTTACCGTGCATCATTCGGTAAAACTTTCGGATATAAATGTTGATATGGAGAAAATGAAATTGAATGTCAATATATGGAACAAAAGCAGGAGTAACTATTTAGTAGATGATATTATTATTAAATTAAGAACAGGGAATCCTGTGATTTATAAATTGTTTCTAAAAAAGTAGCTTTTTCACACGTTCCCATGGTAAAACTTCAGTTACCTTAGGGATTCTTTGAATTTCCTATAAATTGTAGAGATAAACAATCTTCTTTGTCTCGAAATATTCTTCAGGAAAATATTGATAGATATCGAAAATAAACTTCCCGGCTTTTATTTTTTTAATTTCCTGCGAAGCATCGTCACCCTTAAGGTATAAGATTCCGTTTGTAAGGCTGTTGAAGCTTTCTTCACTGATGTTTTTCTTTGTCATTTTGATAAAATCGGGCAGGTTGGTGACGGCACGTGAAACAATAAAGTCAAATGTTACCTGAACTTCTTCGACACGTTTTTGTTCGGCAACGACATTTTCCAGCCCAAGTGATTTCGCTATTTCATTGACAACCGTAATCTTTTTTCCAATGGAATCGATCAGGTAAAAATCTGCTTCAGGAAATAAAATGGCGAGCGGTATACCGGGAAACCCTCCGCCCGTTCCCACATCCATGATCGTGGTTCCGGGACTAAACCTGATAAGTTTGGCAATGCTTAGCGAATGCAGAATGTGATGCAGGTAAAGGTTGTCAATATCCTGCCGCGAGATAACATTGATTTTTTCATTCCAATCCGAATACAATGGGCCGAGTTTTTCAAAACGCTCCAGCTGTTTCGCATCCAGGTCCGGGAAATATTTTTTCAGCAGTTGCATATGTTTTAACAAATTAATGTGGAAAATTACTAAAAACGTAAGTTCCCGATAACAAAAACTTTAATACTTTTGAACAAACCTATGTGCGTGAAAAAGATTTTAATGTTGTATGGCTTGCTATTTTTGGCCCTGAGTATTTCGGCTCAGTCAAAGATGACAGTACATGCATACATTCATAAATATAAGGGTATCGCAATCGAGGAAATGCAGAAATATAAAATTCCTGCAAGCATCACGCTGGCACAGGGTATTCTGGAATCTGCCAATGGCAACAGCGAACTGGCCCGAAAAGCCAATAACCATTTCGGGATAAAATGTAAAAGTGAATGGACGGGTGGTAAATATTATTATGATGACGACGCAGAAAACGAATGCTTCCGCTTGTACCCCTCGGATACCGATTCGTACCACGATCATTCAATTTTTCTTACTACCCGTGATTATTACAAATCATTGTTTCAGCTTAATATTATGGATTACAAAAGCTGGGCCTATGGACTGAAGCAAGCCGGATATGCCACGGAGCCGAGATACGCCGAGATGTTAATAAAGATCATTGAAGAAAATAAGTTAAACAGGTTCGACTCTTGTGCATTGGTGATTATTAAAGATTCCCTGGCAGTGAATAACATAAATATTCCGCCCAAAGAGGTGGTTCGAAAAACAGACAGCTTAAAAAAAGTTAAGAAAATCAACGAGATTAAAAATAACACCAACGATTTTCCGGATATTTCCATTTCTCCGAAAACCAGGGAAGTTTTACTAAACAACGGGGTGAAGTATGTCGTTGCCGGGAAAAAAGACACCTATACTACAATAGCGGAATATTTTGGGCTGGCGGCTTTTGATATTTTGAGGTATAACGATTTAAAAAATCAAAAATCACTTTATCCTGGTGAAAAAGTTTATATCGAACCAAAGAAGAAAAGCTCACCCGTTGAATTTCATAATTTTTCTGTGGGCGAATCGATGCACAGTATTTCTCAGTTATATGCGGTTCAGTTAAAGGAGCTTTACAAAAAAAACCGTATGAAACCAGGGACAGAACCAAATAAAGGCCAAAAGATCTGGCTGAAAAACTCTTTGCCGGTTTATTAACCTGGGTAATTCAAGAAAAAAAAGAACTGAGATTCGTTATATCAATTCCAGGTACTACCATTAATGAGTACAAAACATTTTTGGCTCCAACACGCAAGCGCGCGAAAAAGAAACCCGGTAAATTAATAATAAAAATTATTATAGCAAAACATTAAGGAAATGCGTTTCATGTTTAATTCAAAGTGTGATTGAACATGGAATGCAATTCAGCGCAGGCAGGGGATGGTTTGTTGCAAAGTTCGGAAACTTCTCACAACCGGGCGTTACTTCCGCATGCAATAATAGGCTATTCTTTAACAAATTTAGCGGTTGTAGATCCTTTCGTAGTGAAAACCTTAAGAAAGTACGCACCTTTTGGTAAATTGCCAACGTCGATTTGATTCCCGGTAATTTGTCTGTTGAGAAGCTCCCTCCCGCATAAATCATATATAGCAACAGTTGCATGCTGATAATCTTTTTCAATATATAAAAAATGGTTTGCCGGATTAGGATAAATATGAATACGATCGTTAGTAATATTTGAGGATATACCTACTGAAATGTCGGTTGATTTAATAATCGCTTCATAATCACCAACAGCATAGCCAATAAATGCATTAGGAAAGCTGGCCGACCATAAATTATTAATATATCCGCTATTATGAGGTTGAGGAATCCAGGTTATGCCACCATCTATTGTTTTCAGAATTATACCCAGAGTGCCAACAGCAAATCCGGTATTTGCATCTGTGAAACAGACTGAATGTAAATTTAATGTGGTATTCGTTGTCTGAAACGACCAGTTGAAACCGCCATCTGTTGTTTTCATTATGGCTCCATCTGTCCCTACTGCATAACCCGTATGGACATCCGTAAAATATACTCCAAAAAAACAGTTGACTGTTGTAATTGTCTGACCAGTCCATAATTCACCGCCATTAGTTGTTTTCAGGCTCACACCATAATCACCGACCGCATAGCCTGTATCAGCATCCATAAAATATACAGAATATAAAACAAATTGTGTCCCGCTTATCTGTGGTGTCCAGGTAAGGCCGCCATCTTCAGTCTTCATAATACGTCCAAAATGGCCGACAGTGTATCCAATGCTCGAATTGACAAAATAAACAGAATATAAATTCACTGTTGCCAGGCATGGTTGAATGGACCAGTTCATCCCTCCATCCGTTGTTTTCAGGGTGATTGCCATGCCATCATTACCCACTAAATTACCTACTACATAACCAGTATCAGCGTCGATGAAATACACTGAATTTAAATCCGTCGTTGTTCCGCTTGTTTGAGTTGACCATGTTGCTCCTCCATCGGTTGTTTTAAGGATCACCCCATAATTACCCACTGTATAGCCGGTATCAGATACCGGGAAATAAACAGACCGTAAAAAAATATCTCTTTCTACCGTCTGTGAAATCCAACTGTTGCCACCATCCGTTGTTTTTTTAATAATTCCATTGTCACCAACAGCATAACCGGTGCTTATGCCAGTGAAAAATACAGCATTAAAAACATTAGAGGTATTAGTTGTTTTCGTTGTCCAGGTTGCACCACCGTTAGTTGTTTTCATAATTGTCCCTGTTTCTCCTGCCACATAACCTGTATCCGCATTGATAAAAAATACTGATAATAAATCTTCAGATAATTGCTGATATGTCCAGGTTATACCGCCATCGCTTGTTTTTAAAAACATAAAGCTATAGCCAACAGCATAGCCAGTATCTGCATCCACGAAGTACACCGAATTTAGATTAACAGTAATGCCGCTTGCTTGAATAGCCCAGTTCAAGCCACCATTATTTGTTTTCAGGATTATGCCATATGTACCGACAGCATAGCCAGTATCAGTTGCCGGAAAATAAATTGACCTCAGGTCATTTGTTACTCCACTGGTCATAATTGCCCAGGTTGTACCTCCATTTGTTGTTTTCAGGATCCTTCCACCATCGCCGGAGATATATCCTGTTGTATCATCTATGAAATAAACCGAAAATAAATTATTTGATATTCCGCTTGCCTGGCTGATCCAGCTATTACCCCCATCAGAAGTTGTTATAATCCTTCCCGATTGACCAACAGCATAACCCGTATCAGCAGTAGTAAAATAAACCGAATTTAAATCATCCGATATCCCACTCGTCAGAACTTTCCATGCTCCGCCTCCATTAACTGTTTTTAATATAATACCCCCTAACCCCACGGAGTAACCTGTATTGCTATCTACAAAAAATACGGACCGTAAAGGATCATTTTGAGGCACTGCCGGATTTAGGCTCGACCAGGTGTTTTGCCCAAAAATAATGATCGTGCAAAACCAAACAAAACAAATAGTAATTAATAATCTTTTCATTTTAAATTAATTGAAAATCTTTAAAAATATTATTTAGCAAAAATATGTCAGAATATCAGCCTGAATAATTTATAAAAAAAGAGTTAAAACCTGTCAATGCATAGATATTCAATATTATAGATAGTGATAAAACTTTTAAACAAACTTTTCCAGGGGCGAATATACTAAAACCCCGAATATAGATACATTTCTTATGAAGAAAATTTTCATATCACCCTTTTTGACCATACTCCCGTTTGCAAAAAGCCGATAAAATTAGTATTTACTGCAGAACGGGCTTCCTCTGATGGAGGATTATTGTTACTACGGGAAGTTGAGCGTCGAAGCGGCATATTAAGAGCTATCACTAATTGTATTAGGGAAGAGAGCCACCCGGGTTATATTAAACATTCGTCACACTTAATGCTGACCCAGCGGGAATTTCAAATTGCCGTAGGATACGAAGATGCCAATGATTACGGCAGATTAGGAGATGATATATTATTGAAGATATGCGCCGATGTGGCGCCGGTCAGATAAGTTTAAACGTGATAGGCATATTAAACTGCACCCTCACTTCTCTTCCATTCTGACGTCCCGGGTTCCATTTTGGCATGGCGTTTATTACCCGTAAGGCTTCTTCATCACAACCGCCGCCGATACCACGGAGGATTTTCACATTGGTGATGCTACCGTCTCTTTCAACCACAAAAGTTACATAAACCGCTCCTTGTATGCCTGTTTCTTTAGCGGTTTTTGGATATTTAAGATTTTCATTCAGATATAGGATCCTTGCCGTGTCCCCGCCGGGGAAGGATGGCCATTCTTCAACAAACGTGTGAATTTCCAGTTCTTCACCTTCGTCAATAACATTGATTTTTGTGTTTTCTTCCGGTACTTCTATAAATACGGCTGTTGAGGTGTCCATAGGTTTGGTGTTTCCTGAATTTTCAATGATATCCGAAAGTTCCTCGGTAACCTCTTCATCGCTGGTGACCACAACAGGAGCCCTGAAAGCCACGATTTTCTTTTTCTCCACTGTGGGTAATTCGGGAATGATTTCAACAGCCTTTTTTTGAGGGGCATTCGTCAGGGTAACAGAAACACTTTCCTCCTCGCTGATCATTTTTCCTTTGCTGAAATAGTTGCTAATTACAGGTACAGAAACCCCCAAAAGAAAAATAGCAATACCCATACTCATGGACAATAGTAGGCTTTTTCTGTAGGTCTTGCGGAGAAAATAGGCGCCGTACTCTTTGTTTCTGTGCTCAAAGATGAAATCCTCCAGATAGTTTCCTGAGGTTTTCATGGCTGAAAAAGTTTGATATACTTTTTATTTACCTCCTTCCAATACAAAGATACGAAATTTTCCACCTTAAATCAATAGCAAAGCATTATTATTACTGCTATTCTGACAGATTTAATGTTAAAAAAGTAAAGAAAATTTTTTTTCTTATTTCCTGGAAATTATTTCAGCTAAAGCAAAAAAAAAGCGGAAAAATTTCCGCTTTTCTTAATGAATTTTCCGCTTACATTAGCTTGAAGTTGATCGGCATATTAAACTGTACGCGGACTTCTTTTCCGTTCTGGCGGCCGGGTTTCCATTTAGGCATGGAACTTACAACTCTGGTTGCTTCTTCATCGCAGCCGCCGCCAATGCCGCGCAGGATGTTCACATTAGTTATACTGCCGTCTTTTTCAACTACAAAAGTCAGATGAACAGGCCCTTGTATGCCTGCTTCTTTGGCCACTTTGGGGTATACGATATGTTCACTCAGGAATTTTACCCTAGCCATATCACCACCCGGGAATTCGGGCCATTCTTCAACAAAAGTGTGGATTTTCAGTTCTGCGCCTTCGTCAATGATATTGGGTTTGGGCTTGTCTTCCGGGATGTCTATATCCGCAAGGGTGTCTGCAGGGTTTGTGTTCTTTGAAATTTCTATCAGGTCAGATAATTCCGGAACATCTTCATCGGTATCGGTTACGATGGGCGCCCGGAATACAGGGACTTTCTTTTTCTCCACAGGAGCATCCGGAAGTTTTTCAATAATTTTATCATTCAGGTTTGTCTTGAGTATGACCGTAGGATCATAGTTCGTGATAATGGTTTTTTCACTTTTGAAATAACTGGCTATCAGCGGCACCGAAACGCCGAGGAGGAAAATCACAATGGCAATGACGACTGCCGACATCATGTTCTTGTTGTAACTTTTACGGAGTGAATAGGCCCCGTAATCTTTGTTTCTGTTCTCGAAGATGATGTCATCGAGGTTTTTTTCTGTGTTTTTCATGGCTTTGTGTTTTTTATGGGTTTTATATGTTGCTTTGCTTATACAATAATACATCGTCCCACAGGCATGAAAAGCCATTAAACAGTAATACTGTCGTTTAAAACAGTTAAAGGGGTATATTTTTAAGTAAAAGGGAAATTATTTCCGGGCCACGACAAAAAAATCGGATTCATAAGAATATTCTGAATTTCGTTGGTTTTCATCTATATAAATAGTATATTTGTAAAATTAATAGATCCAAAGCAGGGGAGCTGATCAGAATTTTATAGGGAAATCTTTGCGAATATGCAGTTTCAAATTGCCGGATGTTATTGAACTAATTAATTTTCTGGTTAAAACTAATATCAGAACAAATGAAAAACAAAATTTTCTTTTTAGTGATTTTTCTGATGGCATTATACTGTATGGATGCCAACGCACAATCCGGTACTAATGATGCAACATTTAATACTTTCGATCACGGGTATAGTGCGGGTGACGGTGCAAGTAACTATGTTTATGCAACCACTATCCAAAATGACGGAAAGATTCTGATAGGAGGTAATTTTTCTAGCATCAATGGGACACATAAGGGCAATATTGTCCGCCTGAACGCCGATGGTAGCAATGATTCGACTTTCAACGGCGGTTCAGGCGCGTATAACGGGATCACTTCAATATCTGTCCAAAGCGATGGAAAAATTATTATCGGAGGAAATTTTTATTCATACAATGGAACAACAAGGAACCACATTGCCCGGCTGAACAGTTATGGCGACCTTGACACTGAATTTGATCCGGGCACTGGGGTCAACATGAGCATTGAGGCTACTGCCATTCAAGGCGATGGGAAAATAATCATTGGAGGTACTTTTACTTTTTTCAATGGAATCATAAGACAACATATCGCACGCCTGAACACCGATGGAAGCCTTGACACAACTTTTAATCCCGGCACAGGTGCGGATAGTAACATTTCCTCAATAGCCATACAAGCCGACGGAAAAATTCTTATCGGAGGTTTTTTTAATGTTTATAATGGAATAACAAGGAACAGCATTGCACGTTTGAATCCGGATGGCAGTCTTGATCCATCATTTGATCCCGGTACAGGGGGTAATGGGCCGGTAAAAACCATTGTTATCCTGAATGATGGGAAATTATTAGCCGGAGGTTGTTTTAATACGTTCAACGGGGTGTCACGAGGCCATATCGCTCGCCTGAACGCGGATGGTAGTCTTGATGAATTTTTTGATCCCGGAACAGGGGCAGATGGATTAATAAATACCCTTGCCTTACAACAAAACGGGAAGATTATTGTGACCGGTAATTTTGTTTCTTTTGATAATAGGGTAGAAACCAACATTGCCCGCCTGAACTACGATGGAGAACTTGATACGACTTTTAATACAGGTACCGGGACGGACCAGGGTATTGTGACTACTACTGTTCAAAACGACGATAAAATAGTTATCGGTGGTTTATTTGGTGTTTTTGACGGGAAATCCAGAAATTACTTTACCCGTCTGAACAGCGATGGCACCATTGATACAGAATTTAATAAAAATACAGGAGCGAATAATTCCATTCATACCACCGCGATTCAAAGCGACGGAAAAATAATTATCGGCGGTTATTTTGATCAATTCAATGGTGCACAAAGAGACCATATTGCACGTCTAAATGCCGATGGCAGCCTCGATACTACCTTTAATCCGGGTAGCGGTGCAAATCGTAGTATTTATGCATCCGCCGTTCAGAGCGATGGAAAATTACTTATCGGTGGAGCTTTTGATCTTTTTAATGGCTTTTCAATAAAAGGAATAGCCCGCCTGAACACAGATGGCAGCCTTGATACGACATTTAATCCGGGAACCGGGACAGATAATGATGTGATTTCTATAGCCATTCAATCCGATGGAAAAATACTTATCGGTGGCTATTTTGGTAATTTCAACGGAATATCAAGAAGATCCATTGCCCGTCTGAATCCTGATGGCAGTCTTGATGCATCTTTTGATCCAGGTACAGGAGGGAATGGGCCGGTGTATAAAATGATTATCCAGAATAGTGGAAAAATCTTGATCAGCGGCTGCTTCATTGAATTTAACGGGATGTCAAAAGGCCATATTGCCCGTCTAAATCCTGATGGCAGCCTTGACGAATTTTTTAATACCGGAACCGGGGCAGATTGGGGAATTTTTGATATGGCACTGCAACCAGACGGCAAAATCATTATTGCCGGCAATCTCACCAGTTTCAACGAAATCCCGGTAAATTACATTGCAAGGCTAGATAAAAATGGCAACCTGGACCCCACATTTTATACGGGCACCGGGGCCAATGAAAATATCCAAACAGTTGTTACCCAAAGTGACGGAAAAATACTGGTTGGAGGTTGGTTCACTGAATTTAACGGAAATTCAATACCCTATTTAGTCCGGCTAAACTATAATGGCGGTATTGATGGATCATTTAATCCGGGTAACGGGCCAAATATGCCTGTCTATTCAATTGCCTTTCAAAGTACAGATCGACTGATAATCGGGGGCTATTTTACTTCATACGACGGAGCAGGAAGAAACAGAATTGCAAGAATACTAAATGATGCAGGATCTGATATTGAGGAACAGAAAGCTGAAAACTCACTTTTATTATATCCTAACCCAACCACGGGATTCATTACAATTTCTTCTGAGAAAAAAATGACAAATGCTTCGGTGAAGTTGTTTGATATCCGGGGTAAATTAATATCGAAAAAAATGAATGTAAATGGTGACCAGTTTTCTTTAGACATAAGCAACCAGACAGCCGGCTGTTATATTATTGAGGTCATTCAGGAGAATGGAATAAACAGGATGGAAGTTATTAAGAAATGACCTGAAAATGTTGAAGTATTTGTTTTATAAATGCCGGAAATATTTCTTATTTCTGTGCCACGACAAAAAAATCAAAACAATTTTCCCTGGCTGTGTCAATGAAGAAATCACTGGTAAATACTTTATTAACCAGGGATGTATTGCTTTTCATCAGCTTATTGCGGTTCATGCGGTTGGCTAAGTCGTAAGGGATCCGGAGCAGCCATCGTGGAGCAATGTATTGCAGCCTTAAAATATCAAAACGTGTAAATTTCCGCACTGAACGGCGGTTCTCGTCATAATAAGCCATTACTTTTTCATTGCCGTATACGCCTTTGACCTCGACGTTTGAAAATACTTTTCCCGCAATGTCGTTCATCTGGCTCAGCGTGTATTCACGCACATGCCAGGGATTACGTGTCAATGACATGGCGATGTTTGGCGTGGTGAGCAGGAGCTTCCCACCTGGTTTAAGTACCCGTTTTATTTCTGATAAAAACAAGTGGTCGTTTTTGATATGTTCAATGACCTGAAAAGTTACCACGACATCGAAAAAAATATCTTCAAAACCAGCCAGTGGTGGCACGTTCATCTGTTTGAAAACAATATTCGGAACATCAGTAGTTACGGGTGTTTCATGTTTATCCACTGCATAGTAGGCTGAAGCGCAGGGAGCCAGTATTTTTATTCCGTAGCCTTCTCCGCTGCCTATTTCAAGTACGTTGCCATGACAATGTCTGGCGGCTTCCTGGTAGGCTATCAGGTGCCTGTGATGTATCACATTATCTTCAGGCAGTATCCCAGAGTTTCGTTCGGCAGTTTTTATACTCATCAGCTTGCGGTATTTATAGCGGGGGCTAGTTTGTTTGATTCATGGAAATCGTAAGGTATGGCTTTGAAATTATATCCTTTGTTGTGGAAGTGTTTTAAAAAAGCCGGTAATGCCACCACCAGGTTTTTTCTTGCTTTTATGCTGTCGTGAAATACGACAATAGAGCCTTTTTCAGTAGATGATATTGTTTTTTCAAGACAGGTTTCCGGTGCGATCGTAGGGTCAAAATCACCACTGATTACTGTCCAGTAAATCAGTTTATAATGTTTTTTCAGCAAGTGGCGCTGTACCAACGACATTTTGCCGTAAGGCGGACGGAACAAGGAGGTGGTGAAATACTTGTTGCATTTTTTTACATTAAACAAATAGTTGTAAAAATTCGATTTCCACCCGTTCACATGGTTAAATGTGTGGTTTCCAACAGTATGTCCGCGTCTTTTGATTTCAGAAAAAATTTCATGGTTTCTACACACATTGTCCCCAACGCAGAAAAAGGTTGCCTTGGCATTATACATATCCAACTGGTCCAGCACCCAGGGTGTTACTTCCGGTACGGGCCCGTCGTCAAAAGTAAGGTAGATATCATTGTTTTCCGATTCAATACACCACAAATCCCATGGCCTGTATATTTTGTAAAATAAAAATGGCGTTTTTGTCAGGTACATCCTTCAGCAAATATTGTTTACAAAGAAAATAATAATTTTCCAAAAACTCCCGAAAAAATGAACTTACCTGTACGAATTATAAACACGGGCAAGTTGTTTTTCAAGGGCTGCCTGCTTATAGGTTTTTGAAATCTGAAGCAGTTTTTCAAGCAGGTCAAGCAATTCGGTTTTTTCGGTATCTGTATAAATAGCATTAAGGCCTGTAAACTGGCTCAAATAGGTTAGTTCCTGCTCACAATATTCGCCCAGCCTGCTTGCAATAGCGGTTGCTTTGCCGTTTTCTCCGCATTGATAATAAACATTGATAACGGGCACCAGCGTGTGGTTGTATGGAACCGTATTGTCAGGCATTTCTGCAATGCATTTGTCACAAACTTTTACTGCTTTTTCGTTTTTACCTTCGTATTGCAATGCCGTTGCCAGTCTTGAAAACAGGTTTCTCAGGGTGTTGGTCATGCGGAAATTGGTTTCATCAAGGTAAATACCCGGATGATTCATGTTGCCGTATTTGAATTTATTCATCATGTTTTCGTACATGATATCAGTATTTACCCTGCCGGTTTGTTTGTCGATGGAATGGCAACGGTAGGGCACAAGCCGGTATGCAAGGCCTTCGAGCTGGAGGTAGTCGAGCAGGTTCAGGTAAGCCTCGTCGCCGGTGGTGGACGCAAAATATACCGGCCGTTGCCAGTTTAATTGTGATAAAATATTTAAGACGATCAGGTCGCTTTTTAATACACCATAGTCCGCATAATCCCAGTAAATCTGCGGTTCTACGGAATCGGCATATTCAGGAGGAACCGTGCCGTTTTTCAACACCAGGGCCGTATCCACAGGCAACAGGAATTTTGCCGTAGGAAAATAATTTAACTTACCCTTATAGGTGTTCAGCATCAGGGTTTCATCATCACTGGTGGCAAAATCAACAAGGGCTTTGACGTTTAAATAGGTGTCGGGTTTTACCAGGTTGGTATCTTTATAGATCAGAACGAAATCGCGTTTTGAGGCCACGTATTTTTTCTTATCCAGCGTTACCGGCAGCGGCTCCGATTCGTACACTTTGTTTTTCATCTGGTCAATATACCAATCCATACTCAGCAGGCTCAGGTTCACAATTCTGACATCGCGGCGTATGCCTTCTACCTCCTGGGCATACCAAAGGGGAAATGTATCGTTATCGCCAAGGGTAAATAATATGGCGTTGGGAGCGCATGAATTCAAATAATCAGAAGCTATGTCAACTGCGGTATAACGTTGGGAGCGGTCGTGATCGTCCCAGCCTTCTTTAGCCATGAGCACCGGCACTGCCAGAAAACATAACAGAATGGCAACCACCGAACTTATCCAGGGCTTGACATATTTTTTCAGTTTGGAAAAAAGCAAGCACATTCCGACAACTCCCAGCCCTATCCAAATTGCAAAGGCATAAAATGATGCCGCATACGCATAGTCCCTTTCGCGGGGTTGATACGGAACCGGGTTCAGGTATACATTAATGGCCAATCCGGTGAAAACAAACAGCAATAGCACCACCAGAAAACCTTTAAACTCTTTGTTAAGCTGGAAGATGAAACCGAGTAAGCCTAACAATAATGGCAGCAAATAGAAATAATTCCGGCCTTTATTTTTTGCATAGGTTTCCGGCATCTTATCCTGTGGGCCAAGCCTCGCCTTATCGATAAATTTAATCCCGGTGATCCAGTTGCCGTTCAGTAATGCACCATAACCCTGCAGGTCGTTCTGTTTTCCGGCAAAATTCCACATAAAATAGCGCAGGTACATATGCCCGACCTGGTAGGTAAAGAAAAAGCGGAGGTTTTCGATAAAGGTCGGTTTGTTGATTATTTCCGTATTTCCGCCTAAATCCGTAACTTCAAGGGGCGTCCCTTTAATTTCCCCCCACGATTTGTACCCGCTGGCATGCAGGTCGGAACTGCTGCTCCACATGCGCGGGAAAACCGTATAGAACCTTTTGTCGTAATTGGGAACGGAATATTTTCGCTCATCCACGACCACATATTTTTTTGCGGCATCATCCCTTGCATACAAGGGTTTGCCCTGTTTATACGGTTCTTTATTGTCCATGGGTGCGTTGAAGTAAGGCCCGTACAATAAGGGCCAGTCGCCGTATTGTTCGCGGTTCAGGTAACCCAGCAGGCTGATGGCGTCTTTCGGGGCATTTTCATTGATAGGCGTATTGGCGTTGGACCGAACCACCAGGACTAAAAATGACGAATACCCGATGAGGATAAAGGCAAACGATAAAACGACCGTATGTAATACAGTTTTTCCCCGTTTTGTTGAAAATAATAATCCGAAAATGATCAGGACGATAAGGAAAATAAAATAGATGACTGTCCCGGAATTAAAAGGCAAGCCAACGGTATTTACAAAGAACAGCTCAAAGTATCCGGCGAGTTTCACGGTCCAGGGAATAATGCCGGATTGTACAAACCCCAGTATAACGACAGAGAGGAACAGGGCAATAATAAAATTCTTCCTGGACTGCCTGACTTTTCTGAAATAAAAGAGTATGGTCATGGCGGGAATACACAGCAGGTTCAGCAGGTGGACACCGATTGACAAACCCATCGTGAATGCGATGAAGACGATCCAGCGGTTTGCATAGGGATCATCTGCAACTTCTTCCCATTTCAGCATCGCCCAGAATGTGACGGCTGTAAAAAATGAGGAAGTCGCGTAAACCTCACCCTCCACGGCTGAGAACCAGAATGAATCTGAAAATGTATACGCCAGCGCTCCGACAAATCCGGCGCCCAACACTGTGATCATTTCAGCAGTGGTAACTTCGGTTTTGGTGAAAACGATTTTTTTTGCCAGGGCAGTAATCGTCCAGAACAGAAAAAGTATCGTGAACCCGCTTGCCAGCACCGACATGGTGTTGACCATCCGTGCGACCATCGTTACATCACCGAAAGCAAACAATGAGAAGAACCTTCCCATCAGCTGAAACAAAGGTGCTCCCGGCGGATGCCCCACCTGGAGTTTGTAGGCGGTGGAAATATATTCGCCGCAATCCCAATAGCTGGCTGTTGGTTCTGAAGTGAGGATGTATACGGTAGAAGCAATCAAAAAAACGATCCAGCCAATTAGAGTGTTCAGATATTTATATTGCTTCATAAGCAGGCTTTGTTTGAGAGTACGAAAATAGCTGAAAATTCTTTTTTATGATTCATTTTGTCGGAAAAAATACTAATTATTATGAAGGTTTTTAAACGAAGCTTTAATTAAAATAGTCAACCCGATTCTGCTGTTATGAAAGAAAGCTTTAGTTGAACTTGAAGTATACTTCAAATTTTTAAACAATATTGATTGGATCAGTTTAAGAAATATTATCTTTGTCAATACTAAACCTAGGTAAAACGAACCTGCTGTTGAATACTTTAAAAAAAATATCCCACACTGATTTTTCTGTAATTGACCTTTTTTGCGGTATAGGGGGACTTTCTCATGGTTTTGTCAAAGAAAGATTTATAGTTGATGCGGGAATAGACTTTGATATCAGCTGTAAATATGCATTCGAGAAAAATAATAAAGCTTCTTTTATTTATAAAGACTTAACTGAGTTACAATCCTCGGAACTCAGCTCATTATATTCTGGAAAAAAAAGAAAAATATTGGTGGGATGTGCTCCTTGTCAGCCATTTTCAATTTATAATAGCAGTCGATCAAATAATAAAAAAATGTCATCGAAAGACAATAAGTGGAAACTGCTATACTCATTTGCAGATTTAATAGAGGGCATTAAGCCGGAAATTGTTTCTATGGAGAATGTTCCTTTGTTAGTGAAGTATAGTAAAGGGAAAGTATTTAAGGATTTTGTTAAACGATTAACAGATAATGGCTATTTTGTAAGTTGGAGCATAGTCAATGCTCAGGATTATGGCGTGCCTCAGAGAAGGAAGCGATTGATACTGTTCGGTTCTCTTCACAGTAAAATTGAATTAATTGAAAAAACCATAAAGAACGGACAATATAAAACTGTCAGAGACGCTATTGGATCTCTGCCACCCATTGAAGATGGAATTCCACATCCTGATGACTCTTTGCATTTAGCACGGAAGCTGTCAGCCTTGAATAAAAAAAGAATCCAAGCTACCTTGGAAGGTGGTTATTGGCGTGATTGGGATAAAAGCCTATGGTTGGAGTGCCATAAAAAAGAATCAGGCAGCAATTTCAGAAGTGTTTATGGAAGAATGAAATGGAACGATGTTGCTCCGACAATGACAACCTATTGTACAGGACTAGGCAATGGACGTTTCGGGCATCCAGAACAAGATCGCGCTATTTCATTAAGAGAGGCAGCCTTGCTTCAAAGCTTTCCTGAATACTATGACTTTATTGATCCTGGAAAACCATTTTCATCGCAAAATATTGCAAAGCATATTGGCAATGCAGTGCCTGTCGGTTTAAGTATAGCCATTGCAAAAAGTATTAAAAAACATATCAAAAGTCTAAATGGGTAAAAGTGGCTCTGGAATATTAAAATGGAAATTTGATATAAGTACTTTTAGGCTTATTGGCCGCGAACTTATCACAGATAGGATTACTGCCCTTTTTGAATTAGTTAAAAATTGTTACGATGCAAACTCTACGAATGTTGAAATTGAGTTTTATAATGTAAAAACAATAAACAGGGATAGTAAAATATTTATTAAGGATAATGGCTGTGGTATGACATTCATTGATGTTCGTGATAAATGGATGGTTATTGGAACAGCTAATAAGAGAAATGAATTATTTTCCCCGGCTCCTTTTAATAGAAGATATGTGGGTGAGAAGGGAATTGGAAGATTTGCCGTAGATAAACTCGGAGAAAAACTAAATATTATTACAAAAAAGGCAGATTCAATTGATAGTATAAATGTTGAGATTGATTGGTCAAAATATGTTGAAATTAATTCAGAGAAAAAATCTTTAACTTTATTTACTGAAATTGAGAACGATTTCAAATATGAAATATCTGAGATAAAATCACAAGGTACAATATTAGAAATTTCACAAATAAGAGAAATATGGACATTGAATGATGTTGACCGATTATATAAAGAATTGACCAAATTAGTATCACCATTCTATCCATTAAATCCACCTTTTAATATTAAAATTTCTTCTAATGAATTTCCTTCCTATAATGAAAAGCTTGTAAGTACAGAGGATATAAAATATGCTTCTCATGAGGCAAGTATTAATTTCTTACCTGAAGAAAAACTACAGGAAATATTGATTTTCGATAGGGAAAAGGGGAAAATAAATACAAATACAATTCCCATAAAAAGTTTTGGCGGTGTCAAAATAAAGTTTTTCTATTTTAACGATGCGGCAAAGAGAGTTTATAATAGAAATTATAAGAATTCTGATGATAGAATTGATGGTGTAAAAATTTATAGGAACGGATTAATTGCAACTCCTTTTGCTGAATTTGAAGCTCATCCTGATAAAAAGAGGGATATACTTGGGATTGATAAGAGAATGTGGCGTGATATATTTAACAGAATAAATACACGTGAGATTATTGGAGTTGTTGATATTTCAAAAGAAGAAAATCCAAAAATAATTGATGCAACAAATAGGCAAGATTTTGTTGAAAATAAGGAATATTCGGAATTGAAAGAATTTATTATTGAACAATTGAATGTTTTTTCCGAATTAAAAATATTCGAGAGGGAAAAAAAGAAGGAAAATGCTGAAGAAAATTTAAAACAAGCAAATGAGGAAGTAATGTCATTTGTATCAACCATAGAGGAAATCGAACAAAAAAATCCTACCCTAAAATTAACTTTAGAACCTTTAAAAGAAAAAGCTAAAAGAGCAACCAATGCTGTAAAAAAAGGAATTACGGAACAAAAAAAAGCGGAAAAAGAATTTACCCGTAAAGAAAACATCTATTTAAGCTTAATGTCCTTGCAAGATTATGCTGCAAATATTGCTCATGCAGTGAGGACGACACTTAGCAACATAAAAGATAAAGCGGAATTTTATAAGGAAAATTTTCCAAATCCAGAACTTGATGAATTCTTTATATTATATGCCACTGAGATTTATGAAGAGATGACTATATTAAATAAAGTTATTGATTTTATGCTAAGTTATGCAGGATCAAATGTGTCATTTGAAGAATTAGAAATTAAAGAATTGATAGAAAACATATTTAATAAATATGAGGTAAAATTTCGAAATGAAAACATAAAGTCAATTGTTGAAATTAAAGATAATTTCATTATTAATTCGAATAGGCAATTTTTTGCAGATATATTTCAAAATTTGATTCTTAATTCAATAAAAGCACTTGATGGTCAAAGTAATAAATTAATAAAATGTTCAAGTTATATTGAGAATGACAAATTAGTGCTTTACTTTTCAGACAATGGAAGTGGGATAAAAGAAGAAATAAAAAATAAAATTTTTAATTTGTATTTTACAACTACGGCAGAGCAAGGTGGTGCAGGAATAGGACTTTTTATTGTTAAAACTAGAATAGAGGCACTTAATGGTGCTATTGATGTGATAAGTAGTGAATTTAATCCGGTCGGTGCGACATTTAAAATCACATTTCCTTTTAAAAAATGAAGTTATGAATAATTCAAAAGTCCAAATAGTTATTATTGATGATAATAGGAAAGAAACTGATCCTCTTATTGTAAGTTTAAAAATGCATTTTAAAGATGCAGAGATTATTTTAAAGGTAAAATCCTCTGAAGGCCTTGATTATGTTTTAGAAAATCGAAATAAGAAAACTATTGTTTTATTGGATTATGACCTTGGGAAAGGTGAGTTGAATGGGACAGAATTATTTAGAAAAATAAGAGAAAAAACGTCCCTAATTTATGTTATTATTATTACTGCTAATAATATAAACAATATTCCTTATGACGAACTAATCGAATATATAAATAATAATGCATTCGCTTTTGTGTATCGTACAATTTCAATTGCAGAGATTAAGCCGATTATAGAAAAAGCTATACATGCTCTTGATGCAAATGTTGACGGTGCACTTGAACAGTGGATAAATATGCATCCAGAAAGTGTAAGAAATTCACCCTATATTTTTTCAAGAAGCGGAAAATCGTACACGTTGGATCAAATTCTTGAAGAAATTCGTCATCAAACAGATTTTGGAAAAGAGATGGAGAAGGATATTTTATTATTAGCTATTGATATGTTAGCAAGGGGAAAAAAGAAAATCAATGGCTAATTTTCAAATTGCATTTGATAATACAGATCTTGAATTGGGTCATTACTTTGAAGCAAGTAAAGATGATCTTGTTGTTTTTATCAATCAGAATTTTCAAAATCCTTGTATCAATGAAATACCCTCACAAAAGTGTAATTGTGCCTATATTGACTATATAATATCTCTTCAGAATACTAGTAATTTCTTGTTTCTTGCATATTCTCACGGTAATACGGATCGTCTTATTGCAAATGGGGAAGCATATATTCGAACTGGGCAGAATGCTCATCTTTTTGAAAATTCTTTTTTTTATTCTATGTCATGCTTAAGTGCACAAGTTTTAGGTCCAGCTCTTATTAATGAACATAATTGTCTTGCATTTATCGGATATAATGACGAATCATATGCATTTGACACGGCTTATAAGCAGCTTTGTATCGAATGCGACAACTTTGGAATAAAAAAATTTATTGGCGGTTTAAATATAGGTGAAGCATACAACCAAATGAAAGATTATTTTACATTTCAAGTTGACATACTTGAAAACGCTGGCGAAATTATATATGCCGCTCTGCTTAGAAAAAACCGGGATTGTCTTGTATTGATTGGAGACCAAAATTTGCTTTTTAATTTATTTTAATAAAGGTATTGCTTTGACAGACATTTTTTCAAAGGAAAAACGGAGCCAAATAATGGTCAGGGTAAGAGCAATTGAGACAAAACCTGAAATACTGATTCGGAAATATCTTTTCTCACAAGGGTTTCGTTTCAGGAAAAATGTAAAATCACTACCGGGTTGTCCCGATATAGTCCTTCCAAAATATCGAACTGTGATTTTCATTCATGGATGTTTTTGGCATGGACATAAAAATTGCATTTCCTCAGCTTTGCCTAAATCCAACAAGGAATATTGGGTGTCAAAAATTTCTTCAAATATTATTCGAGATAAAAAAAATAAACAAAAATTAAAAAAACTCGGGTGGAATGTAATAATAATATGGGAATGCTGTATTCTAAATAAACAATATCAACAAAAGACATTTACTGCTATACATCAAAAAATAAAGCTTAAATAATATTGAAGTTGAAACTACCGCTAATAAAAAAAATTATTTTTTACCATATGCCAGTTTGCCCCCAATGATTTTTGCAGGACTTGTGTAAGGATGTTCCTCACCTTTTCCGATATCTATAATGTGAGTCACCATCCATCCCTGATGTTTAAGAAAGTCAGACACCAGGGCCCGGTGACAGCGCCACCATAAGGCTTCGGCACACATAAAGGCTACACGTTTTTTACCGGCAAGTTGTTCGAGCGCTGTTACAGCTGTAAGAAATTCGCCGGTTTCCATGTAATCTGCGTAACCTCTGAAAGCAACATCTTTCCATGCAGTATTGTGCGAGTTAACACTTACTTTTCTCCGGCCTCCCAGTTCTTTTAAATGAATATAGGCGATTCCTTTTTCCGGTAGTGAAACAGCTAGCGCTTCTTTGTTAAAGTGTGGATAACGTTTTGATCCGGGGTAACTTCTTATATCAGCGACCACCTCAATTTGAAATGACTCCAGCATTTGAATAAATTCATCCATCGTGCGGGTGGAATGGCCTATCGTCCAAATATTTTTTTGCTGCATTTGTTTCTGATTTTGCCGCCCGGGTTGTCTTTATTTTCCGTCGTATGCTTTTTTTAATTTTTCAATGTCAAACTTTTTCATTTCAAATGCCACGCTTTTAACACGGCGACTCCTGGTTTCATCTTTGTCGGAAAAATACTGCGATAAAATTTCGGGAGTAATCTGCCAGGAAACACCAAATTTATCCTTAAGCCAGCCACACTGTTGTTCTGTACCACCTTTGGCAAGATTGGACCAATAATGATCAATTTCTTCTTGTGTGTCGCAATTAATAATTATCGAAATTGCTTCTGTGAAATTATTTTTCAGTCCCCCGTTTATTGCGGTGAAATTCATTTTATTCAACCTGAAATCAACAGCCATGACCATTCCTTCGGGCATTCCGTGATATTCAAAACCTTCTTTACCGAACCTGCTTATGTGGCCGATTTCAGCGTCATGAAAAATCGAAGTATAAAAAGTTGCCGCTTCTTCTGCCTGGTCTTTGAACCATAAGCAAATTGTCATTTCCTGTTTTTTCATTTGGTTGTAAATGGTTTATTGTATGTTTACGATTACTGTATGGCAGCCGCATACAGCTAACTCTTTAGAATTCACAACCCCAAATTTAGTGCTTTTTTTAATCAAAAAATGTTATTGGTGTTTGAGACAGTATATTATTAGTTGCGTTTGTTTTAGGCAAAACCAAGGGATAGCTGTATTTTAAATGGCATAATTCATTATTTTTGTATCATTAATCAACCAAGATGATAAGAAAAACAATTATAGGTGCCGTTTTGCTGTTACTTGCATTCAGCTCATTTGCCCAAAATAATGACATTTGCAGGGATATTAAGGTTCTTGCTTCCGATTCGATGGCAGGACGACAACCGGGAACTGCCGGTGGGGATATGGCGGCTGCTTATATCCGCCAGCAGTTTAATGCAGATCAGCTGAAGTTGTTGTTCGAAGATGGTTTTCAATATTTCGATGTGGTCACCGATATTGAACTGGGCAAAAAAAATTCCTTTTCTTTTGGAAAGAATTCATTTAAGGCCGGAATTGATTACACTCCATACTCGTTCAGTTGCGACACCACCATCAATGCTCCCTGTGTTTTTGCCGGGTATGGCTTCACCATAAACAGCGACAGCCTTAAATGGGACGATTACCAGGGCCTTGATGTAAAAAACAAATGGGTGATGGTGTTAAGGGGCCATCCTGAGGCCAGCAAAAAGAAAAGCTTATTCACCAACTACAGCTCCGACCGGAATAAAATGCTCACGGCAAAAGATCATGGAGCAGCGGGCATCATAATGGTGACAGGTTATGCCATGGGAACGGCAGATGTGCTGGTATCGCTTGATTTTGAAAAGAGTAAATCCAGGGCGGGCATTGCCGTATTAAATATCACAAGGAAAACCGCAGATCAGATTTTATTATCGACTGGAAAAACGGTAAAACAGTTTGAACACGCTATTGACAGCGCTATGCAGCCTGAAAGTATGGAGCTGAAAGGCAATGTAAAAGCCGTCATTTCGATATCCCAGAAAAAAGTTAAAACCTCAAACGTCGCAGCCGTCTGTATGAGTGATCAGAAAACCGATAATTATATTGTTATCGGCGCCCATTATGACCACCTGGGCATGGGAGGGAAAAATTCGGGTTCGCGAAACCCTGATACAGTGGCCGTTCACAACGGCGCCGATGACAATGCTTCAGGGACAGCGCTGGTCATGGGAATGGCAAAACATTATGCCCAATCGAAGCTTAAGGGCGCTTATAATATTATTTTTGTCGCCTTTAGCGGTGAAGAAACAGGATTACTGGGGTCTTCATGGTTTGTACAGCACCCGCCGGTTGATCGAAAAAAAATAAAACTGATGTTGAATTTCGATATGGTCGGCCGCCTGAATGCTTTTAAAACCCTGTCAGTCGGTGGCACTGGAACCTTCCCGGATGCAGAAAAGATTCTAAAAACAAATGTGGATACCAACCTTCTGAAACTGGCATTCAGCAAAGAAGGCTACGGCCCTTCCGACCATGCTTCTTTTTATTCCGACAGCATCCCAGTCCTTTATTTTAATACCGGTGTTCATACAGATTATCATTTGCCATTGGATGATTATGATAAAATAAATTGCGGAGGATTGCTGACCATTGCAGATTATATCACCAGGGTGACCGATGATATTTGCGGGAATAATCACGACCTTTCGTACCGCGAAGCGGGGCCAAAAAGCCAGGGCGGCCAGCGTTCCGGATTGAAAGTTACTCTTGGAATTATGCCTGATTTTGCAAGGCAGGATGTTAAAGGTGTTGCCGTTGGCGCTGTAAATGCCGATGGGCCTGCTTTTAAAGGCGGGATGAAGATGGGCGATGTGATCATGGCGCTTGACGGGAAAGCGGTCAACGACATTTATGAATATATGGAACGGCTGAAGGCATTAACGGCAGGGCAGATCATCAATGTTGATGTAATGAGGAACGGAAAGAAAGAAGTGCTTATCATTCAACTTTAATATTTCTGATGAATTATGGAAAATGAAAAGAACAAGTCCCGGAAAAAACTGATTATTGCCTGGATACTGGCCGTGCTTATTACCCTCGCGGCAGCTTATTACCAGAGGGTTACCGGCCCGACTTATCCGTTGAAAGCGAAAACAGAGATCAACGGAAAGTCCTATGAATTTCAATTGAAAAGAAGCAGCAGCACTTCATCAGATTGTGAGATTACGATCCCGGTGAACGAAAAAGATGTCCGGGGATTTCTTGTTTACCGGAAATATCCTACAAATGGAAAATGGGATACACTTACATTTAACAAGGCCGAAAATGGTATGACTGCCTTTCTGCCCAAACAGCCTGCTGCCGGGAAACTTGAATATTTTCTGTTGTTCCGTGACGGAACCAAAACCATCACCGTATTACAACAGGAACCCACAGTTATCAGGTATAAAGGTGATGTTCCCGCCTACATTCTTATTCCGCATATTCTTTTTATCTTTTTCGGGATGATGCTTTCCAACCTGGCGGGATTACTGGCCGCTTTTAAACATAACAAAGCCCGTTTGTATTCCATGCTCACGTTTGTTTTAATATTGCTGGGAGGCATGATACTGGGGCCCATTGTTCAGAAATTTGCTTTTGGCGAATTATGGACCGGTGTTCCTTTTGGCTGGGACCTGACGGACAATAAAACACTGATCGCATTCATCGCATGGATCGTTGCTCTGGTTGCCAACCGTAATAAATTCCGGCCGGGTTTTATCATAGCCGCTGCACTGGTAACGTTGATCATCTTCTCAATTCCACACAGCATGTTTGGTTCTGAGCTGAACCCGGCCACAGGCACGGTCACGCAAGGGTAGTGAATTTTTCCAGATACTAATTAGGATTTTTCGGGTTTTTTACTGGATAGTCCGGTTTCTTTTATCCATAAACCATTTGAAATACAGCAAATTAACTAAAATATGCTGTTGTAATCTTTGGTTAGATATGTTTTTTGAGGATATTCGTGTTTCCTTCGGAATTGTTAAAATTTTATCCGATGCCTTAACGGAAAGGTATCATATAGTTTTTTAATGGTAATTTTTGTTCGACCTCCCCAAAACATTAAAAATTTCACCACTCTTCGAATACGTCAACCTTTTTATAGAATCAACCGCCTTTCTGCAATTTAAGGCATTTATACAACTGAATACCAAAATTATAATCATTAAAAAACAAATTTATTTCACAAAAAAATCAAACATATTTAGTTTATATTAAAAAAATGTATTTTTGTCACGTTAACAAAAATTTAATATGAAAAAATTATTTCATAATACGCTGCCAATTTCATTAATTTTAATAATTAGCTTTTCCCTTATTAAAAATCCTGTGTATTCGCAATTCCAATCAGAAGAGTATCATATTGATATTACAAAACCTGTCGGAGTTATTGCCGGCGAAGCAGGAGTTTCTTCTTCCGGAACAGCCACTTATCAGATACCCATTTTTTGCCCGCCCGGGACTAACGGAATGCAACCCTCGCTCTCGATTTCATACAACAGCCAGTCGGGTTATGGAACATTAGGCTGGGGATGGGATATATACGGAACTTCATCCATTACCAGAACACCAAAAACAATTATACAAGACGGGGTACTGAAAAGTGTCGAAATGAGTTCAGGTGATGTTTATAGCCTTGAAGGAAACCGATTGTTTGAATCCGGATCTGGTAATTATATTACGGAATATGCAAATTTTTGTTCGATCGTTTCCACGGGAACAAGCGGAAATGGCCCTTTAACTTTTACAGTTACCACAAACGATGGGTTGGTAAAAGAATATGGCAACTCGGCTGAATCACGCACTGTTATTTCGAATGCAGACAATCAAACCATTGGCATATGGCGCTTAAATAAAGTAACGGACATCAACGGAAATTATATGATTTATAATTACAATGCTGTCTCCGGCTTGCTTTCAAGTATTACCTATACAGGAAATAGTACCGCTAATATCACTCCTTACAACCAAATAATCTTTACCTATGTGGCACGATCCGACAGTAATGTTAGCTACCCGGGATATTCTGCAAAGCTTGCTGATAAATGGCTGCTCACCGAGATAGATGTAAAAAATGAAGATACTATTGTAAAGAATTATCAGTTTGTTTATGATGACGAAACAACTTTTAATGTTTATTCACTTCTAAGCGAAATCATTGAATCAGACAGGTCGCGCAACCAATTGAATTCAACAAAAATTATATGGAACGATAAAATAACCGATTCATCAAGCAATATTCAGGTGGAAGATAATCCCAAACGATTATTTGCTAATACCGATTGTGGTTATATTTTGAGGTGGATTGATCGAGTTTATCATGGTTTTGGTTATTATGAAACAGTTGATAGGTCAGTATTATCTAAAGCCTCTGATATAGGCACTATCTATGGCGATTTCAATGGGGACAGCTATATGGATATTATGGAACTCGTGCCAAATGAAAATAATACCTATACCGGAATTGATTGGAGTATTTTTCTTTTCAACAGTACAATTCATAATTTTTCTGCAACATCTGATGCTAGCGGCACAATATCAGATGTAAACTCGAATTTGAACTTAAAACAAATGACGGTTGCAGATATTGACGGGGACAGAATGGATGAAGTGTTTTTAGCGATAGACGACAGTGTAATATCTACTAGTTTTGATTCGATTGATATCGTTTGTTACAAGTTTGAGAATTCTAGCCTGACGGAACTACCCGAATACAGAATTAATAATCTTGCTTCACGAGGTATTTTTGGAAGTTCAAATGGTGATATAGGGTATTATATTGATTTTATGGATTTGGATGGTGATGGTAAAGAAAACGAAATGATGTTTGAGGGATTAAATTACGGTGCTCGTTATATTTATAATCATATACCGCCGTCGCATTCAAACATTGAAATTTTGGATAGTCTTGTTGATGCTGAAATTGATTTCACTCAGTTAGCCGATTTAAAATTGTTTAAAACCAATGATGACAAACTGAATTTCATTGATTTTAATGGAAACGGTAAAGCCGACCTCATGTTTTATAATGAAGACTCAATACAATTTTATGAATATACAGGGTCCTATTATTCATTATTATATACCCATCAAAACCCGCCAAGCACCACAATTCAGACCGGAGACTTCAATGGGGACGGAAAAACTGATTTGCTTTTTACTAACGACAATGAAACATATAATCTGTTATTTTCTACCGGGAATTCACTTGTTGAAAGAGATTACAATTTGATTTCTCAGTTAAACGAATATACAATTTACAGTTTTTCGGGATCAACTATTTGTCAAGATTATAATGGAGATGGGAAAACCGATGTACTATATGTGTATCAAGATTACAATGATAGTAAATATCATTTTGACCTTTATTATTCTTATGGTGCAGGTTTTAAAAAGATTAATTATGATGCAATTGATTTGCCATATAGTAATTTAATTGAAAGTTCATTTTTTCCCGCAGGTGATATTAACGGTGACGGCAATGATGATCTTTATTATAATTATGGTGTTTTCCAAGGTGACGGTTGTTCACCAACCTATACACACAACATTTTTATAAATTCCAAGAAAAAACCTTTGCTGGTAAAATCAATAATTAATGGGTTTCTACAAAACACCACGTTTACTTATAAACCTATCTCTGACACCTGCATCTACACCAAGGGCAATAATGCGAGCCAAAACATCTGGAACATGATTGGGAGAAGCTACCTCGTAAGCAGCATGTCCGAACCGAATGGTATTGGCGGGGCTATTGTTACCAATTACCAGTATGAAGGAGGGTTGGTTCATAAATATGGCAAAGGATTATTGGGTTTTAATAAAGTGATTTCCGAAGATACTCTTAATAAAACCAAATCGGAAAGTTATTACCTTTACGACAGCGTTTATTTGCAAATGAACCTCGTGGAAGCTAAAATGTTTTTAAATAACAGCCTCATTTCCGATATCAAGAATTCTTATAAAACCGTAAATTTAAACGGGATTACTGGGCATGGCTTTTATAAAGGTATATTTTGTTATAACGATACTGTAAAAACAACGGATTATCTCACAGGGACTACGATTACCAAACTTTTCAATTATGGAAGTAGTATTAATGCTATTAATCTTTATAAGGGGAATCTGCTTTCCTTGATCGAATTGTATGGAAATGGCGATTCTATTTCTACTTATACTTTGTATAATAGTGCTCAATATTCTGTTAATAATGGGCAAACTACCATGAGCCTATGCAAACCATCAGGAACAATAGTTAAAAGTACAACCGGCAGTGAACCTTCTTTTACAAAAAATACATTATATCAATACAATACTAACGGGTTACTATGGAAAGTTACTGAATTTATGAACTTGCCCGGCAGTATTACAACTACCTATGATTATACCGGGAACCACTTCGGCAATGTTACTCAAAAGACCATTTCAACATCAGGCCTGCCTGATCGCTATACCACCTATACATACGACACCAAAGGGCGTTTTATTACCGGGGAAACAAATATGCTCAACCAAACTATCAGTTACCAATACAATACCAAGTTTGGTGTAAAAAAGAGTGTTACAGGTATCAATAACCTCACTACTACCTATACCTACGATGGTTTTGGAAACCTTACTGCCGAACACCTGCCTAATGGTGAAACCAATACATATAGCCGTGGATGGGCTTTGAATAGCGGAATACCAAACGCCATCTTTTATACAAACAGCCAGTTGTCAAATGCTCCAGATGTTAAAACTTATTATGATGCCATGGGGCGTGCATTGTATGTTGAAGCTGACGGATTTGGAGGCGCAAAAGTTTATTCCCGAAAAGAATACAATGCCAAAGGGCAGGTAAAAAAAGAAAGCCAGCCTTATTATTCCGGTGATACAATAAAATGGACAACTTACGCTTATGACAACAATGACCGCCTTGACACTGTCAACAGCAACGGGCTTATAAGCACATACTCCTATTCAGGAAAAACGGTTACTGTTACTGATCCCGGCGGAAGAAGCAGCAGCAAGACCGTTAATAATATGGGGCAGGTAATTTCTTCAACAGACAACGGCGGAACTATCACATACACTTATTGCAGCAACGGGCAACCCAAAACCATTAATGCACCCGGCAGCACTATAGAAAACAGGTATGATGACTACGGCAGGCAAACAAAGATGATTGACCCCGATGCCGGAACTACTTCGTTTGTTTACAACGGTTTTGGAGAGTTGTATTCTCAAACCGACACCAACGGCAATACTTATACCATGAGCTATGACAATGCCGGACGGCTAACGCAAAAAACCGGCCCGGAAGGTAGTTATATTTATACCTATGTTCCAAATAGTGAGCCCGGGGCCGGTTTGGTGCAGAACATTAAATCTCCCGGAGATTCGGTGGGATACATTTATAATGACTATGGGCTGCCGACTTGTATAACTGATACCATAAGCGGAAAGCCATATACTTACAAATACAACTACGATAATCTGAATAATAATACAATTATAGAATATCCAAACCTATTCAAGGTAAAGCGTCATTATGATGCCAACGGGCAGATTGATTGGGTGAAACGTGATGATAACAGCAACCCCATTTGGGAACTTAAAACTGAAAATGCGCTGGGGCAACCCACACAAATAAAACAGGGCAATGGCAATACTACTAATTACACCTATGACCCGCATAATTACCTCCATCTAATAACAAGCCCGGTACAGAACAACAGCTATGTATGGAATGCCAGCACAGGAAATCTTTCTTCCAGAACTGACGGCTTATACAATCTTTCCGAAAGCTTCACGTACGACAACCTTGACCGGCTTACGAAAATAACAAAGGATGGAAATGACCGTAATGTTGGTTATCTGGCTAATGGGAACATAAGTTCTAAATACGACGCAGGAGCTTATACTTACGACCCTGTAAAAACACATTCGATCAGCAAAATTACAGATGACAACTGTTACTCTGCCATAGATCAGGCGCAACAGAACATTACCTACACTCCTTTTAAGAAAATTAAAACCATACAACAACATAACGACAGTCTTATTTATACTTACGGCCACGATATGGAACGCCGTAAAATGCAGTTGTATGAAAACAACCAGTTGGTAAAAACACGGATATACTGCGGCATGTACGAAAAAGAAACCGACTCTGCCGCTAACGTAAAGCAATATTGTTATATAGCAGGCGGCAATGGTGTTACAGCAGTATTAATTAATGAGGATTTGTATTTCCTGCGGCACGATATACAGGGAACTATAACAGGTTTAATAGACAAGAACGACACCCTTGTTGAGGAATACAGCTACGATGCGTGGGGCCGCCGCCGCAACCCCACAAACTGGACATACGACAGTGTACCACAGCCGCAATACATAAACAGGGGCTATACCATGCACGAAATGCTTGATGAGTTTGGGCTTATAAACATGAATGGCAGGTGTTACGACCCGGTTGTTGGTCGTTTTCTAAGCCCTGATATTGTTGTTCAAAACCCTAATTATACGCAAAGTTATAACCGATACAGTTATTGTGTAAATAATCCATTGAAGTATAGCGACCCAAGTGGTTGGGTTTATGACAGAGGTTGGCTGCGTTGGCGTACGCCCTCTGATGTTGGTAGGCGCCTGCGAGCTATTGATTTAATCTTTAGCAAAAACTGGAAACCAAGTGAATTTAATGAATTGGCAGGTTTATTAGACATGGCAGGAGGTAATAGTTTGAATAATGCGGGAGAGCCTGTGGATTTATTAGGGATATATGCGAACAATGTGAAAATGTCTATTGGGAATATGGAAAAAAACTCAATTATTTTGAATCCTGCACTTGTAGCATCTGTTAAAGAAAAATATTTAAAATGTATAGCCGAACAGGATTATGAGGGTGCCGCTAATGAAATTATTAATGGATTTAAATTTAATGATATGTTGGGCCATAATGTTGTCGGAAAATATGTTTTTAAGCGAAGCACTGATGTTAAAGGCCTTAGTCCAAATCAATTCATGTCCGGACCATCTGAAAAGGAAAAGGCCTATGATGAAAATGGCAATCTAAAACCTACAGAAATTGTGTTAGGTATAGGTCAGATGACACCAGAAAACTTTGGTGACGTTGTATACGATCTCTATCATGAAATGGCTCATGTTATCCAATTTCAGTGTTCTAATATCTTTGATATCAAAGATGTTATTCGCAAAGATGAAAGAGAATTTTTTGCTTATAATTCAACGTTTGAATTTTATTTTAATAATCGGATGGTATTGAATATGAATCATCAAAGTTTATTTAACCTAATGAAGAATGAGTTCAATACAGCCTATAACAACCTAAAGAATAATAGCAGGTATATTGATCAGATAAGTAGGATTTACTACCCTAGATATGAAAATGTAAAAACTATTACTTTCTATTTATATTAAAACTGACTTACAATGAAAAGACAATTATTGAATTTTTTAATTATATACCTAATAACGTTTTCTATAAATATTTCATTTGCTCAAACGTATAGTTGTCGAATTAATAACAAATTGGTTATAAAAATAAAGCCAGTTAAAAAAGTTTTTTTAGAAAATGATTCTGCATTTTTTAAAGTAACATTTATAAACAAAACGGATTCTATTATTACTATTTCAAAACATCCAAGTATATATGCGTTTGACTATGTTGATATGTTTCCACAATATCATAGTGAAGATATTTACACGTTTTTATTAAAACAAAATAACAGAACTTTTTATAAACCATGTTTTCTTTCCTTCTCTGATGATAATTGGTATGAGCAGGATCATAGGAAGCAGGACAGTGTTTTGCATGAAGAAAAAATCCCCATCAGTGTTGACGGTTCAGTGACCCTGCTATTAGATCTTTTCCCGTTTAAAGGGTTAATGTCATCAGGAAAATACTATGCAAGGATTGCATTTTTCTTAAATAATGAAAGACCTTATATGTTGATAAAATCAAACTGGGCAAAGTTTGTCTTTAAGAATAATAATGAAAAATAACATTTATAATGAAAAAAAAATCATCAAAATCTATCCTTTTATTATTAGGCATAATGCTTTTTACATACAGTAATTCGTATTCACAAAAATTAAAACATTATTATGAGTATCCAACGTTATTAAAATATAATAACGGACAGTTGGATTCAATAATTACATATGCGATTAACAGGGCTAAACATTGCGAATATTATACAAAAGATCTTGCGTTTAGCCTTACCTATGATGCGGGAAATTTTGGTTTAATTTTTGGCGGATCTAGCGCAATGAGAGATTCTATATACGGAGATTCAGTATTTTTTGATATTAAAACTTCACATTACAAACAAGAAATATTTGGCCAACCCTTATTATATCGGTTATTAGGCTATTTTATAAAAAATAAGCATCTGTTTGTCGTCTTTTGTTCTGATTTAGATATCGAAAAGCAGGATTTATTTGAGAAAACAAAACATAAAAAGAAAATTTTACTTAACAATTCCGATAAGGTAAAAACCATAGTTAAAACCGAATATATCCGCTGGGAATATGTGTATATTAACAATAGATTCTATTTGAAAAAAATTTCTAATGATTGCGTGGTTCATTAAACTCGTATAATAAATGATTATTAAGAACGAGTAAAAAACAATAATGAAAATTTAAGAAAATGAAAAAAATATTATTACTTCTGATAATCTTTTGTACAGGTAATTTACTCATGGCTCAAAACGTATATGAGTTTACTACCGATGCAGCAAGGAACCATATACAACGGGAGGTGGTATGAAAGTAAGGATTTGTGCGGGTTTCCCTTTTCTTTGCCTCTGATCCTAAAGGAAGGAAAAGGGAAACCACAATAATGTAAAAGTAATTAAAGATTAAAGTGCAAATATCAGTAGCAACATATAAATACCCATGTAGTTTGGCAAATCTCTCCAAGTATGCACGAAACATTAGTTTTAGGGCATCCTTCAGGAATGAGGCAAAGATTTGCCAAACTGCCACTTGCACCATACACGATATGGAGCGCCGTAAAATGCAGTTGTTTGAAAACGGCCAGTTGGTAAAAACCCGTATTTACTGCGGCATGTACGAAAAAGAAACCGACTCTGCCGCCAACGTAAAGCAATATTGTTATATAGCAGGCGGCAATGGTGTTACAGCAGTATTAATTAATGAGGATTTGTATTTCCTGCGGCGCGATGTACAGGGAACGATTACCGGATTAATAGACAAGAACGACACCCTTGTTGAAGAATACAGCTACGATGCATGGGGCCGCCGCCGCAACCCGACAAACTGGACATATGACAGTGTGCCACAGCCACAATACATGCATAGGGGTTATACCATGCACGAAATGCTGGATGAATTTGGGTTGATAAACATGAACGGTAGATGCTATGACCCGGTAGTTGGCCGTTTCCTAAGCCCTGATATTGTTGTTCAAAACCCTAATAATACACAATGTTATAACCGGTATAGCTACGCTGTTAACAATCCTCTAAAATATACGGACCCGAGTGGGTGGAGTTATTCTCCTTCCGTACGTTGGCGATCATCCTTTAATGGAATGCAACGGCGGGCTATTGATTTAATCTACAGCAAAACATGGAAACCAGGTGAACTTAATGAATTAGCAGGGTTGTTAGACATGGCAGGAGGTAATAGTTTGAATAATGCGGGGGCGCCTTTGGATATATGTGATCAACAACTGGGAGCATTTAAATTGGCTATTGGGAATATGGAAAAAATTTCTCCAATAACTTTAATAACTAAAACAATAGAGGGGGAAAACGGCTCTTATGAATCAGTAATTAGTGTGGTTCAAAATGATGTAATATTAGCAAATTTAAAAATTAAAGGCTCAATTGAGGGTGATAAGGAAAGGATTGAATATGTAATGTCTACAAGTGATAAGGCAAATTCAATTTCTGGCTTTATTTTGACGGGGTTAGAATATTCTGCAAAAGAATCAGCAAAAAATTTCATTTATAGTGCTGGGCTTAGATTGGAGTCTGGTAGAATTATCTCAAAGGATGTTGTTGTTGCAGCAAATAAATTATCATTAAATGGCTTAGCGACAGGTTTTAAAGTTGCAGGTCGCGTTGCTTTTGGAGTTGGTTTAATGGTGAGTTTATATTCAATGGTAAATAACCCAACTGCAGAAAATATCGCTGCCGGTCTATGTGATATTACTTTTAGTGCTGCTGCTACCTTTGGTGGTTATTGGGGTGTTGGTGCTGCTTTAATTTATTATGGGATTAAATATACTGTCGGATGGGATACACTTTTTGATTTATATGTAAAGTATCCACCCTCCTCTAATCCTTTTTTTGTGCCATATTATTAAACTAAAAAATAATCTTACTATGAAAATATATAATTATCTTTTTTACAATTTCTATAAATTATTTAACAAGAAGAATCATCCTTTATCAGCGTCAATAATTATACTTTCATTTACTCAATTTACAC
>Ga0116171_10000243_pt1 | contig 58108 bp, 35 predicted proteins | sample AD_JPNHW2_MetaG_FD_89798 | JGI IMG/M metagenome (GOLD analysis project Ga0116171, IMG submission 89798) | Active sludge microbial communities of municipal wastewater-treating anaerobic digesters from Japan - AD_JPNHW2_MetaG | ecosystem: Engineered > Bioreactor > Anaerobic > Digestate | place...
AATTACAGCAATGGCTCTCACGAAATTATGATTAGATACGAGTTTCGTCATAAGTTAAATGCAATAAGCCCATTGAGCTTTTAATTCTGTTAATTATTTTTGACAACAATTTGATTTTGCACAAATAAACGATGATGATACCTATTTTGAGGATTAAGTTGGAAATGAGCATTTTCTTATTATCATTTTTATATTTGCCGGTTCTGGGGCAGGTAAACAACTATAATGTTTTAAAAGCGCCTTTCAGTTCAAATAGATATGATGAATTTTGCCCTGTATATTATAACGGAGGGATAGTATTCTGTTCAAATCTTGACGTGGACTTTTTGAACAAGTATTCAAACCAACAGGGTAAGGGATTTTTTAAAATTTTCTATACCGATACTGCGCTATGTGAGTCGTGGAAAGATACCAGACTATTTTCGAGAGAGCTTAAAACAAAACTGAATGACGGACCTGTTTCATTTAGCTCTGATGGGAAAACAATATATTTTTCACGCAATATCTATATCGAAGGTAGTATAAGCGAATTGTCTTCAACCAGAAATAAACTCGGGTTGTTTTATTCGCAGTATGATGGAAACTGGAAAGAACCCAAGAGTTTCCGGTACAACAACGAATGGTATAATATTACTGACCCATGCCTGTCGCCGGATGGGACCCGGTTATATTTCGTTTCTGATAAATCGGGTGGCTATGGAGGAACAGATATCTATTATTGTGATTGGATGGGCGATTTCTGGGGCGAACCTGTAAATCCGGGAACTGTTATTAACACACCTGCAAATGAATCCTATCCTTTCGCCGGTAATAAAGACGAATTATTTTTCTCCTCTGACAAACCGGGCGGTTTGGGAGGGAAGGATATCTATTTCACTAAATATGTTGATTCTGCATGGCTTGAACCCGTTCTTTTAAAGGCACCAATAAATTCTAAGTACGATGACTTTGGTCTGGTTACTGATCCAATAATGAGTCGGGGTTATTTTTCCACAAACAGAAATGGCTCATATGATATATATTCCTTTACTACATTGATGCCACAGTTCTTCTATTGTCAGCAGCAGAGAATAAACAATTATTGCTTTCAATTTAAAAATGGGCCTGAAATTGATATTGACCCTTCAAGTATGCTTTATCAATGGAGTTTTGATGATACAAAAACCATTGAAGGAAAAGATGTAGAGCATTGTTTTAAGGGCCCGGGAGTTTATAACGCTGAAGAGCATATTGTAAATAAGGATTCAGGTCGAAAACTATTCGTTAAGCAGCAGATCTCTTTTGAAATCAAAGAGATTGAGCAGCCATTTATTTCATCAGATGATTTTGCTATCGTAAATGAAGATATTGAATTCGATACTCAAAAATCATATTTTACTGATAAAATGGCACATAAGTATTATTGGGATTTTGGAGACGGATCTGTTTCTTATGGTGCGAAAGCTTCTCATAAATTTACCCATGCCGGAGAATACAGGGTTAAACTTGCTATCTCGCTTGAAGATCTTAAGTCCGGCCAGTTATCACGGCCATATGTTTACAAAACCATAAGAGTATTCAATAGTCTGGCTGAGGAAAGGTCCCATCTGTCAGACTATTCTCCTGAAAGTATTGTGCCGGAAGTATCAGAATATGATCATGTTAATATTATCAGCAGCGCTCAATTTGCTTCTGATAGCAGTAACAATATTTTGTATTCGGTTGTTTTATTTTCCTCAAAATCACACAACGATCTTAAAGACCCTTCTTTCAGGAATATAGATAACAAGTACTTTATCAGAGAGGAATATAACTCCGAAACGGGTTTATTTAAATATATCATAGGCGAGGAACTGGATTTCCTGAATGCCTATACAATATATAACGATGCTCTATCTCTGGGTTTCAAAGATGTTGAAATTCAACATCGTATCTTAACCTCACCGGAAGAACAGAATCTTAATCAGGTCAGACATATTTATGGCGATTGTGCTGATGATTTTTTTGAGAAGTATGACTCCCGATTGAATTCGACCGGCTTTACCTTTTTGGATCAGATAGTAACATTGTTGAACAGGTACCCTGATTGTAACCTCTTAATTGAGACTCAAACTGACAGAGCAGGAAACGCAAAGGCTAATCATCAGCTTTCTGTTCAAAGAAATCTGACCATTGTTAAATACTTGATCTCAAGGGGGATTGATTCTAAACGGCTTACTTTCAGAGGCTATGGCGATACAAGACCATTTGCCCGTGATAACTCAGAAAAAGAAAGAAGAAGAAATCAACGGGTTGTTGTTACCTTATTAAAATAGTTTTGTCTTTATTGTTTTGTGACACAGGTCAGTAAAACAAAAGAATGAGACGGTAATACAATATTCCCAGTGTTTCTCTTAAAGCCCTAAAAATTTTATCAGTTCGAGAGAGGTTAATATTATCAGGCAGTGACACAATACCTACATTTGCTTTATTGCCAAGTATTTTTGAGTAAATGATCCAGGTTCTCCTTGCATGCATGCCATAGCTTATGATATTAACGCCTGTCACCTTAATACTGGAAGTATCGAGCCATTTTTTGACTTCGATTGCACTTGCAAGGGTTCTGTTTAAGGATGTTTTTTTTGCCGGGAGGGAAATAATACAATGAGGATCTATCCCATGCCTTTCAAAATCTTCCTTGGCTTTTGCTGCATAGGATGTGAAGTCGTTTTTGATCCGGTCCTTACCGTCAAGATCGTTCAGGTCATATTCGGAGTAGTTTAAAATAGGGATAATGATTTTTTTATCAATAGTAATACTTTTAATATAAAGGTTTCTGTCTCCAAAATCTCCAAAAGAATCATTGGTGAATGAGATAGTGATCGAATCAATGTCCGAAAGCCTGCCTTTCCAGGCTATTTCATATTTTCTGATTCTTTTGCTGGTTGTGATAGCTTTGAATATAGTATCGTTTATATAAAGATCAAAACAGGCTGCATTCTCTCCGTCCAGTTCGCTGAAGGCGCTGACTTCGATTATATGTTTGCCGGATGCATTATTGTCAGCCAGTATTTCTCGCGGATAAAAAATCAGGTACCCTCTGGAATACATGAAGCCTCCGTCAAAATCAGTTTCTAAGCCTGTTGTCAGTAAATATTGATAGTCAATGGTTTTAAACTCGTTGCACGCAGCCTGAATGCCATCAGAAGGAAGCCAGCCTTCGGCAATGAGGATGTTGGCATTTGTTTTTTTATTCATGTTTAGAAAGCCTGTAAGGGCAAAAACCACAGAAAGGATAATAAGGCCGGTAAACAGTATTCCGGTTATAAATAGTAATTTTGATAGAAGCTGTTTTTTCATTCGGCTGTTTTATTATCAAAATTAGTTAAATGAAAATTTAATTAAGTTATAAAAGCACTTTCACCTTAATTTATACCAACTAATTCCTTAATTATGAAAATTATCTCCGTAGTAGGGGCACGACCTAATTTTATGAAAATTGCGCCATTTATTAAGGCTATTGAAAAGCATAACCTGGTCTCATCAGAGAAAATCGAACATGTTCTGGTGCATACTGGCCAGCATTATGACGACCGTATGTCGCGTGCATTTTTTGACGAGCTTGGAATACCGAACGCTGATATTAACCTTGGGATAGGATCGGGAACGCATGCCGAGCAGGTTGGAAATACTATGATTGAATTTGAAAAGGTAATAAAAGAGAGAAAGCCCGACTGGGTTGTTATTGTAGGTGATGTAAATGCTATACTTGCATGTTCCGTCACTGCGAAAAAAGAACATATAAATTGTTGCCATATTGAGGCTGGACTGCGATCGGGCGACATGACAATGCCGGAAGAGATTAACAGACTGGTTGCCGACAGAATATCCGATCTGCTGCTTACTCCCGACAGGCTCTCTTCTGAGAATCTTTTAAAAGAGGGAGTTCCGGAGAGCAAAATAAAGTTTACCGGAAATATAATGATAGATACCCTGGAGAATAACCGGAGTAAAGCAGCCGGTTTAAGTATTGTTGAGATTATAAAGCAGAACTCGGTTAATCATAATGAGTTCATTATGATGGATAATAAAGTGCCTGATTTTGCTGTAATGACACTACACCGGCCATCAAATGTTGACAGGAAGGAAGTACTGGAACCTATTGTCAGGTTTATGCTTGATGAGGTTTGTCCGGAAATCCCACTTATATGGACCATTCATCCGCGTACCCGCAAAATGCTGGACTCCTTTGGCTTGCTTGATGAGATAATGTCACATAAGAATCTTTTTGTTCTTGAACCACTTGGGTATCTGGAGATGCTTAAACTTAACATGCATGCAAGGATGATATTAACTGACAGTGGCGGTCTTCAGGAAGAATGTACAGTCCTTGGCACTCCATGCCTTACACTGAGATGGAATACGGAACGCCCGATTACTTTGACCGAACATGGAGGAGCTAGTGTTCTGGTGGGAAATAATATAACCCGCATCAGGAAAGAATATCAGAATGCACTTAGTAAAGGCAGAAATCCGGTATGCCCTGAATTATGGGATGGACACACAGCTGAAAGATGCCTTGAGGAAATACTTCAGTATAAACCTGTACTCTGAAATTAATAGAACAATAAAATAATCCAGTAGTACATTAAACCTAATGTTTCACGAAACCCTTTTATTGATTTCTTGAAATTATTCTGGTCAATATCATCTGTTAGTGAGACAATGCCTGTTTTTACTTCTTTCCCTAAAACTTTGGAATAGATAAGCCAGGACCTTCTTGCATGCATTCCATAACTTACAATGTTCATACCGGTTACATTTACCCTTGTTGTATCAACCCATTTTTTAACCGCCACCGCGCTTGCTAGAGTCCTGTTTATTTGTGTCTTTTCTCCGGAAACAGCAATAATCTGATTTGGGTTCATACCTAACCTTAGCAATGCATTTTTTCCTAACGAGGCATAAGAGGTAAAATCATTTTTAAACCGGTCCTTGCCGTCAAGCTCACCTATATCGTACTCAGAGTGATATAAATATGGAATTACAATCTTCTTGTCTATGATGATTTCCCTGACATAAAGGGCTCTGCCTCCCAGATCATTGGCAAATTGAATTGTAATAGAATCAATATCTGAAAGGGATCCGGTCCAGTAAGCCGAAAGTTTTTTTTCTTTTACATTGGCTTTGAGATTTGCAATTATAGTTTTGTTTACAAATAGATTAAAGGATGCGGCATCTTCACCGCCAAACTGACTATATGCTCTCACTTCAATTAAGTGTTTTCCCGTTTTGGTGTTTTGGGAAAATTTCTCTTTGGGATAAAATATAAGGAACCCATCCCAATACATATTACAATGAACGAAATTTGATTCAACTCCGGTGGTTATAATGAAATCATATTTATGCTCAAGAAATTCATTATAAGCTTCCTGCATGCCATTTCCTGGAAGCCATCCTTCAACCACCAGTATGTTGGCATCTGTTTTTTCAGTGGTGGAAAGATATCCTGTTTTGTTTAAGAATATTGCCAGGACAATAACTCCAATTAAGAGCGGGAAACCTGCTAGAATTAATGTTTTAATTATTGTTTTTGCTCTCATTCTGAATTTTTTAGTCAAAGATAATTAATAGGAAAACTTAATAATTTTATTTTATATCTATTAAAACATCTTAAGATGTTCAGCACAATTATGTGCAAGTTCAGTCTCAATGCTTTTTTAAATTATATGTAGAGGTAGTGTGATTGAATGCCTTAAATTTCATTAATTAGTATCTCTGTCAATAATGCAACTCTGTATAGGATTATGAAAAAATGCGAAATTTCTCAAATTCAACAACAATTCTGGGTTCTACAGAAACTTTACCCTGATACTACTGCCTATAACCTTCCCTATATGGCAATAATAAAGGGAGATTTTTGTATTGATACATTTAACAATGCAATTAATACTATTGTTTCGAGGTATGACATGTTGCGTACCATTTTTACAGAAGACGGTGGTAAAGTATTTCAGTATGTGAAAGATCCTGAGGAATGTAAAATCAAGACAGAGATAACAAAAGTTGATACCTCTTTTGTCAGTGATCCGTTATCATGTGAAGTATATGAGTTGATTCACAGACCATTTGATATTGGTTGCTGGCCATATTTCAGAGCAGGAGTATTTGAATATAGTAATGAAACTGTTCTGGTTCTTGTCTTCCATCATATAATATTTGACCTTGTTACGGCAGGGAATTTTTTCAAAGAGCTGTCTGCGCTGTATAAATCGTATTACCTGAAACAAGAGCCTGATGCGGAGCTGCTTGCAAATAACTATTTTGAGTACTCCGACTGGCTGCGCGACTGGCAAACAACCGAGAACGCACAGAAAAAGCTTGAAGAGTGGAGAAATTTTATTCCGTCAAAGCCTGAAAAGCTTGAGTTTGCAAACACAACCGGTCGCTCAAAAGTGAGCAGTGATGCAGGCAAAAGAATTCATTTGGTGCTTGATGAATTTCCGGTGGCAGAGATATCTCAGTTTGCGGAAAAGAATGCAGTTAATGATTTCATTGTTTTATTAAGTGCATATGCCGTTCTTCTTAATAAACTCACAAACAAATCAGAGATAAACATTGGCGTACCGTTCAGGAACAGAAGGAAAACGGAATTCAGGAACACATTTGGATGCTTTGTAAATATATTGCCATTGCCTGTCCGGTTATCTGATGATTTGACAGGCACGGGTCTGATGAAGCAGATTCTTTCATCGATGTTTAAGGTTGACCGGAAGGAAGAAGTTCCTTATCTGTTGCTTAATTCCCTTCTTGGTCCTGGCGATGGGAGCGGGTTGTTTCAGGCTGGATTTACCTTTGACCCAGGCGTCCATCTTGACCTTGAGGGGGCTGAGGTGAATGCACAGTTTATTGAACGGGACGGGGCACAGCTGGATCTCTTCTTTTCTTTGTGGGAGATAAGCGGTAAGTATCATGTTTACCTTGAATATTCCTCAGATCTTTTTAACAGGGAGATGGCAGAAAGTATCTGGGGAATATATAAGACGATATTAAAGTCAATGATGACTGAGCCGGATCATACAATAATGGATATGGATATCGCTCCTGATGGGGACCTGGCTTTCATCAATGAGCTGAATGACACAAATGCTGCTTATGAAGAGAGCCTGTGCATTCATGAGAAGTTTGAGCAACAGGTTCAAAAGACACCGCACTCTGATGCTCTTTTATTTAACGATCAATCATTGACATACAGGGAGCTCGACGAACATGCCAACCGTACTGCCAACCGGTTGATTAAGGATGGAATTGAAGTTGAGGATGTGGTCTGCACATGTCTTGAGCGGTCGGCTGAGATGATGATAGGTATTTTTGGTGTACTGAAGGCCGGAGCAGCTTACCTGCCTCTAAACCCCGATACTCCTTCAGAACGACTGAAGACAATTATCGGAGATGCCAACCCTAAACTGATCCTCACAACAAAGAGTTCATCAGTGAATATACCAGACGGAACTCCTCTTTTGTTCATTGAAGACATCTTAAAAACACCTCTTTCTGATAACATCTCAAAACCAGCTACAAAAGTTACATCAAGAAACAAAGCGTATATAATTTATACCTCTGGATCAACCGGAGTGCCTAAAGGCGTAATGATTGAACATCACTCTGTACTAAACAGGCTTGGCTGGATGCAAAAGGCTTATCCTATTGATCAGTCTGACACACTTATTCAGAAAACACCCACCACATTTGATGTGTCAGTCTGGGAATTATTCTGGTGGTCATTTTATGGTGCCAGGCTGCTTCTTTTACCTCCTGGGGGAGAAAAGAGCCCTGAAACAATAATTCAGCATATTGAAAAATACCGCGTTACAACAATTCATTTTGTGCCGTCAATGTTCATTGCATTCCAGGGAATGGTGAAATCGAGAAACATGTTCTCAAAGCTTACCGGCCTGAGGAGGATATTTATGAGCGGAGAGGCATTGCCGCTGAAGGTTGTTGAAGAGTTCAATGAAATGAGAAGTGAGATAAAGCTGCCTGATATAATAAACCTCTATGGACCAACAGAAGCCACAGTGGATGTTTCTTTTTATAATTGCCCGGCAGACAATATCAAACAGGTATATATCGGAAAGCCTATTGATAACACAAAATTATTTGTTGTCAACAGCAAGATGAAAATTCAACCGGTAGGTATCCCGGGTGAATTATTGATCACCGGGGTAAATCTCGCAAGAGGATATATGAATCACCCCGAACTGACAGCTGAAAGATTCTTCGATTTTAAAATTTCAAAAGAGAAGAGTGTCAGAGCTTATCGCACCGGCGACCTGGTAAAGCTGACCAAAGAAGGTGAGATAGATTATATAGGAAGAATAGACAACCAGGTGAAGATCAGGGGATTCAGAATCGAATTGGGCGATATTGAGTCACAGATTCATAAACACCCCGATGTCACAAACTGCGCGGTGATAGTAACCGAAAATTCTGACACAAAATCCCTGGTAGCTTATACCTGCCTTAAACCTGGCGCTAAAACGGATATAGATGAGATGCGAAGATTCCTGACCTCAAAGCTTCAGGATTATATGGTGCCTTCATTTTTCATCTTCATTGACCACCTCCCGCTGACAACCAGTGGGAAGTTAGACCGGAAGGCCCTGCCCAAACCAGAACGAAAGAGCTCTGCAGATGAGATTGTACTTCCTGCAAACAGTATAGAGAAATCACTATCCGGGTTATGGAAGGAGTGCCTTAAGGTTGAAAGCATAAGTATCAACGATAACTTCTTTGAAAGTGGAGGCAATTCACTTCTTGCCATAAACCTTGCAACATTGATCTCAAAAGAGTTTAACATAATATTCAGCACAATTACTGTCTTTGAATACCCTAATATTAAGGGACAGAGTGAATTTATTTCCGGCCTGATTAACAAAAATGACAGGATAGAAAGCGATAATAACATTGAGGATAAAATCAAAATGAGGAAGAATGTCGACTTTCAAAAACGAAGATTCTGACCCGGCTGGTAGAATTTACAACCCGGTCAGATGTAAGTATGATCACTTCAGGCTGAAAGGACTAATGACTAAAGAGTAATCAATATTTTTCACTATATTTGTTTAAGGACTTTTTATAGGGTTAAATATCAAACGATTAAATAATGTCACATTAAGTTGACTCTATTTAAGTTTTTTATACCTGGTACATCGGTTTATTGTGTTGACCATTAATACTGAAATATTCTAAATGGGCGCAAAAATTTCTGGAATAGGATATTATCTTCCCGACAAAATTCTGGATAACATTCAGTTGTCAAATGAGTTTCCGGAGTGGGATGCAAACAAGATAAATGAAAAGATAGGCATTGAACGTCGTCACATTACAGGGGATAATGAGACTGCGCTAGATCTTGCATATGCATCTGCAAGTAAGGTATTAGCTGAATTTGATCCTTCATCCATTGATTTTATAATACTGTGCACCCAGAGCCCGGACTATTTCCTTCCAACAACCTCCTGTATATTACAGGATAAGTTGAAGCTAAGGACAAATATCGGAGCACTGGATATAAATCAGGGATGTTCGGGCTTTATTTATGGCCTGGCTCTGGCAAAAGGATTGATAAACAGCGAAATATGTAAAAACATCCTGCTTGTAACAGCAGAAACATATTCAAAGCATATACATCCTAAGGATAAATCAAACAGAAGTATTTTCGGAGATGGTTCCGCGGCTACAATAATTTCATACGCGGGAAAGGAACATATTTTTGGCTTTGAGCTTGGCACTGATGGTTCAGGAAAAGATAACCTGATAGTCCGTAGGGGAGGGCTTAGAAACCGACCCGATCCTGAAGAGGCAGACCGGTACGATAGTGCAGGAAATGTTTTAAATGATAATTATTTATTCATGGATGGACCCGGGATATTTAACTTTACCCTGGAAAGAGTTCCTCATCTTGTTGATTCGGTACTGAAGAAAAATAATTTAAGTATCGATGAAGTCGATTATATAATTTTCCACCAGGCAAATAAATACATGCTTGATTACCTGAAGAGGAAGCTGAAATTTCCTGATGAAAAATTTTACCAGGACATGAAAGAGACCGGGAATACGGTTTCCTCTACAATCCCTATTGCTTTAAAGGAGTCCATTTCGTCCAAAAGAATTAAACCTGGCGACAAAGTATTGATTGTCGGCTTTGGAGTAGGATATTCCTGGGGGGCAACTATAATTGAAATTTAACAAATACTGTATACAAATTATTTAAAGTAGATAGATGCTATGAAGAAAGTAGATTTTTATTCTGACATAAAGGAAGTTTTAATGATTGAAGCCAGTGAAGTTAATGAAAACACCCCGGTACAGCTGACGTCTTTAACAACTCTTGCAGTGATGGCCTTTATTGATGAACATTTTAATAAACAGGTAAAGACAGCTGACCTGAAGAATATTAACAAGATTAGTGATTTAATAGGCCTGATAGGCCCGGAAAACTTACAATAACAATATGGGACATCTTAAATTTGAGGGTGTTAAAATTGCCGGCATTTCAGCCTGTGTTCCTGCAAAAACAATTGAAAACAGCCAGTTCGGATCAAGCCTTTTCACCGAGGAAGAACTAAAAAAGACCATCGACAGCATAGGCGTTTATCAGAGGCATGTTTCTCCATCTGAGATATGCACATCAGATCTGTGTTTCGAAGCTGCCTCCGAACTGCTTGAGAAACTTTCCGTAAACAGGGAAGATGTTAATGCTGTTATCTTTGTGTCACAAACACCGGATTACCGGTTGCCCGCAACAGCATGTATTCTTCAGGATAAGCTCGGCTTAAAAAAAGGAACACTTGCTTTTGATATAAATTTAGGATGTTCAGGATATGTCTACGGACTTTCAATGGCGTTTAGTTTCCTGAATCAACCTGCTATTTCCAAAGTCCTTTTGCTGGTTGGTGACACATCGTCCAAAAATGTTTCTCCACAGGATAAGTCAAGCAATCTTTTGTTTGGTGATGCAGGAAGTGCGACACTCATTGAAAAAGACAGTTCTGCGAGCCCGGTGTATTGTTCCTTAAGCTCTGATGGTTCGGGAGCAAAATCGCTTATCATTGAGGGCGGGGGGTACAGGCTTCCTTCTTCTGAGTTTACTGTAAAAGTGACAGAGGGCCCTGACAAAAACCTGCGTTCAAAGGAAAATATATTTATGGATGGCCCCGAAATCTTTAACTTTACCTTAAGAGAGATACCAAAGGATATTATTGGCCTCCTTGATGCTGCAAATGCCACTGTTGAAGACATTGACCTTTTCTTCTTTCATCAGGCAAACAAATTTATGGTTGACTATCTGGCACGAAAACTTAAAATTCCCGCTGAAAAGTATCCGCTTTCGTTGTCATCTTATGGGAATACGAGTTCAGCGAGTATCCCTTTGACAATAGTTGACGCAGAAAATAAACTGCGGGCAGGAAGAACAAGATTGGTTTTGTCAGGTTTTGGGGTTGGCCTTTCATGGGGATCAATGTTGCTGGATCTTAATGATTGTAAAATACTTCCTGTAATAACAATATAAAATGACATCTGTTTCTGAGAGCCCTTTTTCCCTGTCGGGGAAGAAAATCATCATAACCGGAGCCTCTTCGGGCATAGGAAGACAGTGTGCTGTCAGGTGCAGTATGTCAGGAGCATCACTGCTTATTTCAGGCCGTGATGAAAACCGGCTGCAGGAGACATATGAGATGCTCAAGCCTGGTGATCACAGCAAATATATTGGTGACCTGTGCGAGTTTGATGTCGTTGAGAAGATGGTCGCAGATGCCCTTCAGAAATATGGGAAAATTGATGGCTTCATTTCTTCAATGGGATATGAACTGACTCTGCCCGCTTATATGATGAAACCAAAGGATTACCAGATGCTTTTTAATACAAACGTTATTGCAGGTTTTGAAGTGAGCCGGCAGTTGATAAGGAAAAGCGGGTTAAATAATAAAGCGTCTGTGGTTTTCATCGCTTCTGTCATGGGCATGGTTGGTCAGGTAGGGAAAATTGGATATTGCAGTTCAAAAGGTGCCCTTATCAGCGGGGCAAAAGCAATGGCACTTGAACTATCACCTTCAGGTATCAGGGTTAATACAATCCTGCCTGCAGTATGTAATACTCCATTAATTGAAAAGATGTTCTCGAAATATTCGGATGAACGAGTTCAGGAAATAACCAGGATGCACCCCCTGGGTATAGGAGATCCTGATGATGTGGCCCTTGCCGCTGTCTATTTACTGTCAGATGCTTCAAAATGGGTGACAGGGTCGAGCTTAGTCATTGATGGCGGATATAGCGCTCAATAAAACTTTGATTTTTTTATGGTTCGGGAATAACAGATTTTAGTCTCAAACCGACTACTTTATTGACACATAATTAAGTTTATTTTTTATATTTAGTTGATGTAAATCGCAAAGCAGCGATCGTTTAAATTTTCAGATTAACTCACCACAATATGCCTAATAAAATTGCTGTTATTGGAATGGCCTGCAGATATCCGGGAGCCAACAGCCTTGATGAATACTGGAGCAACCTGATATCCGGGAAAAACACTATCAGGCATTTTTCAGACGAGGAACTCGCAGAATTTGAATATAATTTTGATCTTCTGAAAAATAACCCTGATTTCGTAAAGGCAAAAGGGATTCTTGATGATGTTGATAAGTTCGATGCCTCATTTTTTGGCATGACACCGGCAGAGGCTGCGGGGACTGATCCTCAGCATAGGATATGGCTTCAGACTGCCTGGCAGGCGTTGGAAAATGCAGGTTGCGACCCATTCAGCTATAAAGGTGCAATAGGTGTATTCGCCGGGGGAACAATGAGTACATATCTTCTTAATAATGTACTGAGAGGTCAGAAAAAAATGGAAAATTTCATAAGATTCAGATCTCCTGATGCTTATCAAATAACTACCGGAAATGACCCTTCATATATCTCAACCAAGACTGCATACAAATTTAACCTGAGAGGCCCGGCAATAAATGTACAGACTGCCTGCTCCACCTCCCTGGTTGCAATTTCACAGGCCTGCCAGAGCTTGTACAGCTTTGAATCGGACATATGTCTTGCAGGAGGTGTATGTATTACCATTCCACAAGAGACAGGGTATATTTATCAGGAAGGCGCAATACCTTCACCTGACGGTTACTGCCGTCCCTTTGACGCGATGGCAAAGGGTACGGTTCCAGGTAACGGAGTGGGAGCTGTTGTTTTAAAAAGGCTTGAAGACGCTGAAAGAGATGGCGATGTGATTTATGCTGTGGTGAGAGGATGGGCTCTTAATAATGATGGTAACAATAAAGTGAGTTTTACAGCTCCAAGTGTCGATGGACAGGCAGAGGTGATAATGATGGCACAGGCCTTTGCCGAGGTGTCTCCTGATGAGATCGGCTATATTGAGGCTCACGGAACTGCTACTCAGCTTGGAGACCCGATTGAAATAGCCGGATTGACAAAGGCTTTCTCGCGAAAAACCACCAGAAAACAATTTTGCGGCATAGGATCTGTCAAAAGCAATATCGGACATACTGACGTGGCAGCAGGAGTTGCTTCTTTCATTAAAGTATGCCTTTCTGCATATCATAAAAAAATCCCGGCAAGCCTGAACTTTTCAAAACCAAACCCACATATAGACTTTGAAAATACACCTTTTTATGTTCTGGATCACCTTAAAGAATGGACCAGGAAAGAGCCTATGATAATGGGAGTCAGTTCATTCGGGATAGGCGGAACCAATGCTCATGTCATTGTGGAGGAACCACCTGTGCCGGAAAAGACCATGGAACCAAAGGCAGAATGGCCACAATTGTTAGTGCTATCTGCAAAATCTGAATATTCTTTAGACAAACGCAAGCAGGACCTGGTTGAATTCTTAAAGGCAGGCAAAGAACTTCACATAAACGGTGTTGCCAATACTCTGGCCTATGGAAGAAGCTTTATGCAATACCGGAGTTTTACTGTTGCATCTGAAGTAAAGGATGTTATTTCTGATCAAAATGTATTTACTGATGGGAGAGCGGTGAGTCAACCCTCAAAAATCGCCTTCCTGTTTCCGGGACAGGGAGCTCAGTATGTACAAATGGGAATGGATTTGTACAACAAAAACCAGTCCTTCAGAAAAATCCTCGATGAATGTTTTGAAATATACAGACAAGAGACAAATGAAGATATTAAGTCTTTGATATTTAATGATATTACTGATTCTTCAGAGTCTAATTTAGCCAGAACTGAACTGGCACAGCCAGCTCTTTTTATTATTGAGTATGCATTGGCTAAATTATTGGAGGAGCTGGACATCAAACCTGACTACTTAATTGGTCATAGTATTGGAGAGTATTCCGCAGCTTGTCTGGCCGGAGTTTTTGACCTGCCAACGGCTTTAAGGATTGTAATTAAAAGAGGTCAGCTCATGGGCCGGATGCCATCAGGAAAAATGATGGCAGTAAGAGCTAATGTTGAAAAGCTTGAGCCATTAAAGACCGGATGTTTTGAAATTGCTGCTGACAATGCTTCAACTGCATGCACAATATCTTTTACTCCTGAAAACGCTGAAAAAGTACAAAAACTACTCGAAGAAAACGGTATACCATTTATCCCGCTTAATACTTCACACGCTTTCCATTCTGCTGCTTTTGACCCTATTTTATCAGAATTTGCAGATTATGTGAATCAGTTTAGTTTGAAAAACCCCGACAAACCGTTTATATCCTGCCTGACCGGAAGTTATATAACAAACAGTCAGGCTACTGATGGTGCATATTGGGCTCAGCAGTTAAGAAACACAGTTCTTTTTAGTAAAGGGCTGTCAGAAATTGCAAAAAATGAAGGAACTGTCTTCCTTGAAGTAGGTCCTAATACTCATATAAGTTCGTTAGCAAAACAGTCAGGTGATATTAAAGATAAAAAGCTAATTATCAGCACTCTTGGTAAGATTGACAATGCTGATGAACGATATAAGATTGTTGCTGCTCTGGGGCACTTGTTTAATGTCGGTTATAAAGTGAACTTTAATGCATTTTACGGACAAGGCAAACAGCAAAAAATGGCATTGCCTGTATATCCATTTGAAAATAAACGCCATTGGATTGACTACCGCCCCTCCGGAGTAATTAACGAAGATGATTCTGCTGCGGAAGGCAGTAAGGGGAATCCCATTATCAAAGATTTATCGTCACCGGAAGGTCAGGAGACAACTTTAGCCGCATCATCGATTGCTGACAAAGTAGCTTTAATATGGAAGCAATTAATCGGTATTGACAGGATTGATTTTGATGATGACTTCTTTGAGTTAGGTGGTCATTCATTACTGGCCCTGCAGATCATTACCCGGTTAAAAGAAGAGCTTGGAATAAAGGTTACATTAAAGGAATTTCTTGACAATCCGACAGTAAATAAATTGTGTTCAGGATTCAGTTTGGAAGAGAAGAAGCCTGAACCGGTTGAAAAATCTGTCCAGAAGATTGATCTGGAGAATTATCCACTATCATTTATGCAAAAAAGCATCTGGATTGTATCAAAACTGGATGTGGCAAATCCTGCATATAATATCCCCTTTACTTTTAAGCTGACCGGGGAAATAAATATCAATATCTTCAGGAAATCGCTGGATGTTCTGTTTAACAGGCACTTTATTGTCTTTTCCTTGTTTAAGGAAAAAGATGGCATTCCCTATTGTTTCATCCGACCTAAGCCTGTTGAAGTTGAGATGCATGATTTTTCAGGCAAAAACATTGAGAGAAGCATAAAAGAGATTTATGAATCCATAGGACAGGCTTCCCGAAAGTGCTTTAACCTTGAAAGCGGACCTTTATACAAGCTGCACCTGTATAAACTCAATGATTCGAATTACTACTTTCATTGTACATTCCATCATATGGTTTTCGATGGTTGGTCGTATAGCATATTTTTAAATGATTTAAAATCGATATATAATAGCCTCTCCCTTAATAAGGAACTGGAACTAGAGGACATTAAAGAATGTTATCTTGATTATGCAGAAGAACTTCAGCGTGAAGGAGATAATCCTTTTAACCGCGAATCTGAAGATTTCTGGATCAATTCTCTTAAGGGCTGTCTTTCTAAATTAGAGTTCCCATATGATTATCCCCGGAAGGAGACTGCTTCTGGGTTTGGAGAAAAGGTGAGGATACAAATTCCACTTGAGGTCACTGCAAAAATAAAAAAGATTGCCAGGGAAGAACATGCTACCCCATTTGCTGTGATGCTTTCGCTTATGGGTATATTATTTCACCGCTACTCCGGAGAGACGGACATATGTATCGGAACACATGTGGCAAACCGTCCTATGTCAAGTCTCGAAAAGATATTCGGGATGTTTGTTAACACTATACCAATAAGACTGAATATTGACAGGGACCAAACCTTGCGAAGCTATATCAGGGATGTCAGGAATGTTTTATTGGAATCACTAACCCATCAGGAATTACCATTTGAAAAAATTGTCGAGCTGGTGCGGCCGGAGAGGTTCCTGAATGTTAATCCTATATTCCAGATGGCTGTTCAGTGGATTACTTATTCGGCTAAACCGGTTGATTTTAATGGTTTTAGTGCTGAAAGAGTAGAGGTGAAAGAGATCGTGTCTCCACTTGATATGACTTTTAACCTATGGGAAAATGAAGAACTGATAGAAGGTGAAGTAGAATATAATATTGATGTACTAAAACAAAGTACTGTTACCAGTATGGTTGAAAATTTCATTGAATTGATTCAATCGGCTGTTGACAATTCCGACCAGAAGATTTCTGATCTTTCAATAATATCTGATAACGACAAGAAGATGCTTAATGAATTCAACCATACAAATGTTCCATTGCCGGATTGCCTTATACAGGATCTTGTTGAACAACAGGCGAAGAGATATCCTTCTTCAGTAGCTGCTATTTGCGGAGATTCAAAACTGACCTATAAAGAGTTGAGTGAAAAGTCAGATAAGTTAGCCTCATATCTGATTTCACATGGAGTGAAACCTGGTGAAGTGGTCGGGATCTATATGGAACGCTCGGTTGAAATGATTGTCTCAGTACTTGGTATATTGAAAGCAGGATGCTGTTATTTGCCGATGGATCCATCCTTCCCGAGAGAGAGGCTTGCTTTTATGATTGAAGATTCCGGGGCAAATGTTCTCATTACCCAATCCTCATTGAAAGAAAATGCACGCGGCTTCAAAGTGTCGTTGGAAGTTTTTACAGATGAAGAAAAAGCAAAGATCAATGCTGGTAATGCTGGAAATTTAAAGGTAACGATGACACCTGAGTTTCTTGCCTACATAATATACACTTCAGGATCGACCGGAAAACCCAAAGGGGTGAAAGTTCATCACAGGGGAGTGGTAAATTTCCTTCTCAGTATGAAAACAAATCCGGGCTTCAGCAGAGAAGACAGGCTATTGGCCGTTACTACGTTGTCGTTTGACATTTCTGTGCTGGAAATATTTTTACCCTTGTCAAACGGAGCACAGGTTATTGTTGCAGTGCCAGAAGACATTACTGATGGCCAGCGGCTTGAAAAGCTCATTAGCAGGCACGATATTACAGTAATGCAGGCCACACCTGCAACATGGAACCTTCTGCTGGAAGAAGGCTGGAAGGGAAAGAAAAACATGAAAGCATTATGTGGCGGAGAAGCACTTACCCCAACTCTTGCCCAAAAGCTTATCCCAAGAGTTAAGACCTTATGGAATATGTATGGACCAACGGAGACAACTGTATGGTCAACATGTTATCAGATAACAGATTCAGAAGCGCCTATATTGGTTGGCCGGCCTATTAATAATACTACCGTCTATATCCTGGATGATACTAACAGGGAGCTCCCTGTCGGTGTTATTGGGGAAGTGGGAATCGGTGGTGATGGAGTCACTAAAGGATACCATAACCGACCCGAATTAAATGCTGAAAAATTCGTTCAGCTGGATAGCAAAGGTATTGTCTATAAAACCGGGGATTTAGGAAGATATCTTTATGATGGCAACATTGAATTATTTGGCAGGATTGATAACCAGGTTAAGCTAAGAGGATTCAGAATTGAGCTGGGCGAGATTGAGAACCAGCTTATGAAGGTGCCTGAAATAAAGGATGTAGTAGTTAAACTTTGTAAGGTTGAGGAGAACGACTTTAGATTGATCGCCTTTATCGTTACTGATACTAAAGAGAAATTGTCCAAAACAAAAATTATTGAGCAAATATCAAGGGAACTTCCTTCATATATGCTTCCGTCCTTATTCCAGGTCTATAAAGAGTTGCCTCGTCTTCCAAACGGGAAAACAGATAAAAAGGCGCTGAAGTTTGACAAGTCTGACCTTCTGGATAGTGATATCGAAATAAACGAAGTCCTTTCACCTACAGAATCAGTTATTTATAGCATCTGGTGTAAAATACTGAAACATGAAAATATTTCAGTCAATGATAATTTCTTTGATCTGGGAGGGGATTCTCTTAAAGCAGTAACACTAATGGCAAGGATTAAGTCTGAACTTAAGGTTGACTTACCGCTGAAAGCTTTGCTCAAAGCACCCAGGATTAAGGAACTTGCTGAAAGTGTTGAATCTTTACTGCAAAAGTAACCTCTGGTTGTGACAATAAGAGTGCAGGTCATGGATTATACCACTTCCAGTCTCTTTAAGATGTGTAGTAAATACGCGAAACTATTTAATAGAAGTTAAAATTTTCCATCGTTCATAATAATATTTTTTGTGTAACTTTTAAAAAATCATTTTTTAGCATGGGAGAGCAAAAACAAATAGCAAAGTTTTTACATTATCCACTTTCATCTCTTCAAACGAGGTTGTGGATTGTTAATCAGCTGGACAGAACCAACCCTGAATATAACATCCGCATGACCTATAATATTAAAGGAGATGTAAATATTGACGCATTAAATGAAAGCTTAAGCATATTATTTAAAAGATATACGATTCTGTTTGCAACATTCCCTCAGATTGATGGAATACCACACATTGAAATTGTCCCGCGGGATGTACGTGCTGAGTATTCAGATTTTTCAGGTTTTCCAGAAGAGGAAAGGAGGGAACGGATACTCGAGTTTCTCGGAAAGAAATCAAGAATACGTTTTGATATTGAAAGGGGGCCTCTTTATAGCATAAATCTGGTTAAAGAAAATGATTCAAGTTATTTCTTCCATGTAGTAATCTTACATATCATTTTTGACGGTGGATCAGAAAGACTGTTTGCCCATGATTTTTGCACTATTTATACCGATGTTGTAAATGGCAGAGGAGGTAAATATAGTTCTGATTACAGTGCTCCGCATATTTACCAGGAGGAGCCTTTAAGCGATGAGGAAGAAGAGAGCCTGACTGAGTACTGGAAGGAAACGCTGAAAGATTGTCCTTCATTGTTAAAATTCCCTTATGATTTTCCACGAAGGAATCAGCCCTCGGGTTTTGGACACAGAGAGCATTTTCAGATAGATGAAGTTCTTACAGCAAAGCTGAAAGATATCTCTGAAAAAGCCGGGTCATCATTATACATGACAATGGTTGCGGCCATTGGTGTCTTAATGAATAAATATACCGGTGAGGATGATATATGCTTTGGAATTCCTATATCAAAACGCCGGAATAACAGGCTTCTTGAAAATGCAATGGGGTATTATGTTGATACCGCCGTAGCCAGAATAAGGTTTCAGGAGAAGGATAACTTCTTCTCCCTTGTTAAGCAGGTAAGGGAGGTGGCAACCAATGCAATAAAAAAGTCAAAGCTCTCCTTTGAAAAAATTGTTGAAATAGTAAGACCTGAAAGAATATCAAACGTAAATCCGCTTTACCAGGTAACCATATCCTCTATAAATGGTGTTGTTGTTCCTATGGATCTTAACGGTGCCGTTGCAGAAAGGATATTTGTTCCGGATGATGTTGCACCATTTGACTTTACTATTTATATATGGGAAGACGGGAATGTTATTGAAGGTGAGATAAAATATAATACAGATATTCTTCGAAACAGTACCATAGTTAGACTTAAGCACAATCTTGTTTATCTGGTTGAAGAATTAACGGGAGACCCGGACAAGATTATATCTGAGATTTCAATCCTTTCAGAGAGTGAAATAAAACTTCTTGAAGGATTTAATAAAACCAACTCTCTGTTTCCGGAATGCCTGCTGCATGAACTTGTTGAAAGGCAGGTTGAAAAAACGCCGGATAAGCCAGCTGTCGTTTTCAACAAAACCCGTTTAAGTTACAGGGAGTTAAATGAAATGGCCAATCAGCTGGCATGGTATCTTAAATCCCAGGGTGTCAGGCCGGGTGATGCGATAGGTATGTGCATCGATCGTTCAGCTGATATGATTGTTACGATTCTTGGAATTCTTAAATCAGGCTGCTGTTATCTTCCGTTTGATACCTCATTCCCTGATGACCGCATCCTGTATATGACCAAAGATGCAGATGCGAAATTTATTATTTCAAATAGCTCGCTGGAAGGTAAGTTTAAGGAATTTAATGAAAAGAAGGTAATATACATCGACAGGGTTTGGGCTGAAATTCTGAGTAAAAACACTTCAAATCCTTCCCCGTCTATATCCGCAGACTCGCTGGCCTACATAATTTATACTTCCGGTTCTACCGGCAGGCCCAAGGGGGTAAAAGTACATCACAGGGCTGTAGTCAACATGGTGAACAGCATGTCCAAAAAACCCGGGATACACCAGGATGACGTTTTACTGGCGGTGGTCACTCCCGCATTTGATATGTCTGTTTATGAGATTTTCACCTCTCTTGCCAACGGGGCTACACTGGTAATTGCCGGGAAAAATGATATTGTTGACGGGAAAGCGCTGGCCGGTTTGATTGATGAACATAATGTGACAATATTACAGGCGACCCCCTCTCTTTGGAACATTCTCCTTTCCAGCCAATGGAAGGGGAGAAAGGGTCTGAAAGCATTATGTGGCGGAGAAGCATTGACACAATCACTTGTTAGCCAGGTGCTTCCTAAAGTTGCTGAATTCTGGAATTGCTATGGCCCGACAGAGACCACAGTATATGCCTCTATCGGAAGGGTTACCGATGCAGATGCACCTATTGTCATAGGTAAACCGCTGGATAACACAAAGATATTTATACTGGATAAAAACAACATGCCACTTCCTGTTGGTGTAATTGGAGAGGTGGCAATAGGAGGTGACTGTGTAACAAAAGGGTATAACAATTTACCTGATTTGACCTCCCAGAAGTTTATCCCGCTTAATGGCCAGGGAATTATTTATAAAACCGGAGACCTTGGCCGGTTCCTCGAAGACGGTAATATCGAACTATTTGGAAGGATCGATAATCAGATCAAACTAAGGGGATTCAGAATAGAGCCGGGTGAAATTGAAACTCTTATTGCACGCCTGACTGGCGTCAGAGAGGCTGTTGTTAAACTACAAAAATTCAGTGAAGGCGACGAGCGGCTTGTAGCATTCATTAATGCTGAGCCTGACGCTGAACATTCAAGAGATGAACTGATATCATACCTTTCACAACATGTGCCCGGGTATATGGTGCCATCATATTTCAGGATAATGGATGGTTTCCCCAGGCTGCCAAATGGGAAGATAGATAAAAAAGCTCTGGTATATGAAACTATAGAATCTGACCAGGAGAGGACAGCTGAAGCAGATTTTGCTACTCTCACTGAGACTCAGAAAAAGATATATTCTATTTGGTCGTCAATCCTTAAGCTGCAAAAGCTTTCAATCTCTGTTGACTTTTTTGATGCCGGCGGTAACTCACTTCTTGGCATCAGGCTTATAAATCAGATATGGAGTGAGTTTGGCATAACAATCAACTTCAGGGATTTGGTTGCCAACTCAACAATTGCTCAATTAAGCGCATACCTTGATAAGCAGGTGCTCGGATCGGCAAAACCAATGGATATGGTCCATTTACAAGAGTCATCCGGGCTGCCATTGACAAGAAATCAGAAAAGGATCTGGCTCATTTCACAATCGGAACCTGATATCCCATATTATATTATCAAGTCGACATACAGGTTAAAAGGAAACCTGAACACGGAGGTGTTTGAGAAGAGCCTGAATGCATTATTCCATAGACATCATATTGTGTTCTCTGAAATTCATGAAGAAAATGGTGAGCCTTACTTTAACATTTCAGAAAAACATATTACTCTTCCATTGATTGATTTTACCTCAATAAATGAAGGTGAAAAATTAAATAGTGTTGCTGACTTTTTAGCAGAGGATTCAAAACTTCCGTTTGACTTATCACGCGGGCCATTGTTCCGTGTATCCCTTATAAAGACTGCTCCGGATGAGCATTATTTTAATCTGAGTATTCATCATATTGTTTTTGATGGCTGGTCTCAGGGAGTAATGGTTGATGACCTGAGTGCAATATACAATAGTCTTGTAAAGGGAGAAGCTCCAAACCTTGATGCAATAGAGTTTCAGCAATACGATTATGCCGGTTGGGAAACCACTGTTGACGATATCGCAGATAAAACCAAATCAATTGAATTCTGGAAAACGACACTGCAGGGATGTTCTCCGATTCTGAATTTTCATATGATTTCCAGCGTATCAATAAACCAACCGGGAGGGGTAGCTTCGAGGCCATCAGTATACCTGAATTATTGTCAGATAAGATCAGGAGCGTTTCCAGGGATGCCGGGGCATCTCTTTTCACTACACTGATGGCAGCATTTGGAATACAGATGAATAAATATTCCGGTGATGATGATCTGAATATTGGATTTCCAATAGCCTACAGGCCTCATCCCGGTCTGGAGAACATTTTTGGCATGTTTGTCAATACTGTTGTGGTTCGCCTGCAGTTTGAAGAGGGGGATACTTTTAAAAGTCTGATTCGCGCAACAAATGGTTCGGCATTATCAGCAATTGCGCACCAGGATCTGCCATTTGAGAAAGTGGTGGAGATAGTAAACCCGGATCGTAACTCTACCGCTAATCCATTGTTCCAGGTTGGCTTTGTCTGGCAGAATAACCTTAATAAACCGCTGACTTTTGAAGGGATAACAACAGAGAGTGTAAGGGCAAAAGATCGTGCTCCTATTTTTGATCTCTCTCTTTATTTGTGGGAGAATGGAGATGTTATTGAGGGAGAGATAGAATATAACTCTGACCTTCTTAGGAAGGAGACTATCTTAAGGATCAGGGATAGTTATATTGCTCTGATTAATAATCTTGTTACAAATCCTGATAAAACCATTTCAAACCTGTCTGTTGCAACAGAAAATGATATAAGGGAGCTTTTGGAGTTTAACAGTACGGATGCAATCATACCTGAGCAAACCTTACATCAGGAACTTGAAAATATATCGGTTAAGTATCACGATAAACCCGCGGTTATCTCGGGTGTTGAAAGCTTAACGTATAAGCAGCTGGATGAGAGATCCAATCAGCTGGCTAATTATCTGCTTTCTGTTGGCGTGAAACCGGGTGAGATAGTGGGTATTTACATGGAGCGTAATGTTGAAATGATCGTTGCTGTTTTGGGAATCTTAAAGGCAGGATGTTGCTATCTTCCCCTTGATCCTTTGTTCCCGGGTGAACGACTTAATTTTATGCTTGAGGACGCAGGTTCGAAGGTGATGATATCGCAAGGTTCACTTGCTGAGGCGTTTGACTCGTTTAGTGGAGTGTCAGCAATATTAATTGATAAAGATTGGAATGCAATTTCAGGTTTTCCTGTATCACGACCTGAAGTTACAGCTACTCCTGATTCATTTGCATATATTATTTATACCTCCGGATCCACCGGTCGTCCCAAAGGGGTTCCAATTACTCACCGGTCAGTTGTAAACCTGGTAAAGAGCATGACTGTTACTCCGGGCTTCTCTGAAAAGGAGAGATTGCTTGCAGTAGTGACATTATCATTTGATATGTCGGTGTATGAAATATTCACCACCCTTCTTAACGGAGCGACCCTGGTGGTGGCTTCCACCCAGGATATTACAAACGGCCAGTCGCTGATTGAACTTATCGACAATTATGATATCAGTGTTATTCAGGCCACTCCTTCGCTTTGGAACATTCTTCTGTCAGCCGGATGGAAAGGGAAAAGTGACCTTAAGGCATTATGTGGAGGAGAGCCTGTGAGCCCGGCATTGATACAACAAATGTTACCCAGAGTATCAGAATTCTGGAATTGTTATGGGCCTACTGAAATTACAGTCTATGCCACATGCACAAGGATAAATGATCCTGAATCGGTAATTCACATAGGTAAACCAATAAATAATACCAGGGCCTTTATACTTGATAAAAACAACAATCTTCTTCCTTTAGGAGCAGTAGGGGAATTATGCATAAGCGGATCAGGTGTTGCACAGGGATATCGTAACCGGCCGGATCTGACAGCTGAAAAATTTATTGAAAGGGAAGATGGTGTGCGAATGTATAAAACCGGTGACCTGGGTCGTTTCTTAAGTGATGGAAATATTGAGCTTTTCGGGAGAGCTGATAATCAGATAAAACTGAGGGGATTCAGGATTGAACCCGGCGAGATCGAAATACTTCTTTCAAGAGAAACCGGAGTCAGGGAAGCTGTTGTCAAGCTTCAGCGATTTGGTGAAGGCGATGAACGACTTGTAGCTTACTTAAATACCAGGCCTGAGTTTAAACTGACAAGAGATGAACTGATATCTCACCTGTCACAACAGGTGCCAGGGTATATGGTCCCGTCATATTACAAGATGATGGATGGCTTCCCACGACTGCCAAACGGAAAAATAAACAAGAAAGCCCTCTTGTATGAGATAGAAGAGTCAGAGCCTCTTTCAGAGACAGACCTTAATGCACTCAGTGAGACACAGAAGAGACTATATAATATCTGGTGTGCTATCTTGAAAACAAGTTCTATAGGTGTTAATGATGATTTCTTTAATATAGGGGGCAACTCACTTCTTGCTATCAGACTGGTAAATAAGATCAGGGAAGAGTTTGGTGTTAAAATAGCCTTCAGGGAAATACGATCTAATTCTTCATTTAGCGGATTGGCTGATTTTATTGATAATAATATTTCCGGGAAGGATGATTCATTTAAACTGGTTCATCTGCCGGAAATGACCAATCTGCCATTGACTGCCAATCAGGAGAGATTATGGCTTATATCCAAAATAGATCCGGATATGCCATCATACATTATCCCATATACCTTTAAGCTGACTGGCAAACTTGATATTGATATTTTCAGGAGGAGCCTTGATAAACTCTTCAAGAGGCATTATGTAGTCTATTCTGTCATAAAAGAGTCAAATGGAACTCCATATTTTGAAATAGTACCTAAAACAATTGATCTTCCTGTTATTGATTTAAAAACTCAACCTGAGGGGAAGAGGGAGGAGAGAATCCGGAAGCTTCTTGATGAAGATTCCATGCAGGTATTCAATCTGGCGGAAGGTCCTATGTTCAGGCATTGGCTTGCTGTTACAGGAGCTGAAGAGTATTATTTTCATATAAGTTTCCATCATATCATTTTTGATGGATGGTCGTGGTCCGTATTTGTAAATGACTTAAGTGCGATTTACCATAGTTTTTTGACAGGTGCGGAACCATATCTTCCGGAACTGGAGTTTCAGGAATACGATTATGCAAAATGGGAACATGATACCAGGGATTCTGAACGAATCAGGAAATCTGCCGAATACTGGAAAAAGAACCTTCAGGGATGTTCTTCGGTACTGAACTTCCCATATGATTACCAGAGAAAAGTTCAGGCAACAAACAGGGGCGCCCATGAAGAAATATTTGTACCCAGGGAACTTACCCAACGCCTTAAGGAAATTAGCAGAACAGAAGGGGTGTCATTGTATACAACTCTTTTAAGTGTCTATGGGATTGAATTACATAAATATTCAGGTGAGGACGACTTAAACGTTGGTTTATGGGTAACAAACAGGCCACATTCAAAGCTTGAGAATATCTTTGGGATGTTTGTCAATAACGTGGTCGCCAGGCTCATATATTCAAAGGAGCAGACTTTTAGGGATATCCTTAGATTTACTCATAACATGACGATGGATGCTATAAGCCATCAGGATATTTCTTTTGATAAAGTTGTAGACATAGTAAATCCGGAGAGGGCGTTGAATGTAAACCCATTGTTCCAGGTGGTTTTTGCATGGCAGGATAACCTTGGGGTACCTGTACGACTCGATGGAATAAAAAGTACACAGATTTCAAATGAGGAAAGAACCACTTCCTTTGATATTATATTGAGCCTTTGGGAAGCAGATGGTTGTATACATGGGTTATTGGAGTACAACATGGATCTCATAAACAGGAATACGGCAATTCGTCTGAAAGATGCATTTATCCATGTGCTTGAGACATTCGTGTCAGCTCCCGATCTTTCCCTTGCCGAGCTGTCAGTTATTTCTGATAATGACAGAAAACAACTTGCTGAGTTTAATGATACCGGTGTAAGCATGCCGGACTGCGTTGTGCATAATTTATTTGAAGAGCAGGTTGACCGGAATTCAAGGAAGATTGCAGTAATATCTGAAGGGTTGCAAATAACCTATAAAGAGCTGAATTCAAAAGCGAATCAGCTTGCTCATTACCTGATTTCCCTGGGAGTAAAACCAGGAGATGCAATCGGAGTAAGCCTGGAAAGGACAGCTGAGATGCTGGTGACGGTATTGGGAGTGCTTAAGTCAGGATGCTGTTACCTGCCTATGGATCCATCATTCCCGGACGACAGGCTGATTTATATGTTTGAAGACTCCGGAGCTGATATTCTGATTACCCAGAACTCATTAAAAAGCAAATTTGTTGGCATATCCGCGGAAAAGAGAATGATTCTGTTGGATGCTGAGAGAGGCAAAATAGACCGGTGCGATTCGAACAATCCTGATGTGGTTATCAGTAATCAATCTCTTGCTTATCTGATTTATACCTCAGGGTCAACCGGGAAGCCAAAGGGAGTAAAGGTACATCATCAGGCAGTAGTGAATTTTCTGTTAAGCATGAAGGATACTCCCGGACTTACCGGTGAAGACCGGTTGCTGGCAGTAACCACTTTATCATTTGATATATCAGTGCTGGAGCTGTTCCTTCCCATATCCAATGGTGCACAGGTGGTGATGGCGTCATCAGAAAATATTATTGATGGCCATGCGCTATATAAGCTCCTTGAGAAGTATGATATTACTGTGATGCAGGCTACCCCTGCAACCTGGAATTTGATGATAGCTGACGGATGGACCGGAAAGAAAAATCTGAAAGCCTTATCAGGAGGCGAAGCCATAGTCCCTTCTTTGGTTAAAGAACTTCTTGCCAGGGTAGGCACACTATGGAATATGTATGGTCCTACAGAAACAACAGTATGGTCAACCTGCTATCGGATAACTGACCCTGAAGCACCTATAATTGTAGGTAAACCAATAAACAACACTACAGTACATATACTTGACAAAAACAATAAGGAACTTCCTTTGGGAGTTATCGGCGAAGTAGCTATCGGAGGCCTTGGAGTAACTAAAGGATACCATAACAGACCTGAACTAAATGCTGAAAAATTCCTGCAATTGGATAGTAAGGGCCTTATTTATAAAACCGGAGATTTAGGTAGATTTCTTTATGATGGCAATATCGAATTGTTTGGCAGGATTGATAACCAGGTTAAACTGAGAGGTTTTAGAATTGAACTTGGTGAAATTGAAAATCAACTTAACAAGATCCCGGAAATAAGTGATGCTGTAGTTAAACTCTGCGAAATAGAAGAGAACGACTTAAGACTAATTGCCTTTGTCGTTCCGGATGCCAGAGCGGAGCTTTCCAAAGCAAAAATAATTGAGAGCATATCAAGAGAACTTCCTTCATATATGCATCCATCTTTATTTCAAATATGTAAGGAGTTACCACGTCTTCCAAACAGGAAAGTAGACAGAAAGGCGTTAAAGTTTAACCAATCTGACCTTTTGGATAGCGAGATTGAAACAAATGAAACTCTTTCACCGATGGAATCAACTATTTATGACATCTGGTGCAAAATATTGAAGCATGAAAATATTTCAATCAATGATAACTTCTTTGATTTGGGAGGCGATTCACTTAAAGCAGTAACTATGATTTCAAGAATCAGATCAGAGTTTAATGTTAATTTACCTCTGAAAATTTTCCTGAAAGCACCAAGAGTTAAGGAACTTGCTGAAAATGTTGAAGCTTTAATGCAAAAATAGAAAGTGTACCCTTTTACAGAAGCTATTGAATGCTGCTTTCAACCTGATACCGGGGATACAGCTTTGTCGTCTGAAACTGAAACAGAAGTTTATTTTGGGTTAGTTGATGAGCTTTGTGACAAAGCAGCTGATTATGAACAGGTTTTGTCTGATAACGAACGATCAAGAGCAGATAAATTTAAATTTGCTGAAGACAGGTTTACTTTCATTACCAGTCATGGTTTTCTTAGAAAGATTCTGGCCTGTAAACTGGGTATTGAACCATCCGAAATAGACTTTTACATTGATGAGAACAACAAGCCCTGGCTGGAAGGTGATAAGTATTATTTTAATATCTCTCACACAAAAAATGCATTTGTAATAGTGCTCTCGGAGTATTACCCCTCAGGCATCGATATTGAGTATACTTTACAAAAAATTGATATAGACTCAGTGGCCAGAATTGCTTTCAGTGAAAAAGAGCGGGCCTCGTTGATTAAAGATCAAAACCTGCAGGATAATTTCTTCAGGTTATGGACAAGAAAAGAAGCCTTGCTTAAAGCTATTGGAGTGGGTATTATTGCTGAACTGCCCTCTGTTGAGGTGTCTCAGAGCAGGAATTATATGAAAAAAGAGTTGCTGTATAATAAATATGCAAGGCCTGTTTCTGATAAACAGCTTATCTACTCATTTAAAGTCCTTGACTATTTTATCAGCGTTGCTGTTCCAAAGGAAACAAGGCTAAAATTGATAATGATCAATGAAATAAATGAAAGAAAAATTTAGGATTGAAATAATCTTTTTTTCAATTTTGCATTAAGCGGATGCCTTATTTAGCGAAAATGTCCCTGCTTAAGCAGGATTCAATTAATAAAAATCTAATTAACTTCGGTCTGATATGGATGTTGTACATTTTGAAGAAAAATACTATGAAAAGCTTTTAGCTTTTTCAAAAAAATTGTGGCCTGAGAAGCCTGAGGAATACCTGAAGTTTCGCCTGTTTGATTTCCCCGAGGACAATAAAGATGTTGAGAATAACCTGTTAGTAATTAATGATGACGGTGAAATCATTGGCTGTATTCTGATGTTCGTGACCAAGGCAAGAATTTATGGCAAAGAAGTGAAAGTCTTTTGGGGCCATGATCTGATTGTTGAGGAGCGTTACAGAGGTGAGGCCAGCCTTTATCTGATGGTGGAGTCCGGTGAGATTAAACCGATGTTTGGCTTTGGCGCATCTGAAATAAATAAAAGGATTCAGAAAGAGCTGGGAACGCCAAGTGCCGGTTGGGCAAAGCTTTATTTGATATTCAATTTCTGGACTTTTAAAGCACCTCTGATAAAGCTAAAAATTCTGAGCTGCAAGAAAAAGGATAATCTGAAACTTCCGCAGACGCTGATTGCCGGCAAACATAAATTTGAAAAAGTCGATAGCGTAAAAAGCCTGAAAATCCCCGAGAACGGATACTGGAGCAACTCCGACATGGATATAGAGTTTGTAAGGGATGAACATTTTCTGGATAAGAGGTTTTTTAATAACCTGACTGATTATACATTATACAAACTTGAAAACAACGAAACCAATAAGCCCGATGAATGCTATTTCGTAGTGCGTTCTTCTATTGAAGGAGGCTTCCCGGTACTGTCAGTTGTCGATTTCAGATTTAATATTCAAAAACCCGAGCAGTACAAGGCAATCCTTAAAGCTGCTTCAAAACTGGGACGAAGTAACAGGTTTCCTCTTGTAACATTCAGGACATCGGTTGATTATAAGAAAATAGACTTTTTCCCATTTGTTTGCCGTACGGGGAAGGCGGAAATTATAACTACAAATTTTGAGTATGAAGGAAGCCTGAGATTTTTTGTTACAAATGCTGATTCAGACTCTGACTTCTTATCATTATATAAATAACGGCCAGAGAATTCTGCAAAGAAAGAATATTGTCTTTCGGCCAGTATTTAGTATTATTTAAAAGGAAGTATAAAATGGCGCTGATATTTAATTTTCACGAGTTACAGGATGTAAATTGGTTTGACAGTACAGTTCTTTACCTCACCAGCAAATATAAACCTGTAAGCCTGGATGAATTGATGAACTTATACAGACAGGGTACCGGCCTTGGAAATGTATGTCATTTCACATTTGACGATGGCGCCAGTTCATTTTATAAGTTTGCTTATCCTGTTTTAAAGAAACACAATGTCCCCTCTACAGTGTTTGTTTCACCTGATGCCGCTATAAACAGGAAAAACTTATGGTTTCAGGAGATAGAAGGATGCGAAGCCCGAAGTCTCTTAAGCGTGGCAACGGATGTTCTTGGAATAGGCGAAAAAACAGACCTGCAATATCCTGTATGTGATGTGTTCAAATGTCTTAAAATTGAACTTATATGGGAGATAATCAATCGGTATCAGAGATTGAATAATCTGGACAGGAGGCCCTGTAAGAACATGTCGGCAGATGAAATAAAGGAAGTGGAGAGTTCGGGGCTTGTGACTGTGGGCGCTCATACAATACTTCATCCTATACTTGCCAATGAGGATTCAGAAGTCTCAAAAAATGAGATTAAATTATCATTTGAATTGCTTTCAGATTCTCTCGGCCATGATATAAAATATTTCGCATATCCAAACGGGCTTTATGATTTTGACTATGGGCAGAGAGAAATAAGCATACTTAAAGATTCAGGGTGCGTATGTGCCTTTTCTACTTCAGCCGGTCGTTTTAATCGCGGGTCTGATCTGTACAGTATTCCCAGAATCGGTTTATCCTGTTATGACAGCAGGCCCTATATTAACGCTAAACTTATTACCGGCTCTTATTGGGATTTGATTAGAAAAATAAAACCCGGAAATGAGATAAATAACAGAAAATCAATTTCAGACATTTTAAAAGCAAACTTTTCGGAGGTTGAATATACCAATCACCAATGAAATGAGATTATACTCATAATTTTAAATTTAGAGTGAAGAAATCTGATTTTTAGTATCCGGATTACAGCCCGGTTTTTTAATATCCTTTTTATAAACAAATTATTATGGCTAAAAAAAAGCACGGGTTTTCTAAATTGAATTATTGGCTGCGTGTTTCTTTTAGGAATGTTAAATAAGCTCAATCCCGAAGCGAAAAGAGCAGATAGTATTTATACCTCATATATGAAAAGAAAAATACTTTTTATAGGACCATTACCTGATCCAAAGGGCGGCGTCAGTATACATATATTTCGTTTGGGGGATATGATTTCTCCTTTTGCCGATGTAAGATATATTGACGAATCATCCGTAAGAAAAGAGGAATATTTTAATGTCCGCAGTCTGCGCCTTTTTGCATACATAAAACTTATTTTATGGGCTGACATAGTTCATATCCATAGTGCTATTAACGTATTCAGAATACTTCATATCTGCATATCAAAACTGCTATTTAAAAAAGTGGTAATTACATTGCATTACACGCCGGTAAACCAGAATCTATTCTTTCTCAGATCTCTCCTTAACCTCTGCGATAAGGTAGTCCTGGTTAATAAAGAAGCTGTTGCAATGTTGCATCTGAAAAAGAAACCTTACGTAAAAGAGGCCTTTATCCCTCCCAGCGCTAAAGAAGACAAAGTTCTGCCGGTAAGTGCGGAAAATTGGATAAGAGACAAGAAGGAGAAAGGGTACTTCATCATTTCAGCAAATGCGTGGCATCTGGATATAATTAACAATGTCGATTTATATGGATTGGACATGTGTGTTTCGGCAATAAAGGAGTTCAAAAACAGGTTGCAGAAAAAGGTGGCACTCGTATTTACCATTTCTTATGTCACTGACTCTGATACATACTATTTTGACACTATCAAACACATAAAAGAATTAGAGGTTGAAGATGAAGTACTGATTACCACAGAGAATGTGTCATTTATAAAAGTTATTGAACTCAGCGATATTGTATTAAGACCAACGAATATTGACGGAGATGCATTGACTGTGAGGGAGTCTCTCTATTTAGGTGTTCCGGTTATCGCTTCAGATGTTGTTGCCAGACCGGAAGGAACAATTCTTTTTGAGACCAGAAGCCAGCGTGATTTTTTTGAAAAACTTGATACTACTCTCGGTAACATAGAAAGGATCAAAGAGTCTCTGAGTTATCCTTTAACCGAGAATTATATCTCTTTCTATAAAAATTTGTATGAGATATAACCATTTTTACACCATAGTCAGATGATCAAAGCCAATTGTTTAAATTCAATATCACTGCTAACTCAGAGATTTTTATAAGTAATTAAAGAGATTTAATTAGTATAATTGTTATATTAAGGGAGTATCTGTTAAAGCAAGAGTATTAAATACAAAATAAAAGAAGATATGTGTGGAATTGCCGGTTTACATTTTAAGAAAGAAGTAAATCCTGTTGTGCTCGAAAAATTCAGGAATCTGGTAAATACAAATCAATATAAGAGAGGCCCGGACGAATTCAATATGTATGAAGTTGAGCCCAACCTCTTCTTTTTTCATAACATGCTGTCCATTATTGACCTGGGGAACGCAAAGCAACCAATGCATGATGATAATGGCGCCATCACCTATAATGGGGAAATATATAATTATAAGGATCTCAAATACAGCGACGAAGTATATAATCTGCATTCTGATACTGAAGTGCTTCTTAAGGGATTACATCGTGATTACCTGGGATTTCTTCCGAGAACCAACTCGATGTTTGGTTTTGGCTACTATAGCAAAGGAAAACAGTTATTGACTTTGTGCCGTGACCGAATCGGAATAAAACCGGTTTATTATATTGATAATGATGAAGTATTTGCCTTTGCATCCACATTAACTCCATTGGTCATCTTTTCTCAGAAGAGGCTCAATCATGATAAACTATGGCAGTATTATCTGAACCGGGCATTTAAGGCTCCGTATACTATTTTCGAAGATATTTTTGAAATTCCGCCTGCTTCATATCTGGAGTTTGATATGCGGGGTTCTCATATTATCAAAACCGGGCAGTGGTGGGAGCGTAAGCCTGTTGAAGATATTTATAAGGATGAGAACGAGGTTATTGATTCAATCGAGCAATTACTCATTGATTCAATTAAAAACAGGCTTGTTGCTGATGTCCCGGTAGGTTTGTTCCTGAGCGGCGGAGTAGACTCGTCTTTAATAGCAGCACTTACTTCAAGGCAAAAATCGGATTTGAATGCGTTTACTGTTGCATTCCATGATAAACAGTTTGATGAATCAGGATATGCCAGAAGAGTATGTGAAAGGTATGGGATACAGTACAATGAAATACGGGTTGATGCCAACGATTTCCTCTACAGCATTGAAGACTGGATAAAAATTCAGGATGATATTGTGGCAGACCCATCAGCATTATTATTATATAAGATTTCTGATTATGCCAGTAGCTTAAACTACAGGGCATTACTGGCAGGGGAGGGGAGTGATGAACTTTTCGGTGGATATAATGCATATAAGTACTTCAACTGGTCAAAAAGAATTTATAATTCCGGAGGTAAATATCTTCCGTTTGCGGATACATTTATCAAGGCCTTTAAGAACAACTCCAAGACACAGAATTTTGTAACAAATTCACTTAAGTCACCTTATTTCTACGGTACTGCCACCATCTTTGAGCCTCATTTGCTGTCTCAGCTGCTACCCGGATGCGATGGATATGATTCATTAAAAGTCACGGATGTGAAACAAGCCATGGATCTGGATATCAAGGATCGTCTTCCCAATGATCTTCTTACCAGATCAGACAGGTCAACCATGGGCACTTCGGTTGAACTCCGTGTTCCTTTCCTTGCTCATCAACTGGTGGATTACTCTGCCGGCATCCCTGCTAAACTGCTGATGAAAAATGGTGTGCCAAAGTACCTTATGAAGAAACTCGCATCAAAGTATCTTGACCAGGATCAGATTTACAGGAGAAAAGTTGGATTTGACCTGCCAATACATAAGTGGATATCTAACGAGATGAGGGATCTGGTTTCAGAATCAATCCAGAACTCGGTGCAGAAAGAGTATATTGATATTTCAGTTATTGAAAAATGCTTTGACCTGCATGTTAATCAAAATGTAAATTATTCAACTAAAATTTGGGCATTTCTGTGCCTGGAATTGAGTTACAGATATCTTTCAAAGATTTAAAAATTCATTGCCGTTCTTAATGCCTGAGTATGAGTTTCAAGAATAAAGTTAAGCTGGCATCAGAGAAGATTCCCCCACAGATAGGGATTGCTCTTAACTATATTCCTTTCACCCTTCGTCTTGGAAGTGACTATAAAAGATATTCAGGGCTTACAGAACGGCTTATTAATTCAGATAAGGATACAAGGCAGGCTTATCTTTTAGAGGGATTCAATAAGGTCCTTAAGCATTTCAGCTCCTGCAGCCCTTTTTACAGTCAGTTTCTAAAGGCAAATGGAGTGTCCGTTACTGAAATAAACAGCATCAGTGATATCTGTAGGATACCATTAATGACAAAATCTTCTCTTAAAGCTGTACCCATTGATGACAGGACGATTAAGGATTATGCACTTAAACAGTTTAATACAGGTGGTACCAGCGGAAACCCCCTCTCATTCTATGCAGCCAGGAATTATTATCCCAGGGAGTGGGCTCACATGCATTATATGTGGAGAAAGATAGGTTATACACCTTCCCGGACCAAGATAACAATTCGTGGACGAAACCTTGACAACGTTTATCTGTATAATTTCAACCAGAATGAATTCCTGATCAATTCATACCATTCCTTCACCACAAAGGAATATGATGATTTACTCAGGCTCTTTAAAAAGTACAACACTGAATTTATACATGGTTATCCCAGTTCAATATACAATTTCCTTAAAGAGATTTCGGTTCAGGCTCCTGCATTACTGGACTTCTTAAAGAGTAATATAAAAGGGATAATGCTTGGATCGGAATATCCTACACCTCATTACAGAAATTATATTGAGGAATTATTGACTAAAAACACCATTTCATGGTATGGTCACACTGAAGGCGTGATTCTGGCAGGAGAATTATACAGGAAATTTGAGTATGTTCCCTTTTTATCATACGGATATACTGAGGCAGTTGAAAAAGATGGCTGTTATCACCTTGTCGGCACAGCATTCGATAACTTTGCATCTCCTTTTATAAGATATGACACTGAAGATCTGATTGATCCGGAGATGGATGATTCCGGGCTGCTAAACTCTTTTAAAATTAAAGAAGGACGGTTGGGAGAGTCCGTTCTTGACCGCAATAAAAAGAGTATATCTCTTACCGCACTGATTTTTGGCAGACATCACAAACTTTTTGATATGGTAGACTTTATCCAGGTGCAGCAAATTGAACCTGGTGCAATTATTGTCTATTATTCAAGCTCAGATTCAATTGAAAATCCCATGAACTATTTTGACACCACGAATCTGGATTTAGATGTGATGTTCAGACATATTAATGAACCCTTTAAAACAAATATTGGTAAAATCCCCCTTTTAATAAAATAATGCAATGAAACAGCTCATCCAAAACTTTAAAAACGGCGAATTATATGTCGACGAAATACCAATGCCTTCTATTTCTGATGGTATGATATTGGTTGAAAATGAATATTCGTTAATAAGTGCAGGCACCGAACGTGGAACAGTAAAAGTTGCTAAAGCCGGATTACTGGGCAAAGCCAAACAACGTCCTGATCTTGTAGCCCAGGTAATTCAGAATATAAAGAAAGAAGGGTTGTCAGCAACATTAGGTAAGGTAAAAACCAAGCTGGATTCATTAAAAGCGCTGGGATATAGCACCTCCGGCATTGTGGTTGCTTCATTGGATAGCGACGGAAAGTTTAAACCCGGTGATCGTGTGGCCTGTGCCGGTCAGGATTATGCATCACATTCTGAGATGGTAGCCATACCACAAAATCTTGTTGCAAAGATACCGGATAATGTCACTTCAGAGGAAGCAGCATTTACTACTTTGGGAGCTATTGCTTTGCAGGGCATTCGCCAGGCAGACCCCCGGCTGGGAGAGAAAATTTGTGTCATTGGGCTGGGCCTTCTTGGACAAATAACATGTCAGCTTTTAAAAGCGGGTGGCTGTGCTGTTTTTGGAATAGATGTAAACCAGGAACTTGTAAAACTTGCAGGTAATCTGGCTGCTGAAAAAAGCATGAACAGGAATGATCCCAATCTGAAAACAGCATGTGAAAATTTCACCAATGGATATGGTTTTGATTCTGTTATTATAACCGCTGCCGCTCCTACAAACGATCCTATAATTCTGTCATCAGAAGTATTAAAAAAGAAAGGCAAAATCATTGTTGTAGGAGCAGTGAATATGGATTTCCCAAGAGATCCTCATTTTTACAGAAAAGAGCTGGAGTTGAAAATGTCATGCTCATATGGCCCGGGACGCTATGATGTGAAATATGAAGAAGGAGGAATTGATTATCCTTTCTCTTATGTGAGATGGACTGAGCAAAGAAATATGGAGACCTTCCTGCAGCTGCTCTCAAGCAAATCAATAGATGTTAAACCATTAATTACCCATGTGTTTGACATTCAGGAAGCAGAAAAAGCCTATGACATTGTCCTGGGGAAAATTCAGGAACCATATATTGGCATTTTGCTGAAGTATAGTCAGAATGAGAACAAAAGAAACACATTAAACAAGGTAAATTCTAACCCGATAAAAGATATTAACGTGGGATTTATTGGGGCAGGAAGTTTTGCACAAAGCTATCTCATTCCAAAGATTAAGCCTTTCGGAGCATCCCTGGATGGTGTGGTTACTTCACGGGGCATCACTTCAAAAAATGTGCTGGATAAGTTCGGATTCAATTTCTGTTCAACTGACGCCAATGATATTTTAAAGAAGGAGGACATCAATACTGTCTTTATTGCCACACCGCATAATTCGCATTCTGAATTTGTTATTGAATCTCTTAAAGCAGGGAAAAAGGTGTTTGTAGAAAAGCCACTGGCAATAACTGAAGAACAATTTAATTCAGTACTTACTACGAAAGAGGAATTCAATCAGCCATTGATGGTTGGCTTTAACAGGCGTTTTGCTCCTGTAAGTGTCAGATTGAAAAAGGAATTTAATAATCTCAATGAGCCTTTGGTAATAAATATGAGGATTAATGCCGGGATGATTCCAAAAGAGCATTGGATTCAGCAGCCTGAAATTGGTGGTGGAAGAATTGTTGGAGAAGTTTGTCACTTTATTGATCTGCTGCAGTTTTTCACTGATGCTGAACCGGTAGATGTATTTGCAGCTTCAATAAATACTGAAAATTCAAAGATTGTTTCGGAGGATAATATTTCAATAGTAATAAAATTCTCTGATGGTTCAGTCGGTAACATTATTTATGTTGCCAATGGTGACAAGTCTTTGCCAAAAGAAAAAATTGAAGTCTTCGGAGGCGGAATTGTCGGTGTTATTAATGATTTTAAGGAGGGCGTTATTTATAAGAATGGCAGATCAATAAAAGTCAAGTCTTCAGGCAAAGGACACAGCGAAGAGGTGGACGCATTCCTGGATGCAGTACACAGTGGCAAAGAGAGTCCTATTAGCTTCAGATCAATTTGCCTGACAACACTTACTACCTTTAAAATTCTGGATAGTTTACATACTGGTTTATGTCAGAAAATTGATCTGGATGGAAAATAGCGTTTGGAATTCACTATACAAGCTGGAGGCGTATTGTGCCAGTGAAGGTTATAAGGGCTACGATCCTTATGACGGATTGAATAGCCGGCTTTTTCAGGCAATCCCTGTTATTCGGGGAAACCGCATGGCCAGGCTGGCATGCATTCAGTTGTTTAAACGTTCCCCCATTAATTTAAGGCCTCTTGCAGGAGTAAAAAAAGAGTATAATCCAAAGGCCTTGGGACTATTCCTCTCAGGATACTGTAATCTTTATCAGATAACTCAAAAGCAGGAATATCTTGACAAAATAAATTTTTTCATCAGCAAAATAAAGACTCTTGCAAATTCGGAATGGAGCGGTTATTGCTGGGGATATAACTTCGACTGGCAGGCCAGGGCTTTTTTCCAACCGAAGAATACACCAACCGTTGTGGCTACAACTTTTATCAGTTGCGCGTTGCTCGATGCCTACGAAATCCTGGGTGATGATAGCTTACTGAAAATAGCCCGTAGTGCATGTGATTTTGTATTGAAGGACCTTAACCGCACATATGATGATAGAGGCAATTTCGCCTTTTCATATTCTCCTTTGGATAAAAGCGTGGTATATAATGCTTCGCTTTTAGGCAGCCGACTGCTTTCAAGAGTATATAGCTTTACGCATGAAGAAGAATTAATCAGTGCTGCAAAAAAATCGGTGGTTTTTTGCTGTGACAATCAACAAAACGATGGCTCATGGACATATGGTAAATATGATTTCCATAGCTGGATAGACAACTTTCATACAGGTTACAATCTGGAGTGTATTGCCGAATACATTAAATACTCAGGAGAGACAGATTTTAAGTCCAATCTTGAAAGAGGTTTTGAGTATTATATAAATAACTTTTTTTCAGAAGATGGTATCCCCAAATACTATAACAACAGTATTTACCCTATTGATATTCATATACCTGCACAATTAGTGATTACGGCTTCAAGGCTAAATAAATTTAGTGAATGCCAGGTTGTCATTCAAAAGGTCATATACTGGACTATTGCTAATATGCAGTCAAAAAAGGGATACTTTTACTTTCAGAAAAATAAATTTTTCACATCAAAGATATCATATATGCGGTGGGCGCAGGCATGGATGTTCTATGGTTTATCAGAGTATGTAAGAAATTCTGATGTGAAATAGGTTTCCGTTAATTTAAAAAAGAAAAATTATGAGAATCGATTTCCTTGGGATCCCTGTTGATGCCCTGACAATGCAAGAGACGGTCGCTGTTATTGACCAGGCTATTAAGACAGGCAAAAAGATAAATCATGTTGTTATAAATGCTGGCAAAGTTGTGGCTATGCAGCATGATAAAGAGCTGTACGATAGCGTTGCCAACTGTGACCTGATAAATGCTGATGGTCAAAGTATTGTATGGGCTGCAAGATTTCTAGGTAAAAAACTACCCTGTCGTGTAACCGGGATTGACCTGATGGAAGAGCTGGTAAAGCTTGCCTCGGAAAACAATTATAAGTGTTATTTTTTTGGTGCCAGGGAGGAGGTTGTTAAAAAGGTCGTTGAGATCTATTCTAATAAATATGGCGAAAGTATTATTGCCGGTTACAGGAATGGATATTTTACTCAGCCGGAAGGCACCGAAATAGCCAGATCGATTGCTCAGAGTGGTGCCCAGATGTTATTCGTGGCAATAACTTCACCTAAAAAGGAGATATTCCTTTATGAAAACCGGGAATTGCTTAAAGGGGTGAACTTTACAATGGGAGTAGGAGGAACCTTTGATGTTGTTTCCGGAGTTACCAAACGTGCTCCTTCCTGGATGCAAAGAATGGGATTGGAATGGTTTTACAGATTCCTGCAGGAGCCAGGGAGGATGTGGAAGCGCTACCTGGTAGGAAATTCTAAATTCATCTTTCTCGTTTTAAAGAGAAAGTTCAGAGGAGCCTAGTATAACCATGGCTTTATCTTAATCGCGATGAAAAATAACAGGTTTGATATAAACTGAATTATGAGGGCAACTCTGATCGTTCTGATATTATCAGTATGCTGTCTATGTCAGGCACAGAAAACATACTATGTCGCTGCAACAAACGGCAAGAACAGTAACCCAGGGACCAAAGACAGCCCATGGGCCACTCTCGTTTTTGCTGTTGGCAACGTGGAAAGAGGCGATACAATCTATCTGCTTCCCGGAACGCATAATATTGACATACAGGTGAGAGTCCCGGAGGGCGTTAACATAACCGGTGCCGGAGAAACATCAATAATTCACTCTAACATAACCGGACAATGGGGTATTACCCTTTTGTATCATTCCTCAAGGGAAGGGACAAAAGGAAATCAATCGCTTAGTTATGTAAAACTCGATGGTGGCAATGCGACAGCATGGCAGGCAGTCCAGGTCAATGCAAGAAGCAATGTTGAGATACATCATGTTACTGTTGAACATTTCTTTTTCCAGGGAATAATCATAAGCGGGACCGTGTCTCAGGCCGATGCACCGCAAATTTATGCTACCGGTAACTCTGTGCACGACTGCACATTTAACGATTGCTCTGACTACTCGGCTGAGAACGGTCAGGGTCAGCTTATGATCGGAGGACAGGATGGAATTCTGATATATAATAACTCCTTTATCCAGACATCACGTAGTTACCGTAGAAACGGCTATAACCTTAAGTATTATTCAAACGGCCATTTCAGGGGGATGAAAATTTATAATAACACATTTGTACGGGCGGTGGATACCACAAATTACGCATATTATGATTTTTCGATGGAGTTATGGGCAATAGAGGGAGGCTGTGAAATTTACAATAACACAATGACCGGCGGAATTGACCTTTGTGCAAACCCATCACGGGGTGGCAATCCTCTTTCAGTATTACCCGGTAATTATGGTTATGGAGTCAAAGTATATAATAATATTATTGGACCTGCAGATACTGCTATCGTACCTAATACTACAGGAATTTATCTGGAATTCAATACCGATAATGTGCTGATTGAAAGAAACCTTATAAGAAATGTAAAAGAAGGAATTGTATTTACTCCATCTCCCGGTGGCAGCACAAAGAACATTACAATAAGATATAATATTATCAGAAATATCTCTGATTACGCAATCTATAACCTAAATCATGGTGTGAAACGAGTCGCATCTAATATTTCTATCTACAATAATGTTTTTTATGTACCTGAAAAACAGCGCAATCTCTTTGGTGTGGCTATATTTACAATAGGCAAGGCTGATCATATTAATATCTCAAATAATATTTTTCAGGGATTTGACTATGCCGCTATATATGGTAATGGGAGTGAGGGACAGACAGTTGATCATTTAACTATACGCAATAACATTCTTTTTAAGAATGGCAGCTATAATAACATTGAACTTGTAAAGATAACTCCCACAAATTTCATTAATGACGGAAATCTAAAAGACGATCCAAAATTCTGTACACAAAATAATTTTCACCTGAAACGAAATTCCCCTGCAATAAGAGCAGGTGTGAAAATTGAAGATAATTTGTTGGACTTTGACGGTGTGAAAGTTGGTAACAGACCAAATATAGGATGTTATGAGACCATTGAAGGAACCAAACGGCCAGAAAACAGATGATTTTTTTTAGGCTGTCAGGGACCTTTGATTCTTGTATTCCTCCGGCACCTGACAGAGACCACATAATTGCTATATTTGTTTTCAATTAGAAATACTCAATCCTTAAATGATTAAAAATTACATAATTAATCCCATCAATTCTTTCTTAAACAGTGGGCATGCCCGTAGTATAAGAGCCAAGAAAACAATTGTATCCTCAATTTTATTCAGAGGATTAAGCATTGCAACAACATTGTTACTGGTACCCCTCTGCATTGGTTATCTGAATACTGAAAGATACGGGGTATGGATCACAATAAGCTCTATAATAGCATGGCTGGCATATTTCGATATTGGATTGGGGAATGGCATGAGGAACAAATTTGCAGAAGCTGTTGCCAAAAAGGAATATGAACTTGCAAGGACTTACGTTAGTACAACTTATGCTCTTATTGCTGTTATTTTTGGGTTCATTTTTATCCTGTTCTTTGCAATAAATCCTGTACTTAACTGGGTGAAAATTCTCAACGCGCCGGAAAATATGTCGGTAGAACTAAGCAGGCTGGCGTTGATAGTTGTTACTTTTTTCTGCCTTCAGATTATTTTCCAGCTAATAAATGTTGTCTTAACAGCAAACCAGGAAGCAGAAAAGACCGCCTTTCTGGGGTTTTTGAACAACTTTCTGGCGATGATAATTATTTACATTTTAACAAAGACTACATCAGGGAGCCTTCTGTTGGCAGGTTTGGCTATAAGCATATCACCGGTTATTGTCTATTTCATCACCAGCATTTTTCTATATAAGAAGAAGTTTAAGGATTATGCACCTTCAATAAAGTATGTGAAGTTTAAATATTCAAAAGATTTAATGGGATTAGGCATTAAATTTTTTGTGATACAGGTCTCCCTATTGATTATGATTCAGGCCAGTAATATTATAATTGCTCAGTTGTTTGGCCCCGAGGATGTTACGAAATTTAATATCGCATATCGCTATTTTAACGTTGTGATAATGCTCTGGTGGATCCTGGTTTCACCAATATGGAGTGCAATAACCGAAGCTTGGGTAACTAAGGATGTTGACTGGATCCGCGATGTTATGAATAAGCTGAGAAAATACTGGATGTTGTTATGCCTGGGAGCTATTGCTATGTTAGTTCTGGCAAATTTCGTTTTCCGCCTCTGGGTAGGCTCACAGATAAAAGTGCCATTCACCATCTCGCTCTCTTTAGCATTATATGTAATCACTTATTCATATTTTATACTTTACTCTCAGTTCCTTAACGGGGTAGGGAAAATTCAAATGCAACTTTATGCAGGTATCTGGAGCATAATCTTATATATACCTGCTGCAATCCTGCTATGTAAGGTATTTGGAGTAAGTGGCGTGATTTATGCCAACGTGTTATTCAATATTATCAATATCATATGGGCTACGTATCAATTTAAAAAAATAATAAATGGAAGAGCATCCGGCCTATGGAACAAATGAAGTCAGCAGTATAATCATTTAAATTTTTGCAATTGAATGCTGCCTTTGTTCCTGACACTAATGGTTATTTGTATTTTCCCATGTAACAACCTTGATTAATATGAGCAACGATACGACAACAATAACTGATAATCCGGAAAGTTCCCCCTTGAATTTTTTCTGGCTTGGGTTTTGTCTATATTCAATTGCATTTGTTTTTCCTTCAAAGACGCAGTGGTTTGTATATACATTACAGGTTATCCAGTTAGTGGGTATGGTAATATTTGCGTCGGCGTCTTTCAAACTCATAAGCTGGAGAACTGTAAATCCATATGTAAAGTCTGTTCTGATAATGACTTTGTTATGGTATTTTGTTATCATATGCAACGGGTTTAATCTGAATTTTGAGTTTATTAAAAGGCTTCTTGTATACAGCAACGATGGGTTATTCATGTACCTGATACCATTAATTCTCCTCTTCCCCCTTAAAGTGAAATATTTCAGGAAAATTATCGTAGTGATATTAGTATCGGGCCTCTTCTTTATAATTGGCAGTATACGGGTGTGGGATGTGTTGATGTATGCAGTAACCGGAATCAGAAATGCTACCGGAGCCGTTGATTGGCTGGTATTATGTCTTGCTATACCTTGTGGCTTTATCTTGCTGACATATCTTTATAACTCTAAGAAGGTTAACATAATGGCAGTGGTCGTTATGCTTTTGGCTCTCTATTTTACAATTGTCAGGGCAAGAAGAGGATTGTCTTTTGTAATTGCAACAATGCTACTCAGTGCATTTATAATGCAGCTGATTTATAATAAGGACAAGCTATTCAAATTTGTTCTTTCAGCAATGGCAATCTTCCTATTGGTCGGAGGCACAGCTGTGTTTTATGCGGTTGAGCGGAATGGTTTCTTTGGAAACTTAAACTCCAGGATGGATGAAGATACCAGAAAGGGTGTTGAAAGGGCATTCTATAACGACATGTCACCTAAAGACTGGATTATCGGGAAAGGTATAGATGGCTATTATTATTGTCCTAACATTGACGAAGGCTATAGGATCACCGTTTATAGAAACACAATTGAAACAGGATATCTGCAGGTTATTTTCCGCGGAGGAATTATCAGTTTATTCCTCTTCGCTTTATTTGCATTGCCAGCTGTCTTTAAAGGCTATTTCGCTTCAAAAAACATGCTCTGCAAAGCAGCAAGCACATGGATTTTGCTATTCCTCTTATATTCTTATCCAATTACCATTAACTGGTTTATTTTAAGCTATGTCATTATCTGGATATCAATCGGAATATGCTTCAATAAAGAAATCCGTGATATGACTGATGAAGAGGTCTATAAAGAATGGAATTCCTGACTTTTTATCAGGTATTAAATAAATCATATTACCCATTTATTCTGCCGGTAAATAATTTAAAGGTTTTGTATACATGAATGCACAAGACACAAAGTACTTCCCCAAAGTCTTAATTTTGGGAACGCCATTTAATAATAAATCAGGTGGGGGAATAACAATGTCAAATTTATTCCTTAATTGGCCGAAAGACAGAATCGCTCTCGCCTCATTTGCTAATATACTGGCAGAGGCTGATACAAAAATCTGTGAAAACTATTATCAGCTGGGATACAATGGAAAACTTCATCCGTTCCCTTTAAATATTGTTTTGCCAAAGATAAATTGCGGCCCCGTTGTTTTTCAGAAATCAAATGGTCAGGGCTCTCAATCTGAGGCAGTGCCCGGCAGATTTAAGAAGACTTACAATATTGTTCAGAGTATATTGCATTTTTTAGGAATCCTGATACCTCTTTATAAGGCAAAAGTTGACAGGGACTTTTTGAACTGGATATCGGAGTTTAACCCCGATATTATATATTTTCAGCCTGCATCCCTTAACTCGATTCAGATGGTTTCTGAGATCGCTGAAACTTTAAAAACACCTGTTGCACTGCATTTTATGGATGACTGGATCAAAATTTCAGGCAAGTTCGGATTATTAGATTTTTACTGGAGAAGAAAAACTGAAACAGAACTGGAAAAGTTGATTGGTAGGTCAACCCTGCTTATGAGCATAGGAGAGGCAATGAGCCAGGAATACAGGAGAAGATACAAGCGCGACTTCACACCGTTTCATAATCCTATAGATGTGGAAAGGTGGCTTCCTTACAGCAAAAATGACTGGTCGTGTGATGGGAAGTTCAAAGTGTTGTATGCCGGCCGTATTGGTTTAGGGATGAAGGATTCAGTTGTTGATGTGGCAAGAGTCGTAAACTCAATGTCATCGAAATACCCTGATATTAATTTCGAAATACTATCCCCCGATGGCGCTGATCTTAATGGAAAGGTGCCGTTTAATAACAACATTATATGGACAAAGCCATTGCCATATTCTGAATTGCCCAAAAAATTTGCATCGGCAGATCTTCTGGTTTTGCCTATTGATTTCGACAAGAAAAGCATCAGGTTTCTAAAATATTCATTCCAGACGAAGATCTCTGAATATATGATATCCGGCACCCCTGTTTTAGTATATGCTCCAAATGATACCTCTACATCAAAATATGCAGAAAAAGACAAATGGGCATATTTATTAAATGAGAGAAACGATCAGCTACTCGAAAATGCAATACTGAAACTTTATTTAAAACCGGAACTGAGGAAGGAGCTTGGGGAAAGGGCTAAGTCTCTGGCATTAAGCCGCGAAGATGCCAATATTGTTCGGGAGGAGTTCAGACAGTGTATTGTTAACTCTCTTAAAATTGACAAGGATGCTTGATCCGGTATTTATTTAACAGGTTCATCCGACGTCAATCCTGAAGCAGGCGAGCAAAAGAAGATTTTTTTATAGCGGTTGCTAAACTTATTCTTGTTAATTTTATAATCCGGTTTTGTGGGAAAGGTTAATTTTACCACAAAAGGACCAGAGTCAGATGGTATGTTTACCCAGGAATAAGACGATTAATTGAGTTAAGATTTCTGTAATAAATATGATTAATAGTAGTAAAAACCAGGAATATATACTGGTAACATCACAAAATTTCCCTACTGGTGGAGCCGGTGCAGCATATCTGTCTTTGTTTTGTAAAGGGGTAATATCTCATGGACATTCCGTGCGGGTTTATCTGACAAAGGGTTTTGCATTTGGAAATTTTAATGAAAAAGTATTAAGGAAAGGAGAAACCTCTTTCGGCGTAAAATATTCTCACATGGGGCTTACATTAAGGCCTGAGAACAGCATTCTGAAGGTTCTTGATGATTTCCTGAGTTTCCTTCATTTGTTCCTTGTTCTTCCTCCTCTGCTGTTTAAAAGAAAAAGGGTAACAATTTTGGTTTACCATATAGACTTTTTCCAGGCATTGCTCCTGTATTCAACGGCTAAGCTCTTTAGAATCAAACTGATTACTTTTGTTCCTGAGTATTTTGACAAAGTCTATTACCGGGGCATACTTGGTAAAATACATTGGTTTAACTTCAGCTTTACCTTAAACTACTTAAACACTCTGTCCAACGGGTTAATCGTTTTCAGCAAGTTTTTGCAGGAAGTATACACCGGTAAAGGATTCGATAAGTCCAGGGTAATGGTTCAACCAAACCTGACGGATTTTGACCTCTGGGCTCCTTCTGAAGTGGAGGAAAAATACACAATTGGTTATAGCGGCACACCCGGAGGAAAAGATGGTTTAATGGATTTGTTTAAAGCTGTCTGTTTATTAAAAGATCAGTTCCACATTACTGTAATCATAATAGGGGATGCTACTTTTGGAAAAAGCATGATTCCAAGGCTGAAGGAAGAATGTGAAAAAATGGGCATACCGGACAGGGTCTTTTTTACCGGTCTGGTTAGTTATGAGGAAGTGAAATTGTACCTGGAACAATGTAAAATTCTTGCAATAACACGACCTAACAATATTCAGACACGCGCAGGATTCCCAACAAAACTAGGTGAATATATGGCATTGAAAAAGCCGGTGTTATCTACCGACTTTGGTGACATAAAAACCTACTTTTATGATGGTGCTGATATCATTTTGGCTGAAAGTGAAAATCCTGAATCGATTGCATCAAAGATAAAGTGGATGCTTGAAAATGAAAATCAGGTTAAAGATATTTCTGAAAGTGCTTATAATAAAGCATATAACTTACTTGAATATAAAACATCAATGAAACGGATAGTTGACTTCATTGATAAATTAAATTTTAAATAAACGGTTTTCTGGTTAAGACTAAAATAAACGATATGTTTAAAGATAAAGTACTTTTAATCACAGGTGGAACAGGGTCCTTTGGCAACGCAGTTCTCAAAAGGTTTCTTGACTCAGACATAAAGGAAATAAGGATTTTCTCGCGTGATGAGAAAAAGCAGGATGATATGCGTCATCAGTTACAAAACGACAAGGTTAAGTTTTATATTGGTGATGTAAGGGACAAACGAAGTGTGGATGGAGTTATGCCGGGAGTAGATTATATTTTCAGTGCAGCAGCTCTGAAGCAGGTGCCTTCCTGTGAATTTTTCCCCATGCAGGCGGTGAAAACAAATGTGATAGGAACGGAAAATGTCCTTGATTCTGCTATTGTACATGGTGTAAAGAATATTGTGGTTTTAAGCACAGACAAAGCTGCCTATCCTATTAATGCAATGGGAATGAGCAAAGCCTTAATGGAAAAAGTTGCTGTCGCCAAAGGAAGGCAGCTTGGGATAAATGGTCCTACAACAATTTCCTGCACCAGGTATGGAAACGTTATGGCTTCCCGTGGTTCGGTTATCCCTTTATGGATTGATCAGATAAAGAAAGGGGAGGAGATAACAATAACAGATCCTAATATGACCCGTTTCATGATGACACTTGAGGATGCGGTGGATCTTGTTTTGTACGCCTTTGAGCATGCCAACAACGGAGACCTGTTTGTTCAAAAGGCTCCGGCAGCAACATTGAGCGTTCTGGCTCAGGCCCTGATGGAACTATTGCATACTGATACAAAAATCAAAATAATTGGAACCAGACATGGTGAAAAGCTCTACGAAACACTTGTAACAAGGGAGGAGATGTCGCGTGCCGAGGATCTTGGAGATTACTTCAGGATAACATGTGATACCAGGGACCTTAATTATGATAAATTCTTTAACTCAGGGCAACAGGAAATTTCCTTAATTGAAGATTATCACTCTAATAACACACAGAGACTTGATATCGAGGGGATGAAGAAACTATTGCTCAAGCTTGATATTGTACGGGAAAACATCTGACAGAATGAGCAGCCTTGCTCTATCTCTCAATGATTTGTCATAAAGTATAACCGGCCGGAATGGCCATTTTAAAAGAAAGTGGAATTTTATCATGTTAAGAGTAGGAATTACCGGACAGGCAGGATTTGTAGGCTCTCACTTATTTAACACTTTGGGATTATTTCCGGACAAGTATACACGAATACCATTCGAAGATGGATTTTTCAGCAAGCAGGAGCTGCTGAATAATTTTGTCAGTCAATGCGATGTAATTGTCCATCTTGCCGCAATGAACCGGCATAACGACCCCAATGTGATTTACAGCACAAACATTGAACTGGTAAAAAAGCTTATATCAGCCTGTGAAACCACAGAGTCCAGGCCTCATATCCTGTTTTCCTCATCTACCCAGGAAGAGCGGGATAATCCCTATGGAAAATCCAAAAGAGAAGGGCGCGAAATGCTCGGGAACTGGGCATCGGCAAATAAAGCCAGATTCACAGGCCTTATTATTCCTAATGTATATGGCCCTTTTGGGAACCCATATTATAATTCTGTAGTTGCAACTTTTTGCCATCAGCTGACACATGGAGAGCAACCCAGAATTGATACAGACGGCGAACTAAAGCTCATTTATGTAGGCGAACTTGTTGCATTCATTCTGGGTATTATCGGGAAAGACCCTGAAAGGGAGTCCAGCGGAGCCCGGGTGGAACAGGTCAGGGTGCCACATACAGCCGAGATTAAAGTGTCGCAAATTCTTAACTTGCTGGAAGAGTTCAAACAGAAATACTTTGAGAAAGGTGAGATGCCCTCTCTGGATAATGAGTTTCAGAAAAACCTCTTCAATACATTTGTCTGTTATATTGACCATAGTAAATTTTATCCCTTTCATCTTGTAAAAAACACCGATAACCGCGGGTCGTTTATTGAAGTAATAAAACTGAGCAGCGGTGGCCAGGTCTCTTTCTCAACCACACACCCTGGAATTACCAGAGGTAATCATTTCCATACACGTAAGGCAGAAAGATTTGCTGTGATAAAGGGGAAAGCCACGATTGAAATCCGCCGTATAGGAACTGATAAAAAACTGAGCTTTGAACTGGATGGCGAAGAACCTTCGTTTGTTGATATGCCTGTCTGGTATACACATAATATCACAAATACAGGCAATGAAGATCTCTACACCTTTTTCTGGATAAATGAAAAGTACAATGCAGATGATCCTGATACATGGTTTGAGTCAGTATAGGATAGTCTGTTCACCCATAATGTAATTTTTCCCTTATTGTGTTTTATAAAAGTTAAAATGAATAAACTGAAAGTTATGACAGTGGTAGGCACCAGGCCAGAGATAATAAGGCTCTCCTGTGTCCTCCAGAAATTAGATTCAAGTCCTGCAATTGATCATGTGCTGGTACATACAGGTCAAAATTATGATTATGAGCTGAACGAGGTGTTTTTTGAGGATCTGAATCTTAGAAAGCCTGATTATTTTCTTAATGCTGCCGGTCAAAATGCGACTTCCACAGCAGGCCAGATATTAATAAATATTGATGCGGTTCTTGATGAGACAAAACCCGATGCATTTTTAGTGCTCGGAGATACAAATTCATGCCTGTGTGCCATTGCGGCAAAGAAAAGACATATCCCGATTTTTCATATGGAAGCGGGCAACAGGTGCTTTGACCAGCGGGTGCCTGAGGAGTCAAACAGAAAAATTGTTGATCATATCTCTGATATTAACCTTACATACAGCGATATAGCACGCGAATATCTTCTGGCTGAGGGGCTGAGTGCTGACAGGATAATTAAGACAGGAAGTCCGATGTATGAAGTCCTGAACAATTATATGCCCAAGGTCAGGAAATCGACTATTCTTGAAAAACTCAATCTTAGTAAGGGGAAATACTTTGTTATATCAGCTCATCGGGAAGAGAATATAGCCAGTGAGAAGAATTTCTTCAGCCTTGTAAGGATACTGAATGATCTGACTGATGTTTACAATTTGCCTGTTATCGTCAGTACTCATCCACGAACACGAAAAATGATTGAAGCAAGAGGCATTCAGTTCAATCAGAATGTACGGCTCCTGAAACCCATGGGGCTTAGCGACTACCTTGCCCTACAGATAAATTCAAAAGCCGTTCTGAGTGACAGTGGAACAATATCTGAAGAATCTTCGATATTGAACTTCAGGGCACTTAATATCAGAGAGGCTCATGAAAGACCTGAAGCAATGGAAGAGGCAAGTGTCATGATGGTTGGACTGAACCCTGAGCGGGTAATGCAGGGACTTGCACAACTGGAGTTGCAGAATTGCGGTGAGGACAGGAACTTCAGGATAGTCAGTGATTACTCAATGCCAAATGTGAGTGACAAAGTGGTAAGGATAATCATCTCTTATACTGATTATATCAGGAGAGTGGTCTGGCAGAATTTTTAGGACGGGGAATCCACAGCTATAAAATAAAAAGCGACTGTTTCTTTTATGAGACAGTCGCTTTTTATTTTATAGCTTATGGAGAACCACTAAAAAGGCCTCCTTATGATATTCAATGTTTCGAATTTATAATTGAATAGTGCTACCGGAAAGATTATGCTTTTTTATCCTTTGTATAATATTTTGAGTAGTACCCATAAGAGTTCTCTTTAATGTCTTTATTATTCAGTACTGTATCAAAATTGGAGATATTGTTGTTCTTCAGGTTATTGATGACATTTGTGAATAAATCTTTCAGTGTTGTGTTATTTCTTACAACAAGCAACATATAATCGGAATAACGTGTCATTACCAGGGCATCGGTCATAAGGCCTATAGGACTGGTATCCAGGATTATATATTCATATTTTTCTTTTGCGGATTCAATAAGCGGATCCATTCCTCCCGCCTCAATAATCTCAGTTGCGTTTGGCATGGCTGGTCCTGCAGGTATGAAAGAGAGGTTTTCAACGCCTGTTTCTCTTGTTATCTCTTCAATAGTAGCACCTCCGGTAATATAATTTGAAACTCCGGCGCCGTTTTTAAGATTGAATCTGTCGTGAAGAACAGGACGCTTAATATCAGCATCTATAATAAGGGTCTTCTTTCCAACTAGGGCAATAGATGTCGCCAGGTTAAGCGAGATAAAGCTCTTGCCATCCTGGGGCTGAGCCGATGTTACAAGAATTACTTTTGGGGTTTTTATGTCTGCAACCTTTCTGAAAAGGACACTTCGCAATCCACGGATTGATTCTGCACAGATAGAGGAAGGATTATCAATAATTACGTTTGGAGTCTTGTCAGGATTTGCATATATGAATGCAATAGGTTGACGGCCTATAAGACCATATATAAATTCAGGATTACTTATTTTAAAGTTAAGGAGATTCTTCATAATCATTATTCCTGTGGGTATAATTAATCCCAGAATAAGAGCTATTAAGTAATTGCGCTTTACATGAGGAGCTGTCTGATAAGAAGTTGCATTTCTTGCCGGTTCGAAAATGGTAAAATCAGGGAGGTTGGATGCCATGGTGACTGTGGCTTCTGACCTCTTCTGAAGGAAGAAAGTATAAATTGCTTCATCAATATTATATTTTCTTTGAATATTACCCATACTTAGTTCCTGTCTGGGCATAGATGATATTTCTTTAGACAGTTTTGTTGATTTGTAATCAAGATCACTTAATGCCTGTTTAACTGTATTTAAATTGCTTGATGCAATTTCAGTAATGTATTGCCTTTGAGACTGGATCTTGTTTTCTATTTCAGCAAGAAAAGGATTTTTCTCTCCGCGAAGACTTATGATGTTTGATCTTTGAGAGTTAAGGTCCATGAGCTGGGTAATAAGCTGAGTCATAACTGGATTATCAACTCTCATTGCTGAAGGAGGAGTAATACCGGCAATGTCATGCGTTGTTTTGAGGTATTCAAGTATGTAGGCATAATACCTTTCCTGCGCCTGTAAATCATTCCGTTGCTGGTCCAGCCCCTGCAGACTGTTATATGCTGTGGTCGCCTGGTAACTAAGATTCATCACCTGATTTGCAGATCGGAAATTTGTAATTTTTGACTCGGATCGTGACAAAGAGTCAGATATCCCGGATATTTGACTATCAATGAAATCTATAGTATTTCTGGCAATAGCATTCTTCTGCTTCAGGCTTTCATCAATATAGTAATTCAAATAGCTGTCAACAAAGAAAATTGATTTCTCCAGATTCTTTCCTGTAAAAGAGATGTTAATAATAGAGGAACCCGGATTGGCCCTGGTAACTGCAAAATTCTTCAGGTAATATTTTACCAGAAGGTCAGGATTATGCATTAAAAAATAGTAGTTGTAATTACGGGATGTCCCATTGTCTACAAAATCTTTGTTTTTATAGACTGTAAGACTGATAAAATTGAGGGTTATTGGTTCATTGAATTTATAAATCTTGTCGAGCTTAACAGGATATTTATTGAATGCTATCTTGCTGTCGATGAAATCATACAGGCTGGCGTCCGATTTATCTGCACTGATTCTGAATGTTGAATCACCTAAAATTGTAATGTAAAATTTTGTTTCTATTGCCTGAAGGTGAGACTTCTGAATAACTACATAAAATGGTGTGTTGTGGTACAGTTCGCTTTTCGTCTTGAAAATACTTTTCCTCTCGCTGAAGTATCCAATTTCAAAATTCAATTCATCCAAGGTTGCAGAGATCATGGAAAATGAGCGTAGCTTATTTATACCATCTTCTATACTGCTGAATGTTTCAAAAGAGTCCATCCCTCTGAATAATTGATTGGATCCCTGAAGAACTGATGACGCTTCATTTTTTGTTGCCATCATTGATGCGTAAACCTGGTATTCAGCGGCTGAATTCTTATTAAAAATATAAGCAGCAACAAGCAACAAGAACGTAAGTATTATATAGAAGTACTTAAATGATAATAGTTCTTTAATGAATAACTTATTGTTTGTGAAAATTGTTGGCTCAACTATTTTATTGTTATTTTCCATGGTAAAATTATCTATTTGCTAATGTTGAAATGGTAACAACGCTAACGACAAGCGAAATGACAGATGTAATTGTGGGAACGATAGTTGTCTGAACCGACCATGACTTTTGACGCAGTGGCTCAACAATAATAATATCGTCAGGCATAATATAATAAAGCGGACTTGAAGTAATTTTTGAATTGGAAAGATTTAACTTGTAGTAGACAAGCTTATTGGATTCTTTCCTTATAAGAACTACATTTTTCCTGTTGGAATATTGCGTGAATCCTCCAGCCATAGCCAAAGACTGATATATGGTGATATAGTCCTGGGTGAAAGGATAGGAGCCTTGATTATTTACTTCGCCCAGTACGGTTATGGTGTTGTTTTCATAAGACACCATTACTTCAGGGTTGGTAATTATACTGCTTATCGACTTCTTTATTGCTTCTCTTGCCTCAGAAAGTGTCAGACCACCAACTTTAATGTCTCCCACAAAAGGAAAAATAATACAGCCAGATTCATCAACAACATAACCTGGCAAAGTAGTGGTCATATTATTTGCAGATGCGTTTAACAGATCCGCAGTCTGTTGATCGGTACTTAATACCCTGATATAAAGTCTGTCATATACAGAGATCTTTTTCTGTTTAACAGGATTTACAACAGGTTCATCTAACTTATCAATATCATTAAAATATTTAAGCTTGGAATAGGGTACACAGGAAGATACCATCAGCAGAAGACTGGCAATGATTATTACATTCAGGGTTGACCATCCTTTTTTTTCCATATTTAGATTCTGTATAAATGATGATATAATTTGTCTACATAAAGGTAAAGAAAAAAACAATATTTCTACATCTGCAATCCTTTATTTAATGTCCTGTCTGTCAGTTTAGATTATTTGAATTATTGTAATTAATGGTGTGCCTGTATTAATATTGATTCCTGGTGATGATTATTTAGATTTCTCAAATCATGTGTCAGTAAAATTTTCACATTTATATTTACATATTGGCCGGTATCCGGCTTGTGATCTTTGGTTATACCTTTTAACACAATGATTCTTATAAATGTTTAATATGTCAATGATATTTATACTTTTAAAACTTTATATTTGATAGTTTATGGGACATGATATATAGGTAATTTTACTAGGATTTCTGTCATATCATCTCCTGTGATAAAGTGATACGTTAACAGCACACAGACACTGATTTATTTTATTTGTTATATGAGATTTCTTAACAAAATTTTTATCGGGAAGTACAAATTCATATGGCTGTGTTTTTCAGGTCTTATACTACTATACATATTGTTCAGACTCTTTTTATTTAATACTGATGCAATTGTCCCGTTTTTTTCATCACTGAATGATAAATACCTGCTTGTGGCAGAAGGCTTAGCCAGCAAAATTTTGCATTTTTTTGGATCTGATATCATTGTACAGAATCATCATGTCTTGAATAATTCAGTGCTGTTGGAAGGATTCAAAATTGAGATTAGGCTAAAAAAATGGATGCTTCTTTTCTTGTTCCTGATATTTATAACCAGAACCTCTTTTATAAAAAGAGTTCTCTATGCTGCAGTGCTCCTTGTGGTTCATTTCTTTATTATTGTCGTTTATACGGCTTGCGGAGCATATATTTCAGGCAGTGAGACTCCTGACTTCTCTTACCTTTCAATTCCGGTAACCATAGGTTTATTGATCTTGATTACCATAATGTTCTCCTTCTTTTCAAAAAACAAAGATGCCGTTTTCAGAACCCTGGAGAGGCTTAAGATAAATACATCTCTCTTTGACAATGGCTATGCTGTATACTTCACAATATGTTTTCTTATAATCTTAACCAATTTTCTGTTCGTATTTTTTGATTATCTCCCCTGGATTAATTTTTTGTTTAACTCGGCCAGAAGAATTCTTGCATTAATGGGTTATGAAGCAGTGGTTAAGCCATTTGTACTGGAGGGCTCGCAATGTTCCATTACCATGATTAAGGGATGCCTGGGGTTTCAGACCATGTTATTGTTTGCAGTGCTGGTTTTAATTACAGGTCATAAAAATAAATATCGCTGGGTATATGTGATTGGTGGAGTGATTTTTCTAAATGTTGTAAATATTTTCAGATTTGTCTTTCTGTTCATACACCTGTATAAGCATGGAGATTATACGATGGCCATGGAGCTGCATGACATGTATAACCTTATCACCTATTCATTTGTATTCATTTTATGGGTAATCTGGTTCGAAAAGTTTGCCGATACTTCCGGAGCCTGACAGCATCAATTTTACTGCCATATTTACACTCCTTAAGGGAGAAAGCCCTGAGAAATCTTAATACGTTGGTAACATTATGAAACAAAAAAGCTCCGGAAAAAGGAGCCTGTTTTATTATTCTCAATAAGCTGTTAAGATATCGGATTTGGATCTTGCCTGCGCCGGGAATTATTAAGTTTATACACCCTGTAAGAGTGATTATTTAACAGCATTTTTCTTCTTTCCAGCGTAATACGCTAATCCTGCAGCACCAAGCCCAAGCAGCAGCAGTCCATCAAGAGGAGCTCCAACAGATACGTGAGGATTACGGTAATGAGAAGCGTCGTCACCAGGAGTGATGGCTTTTAGAGAAGCCGGGGCAGCTATCATTAACATCAATGCCAGAAGAGCGACCTTTTTCATATATTTTGTACTTAATTTATAACTCATAAAATACTATATCAAAAATAGTTTATTTATCAGAAATCAGAGTTTTTTTTATCAAAAAAGGGGTCGCTCTTGTCAAACAAAAATTGTCATTTGTCAAAAATAAAAGATTGATTTAAAATCGGACATCAAATATCAGCCTGATACCAGAAAATTGTGACAATTTATTTCAATTAAATAGTATGAGATTATAATCCTGTTCTTTTAAATACTGTTAGCATAGTTTTAAAAAATATTATAAAATCAAGACGCAGAGACCAGTTGTCAATATATGCCAGATCCATCTCCATCCATTTGTCAAATTTAATGGCATTCCGGTCGGGTTCAATCTGCCAGAAGCATGAGAGCCCTGGTTTTATTGAAAGTCTTCTCAACTGCCACCTCTTATATTGTCTGGTCTCATCAGGCAGCGGCGGCCGGGGACCAATCAACGACATCTCTCCTCTGAGAATATTGAAAAGCTGAGGCATCTCATCAAGACCGGTCTTACGAAGTATCTTCCCGATTTTGGTTATCCTTGGGTCATCTTTAATTTTAAACGCCGGGCCATCCGCCTCATTCGCCTCTTTAAGGCTTTCCAGAAGCTGGTCAGCATTGATTACCATAGTCCGGAATTTAAGCAGCTCAAAAGGACGGCCACGCAGACCAACCCTGGTCTGTTTGTAAATAAGTGGCCCGGGCGATGTGAACTTTATTGCAAGTGAAATTACAATAAGTGCCGGAGAGAGTGTAATAATTAAAAACAGGGAGAGGCAAACATCCATGATTCTCTTAATACCTATAGCATAGACATTGTGAGGAATGTTGATGAAAGTAAGGAACTTCTCGTCAGCAATGACAGTCTTTATCGCATTGGTGAGGTTTAACTTCCTGTCCTTGTATTTAACCCTGAAAACCACACCGAGCTCTTCACATGACCTTACAACATCCCTTATCTCTGAAGCAATAATTTTACCCTTTACATAAAAGACTTCATCAATTATATTCACCTCCATAAGATCGTTAAGAATCAGGATCTGATCTTCAGGCAGAATAATAATGTCTTTTTCATATTTGTCTTTTATGACTGTGGATTCAGTGAAGATAGCTATGATTTTAAACCCCCAGTCTTTGCTGTTGATGAGCTTCTCTATGAATACTAACGAAGTGTCATCGGCAATGAGCACAACGTTGATCAGGTTGTGCCCCTTTGCCCTATAGCCTTTGAACATCTTATATTCAAGAATCCTTGAAAGATAAAGGAACAGGAACCCGAAAACGGTAAGCTCAATCAGGAAGAGACGGGAAATATAATAAAGCTTAAATATAAAGTATATTATAAGTAATAGTATGAAGGTAATCGATGCTGATTCAAGGTACTCCCAGAACAGATCCCTGTAACGTTTTGTCCTTGGAATTTCTGAAATCTTTATCAGGTAAAGGACAACAAGCCAGAATGGCATTAATGCCATATAAAGAATAAGAAAGTTCGACTCTGTAAAGAAAAACAACCCACCCTGGTAATAATTCAGATAGTAGGCAACCTGATAAGCAAGAGTGATTGAGAAAATGTCAATTAACCCAAGAATGAGTCCAAGTATATTCCATTTTTTAATAAAAGGAATAACGTGAAGACGATTTAGGGTTTTGAAAATGTCCATTCGAAATTATTAAAACTTAATGCAGTACCGGTCGTTTGGATCAATAATCAAACAACGGCATTAAGGTAATAATTATTCTGCTGACTGACGGGATTTAATTGCGTAAAAATATGTCAGTCCGTTTATCTCTGTCATATCAAGAACTTTAAGCCCTGATTCTTCGAGCATAACAGTGACCATCCTGGGAGACAGGTAACGATTGGTTTTCTGATCAATGAAGTTCAGCATCTTGTTCAGAATTGGTATTCTTGACTCAATGGTATTCTCATATGATTCATTATTACCCTGAGACTTGTTATCCGAAAAGAAGCTTTGCTTTTTATTATTTACAAAACAGCCAACAAAATTACTTCTCTGAGGAAGAAGACAATATATGTTGTGAAGTAAACTTTTTATATTCTTGATATTGTTCAATGGTTTAAGATTTACCATTGTTTTAACATCCTTAAGTTCATCTTCTTCATAAAAGAAATGATGTGAAGACGAAAGGAAAACGATATCTGAAGCTTTTGCCAGTCCTACACAATCCAGGTATGGGAAAAAATGTTCACAACCTTCCTCTACCAGGTTATCAAATACCCGGGTGCGACCATTTTTATTGTATGTAAACTTCTTTGGAAGCACATTTGCCATAATCATCTGGTCCATTGATGTTTGTGAGTTAAAATTATTTGATATGGTGTTC
>Ga0116171_10000244_pt1 | contig 57968 bp, 55 predicted proteins | sample AD_JPNHW2_MetaG_FD_89798 | JGI IMG/M metagenome (GOLD analysis project Ga0116171, IMG submission 89798) | Active sludge microbial communities of municipal wastewater-treating anaerobic digesters from Japan - AD_JPNHW2_MetaG | ecosystem: Engineered > Bioreactor > Anaerobic > Digestate | place...
TAATCCTTGAGATCGATATTGTCTGAGATTACGTGCTTGTCTTCATCAATACTGCACATGATTTCGGGCAGGCTGCTCTGCAGGATTTTATACCCGCTTTGTGGAACATGGGCAGTTACCAGTCCTGCTCCTGATTTTATGCAGGCGTGGGCAGCCAGCACCGCAGCACCCATTTTTCCATAGGATCCGCACACCAGCAAGGGGTGGCCGAATATTCCCTTGTGCGAAAACCGGCTCCGTGGTTTGATGATGGCCCGGCAGTCGGCTTCCTCCACAAAATAGTTGTTTGCCGTAATTTTTTCTATAAAATCAGGATGTAGCCCGATAGGAAGAACATGCCAGTTGCCGGCATATTTTTCGTTGCTTGCAAAAAGAAATGACAACCTGGGAAACTGAAAGGTGAGTGTTTGTTTCGCTTGTATTATTTTACCGTTGTTGCCGGTGTTATCTTCGCCGAACAGGCCTGAGGGGATATCCACAGCAATAACATCGGCGTTGGATTTGTTGATAAAATTAATTACAGCGGCAGCAATACCTCCGGTAAGCGGCTTCGAGAGCCCCGAACCAAGTATGGCATCTATCACGATGTCTTTTTCTGCGATGGCTGGAATATCCTCTGTAGCTGTGATGTCGTAAACTTTTATTTTTTTTATTTTTAATAAACGCTGGTGGTTGGTAATAAAGTCTTCGGAACATTTTTCGCTGAAACGGATAATAAAAGTTTCTACCGGGATATTATTTTCAGCCAGCATTCGGGCAATTACCAGGCCGTCGCCGCCATTGTTGCCTGTGCCGCAAAATATTTTGTAATTTCTGTTTTTACCGTATTGTTGAACAAGCCAATTGAAACATTTGCCGGCGGCACGTTCCATGAGGTCCACCGGGGCGATAGGTTCGTTGGCTATGGTGTAAGCATCAGCTTCGCGTACCTGTATTGCCGTTAAGATTTTCATAGATTGAAAAGAATATTGTCGGCAGAATAGTCGACAACGCCAATTATAAGTACCACATAGATGTAAGCCAGGGTGACGATGATGGAAACTATCAATCCGATAATACCTGTAATTTTTGCTGCGCGCATCATCCCCAGCGAACTTGGCTTATAATCGGGCGGATTTTCATTGTATATTTTCATGCCTTTATTGTAAAGCACCAATGCTACTATAGCGGCCACCCAACCGAAATAGCACATCACCACGATGGAAACGATTCCGAATACCATGGCGGTAACGGAATAGGGAATCATTTTTGGTCTGAGCACATGCCTTTTAAATTCCTTTTGTTGTGGCGATGAAAAATCTGTTTGTTGTTCTTCCATGATCATTTTTTATAACAAAGTTAATGGTTTTTTAATCATTGTGAAAAAGATTTTAGCATGAAGTGTAAAATGCTTTTTGCTGATTATAGTGCATGTATGGCAAATTTGTAAATGTAATTTCCGGTGATGATTATTGCATTGACAATAAAAAAAACAACCAGGATTTTGTGCCCGTTTTTGAAGCGGAATACCAGAAACAGGACAAGATAACACATCATCAGTATTACAGGCAGTAGCGCAGGCCAAGCTTTCAGGCTTTCAATGAAGTTTCCTTTCAGCAGTTCAATGATGGCTCTTTGTGTTCCGCAGCCCGGACATTCAATACCGAAAATACTTTTAAAGAGGCAGGGTACTGTGTGGCATTCGAGCCAATGGATGAGGTTCAGTTGCATGATTGGACAAGTTATACATATTCCAATGCCTGTTTGATATCTTGTATGAGAACTTCAGCTTCTTCCAACCCCACATATATTCGTATCAGATTAAGAGGGATTTCTTTATTATTATTCATCGAGTTGTACAGGACAGAGCCCGGAAAAACTAATGATTCATAACCTCCCCAGGAACATGCCAGCAAAAATCGTTTCAGTTTGTTACAGAACATATCCACTTTTTCCATCTCTTTTGTTTTCAAAGTAAAAGAAAATAATCCTCCGGCTCCTTTCATCTGTTGTCTGGCCAAAGCGTACTGAGGATAACTTTTTGCAAATGGCCATAAAACCTTATCAACCTTTGGATGATCTTCAAGAAAGCAGGCTACTTTCTGCGTTGTTTCGCTGATCTGTTTCATCCGCATGGGCAAGGTTCTTAATCCGCGAAGTATCAGCCATGCGTTATCCGGTGTGATGATGCCGCCGAAAGCAAGGTATTCCTGCGAAAATAACTTGCGAATCATTTTTTCGGTACTACAGATTACACCAGCAATGAGATCGCTGTGGCCGCCAAGATATTTGGAAGCAGAATGCACAACGATATCAATTCCAAGATCAGCCGGATTCTGAAACAAAGGTGTGGAATAACTGTTGTCAATGATGGTGGTTATCTCATGCTGTTTTGCAAGCGAAGCAATAGCTTTCAGGTCCTGCAGTTCCATCATAAACGATGTTGGACTTTCAAGCATGAACAGCCGGGTTTTGGGCGTGATGGCATTTTTAAAGTGCTCTATTCTGCTGCCGTCAATAAAACTGACGTTTACACCGAATTTTTTAAGTATATCGTGAAAAAGCGTGTATGTCCAGCTATAACAATTTGTAACACAAATTGCATGGTCGCCGGCCGCAAGGTTGCCGAATACTGCTGTGCTGATGGCAGCACAGCCGCTGGCGGTTATCAGCGCATCTTCTGTTTTTTCAAGAGCAGCCATCTTTTTCCGGAGTATGCTGACAGTCGGGTTGTTCCCTCTCGTATAGAAAGGCACTTCAAATTCCCTGTTTATATTGCTACGCATATCTTCAACACTGGCAAAACAGAAATTGCTGGTGCGAAGCACAGGCGGGGCTACAGCACCGTAATAATCCCTGCGGTCTTCGCCGAGGTGGTTTATAATATCAGAAATATCCATGTCTTAAATTTATGGCCTGCATTATTTTTTTTGCGGGCTGTCTGTCTTTAAAATGCTGTTCAAAATACTGCTGAAGAATGAAATTATAATACTGAACAACAGTGTCCACCAGAATCCCTCCACATTAAATCCATCAATAAAATATGCAGCGATATAGATGATAAAAGCATTGATTACAAAAATAAACAAACCCAGTGTCAATATGGTTACGGGGATACTGATAAAAAGCAGTACGGGCCTTACAAAGGCATTTAACAGCGCCAATACCAGAGCTACGATAATGCTTATCCAGAAACTTTCAACCCTGACGTGCGGTTCCAGAATGTATGCTGCTGCCATCACAGCAAGGGCGGTAACCAGTACTTTTATGATGAATTTCATAAGCTTGTTTTTTTACAAAAATACATTAAAAACATAGGAATAAGAAGTTTTACAGAAAATTATTGCCTGGGTTACATGAACTTTTTTTAAATTTGTTCTATCAACTTGGTAATCATCAAAAACACATGTTATGAAAAAATTATTTACGATCTTAATTTTTGTTTTTTTTTGTTTAAATGCTAATACCCAAACGGTTACTTCTGTTGCCGATGGCAACTGGAACAACCCATTGACCTGGGGCGGTAACTTGCCCATACCGGGCAGCACTATTATTATCAATCACCACATTGTGCTCAATACCGACTATGGATTCACCTCGGGATCCATTACTATTAACACGGGTGGTTCCCTGACTGGCGATTCGGGCCTCCGCGGATTGTCAATGAATTACCCTTCGGGCAGTGGCTTTCTCACTATCAATGGAGCCATGGATGTGGCAAGGGTGTCCTTTTTTGATGATACGGTTACTGTGGAAGGCAGTTTTGATGCCGACAGTTTATATAATCAGGCCGTAATCGATGTGGGTCTTAGCGGTACAATTAATGCATCGCAGTTTTTTAATGGCTTAACAGGGAATATTAATAATTCAGGGAGCATACATACAATTAACCTGCTTAATCTAGGATACATAGTAAATGATGGTATCATCAATGCGGCTGATTTTGATAATTGCAAAAGCCTTACCAATAATGCCGGAGCTATGATAGCCCTCAGCCATAATTTTCTTAACGCCGATTCTATCTCCGGCCCGGCTATCTTCACCAATCATGGAAGGCAGGAAGTGATGAACGACTGGCAAAACAAAGATACGGTGTATGGTACCGGAAGGTTCTGCATTGCGAACAATACCAGTAACTCCGGATTAATGTCGGGCACTTTTGATTTTTGCGATATTTCGGGAGGAGACGTTGATTTTAATACCGGTAACATTGATACGGCAATTACTTATTGTGCCTTTCCGTGTACCCCCGGCACAGCGGAATTTGCAGGGGATTATCTGATTGAAATTTTTCCCAATCCTGCAGGAGAGGTTTTTTATGTTTCTTCTGAAAAAGAAATTTCGTCAATAGAAGTTCTCAATCTGCTGGGAGAAACAGTATATAGCGCCACTGTGAATGCCTGTAATTTCAGGGTTTGTCTGCCGTACGCTGCAAATGGAATATACTTATACCGGCTGTTGGACACGGAAAATGCGACAAAAGCCGGGAAGATAATTATTGAAAAATAATCCCCCGATAATGATGTTACATGGCCGGAAACTATTTCGCAGGCGGTATAGAACCATGCTCAAACCGCTTATACGAAATAGTGCCTTGTTTGCGCTGATTTTGCTTACTTTTATAACCAGGGCACAGTATTATGATCTTGGCCAGGATCCTGCCTCCGTGCGATGGAAGTTTATTAAAACGGAACATTTCAAGATAATTTTTCCTGCCGGCATAGAAGATCAGGCACAGCATATCGCTAGCGGCTTTGAAAAGGTTTATGAACCTTTAAGTGCCGATATGAAAATCGCAGCGGTGAAAGTGCCCGTGGTGTTGCATAACCGTGCCATATTATCCAACGCGGAAGTGCCGTGGGCGCCCAAACGCATCGAATTTTTTATGTGCCCCGGACAGGACGACTATGCCCAGCCCTGGGCCGACCAGCTTATGCTCCACGAATTCAGGCATGTGGTGCAGTACAGCAAAATCAACCAGGGGCTTACCAAAGGGTTGTCGTACATCTTTGGCCAACAGATTACAGCAGGCGTGATAGGTACCTTTGTGCCCCTGTGGTTTGTGGAAGGAGATGCGGTGTATACAGAAACGGCTTTTAGCAACAGCGGGCGTGGCCGGATGCCTTCTTTCTCCATGAAAATGCGTGCCCAGGTACTGGAAAAAGGAATATATAACTACAACAAAGCGTGTTTTGGCTCTTACAGAACATTTACTCCCAACAGGTATGAATTTGGTTATCAACTGGTGGCTACGGCACGGAAACACTTTACCGGTGAAATCTGGGAAAGGGCTATGGATAAGGCCGGCAAACTGCCGCTAATGGTAACCCCTTTCAATTACGGGCTGAAAAAAGTGAGCGGCATGGGCAAAGTGAAACTGTACAAATATTGTTTTTACGAACTGGATAGTTTGTGGCACCATCAGCGAATACAAACAAAAGTGACGGCTTCAGAAACGATTCCTGTAGCGAAAAACAAAATTTATACGAGCTATAATTTTCCGGTTTTTGCTGGCGATAAATCCTATATCATGGTTCGTTCCGGCATGAACGACATCACGCGCTTTGTACGTATTGACAGTGCCGGGCGGGAACACAAGCTGTTTACCCCGGGACAGTATTCTCTCTCCTCTTTCAGCGTGTATGGCACAAAAATGGTGTGGGCCGAAACCGCCAATGACCCCCGATGGGAAAACCAAACCTACTCGGTGATTAAAATCTTTGATATTCAAAAAAAACGGGCCAGGCAGCTTACCCACCGTTCGCGCTATTTCGTTCCTGCTTTAGACAGGCAAGGCAAAAAGATTGTGTGTGTTGAACAGAGCATCACCGGCCAATCATCTTTGGTGGTGCTGGATGCAGCTACCGGCGAGGTGTTGAGGCGTTTTCGTGCGCATGACGATGATTTTCTTATGACACCATCCTGGTCGGAAACTGGCCGTGAGATAGTCTTTATTGCCCTGAACCGTTATGGGAAACGACTGTGTCTGCTCGACAGCGCAGGCACTTCGCACGACCTCACCACGGCTGGTTTCGATGAAATGGCACAACCTGTATTAATCAAAAACCATGTCTATTTTGTTGCAGCCTGGACGGGAATAAGTAACATATTTGCATTGGATACGGCAACCAAAATATTGTTTCAGGTAACTTCCGCATTATATGGAGTTGCTGATCCATACGTGGATAACAGCGGAAAAGAACTTATTTATGCTGATTACACTGCCGATGGATACAGGCCGGTGAAAGCAAGCCTCGACCCTACAGAATGGATGCTGTTTGAAAAAACTGATAACCCTCAAGATAAGTTTTTCCTTACTGTTGAAACATCCCGGGCGCAGGTAATAGATTTTTATGACAAAGAAAAGAGCAACTATCCCGTTAAACCGTATTCCAAAATCCTGAACCTGTTCAATATTCATAGCTGGGGGCCTGTGTCTGTCAATGCCGATAATACTACGGTGAAACCCGGAGTGGAATTTCTTTCTCAAAATCTTTTAAGTACGATGATTGTCAGTGCCGGATATGAACATGAATGGAACAAGCCCGTTTCGCAGGTTTATGCCAAATTGAGTTACCGTGGCTGGTATCCCCGCATAGATATGCAGTTTGCCTATAGGTTCAATAAAGAGGATACCATCACCTGGAATATAATGTTTTTGCAGGCAGGCATAAAGATTCCCTGGAACATCAACAGGGGCAAGTATTTTATTTTTTTACAACCGGAGGTGGATTTTAATTTTTACAGATTAATCCCTCAAAAAAACTATCCTGCCGGGAATTTCTCGGGTTATTATCAGGCGATGGAATACAAGTTTTTTGGATACCATGTGTTGAAACGGTCGTTACGCGATATTAATCCGCGTTGGGGACAGATGTTGGAATTTTCTTACAAACATACCCCGTTTGACGGAAAGCAATTTGGAGACATTACGGCAGTGCAGGGCATACTTTTTTTCCCGGGTATCGGACACCATCACAGCCTGAACATTTATGCCGGCTACCAACGGAACAAGGCAAAACAGTATATGTTCAACGATTTGGTTTCTTTGCCGCATGGGTATAACAGCGCTATGTATCCAAAAATATTTTCCACCCAAACCGCCTACGAGATGCCCTTATTCTATCCCGACTGGACCATAGGCTCTTTTTTGTATATCAAGCGTTTCAGGGGGGCTTTGTATTACGACCATGCCTGGGTTACCGACAGGTATAATAAGATTCAATCACTCAACTCTGCGGGACTGGCTCTGTTGGCTGATTTTCATTTGCTGCGCTTTCTGGCGCCGTTGAGCATGGGGATCCGTGCCACATGCCGTTTAGACAATAAAACCATGTCTTACGAATTTATTTATAGTGTAAATTTTGATCAACTGATGTTCAGACGGGGTTTTTCGAGAACAGGATTTTGATTTCCATGTGTATTGTCTGTTTAGTAAAGGGTCTGCCTTGCCGATTCTATTCAACAGACTCTACCTGAAAAAGCAATAACTTTTTTCAGAAAAATGAAAATGCTAACAGGGTATTATTTATTTTCCTACTACAACCCCGACCTTTCCTGAAAAATCATTAATAACCCACCTTGAAATTTTTACGTTCCCCACAAATATTTTTATTGTAATTTTGTAAAAAAAACTTACTCTGTGTTTTCTCTGTGTCTTCTCCGTGTGACTCTGTGTAACAAAAGAAAAATCCTGTTTTGCAGAATTGCCATGTTTTTTTTGTTTTCATTTTTTATTTCTACTTTTCTTCATGCACAAAGCGATACTGTGATGGTTAAATATACCCGCGATTTTAAGTTCAACGACGGGATATTTCAGACATTCCAGGAATTTAAAAACAATAAACCTTCCCTGCCCGAATTTGAGGTGGTAAAAGACAAAATATATGGCGAAGAAGGTAGTGTAATTCTCCGATATCCTTGCCCCGACTCTATTGGAAGCAAAAAAACCTGCGTGATCGATGAGTGTTTTGGGTATTCCAAAAATGGGATTTTATATATCTATCAGGGCTATCCTGGCTACTATTACCGTATGTTCATGGTGGGCGCACTATCGCATTTTGTTGCCTTTGACAAGTATGGCATGCACGATATGTACTTTTCTCCTGAGCCTCTGGCCTATGTGGGCACTTCAAATTATTATGCGGAATATTTGCTTGACATGGAAACAGGCGAAACCATGCATTTTAACTACAAGGATTTTTGTAAGTTTCTTGAAAACCACGACAGCGAGCTGTTTCAGGAACTTCAGAATACAAGGCAGAAAAGGAAAATGATACATCATTTTTTGCTGAAGTATAACGAGAAACATCCGGTTTATTTTCCGGTATCAATCTGATAATCTATGAAAATTGCTGTTTTTGGCTCTACGGGTCCGACGGGGCAATTAATTATTAAATATTCCCTTTCACAGGGATATCAGGTGGTGGCATTTGCACGTAATCCATCAAAAATAGGTTTTCAGCATTCCGAATTAACAGTGATAAAAGGGACACTCGACGATAGTGCTGCCATAGAAAAGGCCATCGCCGGAGTGGATGCCGTTATCAGCATGCTGGGAGCAAGCCGCAATGTTAAAACCACTGAATTGAGCCAGGGCATGGCAAATATCATTGGCGCCATGAAAAAGCATCATGTTGCCAGGCTGGTGGCCATGGGGACTGCCAGCGTGGATGACGACAATGATCGGCCGGTATTCAAATTCAGGTTGCTTGTACACATTGTGAAATGCCTTATTCCCGGTGCCTATCAGGAAATCAGGCGCATTGGTACGCTGGTGAAACAATCCGGATTAGACTGGACACTCATCAGGATAGGACTTCTTACTAACCGCCCACCTACCGGAAATACCATTGTGGGATATTATGGCCGCGAAAAACTGAATCTGCGTATCTCGCGCAGCGACCTGTCCCATTTTTTTGTGGATCAGGCAGCAATCAGCCAATACCTGTATAAGGCCCCTGCCGTCAGCAATTAAGCACCTCGGGCTGAATAAAATATAATAGTACCCAAGAGCGAACGTTTCTGTTTTTTATTGCTCAATCATGCCGTCTTTCATATGCAACAAGCGGTCCGACATTCCCGCAAATTCTGCATTATGAGTAACTATCACAAAGGTCTGGCTAAAATTTTCCCTCAGGTCAAAGAATAGTTTGTGAAGCTCTCTGGCATTGGCCGAATCGAGGTTTCCCGAAGGCTCATCGGCGAGTATTACATCAGGTTTGTTTATCAGCGCGCGGGCTACAGCCACCCTTTGCTGTTCGCCCCCCGACAGTTGCGAAGGTTTATGCGACAGCCGGCTGTTTAATCCCAGAAAATCCAGAATCTCTTTGGCATTCTTCTCGGCTTCTTTTTTAGAAACGTGGGCAATAAATGCCGGGATGCAGACATTCTCAAGGGCAGTAAATTCGGGTAACAGATGATGAAATTGGAACACAAAACCGATATGTTTGTTGCGGAAAGCGGCCAATTTTTTTTCGTTAAGTCCCGAAATCACATGTCCGTTGATTTCAACTGTCCCAGTGTCGGGCTTGTCCAAAGTGCCGAGTATGTGCAGGAGGGTGGTTTTTCCGGCTCCTGAAGCGCCGGTAACAGCTACAATTTCGCTTTTTTTTATCTCCAGATTGATGCCCTTAAGCACCTTGAGGTTTTCATACGACTTCTGTATATTCTGAGCGTTGATCATTATGGGTTTTTCTTGGATTTTCTGTTATGTGCACATCTTGTTACCTGTTGATAATCGAGGTAGTACAATACTTTTACCGACAGCGAATTTAGCTGTTTTTCAGCAAATATGTCCGCGAAATTTTTGAAATACGATGGAGTGATAAGTGTTCCTTCTTCAAGAATGGTATTTTTATAGGTAATGTTCAGGCTGCTGCCGGGGGCAAATTCCCAGTAAAGCAGCAGGTCGATGTTAAAGGCGTTGTAGTTGAAATTATAAGCATTCCCGGGGTTGTATAAGGGATCGGTGATTAGTTGTCCGTCGTTATCAAGTTTGTAGAATTGCGAGTAGCGGCACTTCGACCAGTAGTGACGTGCTATCAGGCTTAACGAAAGATTATTGCGGAACATGTACCGGGCGGAGAGTTTATTCTCAATGGTGGTAATATCGCGTTTTCCAATAATGATATTCTCCAGGTCGTCAATATCAGCAAAACCAATATCATTGATACTTTCTTCATATTTATTTGTAATTTTAAAAGTAAAGTGGTCGTTGATTTTGAAAATAGGAGTTGTTGTTGCACTGTAATAGTCTCCGTCACCACCAATTTCCTGCCAATACTCAAGGTTCATGTCAAGGGCAAAAGTCTTTCGGTAGTCTGATGAAAAACCCAGGTTGCCATAAAGCCACTTATCCATAACGAAAAACCGCCCGGGGACGCGGGTTTCATAGTAATTGTTCACCAGCAAAGGACTCAGAGTAAAACTTTCCCAAATGGTAAGGTATTTTTTTGTGGTAAAATTATTTGTGAGTTCTATCCTGAATTCTTCCACTTTTTTGGTCAGAAAGTTTTCAGTATAATAAACATGAACCTGAGTATAGGCGTTTCTTATTTTCCAAAAAGGTTCGTAAACATTGTAATTGAGGGTAAATCCCGTCGTGGACTGGTTGTTCTGTAAGGTAATCCCCATGTCGTTAGCATCCCAGGTGTTGTTCATCTCGTTGCGGTAAATGCTGAACAGAAAATTTCCGCTTACTTTTCCAAACGACAACGAATATTTGTAACCCAGGGTGGTGCTGATCTTTTTACCTGCGGAATCCGTATGATGAAATTTTTGGCTTAAGGCGGCCAGGCCAGCAAATTTAAATTTGTTTTTTTTGTCGTAAAGGTCTACTCCGATAAGAGAAACATTGGCATCATCGAATTTTTTATCTCTGATAACATTAGTATTAACAAAGTAAACCTTTGATTTGTTTTTCAGTGCCTGGTCTAGAACAAAGATGTTATAGTTGGTCAGCGGCTCGGTGAGCAGTTTTCGGGTGTTGCCAAGGGTATCCTTGATGGTAGCATACATATTGTTGGTAATGGTATTAAACAAGCCGATGGCCGTGCCTTTTTTACCTCTGCCTGAAAACTTAATTGCGTTGATCATCTTTGACTGCCCGGGATTTTTATAAATAACCTCGCCTGGTTTCAGCGAATCTGCCACGCTATAAAAGCCGGAAGGGATTTTTCCTATCCTCCTGGTGTAAAAGAGGTCGCCTTCCATAAACAGGTCGGTGGCTTCTTTAAAAAATGGCCTGTACTCTTCGTAGACAGTTTCAAAGGCAGAAATGTTTTTTATCATGTCATCCGACTGTACCTGGCTAAATTCAGGAAGAAGGGTGATATCAAGGGTATAACTTTCGCTGATGCCGTATTTTAGGTCGAGGCCACCGCTAAACGAATAGGAGAAATTTTTTTTTCTTTCCTGGTTATATGGATAATGGTCGCCATAAAGCGAAATGAATGGAGTCAGTGATAATCGCAAAGCGGGTTTTACGTCTTTGATGCCTTTTAGTTTTCCCCAATCAGTAAGGTAATTGGCATTACTTTTTACTTCAAGGGCCCATTGGTCAGTTTCGCGGTGACGTCGGATGCCCCGGAAAATCTGGAGGCCCCATTCCTGCTCATTTATTTTGGGAAAACGCAGCGCGGAATAATTGATCTTCATTTCGCAAGCCCAGCCTTTCTTGTTTATACTGACAGCGCTGCTCCACACCGCGTTATAGGTTTCGTCATTCTGCCGCCAGTCGGCTTGTGTGCCCGAAGCCCATACGGCAAAGGTGTATGCATCCGTTTGCATATTATAAGTATCAAACTGTATGACAATTTTATCCGCATTCAAATCATCATCGCGTACGCCTATTTCGGTGAGAATGCTGTCTGGAGCCGTGTCGTACATCATGGCGCCGACAAAAATGGCTTCATCATTATATGCTATACGTACAACGGTTCGTTGCGTAGGGGCTACATCGTATACGGGGATATATTGTCTGAAACTATCTGTCGAATCGCACAGTAGCCAGCATTCATCATTAAGGATGCCGTCAATTTGGGGTGGAGCCTTGATTCTTGTTGCATTGACATTTTTTTTCTGTGCTACCACTTGCTGCAGGCAAAACAACAGAATTAGTAAAAACAGACAGAAAGTTTTATACGATGATTTCATTTTTGCGAATATAATAATTAATCTAAAAAAATTGATGCTCATGTTTTTTTAATCATGCATTTATTTTTTGTTCTTGCTTTTTTTCAAATATATTTTTCATTATCTTTGATTATCAATCCGTAAAATATTTTTATGAATATTCATGAATACCAAGCCAAAGAACTCCTGAAAACTTTCAACGTAAGCGTGCCGGAAGGCATTGTGGCCAATACACCCGACGAAGCCCGGAGCGCTGCACAAATCATCGGCGCAACCACCGGATCGGAAAAGTTTGCAGTAAAAGCGCAGATACATGCCGGTGGCAGGGGTAAAGGCGGAGGAGTGAAAATAGCTTCCGACTCCAACGAAGTCTTTGAGCATGCCCGGCACATTATCGGGATGCAGTTGATAACCCCGCAAACCAAAGCCGAAGGCAAAAAAGTGCATAAGGTACTTGTGGAACAGAATATCTATTATCCCGGCCCAGAACCAATAAAGGAGTTTTATGTGGGAGTATTGCTCAACCGGCAGACGGGAAGAAATGTTATTATGTATTCGCCGCGCGGAGGCATGGATATTGAAAAAGTAGCCGAAGAAACACCGGAACAAATTTTTAAGGAAGAAATTCATCCAGGTGTTGGTATCAGAGACTTTCAATGCCGTCGCATCGCTTTTAACCTGGGACTGGAGGGTGAAGCTTATAAAAAAATGTTACTTTTCGTGAAAAATCTTTACAAAACCTATACTGGCTGCGACCTGACGCTGCTTGAGATAAACCCGGTAATAAAAACTTCCGATAATAAGATTTATGCTGCCGATGCCAAGATGGTGGCCGACAACAATGCGCTTTTCCGCCATTGCATAATTGCCAATATGCGCGATTTTTCCGAAGAAAACCCCGTCGAGGTGGAAGCTGGCGAATATGGCCTGAATTTTATTAAACTTGATGGCAACGTGGGTTGCATGGTGAATGGCGCCGGGCTGGCAATGGCTACCATGGACATCATAAAACTCAGCGGCGGTTCACCGGCTAATTTTCTTGATGTGGGCGGCACCGCCAATGCCAAACGCGTGGAACAGGCATTTCGCATTATTCTCAGCGATGAAAATGTGAAAGCCATTTTAGTAAATATTTTCGGGGGCATAGTGCGGTGCGACCGTGTGGCGCTGGGTGTGGTGGATGCGTACAAAAGTATAGGAGAGATTAAAGTTCCCATTATTGTGCGGTTGCAGGGCACTAATGCTGAGGAAGGAAGAGATATTATTGAAAAATCAGGATTGAAAGTTTTTACCGCAATCAAACTACAGGACGCTGCCGACCTGGTAAATCAGGTGCTAAAGAATTGATTTAGAATCTGCATCGGTGAGTTATTTTTCTGCATTTGTATTTCTGTATGTCAAGGTGTGAAGTTTATCCTGTCAATACAACCAACCATGCTCTCGCAATATTTTACGCGCAGGCCCGAACAATGATAAAAATTTGCCAAAAATTTCTAACTGTCAATCATCCAATTTCGCATAAACCGAATTCTGGCTCTTGAACTCAGCAACAATCTCTTTCATTTTTTTGACGATACGGATGTTGTCGTGAGTGTTCAGCAGGTTCTCCAGTTCTTGTACCTGTTGCGAAATCAGGTGAAAATCACTTTCTGCCACTTTGGCAATCATAATCTGTGGATGATAGGTGGGAAGCGTGTTTTCCTTGTTGTTGAGCAGTTCTTCGTAGAGTTTTTCGCCGGGGCGCAGGCCGGTATATTTTATCTGAATATCTCTGCCCAGCTCAAGTCTTGAGAGTTTTATCATCTTCTTGGCCAGGTCAAGAATTTTTACCGACTTGCCCATATCAAAAATAAATATTTCTCCTCCGTGGCCCATAGTGCCTGCTTCGAGCACCAATTGGCAGGCCTCGGGTATGGTCATGAAAAAACGGGTTACTTCCGGATCGGTGATGGTAACCGGGCCGCCTTTTTCAATCTGTTCGCGGAATAAAGGTATCACCGAGCCGTTAGAGCCAAGTACATTTCCAAAACGGGTGGTGATAAACCGGGTGATATTTTTTTTGTTTAGCGATTGGGTGTAAATTTCGGCAATACGTTTGGTGGCGCCCATGATGCTGGTGGGGTTTACAGCTTTATCGGTGGATACCATAACAAATTTTTCCGCTTTAAATTCCACTGCCAGATCGGCGATGGTTTTTGTGCCAAGCACGTTGGTGATAACGGCTTCCACAGGGTTATTCTCCATCATGGGCACGTGTTTGTAAGCCGCGGCATGGTAAATGATCTGAGGCGAAAAAGTCTCCATAATCTTACGCATCCTTACCTGGTGGTTGATGTCGCAGATGATGATCTCAATATTGGCTTTGGGGAATTTTTCGTTTAACTCCAGTTCGAGAAAATACATGGGTGATTCGGCCTGATCGATGAGGAGTATCTTTTTGGGCGAAAACCGTACAATTTGTCTTACTATTTCACTGCCTATCGACCCTGCAGCCCCGGTAACCAAAATACATTTATCCAACAATTCGCGTCTTACTTTTTCCTCATCAAGTTTTATTTCGTCGCGTTCGAGCAAATCTTCGATATTTATTTTTTTTATCTGCTTAAAACTCAGTTCCCCGTTTATCCATTTACTAACGGGCGGCACACTAAGCACTTTGGTGTTGTATGCCATACATTTCTCGATGATCTCCTGCTTTTTGGATGCTTTGATATTCTGAATGGAAATTATCAGGTGTTCAATGTGGTTATCTTCAAGGAGTTTTTCTAATTTGTCCGGCCCATAAATGGGGATGTCTTCTATTTTCATCCCGATTTTTTTGCTGTCATCGTCAATAAATCCCAGAACCTTATACTTGGTGCCGGCATCGCGGTCGAGCGAACGCTTGGATATCAGGCCGCTTTCGCCAGCCCCGTATATCAGCACGTTGGTTTTGTTTCGCGAGGGATTGGCCAGTTCCATATAGGTGATTTTAACCAAAATGCGGAATGCTACGAGCACAAAGGTAGTAGTGATAAAATCAATAATAATGATGGAGTATGGGATAAAATTTGTTTGATTAATGAGGAAATACGTTATCAGGTTGGTAATAACAAATAAAATACTCCCGATAGCTGTCACCGTTACAATTTTTATAGCATCGCGGGTGCTGGTGTACAGTATGATGCCGGTATAGGTGCGTGCAATAATAAAAGTTATGGCTCTTACAACAACAATAAACAACAGCACTTTGGGCAAATCCTGGGCATCTTTTACTGGCAATTCGAAGTTGAAGCGGAGCATATAGGCTAATAACACTGATGCAGCACAAATCATCAGGTCAATTAAAAAAATCAGCCAGCGCGGCAGGTTGAGCTTTGTGGATAACATTTCAATATGTTTTTTCGAGACATCAAAGATAGAATAAATTTTGGCGGATGGAATATCTTTTCTAAGTCATGGATATTCAAATAATGTTTTATTGTCTGAATTACAGGTGTTTGCGATTCTGTGGAAAGTTTTTTATCCTGATAGCCTGTACCTTAAATTTTTTATTCATACTTTTGCTGAGGGTGTTTATTTTAATATCATAAATCAGGTCGGTCATTAAAAAAAATAAAAATTTCAAGATTTATTTACCAATAAAAAATAATATGAAAAGCACTGCATTTTGTAAAATTCACGAAGCTGCCGGAGCCAAAATGGTTGAGTTTGCCGGTTTTTATATGCCTATTCAGTATGAGGGCTTAATTATTGAACACGAAAATGTCCGCAAGGCATTAGGTGTATTTGATGTTTCACATATGGGCGAGTTTTGGGTAGAAGGGCCCAAAGCATTGGAATTTGTTCAGTATGTTACTTCTAATGATGCATCGAAGCTGGTGGATGGCAAAGTACAATACTCCTGCTTCCCCAACGGTCAGGGTGGCATAGTTGACGATCTGCTGGTGTATCGTTTCGGCCCCGAAAAATATTTGCTGGTTGTAAACGCTGCAAACATTGATAAAGACTGGGCATGGGTGAATAAAAACAACAGCCTTGGCGTAAAACTTACCAATGCTTCCGACGAAACTTCGCAGTTAGCCATTCAGGGTCCGTTGGCACTTAAAGCCATGCAGAAACTTACTGACACAAGCGTTACCGATATGGAATATTACACTTTTAAGGTGTTGAAATTTGCCGGTGTGGATAACGTAATATTCTCCACTACAGGTTATACCGGATCGGGTGGCTGCGAGATTTATTTCCCCAATCAATATGCTGAATTGATGTGGAATGCCGTGATGGAAGCCGGAAAAGAATTTGGCATAAAACCGACTGGTCTGGCTGCCCGTGATACCCTACGCCTTGAAATGGGTTTCTGCCTTTATGGTAACGATATCAACGATACTACCGCACCTATCGAAGCTGGTTTGGGATGGATCACTAAATTTACCGATGAAAAGAATTTTATTGACAAAGATTATAACCTCAAATTAAAAACCGAGGGAGTGAGCCGCAAATTAGTTGGTTTTGAAATGATCGACAGAGGTATTCCCCGTCATTATTATGAAATTTGTGATGCTGATGGTAATAAAATCGGCGAAGTAACCTCCGGCACTATGGCGCCATCCTTACAAAAGAATATCGGTATGGGTTATGTAAAAACTGCCTTTTCAAAGTTAGATTCTGAGATTTATATTAAGATCCGCGAAAAATTAATAAAAGCAAAAGTGGTGAAGATGCCTTTTTATAAAGGATAATTCATCGTTTTAACTAACTCTTTTAAAAAAGCCGTCTATCCTTAGAAACGGCTTTTTTAATTTTTCAGCTATTGATCATTTTTTATCGAAACCTTATCCATTCTCTTTTTCAGAGTATCCCATGTTGGGGTAATCAGAAAACTCTCTTCCATATAACCAATCATTTTCTCAAATTTGCTGAAAGGAACCGCGAAGGAAATCTCATTGGCTTTGACATAAGGCCTTGCCGAAGGATCAAACATCCCCATGACTGCTTTTGGATTTGCTGATAATTGCTGGAGATAAGGATAATGTATTATTGTGCCGCAGCCGGCGCCAAAAGGAGCAATTACCTGGTCGTTTTCTGCATGATCGAAATTGGCCAGTGTAAACAGGCCTGAAAGCACATCGGGTTTTGCAAAAAATATCACTACATCGGGTTCGTCAGCATCAGTAAGTTTATCCCATCTTTTAAAAACGATGTTCTTTCCGTTAATTGGCAATTGTTGTTGATTTTTCATCATCTCGAGTACAATCCCGGGTGTGCGCTTGTAACGCTCACCTTCCATATGCTCATTACCACATGAAAGGAAATATTCAAAACCCGGTCGCATTTTATTTGTGTAGCCCAAATACCTTATAGCTCCCTGGCAACCTATGGTTTCTGGACCGAAAAACAACGATTGTCCATTCCTGACCTTGTTTAGCTCAGATATGAGGCAGTTATGGCCGGAAGGTTTTTTAGCCCTTTCAGCGCTGCCATCACCTTCAGTGTAATAGAAAATTATCGGTAATTCGGCATCACCGAAATACCTGGACCATAATTCAAGAAATGTGTTTTTTAATATCGTTTCCATTATAATCAGGTTATTCGTTTGTATCTTTTACTCGGTTTTTCTTTTTCAGAAAATGACTTAAAATAAACAGAAATCCGATGATGGCAAAGGGGAGGGTAACTGCCATAATGATACTGAGGCTCAACCATACAGAATGATTCATCCTGTAATTGCCCATAAAGATAAAAGGGCTGAGGCCAATGCCGATGATCATAAAAATAATACCGCCCAAATATTCCCATTTCCAGGCTATAATCAGCAATGCGATTAAAACAAAGGAGGGAATAAGGTGAATGATAAAACCCAGTATTTGCTGGCCCGATGTCAGCCCGGGATCAAATGCGTCGGCAGCAAACAAACTGATGAAAAGTATGGCAAGTATGCAAATAATGCGTGGGGCCCAATGTGCAAAACGTATTGTTTTTTTCATGTTTATTTGGATTTATGACTTATACAAAGATATCATTTTTTTTATTTTATAAGTTGCAATTTAAAGTGTTGATAATCAGTCTAAATTTTGGAAGTAAATAAAAAATGTCAAAAATAATAGTACCATGTATTGCATAGTACTATAAAATGTGTTATCTTTGTCCCGGATTTCAAAAAGTATGACATGGATATTGAAAATACAAAAGCACAGATGCGGAAAGGAATACTTGAATATTGTATTCTTTCTATCATTGCGCAAAAGGATATGTATGCCTCTGACATCATGGAAAAACTCAAAGAAGGGAAACTGATAGTGGTAGAAGGCACTTTATATCCGCTGATGACACGCCTGAAAAATGACGGCCTGCTCAATTACCGGTGGGAAGAATCCAAAGCCGGGCCGCCCCGCAAATATTATACCCTGACAGAAACGGGCCGCAGGGTTCTTGAAAGTCTTGACGAAAGCTGGAACGATCTTGTAAATTCAGTAAAACAAATAACAAAAAACAAATATAATAGCCATGAATAAAACAATTTCAATTAATATCGGTGGGCTGTTCTTCCAGATTGATGAAGAAGCATATAAGTTGCTGGAAAATTACCTCGATTCACTGAAAAAGCACTTTGAAAATACCGAAGGCAAAGAGGAAATACTTCAGGATATTGAAAGCCGTATCGCTGAAATTTTTCAGGTAAAAATAGAAAAAGGGGCGTCACTTATTACTCCTGCTGATGTGGAAGATGCCATAAAAATTTTGGGCAAACCCGATGATATAGATTCTTCGGGCGAAAACCAGGAGGCCAAAAAAGAAAAAAGTTCCGGGTTTAAAAAAAGACTTTATCGCGACGAGGATAACAAAGTGCTGGGTGGCGTATGCTCCGGGCTGGGACATTATTTTAATGTGGACCCGGTTTGGTTCAGGATAGGTTTTATCTTCGCTTTATTTGTATTTGGATCCAGTGCTTTGATTTATCTGATACTTTGGATAATAATCCCCCAGGCAACCACTACGGAAGAAAAACTCAATATGAAAGGTGAGCCGATGACCATTTCGGAGATACAGGAAAACATAAAAAGTGAATTTGAAGATTTGAAGGCTCGTTTTAAGGAAATGAAAGGCGACACAAAGAATCATTCCCGGAGGGAATACAAGGATATGAAACGCAGGATGCGCAGGGCAAAAAGAGAAAGCTACTATAACGCCCGGCAACGACAGATGGCCGCTGCCATAAGCAGACCGCAGACAACAAGGGAATCAGGTTCAGGCGTTGGCAGCGTCTTTGGGGAGATTATTTATTACTTTCTGCGCGCGTTGGTAATCTTTGCCGGAATCGTGCTTCTGATTTTAGGTATTATCCTGACAGTTTCGCTTATCCTGTCTGTTACCGCCCCCGACAGTTTTTTGTTTTTTACTAAATGGGGAATCAGTTCGGTGTCGCTGCCGGCTTTCGGCCAGATGTTTTTTGAAAACCCCTGGCAACAGCACATGGCCTTACTGACACTGATTTTATTAATTGGTGTGCCGCTGCTGATGCTTGTTTTTAACAGCATTCGAATGATTGCCGGGTTTAAAACCAAAATCAAAGTAGTTTCTATTACCGCTTCGCTTTTATGGCTCACGGGACTGATACTTGCAATATTTTTGACTATTAATATAGTGGGAAATTTTAGTGAAAAGAGCGTATATAAACAGGATGTTATGTTGCCGCAAACCCGCGAAACACTCATCATTGATGTTGCCGACAACCTGCCGGATATAAGAAAAACCCACTATTTTGATGATGATATTTTTGATAATGATCCCGACGATCATGATCATTTTGTTTTTAATAATTGCTTTTTTTCAGATTATGATGATAAGCTGGTAGTATATGGATTCCCTAAGTTGAAAGTCATTCCGTCGAAGACTGGTACTTATAAACTTACGGTGATAAAGTTTTCACGAGGCACCACGCTGATGAATGCCCGCCGGCGTGCCGAATCAGTGAAATTTGATGCTGCCATGGCCGACTCTGTGTTGTATATCAATAATTATTTTTTGCTGGCAGCCGGCGAAAAATGGCGCAACCAGTCTGTGAAGCTGATACTGGAAGTGCCCGAAGGGAAAAGTGTGTACCTTGCGAAAAATCTGGAGAACCTGATTTACGACAGGGATAACCTTGACGGTAGCTGGGACTTTGATATGTTAGGCAAAAAATTGTTTATGGTTAACGGCCGACTCACCGGCGATGTAGTGGTGGTGACCGATACGGTAAAAAACGCAAAATAATCCGTAGTCTATTGCGAATAAATAGCAAAAAATTCGCAGTTCATTGCGAATAATATTGAAAATAGTGCGGAGTGTTTTGAATAATGTGTGCAGGATAAATTCATCAATTCATCCTGCACACAACCCTGATTATACGTCATCCTAGCAACCATTCATACACAGGTATGACTTCGATGGTTTTACCGTCTTCAACTATTGTGCTTTTTTCAGCAGGGGTGAGCATTAAAAGCGTGTTGCATCTCAGTTCTGATGAGGCCTGTAGTAATGCCCGAATCTCACGCTTATGCGTTTTTTCATCAGCGGTATCATAACATACCTGTATCAGGGTTTCCGCTTTTTGTTTTTTATACAGGACAAAATCCACTTCAACATTCTTTTTGTAATAATACAAATCGAAATTTTCAGTTTGTTTCCGGCGGTACAATTCAAGCAACACCATATTTTCGAGCAGGTAACCTGAGTTTTGAGCGAGGTTGCTGCAAAAGGCAGATGCAAAAGAAGTATCAATTATATAGTTTTTTTTATTTTTGATGCTTTCAGGTTTTTTAAAAGAAAATTTCGGCAAAGTAATTACAAGATATGCCTCTTCAAGGTAACGGACATAGTTTTTCGCCGTATGTTCACTCCCGAGATTAAACAGTTTTTTTATCCTGTTGTAACTTATCTCTCTCGAAAAATTATTGACAAGATATAAGGCGATATCCTTAAATGTCTGTTTGTGTTTTATGTTGTAACGGAATAAAATATCGCGGGTAACAATCGAATTAAATAAATTCGTTGTATATTGGACGGCATCGGCGCCTTTCAGCACTTCGGGGAACCCACCGCTGTTCATATATTCAGTGAACAAACTTTTCAACAAACCTTTGTTTTTTGTGGTTAGCGCATCTGATTTGAATTTTTTGTAAATTAAAAATTCCTGAAAAGAAAAAGGGAACAACTCAATAATGTTATACCTTCCTGTAAGGTGTGATGCCAGTTCGCTGCTAAGCAACTTTGAGTTTGAACCGGTAACAACAAGGTGCATCCCAGAACGTTGGAGCCTGTTGACAAACAAATGCCAGCCTTCCACATTTTGCACTTCATCCAGAAACAAAAACTCAACATTTTGATAAACTTCGTACACCGATTCAAGTATATCGTTCAGACTGGTCGCTGAAATATTACTCAACCGTTCATCATCAAAATTTATATAAGCGTAATTTTTATCTTTCAAAGCCCGGTGTGCAAGGGTTGATTTTCCCGCACGCCGCACGCCCGTGATTATCTGAATCAATGAACTGTTAGTTTTTATATAGGCTTCTGATTTTCTTGAAACCCATCCTTTTTCCTGAAACAGCGATTTTTCCTCGCGTTGGTCGGTTATAATCTGCATAAATGAGTTAACCATACGGATATTTTTTACAAATATACAAAAAAATTTGCAGTCCACTGCGAATAAATTGTAAAAAATTCGCAGTTCATTGCGAATAAATCGCAAAAAATACGCAGTTCACTGCGAATAAAATTAGAAAATGTCTGGGTGTTTTGAATAATGTATGTAGGATAAATTCACGAATTTATCCTACATACACATAGAAAAACTACCCGTTACACCGCCATTTTTTTCGATTTATATTTTTCCGCCATTTTTTGAATTAGTTGCACCTTTTCCTGTTCAGTAAGAGTACTATCAGAAAGTATTTTTTGAGGTGAATAAGTTTTTACAAAATCCATTATGATTGCCTGAACGGCAAAAGCCTGTTTTTCCATGCGGGAGGCCTTATAGGCTTTTTCGTGCGGCATACGGAGAACATATTGCCTGAATTTTATCCCAAACTGGTCGAAAAACCGGATAAGGCAATCTGGGAGTATGCTTTTAAAATACTGGTATTCGTGAGTCAGTTCGTGTGCTAGGGTACCGATCCATTGCGGGTCATCGGCATTTACGTAACCTTCGGGATTGATCCTGATGCGGTTCACACCCCAGGTTTCCGCTTTGTTTTTTTGACGCGCATTGAAGCGAAAAACTAATGTTTTCAATCTTGCTTCAGGAATACCTGTCAGCAAAGAATAAAGGGAGACCAAGGCTTCTTGTAGTCTTCCGTCCTTAGCGATCAACCATGTTGCAATCATGTTTATTTCTTTAACAACAGGTACAGTCCAATACCTATTGATATTAAAAATCTTTCAATAAGAAATCCTCAAGCTGAAAATGCTCAATACCTTCATCATTATCAATTTTCCAGGGTGTCATGGTTACCACATATTTAGGGTGATGATCCCTGATTGCTTTCAGGTTGCCAAATTCACGCTCATAGACTTTTTTATCACTTAGGCTGTAAGCAACCTGTATGTATTTTCTTCTATGGTTCTTCTCGCAGATAAAATCAATTTCTTTTGTTCCCGATGACCCGGTAAATACATCGTATCCATGATATTTGGCATGAAGAAATACCGCATTTTCTATGATTTTTCCAATGTCATTGAATTTATATCCATTAATGATGTTTCGCAGGCCGAGGTCTTCAAAATAATATTTTTCGCCGAATTCAAATATCTTCTTCCCTTGTATATCTGACCGTTTGCAGCGAAAAAGAATATAGGCATTCACCATATACTTCAGATATTCTATCACACGTACCGGAGAAATATTGATTTTTTCAGAACGGAGGAAATCGCTGATTTTTTTTGCGGATACTATGGATCCGGTATTGTCAGCAGCAAACGATAGTAAATTTTCTACAAAGCCCGTATTGCGTATATTTTGTCTGGCTACTATATCCTTGAACAGGATAGTGGAATATATCCCTTTGAGGTATTCGAAAACAAGTTCGTCTTCCAATCCGATATTATGAAGGAACGGCATGCCCCCATACCGCAGGTATTTATCAAGTGCATCATTACCTTGTGGTAAATTATGGAACAGCAAAAATTCCCTGTATGACAAGGCATATACATTGATGGTAATGGAACGGCCGCTCATCAAACCCGAAATATCGTCTGAAAGCATGGCCGCATTACTCCCTGTACACCAAATATCGAATAGTTTCTGCGCCAATAAGCTCCTTAATGCCTTGTGAAAATTTTCTATCTCCTGTACTTCATCAATAAATAAAAAATTCATTTTCCCGGAAACACCCGAATGCACAAAGTCAACAAGATCCTTGTCGTTCTTTATCCCGCGAAACTCAGGTAATTCTTTATTGATGTAAATTATGTTCGGTTTTTTATAATGCTGTTGTACATAATTGATCATTTGGAACAGCATATAACTCTTTCCCACACGCCTCTGCCCGGCAAAAATTTTTATCAGGTCCTTTTCCAGAAACTTAACGCTGCTCGCGAGATAATGCTGACGGGGTATGATCTTTTCAGGGATATATGCCTTGTAATTCATTTTATATATACGTTAAACTTTCAACAAATATACGAAAAGATTTTCGTATATGTAAAAATATCTGGAATAATTAATGGTTATCTCTAATATCCTTGATCGGGCGCTTCTAAAAACAAAAAAGTTCGAAGCAGTCGAAGTTCTGAAAACCGCAGTGTACTTAGCATACCTAAGGATTTGAAGAACGATGACGAACGAAGATATTTGACGTTTTTAGAGGTGTCCTAATGCCAAATCAACAAATGTCTGAGGTGGCAACAATCGACTTTCGTAACTTTTGTCTCACTTTTCAATCCGTATCCTGGCATCTACGGCTACCACCTTTTCCGAATTGCCCAGCAAAGGATTGAAGTCCAGCTCCTGGATCTCCGGAGCCGCCTTTAATAAGGCAGATAGCCGCATAATGATGTCAACAAGTATTTCCTGGTTGATGCCTTTTTGCCCGCGCACACCTTCAATGATTTTGTAACTCTTCAGGCTTTTGATCATGGTGTCGGCTTCTTCTTTACTGATGGGGGAGAGCCCTGCCGAAACATCTTTCATCACCTCGATGAAAATACCGCCCAATCCAAATAATATCAAGTGCCCGAATTTCGGCTCAAACTTGGCTCCCACAAACAACTCGGTGCCGCTGAGCATGGGTTGTATCAAAATGGCGGTGGTATCTTTAATCTGCATCATCCGTTCGAATTCTTTTTCAACGGTCTCTGCATTTTTAACATGCAGCACCACGCCGCCGACATCGGATTTGTGCACCGGGCCAACAACTTTCATTACTACAGGAAACCCGAGCTTTTGTGCTTCAATGATTGCACTTTCTTTTGTGGTAACAACGGCTTCACCGGCGCGGGGGATGCCTGCGGCATCCATCAATGCCTGAATTTCAGCAGGAGATATGTATCCCTGTGCCGCATGATCAATGATATTGCGGATTTTTATTGAATCAACCGGTGGCAGGGCGGGTGATAATTCGTAAGGTTTACGGGTGTGATAAGTTTTAGCGATGGCACGGGCCAGTACTACTTCTTCCGGGAAATTGATCCTGCCTTTGGCAATAAAATAGCTTACTTCTTCACCTGCAGTAATGATTGAAGGCAGGACAGGGAAGATAGGCTTTTTGCTGGTCTTCATCTTTTTGTCCAGCACATCATACACATCAAAAATTCTGAATAAGCCGGGTGTCCCGAAAATGATAATCATGGCATCTATCTCGTCGAATTTTTCATTCACATAGTCGATGATAACACCCAACTGTTCAGCAGTGCCGGTAGCTAAAAAGTCGATTGGGTTGGCCACGGAAGAGCCTGCAAAAAGTTGTGCCAGGAGCTCTTTGGAGGCTGGTGAACCAATATGGGGAACGTCCATGCCATTGTTCGACAAGGCGTCGGTGCACATCACTGCTGGTCCGCCGGCATGTGTGATGATGGCTATGCGTTTGCCTTTTAATTCAGGATGCATGAAAACAGAGGCAACTGTAATCAGTTCTTCTCTGCCACTGCAACGTACGATGCCTGCCTTGCGGAACAGGGCATCCACGGCCACGTCGGAACTTGCAAGAGCACCGGTATGAGAAGATGCCGCACGGCTTCCGGCAGCCGAGGAACCGGCTTTTACGGCAGCAATTCTGCAACCCTTTTGGATCAATGATGAGGCGTGTTTGAGCAGTTTTTTCGGATTTCGTATGTTTTCGATGTACAACATCTTTACTTTTGAACTGGTGGCAGGATCGAAGGTAGTGTCGAAGTGTTCCAGCATTTCTTCCACCCCGAGTTGTGCGCTGTTGCCAACCGAAATGATGTTGGCAAAAGTTAGTCCATTGGTAATGCCTGCTTCCAGAATAAAACAAGCCGTGGCACCCGAGCCTGTGATGAAATCACAACCATGAGGTTCTAATTTGGGAATCGGCAGCGTAAAATAACTATGGTGAACCGGCGTGCATATACCTGTGCAATTCGGTCCTATCAGGCATCCGCCCACGCTGTTGATTGTTTCTACGATTTGTTTTTCCAGGGTAGCGCCTTCTTTGCTTTCTTCGCTGAATCCGGCCGAAAGGATGATAAAGGCTTTGGTTTGTTTTTGTTTTGCCAGAATTTCAACTGTTTCAGGGCAGTATTTTGCTGCTATGGCGATGATGGCCAGGTCCGTCGGCGGCAAATCGTTGATGTTTTGGAAACTTCGTATCCCCTGAACTTCGGTTTCTTTCAGGTTGGTAACATAGATTTTTCCACTGTAGTTGCCATCGAGGAGGTTTTTCAGTACTTTTCCTCCCGGCTTGGTTACATCATTGGAAGCGCCAACAACCACTATGCTGGCGGGGTTGAATAATTTATCGTTTATCATTACTGAATATTTTAATTAAAAGTGTGCTAAGATAAAAAAAGCTGACCAAAACAAAGGAATTGTATGATAAAAAATTGAATTTTATTACTTTTGTTCACTTTTTAGTGGATTTTGAAAAATAAATTTTTATGGCAGCACCTAAAAAAAAGAAAAAAAGAAAGATCAGATACAAAAAATTTGAGTTCAAACTTTCTGAAAAGCAAAAAAGCATCATTGATAAATTTTGCCATGCAAAAAAGACCAGTCCCAACAAAATGATAAAAACTGCCATCAGAGATTATATCAGCAAATTTGCCGATTCACTGCCGGAAGAAGATTACATCAGCGAAAACCAGTTGCAATTGTTTGATGTGGAAGAAGAGCAGGAACTTTTTAATTCAGTGCCGGAAGAAAATGAATTTAAAGAAACTCTGTTCTGACAAAATGTCGCATTGTGTTTTATTGGCAAAAATATTGATGTGTAATGGCTCCGAAAAAGACTATTTTTGATATGAAAAAGAAAGGGAGTACCCATATGAAGGACGGACAGATTGATCAGGAGAATACTGCTGAAGTGGAACAGCCTGAAAAAATTCAGGAAAAAGAACCTGAAAACCAGTCACAGAACCCGGACAAAGATGCCATAATTGCAGAACAAAAAAGCAGGATAGAAGAACTTAATAATAAGTATTTATACTTGTTTGCCGAATTTGATAATTTTCGCAAACGAACCTCAAAAGAAAGGCTTGATCTGATAAAGACAGCTTCGGCAGATGTGGTTACGGCGATGTTGCCGGTGTTGGATGATTTTGAAAGAGCTATAAAGGCTTTTCCTGATGACGAAAACTTGAAAAGCCTGAAAAGTGGTGTTGTGCTGATTTATGAAAAATACCGGGCCGTGTTGATTAAAGCTGGTTTGGCAGAAATCAACGCGATAGGCATGGAGTTTAATACCGATATTCACGAAGCTATTGCCAATGTCCCCGCACAGACAGCAGAGCAAAAAGGGAAAATCATTGATGTTACTGAAAAAGGATACTACCTGAATGGCATCGTAATACGTTTTGCAAAAGTGGTGGTTGCTAATTAATTTATTTTGCAAAAGTGGTGGTTGCTAATTAATTTATTTTGTATGACAAAACGTGATTATTACGAGATTCTGGGCGTTGACCGCAATTGCAGTGAGGCCGAACTGAAAAAGTCCTATCGTCAGATGGCTATCAAGTATCATCCCGACAAAAACCCAGGCAACAAAGAAGCAGAAGAGAAATTTAAAGAAGCAGCACACGCTTATGATGTGCTGAGCAATCCCGAAAAACGCAGCCGCTACGACAGGTTTGGCCCTGACGGTGTTAACGGGGGTAATGGCTTTGGCGGCGGCATGAGCATGGATGACATCTTCAGCCATTTTGGCGATATCTTTGGCGGCGCGTTCAGCAGTTTTGGTGGTTTTGGCGGAGGGTCATCGCAGCGGCGTAAGGTAAATTACGGAAGCAACCTAAGAGTCAGATTAAAACTGACACTGGAAGAAATTGCTACCGGGGTGGATAAAAAGATTAACGTCAACAAATATATTACCTGTACTGACTGCAAAGGCACCGGCGCCAAAGGGGGAAGTTCTTATAAGACCTGTTCTACCTGTAACGGCAGAGGACATGTGGTGAGTGTTACCAATACTTTTCTTGGACAAATGCAAACCACCTCCACCTGTCCCACCTGTGGCGGGGAAGGACAGTCCATCACTGAAAAATGCACTACTTGTTTCGGTAACGGCATTATCAAAGGCGATGAAGTAATCAGCATAAAAATTCCTGGTGGCGTGGCCGAAGGAATGCAACTGTCGGTTAGCGGGAAAGGCAATGCGGCTGCACGAGGCGGACAGCCCGGCGACCTGATAGTATTGATTGAAGAAATACCTCATCCCGAATTGCACCGCGACGGTAACAACTTATTATATACCCAATACATTAGTTTTCCTGAAGCCGTGCTGGGTACCAATGTGGAAATACCTACCCTGGAAGGCAAAGCACGCGTGAAAATTGAACCGGGAACACAGTCGGGAAAAATATTAAAACTAAAAGGGAAAGGTCTGCCTTCGCTGAATTATCACGGACGCGGCGACCTTTTGGTTGGTATCAGCGTTTGGACACCACAGCATCTGTCGAAAGATGATAAAAATATAATCGAAAAAATGATGCATTTGGAAAATTTCAAACCCGAACCCGACAAAAAGGATAAAAACTTTTTTGAGAAGATGAAAGAGTTTTTTCAGTAAACAGTTTACAGTTATCAGTGAACAGTTATCAGTCAACAGTTGTCAGTGAACAGTTATCAGTAAACAGTAATCAGTTTGCAGTTATTTGTAAATAGTTATCAGAAATAAATGAATTTGCTTGAAACCCATAATATTACCAAGCGTTTTGCCAATCATGTGGCTCTGAATGGGGTATCCATCAGTGTTCCTGAACAGAGTATATTTGGACTGCTCGGGCCTAACGGTGCCGGAAAAACTACCCTCATCCGCATCATCAATATGATTACCGGGCCTGATGAAGGAAATGTATTTCTAAATGGAGAAAAACTTAAAAAGAACCATATAGTCAACATCGGGTACCTCCCCGAAGAAAGGGGTTTATACAAAAAAATGAAGGTGGGTGAGCAGGCCCTGTACCTGGCTCAGTTAAGAGGCTTGTCACATGCGGAAGCATTGAAAAAATTAAAATTCTGGTTCGAAAAATTTGAACTCCTGGGATGGTGGAACCGCAGGGTGGAAGAGCTTTCCAAAGGGATGCAGCAAAAAATTCAGTTTGTTGTTACCGTGTTGCACGAGCCCAAATTGCTGATATTTGACGAACCATTCAGCGGCTTTGACCCGATAAATGCCAGCCTGATAAAGGATGAAATTCTCCGCTTGCGCGAAAATGGAGCCACGGTGGTGTTCTCCACACATAATATGGCCTCGGTGGAGGAACTTTGTGATGATATAGCGCTAATCAATAAATCGAATAAAATTCTGGAAGGCAGGGTAAATGACATAAAATATTCCTACAGGTCGTACAGCTACCAAGTGGAAATTTCTGGTACCGACACCCTGTTAAAAGAACCTCTGAATAAAGATTTTCAGGTGTTCGATGAGTCGTTGCAGGATGGGCTGTTGAAAGCCAAAATAAAAATATTGAACAACCGGACTACCAATGACATGCTGTCGGCTCTTATGCCGCATGGTACTATTCACGCGCTGCAGGAAATTGTGCCCACCATGAACGATATTTTTATTGCTAAAGTAAATGCCGATATTAACCTTAATTATTCATCTTCCGGCCTAACAGAATAATGCTTATGAACAAAATTTCCATCATAATAAAACGGGAATATCTGTCGAGGGTTAAGAAAAGATCTTTTCTTGTAATGACCATACTGGGACCGATGCTGATGGCCGCAATGATGATTGTTCCTTACTATGTTACCAAACTCGACAAAGAACAACAGGTTATCGAAGTTCTGGATGAAACAGGTATCTATTACAAGATGGGAAGCAACGAAACGATAAAATTTGATTATGTTTATTCCGACCTGGAATCGGCCATTGCCAATTTTGATGGCAACAAATATTCTGCGCTGTTGTATATCCCCAAGCCGGACATGATAGAGCCTACCAACGCAATCTTGTATTATTCGGATAAACAACCAGGCAATACGGTTACTTCCTATATCAAAGATAAGATGAAATATATCTATGAGAACAGGAAGCTTATGGAATTATACGGGATAGATAAAAAGCAAATTGATGATGCAAAAGTTCGTATCAATATTAATTCGCAAAACATCGAAACCGGAGAAACCAATCTGCCGATAGCCACCACCATCATGGGAATTTTTGCCGGATTCCTGATATATTTTGCCATTTTTATGTACGGCAACCAAGTGATGCGTGGTGTAATAGAAGAAAAAACCAACCGGATAGTTGAGATCATTGTATCATCGGTCAAGCCTTTTCAACTGCTGTTGGGAAAGATTATCGGCATCGCTCTTGTAGGCTTAACGCAATTTATGTTGTGGATTGTGCTTACTTTGTCGTTGGTGGCGGTATTTCAGTTATCTGTCGGAGCAAAGGATATGGTTTCAAAACAAAATACCGAAATTGTGCACCATGGTAATGTACTGGTTCCTGAGAACCCCACGGCAGCGCCTGCTCAGGATTACGACGATGAAAACATCAGGTCGCTGGTGAAGAGTATTGGCGATTACAATTATACGCTTATAATTTTTTCATTCTTTTTCTTCTTTTTATTCGGATACCTGTTGTATGCGGCCTTGTTTGCGGCCATAGGTTCTGCTGTTGACAATGAAGCCGACACGCAGCAGTTTATGCTGCCTATAACCATCCCGCTGATATTGGCTTTTATTCTCGCCCAACCTATCATTGAAAATCCTCAGGGCCCGGTAGCATTTTGGTTTTCCATCATTCCGCTGACTTCACCCATTGTCATGATGATCAGAATTCCTTTTGGTGTCCCGGTTTATGAACTTATTCTTTCTATGGTGCTGCTGGTGCTTGGTTTTTTAGCCTGCACCTGGCTGGCCGCCAAAATTTACCGTACAGGTATTTTGATGTATGGCAAAAAAGTCAGTTACCGCGAATTGTGGAAGTGGCTGAAGTACTAGGAAATGCTCTCTATGGTATTTTCTTTATAGGCGATTTTTCGGGATTTTTAGTTGTTGGATATTTGCGGATTCAAATGATCAGTCTGTTTTTGGTCGTTCCCTTTTTTTGAATTTGAATGCAGACTGGTGCCGCAAATTTTGCAATAGTTGGCATCGTCGTCGTGCTTGTCGTACATGCATCGTGAGCATACCTGCGTATTGGTTACTTTCTTTTTTCCGATAAGAGTGGCCGTAACTATGCCTGTGGGTACCGCAATTATTGAGTATCCTAATACCATGACCACACTGGCTAAAAACTGCCCTATGCCTGTGCTGGGCGACAAATCTCCATAGCCTACGGTGGTAAGCGTTACCACCGCCCAGTAAATGGCGGTTGGAATGTCGTCAAATCCGTTTTGTTCGCCTTCAATCAGGTACATCACTGTGCCAATGATGGTTGCCATGGTAAATACAAACAAGATAAAAACACTGATTTTTTCGCGGTTGCTCCACAATGCCGCGGCAATTGTCCTGCCGGCTTTGATGTAACGACTGAGCTTAAATATCCTGAATATCCTTAACAATCGCAGTGCCCGTATCACAATCATGTTGTGTCCGCCGACAAAGAAAAAATCGAGGTAGGTCGGAAGTAATGCAAGCAAATCAATAATACCATAAATACTGAAGACGTATTTCAGCGGTTTCTCGGTTACCCATATTCTGGCAAGGTATTCGAGGGTGAAAATGATGGTAATACCCCATTCTAAAACTGTGAGCACACCACCGTATTGTACCCGGATACTGCTTATGCTTTCGAGGATTACCAAAAATATACTCAGGAGTATAATAAACAAAAGACATACATCGAAAAGTTTACCGGCTTTAGTATCGGCCTCAAAAATTATCTCATAGATCCTTTGTTTAATTTTTATGATTTTGCTGTTTTCTTGTTGAGTACTCATTTTAGTATGATGATTTTGCTGATTTTGTAGAACTTAAACAAAGTTATTATTTATTTGAATACCGGCAATTCCTTACTGTTCAGTCTTGATTATTTGCCGCTACAGGCGAAATATAATTTTTTGCGTTATGTATTGTGAAAAATTGGGCATTAGCCGGGGATAAAATGGTGCTTAGCTTACCATATTTTTTTCCCATTGAGACCAAGAAAAAATAAGCGTATATCAGGCTTTTTGCAGCGTAAACCCAAAGGTAGTACCTGCTCCCAGGTTGCTGCGAACATTGATGGTTTGCCCATGGGCTTCAATGATGTGTTTTACGATGGCCAATCCCAGGCCGCTGCCCCTGTTTTCGACATTTTTTCCTTGCGTGGTACGGTAAAAGCGTTCAAAAATCCTGGGAATATCTTCCTGTGAAATGCCAATGCCATTATCAGAAACTTCTACCAGAACCAATTCATCCATATCGTATAATGTTATCTTTACACGACCGTTTTGTTTGCCGTATTTGATGGCGTTTTCAACAAGGTTGTTCAGCACCTGGCTGATTTTTTCCTTATCGGCCATAACATGAACTATACCGGAGAGTTTATTGTGAAAAATAAATGAAATATTCTTCTGTTTTCCTTTAATTTCATAGGTTTCAAAAACATCATGAACCAACTGTGAAAGGTCGAATTTTTCCACATCCATCTTCATGGTTTCTGACTCGAGTTTGGCAATAATATCCAGATCGTTGACAATAGCAATCATCCTATCGATACTTTTTTCTGCACGCAACAGGTATTCGCGGTTGATGCTTTTATCTTCAAGGCCGCCATCAATCAGGGTGAGTATATATCCCTGAATGTTGAAAATGGGAGTCTTTAGTTCGTGGGAAACATTGCCGAGAAAATCACGACGGTAGTTTTCGGACTTGCGCAGGCTTTCCAATTCGTTTTTTTTATCTTCCACCCACTTTTCTATTTCCGCTTCTGCATTTTCAAACCAGTGTTCTTCAATTTTTGTTTTTTGTTTCGGCGTTTTCAGGTTATGCAAGGTTTTATACAAAACCCGGATCTTTTTATAAATATAATTCTCAACAGAATACCTGACAATTAAATAAACGGCTCCGAAAAATATGGGACCGGCTATTAGCATAATTAACCAATCCGAGTGATGTCCCTGAAAAATCAGGTAATATAACAGAAACAACACAAAAAACACCAGCATTACATAAAAAGCTATCTCTAAAGAAATATTCTTGGGTGAATGCTTTTTCATTCGTTTTCAAATTTATAGCCAATGCCTTTTACCGTTGAAATAAATTCCATACCGATTTTTTCGCGAACTTTTCGTATGTGAACATCAATAGTGCGGTCGCCAACCACGACATTATCGCCCCATATTTTCGATAAAATTTCCTCGCGTGTAAACACCCTGTTGGGCTTAGAGGCCAGCAGGTACAGCAGTTCAAATTCTTTTTTGGGAAGTATGATTTTATCGTCTTGTTTCATTACGATAAATTTTTCCCTGTCGATGACCAGGTCGTGGATTTTTATTCTGGAGCCTTCCGGTACTGCCTGGTCGTAATACCTGCGCAGCAAGGCATTGATACGGCTAACAAAAAGCCGGGGTTTGATGGGTTTGGTCAGGTAATCGTCGGCTCCGGCATCAAGGCCTGCTATTTGAGAGTAGTCCTCGCCTCGGGCAGTAAGAAACATGATCAGTGCCTTTTGCAGTGAGGGGATTTTTCTGATTTCCGCACATGTTTCTATACCATCCATACCGGGCATCATCACATCAAGTACTATCAGGTGGGGGAGGACTGTTTTTGCAACTTGTATCCCGTCTTTTCCATTGCTGGCAGTACATACGGCAAAACCTTCTTTTTTTAAATTGTAGCTTAAAAATTCAACGATGTCTGGTTCGTCATCAATCAAAAGAATAGTATGTTCATTTGACATATAGGTACACTGTTTTTACAAAGATATAAAAGTTAATTGTTCAAATATAATCATTAAAATGGGCCGATGGGCAATAACCAAAAACATATTTTCAAGTGGCAGCTATCGGGTAGCTTCTTTGTTGTAATGCGGATTAATAAAATTACAGACAAAAGTAATACCGCTTTGTGTATTTGACGTTAAGTGAATATTATTAAATAGTTAATTAGGTGATATCCGCAAAAAGAAAACGTTCACAAAGCCCTGTCTGCGCTTTGTGAACGCGCTAATGTTTTTTTATTAAGCTATAGGTTGTTAACTATAATTTTTTTTGTGACACAACCACCAGGTGCAGAAATCCTGACGAGCCAAACACCGCTGCACAAGCTGGTAACATCAAATGTAATTTGGTGCCGGCCTTTCTGGAAATAACCATATTGAATTGTCTCCACGTTGCGGCCTGTAATATCAAGGATTTCAATTTTTGTATTCCCGCTGGCAGATAATTCAAAATCCATTGTTGTTAATCCTTGAGAAGGATTATTTTGAAATGATTGCTTTTTGATTCAGGTGGTGTTTGTGCAAATAATAGATAACCAATAAGAGTGCCTCGGCGACTTAACATTAACTTAATATAACCTTAATCAAAACATAAAACAAAATATAGCGCTATCTGTTATTCCCGTCATAATTTTGTATTGCCTAAATTAATTATAAAAAAAGCACATTTATGGAACTCAAAACTGCACTGAAATTTTTCACGCCTAAAGAAAGAAAATTCTATCCGATGTTTGAAGAAGCTGCCGAAAACCTTGTTAGAGGAGCCACCCTGCTGAATAAATATTTTCTTATTTCAGACAAGACGGAGAAAGAAAAAATATTAATTTCAATAAAAGAACACGAACATCAGGGCGATAATATAACCCATCAATTATACAATGAGCTGAACAAAACCTTTATTACTCCATTCGATCGTGAGGATATCTATAAGTTGACCGGCAAACTCGACGACGTGATGGATATGATTAATGGCTTTGGTCAGAAGGTCAGAAATCACCCTCCCAAAAAAGAACCGAAATCGTTTCTTGAATTAAGCGAACTCATTTTGCAGGCAACACAACAAATACGCGTTGCCATATACGAACTGAAAAATCTTAAAGCGCCCAAAAAAATCACTGATGCCTGTATCCGCATCAACGAAATTGAAAACCAGGCCGACGACCTCTATTATCAGGCAATTGCGGAATTGTTTCAGCAGGAGAAAGATGCCATTGAACTGATAAAAGTGAAAGCCATGCTCTCCTCTCTTGAAAAGGCCACCGACAGCGCCGAAGACGTAAGTGATGTTATTAAATCAATTATTGTAAAAACGACCTAATAATAAAACGAGTTATATGGATTTTACATTGTTAATTATTATCATCATTTTAGCATTTGCATTTGATTTTGTAAATGGGTTTCATGATGCAGCTAACTCAATTGCGACCATTGTTTCAACAAAAGTTCTGACACCCCTGCAGGCCGTATTATGGGCGGCTTCATTTAATTTTCTTGCTTATGCTATTTTTGAACTGCATATCGTTGATACTATTTCGAAAACCGTGGATACCAGTGTTATCAATCTTCAGGTAATACTTGCAGGGCTTGTTGCCGCAACGATATGGAATTTGCTCACATGGTATCTCGGGATTCCTTCCAGTTCTTCACATACTCTGGTCGGCGGTTTTGCAGGTGCTGCCGTGGCTTTTGGAGGATGGAACATCGTGCATAGTGGGGTAATTTTAAAAATAGGTGCTTTCATTTTTCTTGCACCTTTATTGGGTATGGTAATCTCATACTTTTTTTCAATACTTATGCTTTTTATCACAAAAAGGATGAAACCTGCCAAAGTCCATAAGGTTTTCAGGCCTCTCCAACTTGTGTCTTCCGCCCTGTTTAGTCTTGGGCACGGAGGCAACGACGCACAAAAAGTAATGGGAATAATTACAGCAGCGATTATCGTTTATTTTAATGGGGTTGACCCTTCAACTATTCCACACTGGGCGCATATTACCTACACCTCAGCGGGAAAAATACACTCTATTCCCCACTGGATTGTTCTTGGATGTTATACATGTATTGCAGCCGGAACCATGTTGGGCGGATGGAAAATAGTGAAAACTATGGGTTCAAAAATCACCCGCCTGACACCTTTTGAAGGATTTGCTGCAGAAACTTCGGGAGCTATGTTGCTTTTCGGAACAGAAGCATTCGGAATCCCTGTAAGCACCACACACACAATAACCGGAGCCATTATGGGTACAGGTATGACAAAAAGGTTGTCAGCCGTTAGATGGGGTGTCGGGAAACAACTAATGGTGGCCTGGGTTTTAACGATCCCGGTTAGCATGCTGATTGCTATGGCAGTGTACTACCTGATCATGCTTTTTTATTAACATTGTCGTTTGAACAATAAGGAAATTTAAAACTTAAGCAAATTATCCAGTTCATTTGCTATTGAATCTGACTTTGCTTTAATAGGCGTGGCCGATAATGGAATCTTTACCGGAATATCCAGATTTAGTGGTATCTTGCCCGAAATGGGTAATTTATAAGGAAAAGTAATCAGCGCTTCGCTTTTCACAGGGATATCGATAGGAACATTGATATCAACAGGTATAGTCAATTGTATCTTTACGGGAATAGTTTCGGAAATCGGTATTTTTATTGGAATGTCGGCAATGACATTGATAGGGTCTTTTATATCTAAACTTATGGTTTGCTTGAGTGGAATATCGGCTACAATGGGAATATTGATGCCTTTTTTCTTCTCGCGGTTGGTGGGAATGGTAAACTTCTGATCAACCGAAATAATTTCGTCCAGAGGGGCAACAATTTTGTTCTTGAACATAAAAACCGTATCGAGATGTATTGTTTTATCCACAGTGAGGGTAATTGGTGTTTTAATCTGCTGGTCAACGGGTATCATAGCCCTGAAAGGAAGATCGTATTTTACCCTCATCTCCACAAAAACAGGAACCACCTGCTCAATAGTAAAAGCGGTAGAAATTTCTATTGTATCTTCCACATGTACCGTATAGTCTATGGCTGAATTGCCAAGCCTAACAAGCATCCCCGAAACCCTGGCAAGCCGTGTTTCGGCCCGGTATTTTACAAATAGCAATGTGCCAATAATACCAATATTTAATATCAACGAAATTATTACCAGAAGTTTTGTTTTATCTTTCATCAAACAGTATAACGTTAGTTTATCTCATCGTATAATTATTGTCCGAAATTAAAAAAAATTCAGATATATCATAAATCCAATTCATCTGGTGTGGAACAAAATAATATTTATCCGCTGAAAATTGTTTTTTATATTTGTACTTTAATTGAAAAACTGCTGCACTTATTAATATAATTGCTGTTTCATTAAGTTGCTCTAAACCGGTTTGGTGGAATAAGTGCTTTGGCAAATACCGGAATATGTAGTAGCAGAAGTAAGCTGCTTCATATTGAAGCGAGTGGCTGGCAAAAGTGAAAATGTTATTTGAACAATAAAATTATAATTTAAAATTGGAGAAAATATGAATCATGATGAATTAAATGGCAAATCCCCCATGGAAGAACCATTAAAAGACTCTTCAGGAAATATGCATAGCCGGCAACAGGCGATGTCGCAAACAGAACTGGCCTCATACATCGATCATACCCTGTTGAAACCCGAAGCAACGCGGGAACAATTTGTCCGCCTGTGTGACGAAGCCATTCAATACCGTTTCAAATCGGTGTGTGTTAACTCGTTCTGGGTGCCTTTTGTGGCCGGAATACTCAAGGATTCAGGAATAAAAATCTGTTCCGTTATCGGTTTCCCCCTGGGGGCTATGGACAGCGCGAGCAAGGCTTTCGAAACAAAAAGCGCGATAGCGTCCGGCGCCGAAGAAATTGACATGGTAATTAATGTGGGAGCGTTGAAATCCCAAGACCTCGCCACCGTGGAAAAGGATATTCGGGCCGTGCGCAATGCCTGCCAGGGAGGCGCCCTGCTGAAAGTGATCATCGAAACGGTATTTCTTGATGAGAAAGAAAAGATTCAGGCTTGCGAAATTTCTAAACTATGCGCTGCTGATTTTGTTAAAACAAGTACCGGCTTTATGGGTGGCGGAGCCACCGTTGAAGATATCGCTTTGATGCGAAAAGTAGTGGGCCCCGAAATGGGTGTTAAAGCCAGCGGCGGCATCAGAAATTTTGAACAGGCGGTAAGTTTGATACAGGCAGGTGCCACCAGGCTGGGCTGCGGATCCAGTATAGCGGTGATTACCGGCGCTCCTGTAAAAGGTAATTATTGATTTAACGGATGAGGGCGGTAATGGAATCATTATAGTCTGGAAACCGGTTGTAAGGAATAAACATTCCGCCCCCAAATTTTTTGCTATATGAAACTATTTCTCCTGGCTATAATTTTGCTGGCCATCTCATTTGCCGGATTTTCAATCAGGGTAATAGTGAAGAAAAACGGAGAATTTAAAAAATCATGCTCCACCGTCGATCCAAAGACCGGTAAGTCTGTTGGATGTACCTGCGGTAGCAATGGAAAAGATCAAACACGATGCGAAAATTATAAAAAACACCACTCCGGCGAAGCTGAAGAATAATGATTTTTGTAAACTATGGAATGGATTTATCTTCTTATTGCAGGAGTCTTTGAGGTAGGGTGGCCATTGGGTTTTAAATTATCACAGGTTCAAGCCAATAATAAATGGCTGTGGATTGTCTTTTCGGTAATTTCTATGACCCTCAGCGGCTTGTTCTTATGGCTGGCCCAGCGCAATATTCCTATCGGAACAGCTTATTCAGTATGGACAGGTATCGGTGCGGCCGGAACTTTCATTATTGGGATAGTTTTTTTTAAAGATCCGGCAACGCTGATCAGGATGTTGTCTGTTTTGCTGATTATGGTGGGCATAGTGGGACTGAAACTGGCAAATTAACAACGCTGCCTAACCTCCAAAATCGTCATATGCAATATTCTCTTTGGGTACTCCCAGGTTGTCTAACATTTTAAATACAGCTTCATTCATCATTGGCGGCCCGCAGAGATAGTATTCAATATCTTCCGGTTCGGGGTGTTTGCTTAGGTAATTGTCATAAACTACCTGATGAATAAATCCCGTATAGCCTTTCCAGTTGTCTTCGGGTAAGGGCTCTGACAGAGCGATATTAAAGGTAAAATTTGGATTTTCTTTTTCAATCGACCTGAAATGGTCCTCATAAAAAATCTCTCGCATTGAACGACCGCCATACCAGAAGGACACTTTGCGTTTGGTGTGTTCGGTATGGAACAGGTGGAAAATATGCGAACGCAAAGGTGCCATACCGGCGCCGCCGCCAATATACACCATTTCTTTGTCGGTGTGTTTGATATGGAACTCTCCGTATGGCCCTGATACCATCACTTTATCGCCTGGTTTACGCGAAAAGATATAAGAAGAACAAATACCCGGGTTCACTTTCATAAAACCTTTGATTTTTTTATCCCAGGGCGGAGTGGCAATACGTATATTCAGCATAACAATATTGCCTTCAGCCGGGTGATTCGCCATAGAGTATGCCCGGTATACCGGCTCGGAGTTCTTCATCTTCAGATCAAACATCCTGAATTTTTCCCAGTCCCTGCGAAATTTTTCTTCCACAATGATGTCTTTATAATCTACTTCACATTTGGGCACATCTATCTGTACATAACCTCCAGAGAGAAAATCCAGACTTTCCCCTTCAGGGAGTTTTACTATAAATTCTTTGATAAAAGTAGCCACGTTTTTATTGGACACCACTTCACATTCCCATTTCTTTATGCCAAAGATCTCTTTTGGGATTTGGATTTCCAGGTTTTCCCTTACTTTCACCTGGCAGCCCAGTCGCCAATTGTCTTGTACCTGCTTGCGGGTGAAAAAACCAACTTCAGTTGGTAAAATACTTCCGCCGCCGCTGATAACCTGGCATCGGCACATACCGCAGGTTCCCCCGCCACCGCATGCCGAAGGCAGAAAAATCTTGTTTTCCGACAAAGTGGACAAAAGCGAGGAGCCGGAGTTGACCTCAACTTCTTTGTCGCTGTTAATGTTTATAAGTACAGGGCCTGATGGCGACAACTTTGCCTTAGCAAATAAAAGTAACAGCACCAGCAACAAACTTATCACTAAAAAGATTGTAATGCCCAGTACCAATATCATTCCTAATCCTGCATCAAGCAATATCATATTTCTGGTGTTTTATTATTGTTGTGTTTTTATATTTTTATTCCCATGAAACTCATAAAAGCAATGGCCATAAGCCCGGTAAGAATAAAGGTTATGCCAAGTCCCTTTAGCGGTGCCGGGACATTGGAATACTTTATCTTTTCACGTATTGCCGCGATAGACACAATGGCCAAAAGCCATCCGATGCCTGAACCCAGGGCATAAACGGTTACTTCGCTGATGGCCGTGTATTCTTTTTCCTGCACAAAGAGGGAAAGTCCCAGAATGGCACAGTTAACAGCAATCAACGGAAGAAAGATTCCCAGGGCATTGTACAGCGAAGGACTGAATTTTTCAACTACCATTTCAACCAGTTGCACAATAGCTGCTATAACCGCGATGAAAATTATAAAACTCAAGTAGCTGAGATCCACATCCGAATAACCGCTGCCCAGCCAATTCAGGGCGCCGGGTTTTAAAAGGTAGGTGTCAATAAGCCAGTTGACAGGTGCGGTAATAACCAGCACAAATACCACTGCAACACCCAACCCGAACGAAGTTTTTACAGTTTTTGATACCGCCAGATATGAGCACATTCCTAAGAAATATGCAAATATCATATTGTCAATGAATATCGAACGGACAAAAATATTTACCAGGTCATTCATATCGTGGAATTTTATTTTTCTATTAAACTATGATTAAAACTGCGCTGTACCCAAATTATGACACCAATTATAATCAGGGCCATAGGCGGTAAAATCATCATGCCGTTGTTCATATACCCGTGGTCAAAGAACGTTTGCGGGATGATGTGATAACCGAACAGGGTTCCCGAACCGAACAATTCTCGGATAAAAGCAACAATTATCAGTATTAATCCATATCCCAGGCCATTTCCAATGCCGTCGAGAAAGGAAGGCCACGGTTTATTGGCCATGGCAAAAGCTTCCAGCCGGCCCATTAAAATACAGTTAGTGATAATTAGTCCCACAAATACTGAAAGTTTTTTACTTACATCATACACATAAGCTTTCAGTAACTGATCTACAATTATTACCAGGGCGGCAATAACTACCAGTTGTACAATAATTCTGATCCGTGAAGGAATGGTGTTACGCATCGCTGAAATAATCAGGTTGGAGAAGGCCGTTACAATCGTAACCGACAAGGCCATGACAAGGGCCGGTTTTAGCTGGGCGGTTACAGCTAGTGATGAACATATACCCAATACCTGAACAGTAATGGGATTGTCAAGATTTAAAGGGGATTTTATTAATTTCAGGTTTTTCATATTGTCGCTAATTTTTAACGGTTTTTTCTTTTTTCATTTGTTGGTTGAAATAAGTAATGTAGGGGCTTAAGCCGTCAAAGATCATTTTTTCCAGTCCCTGGCTGGTAATGGTACCGCCCGACACGGCGTCCACTCCGTGTTTATCATCAGGAGTTGCTCCTCCTTTAACGACTTTTACCGAAACAAAATTCATCTGTTCGTCAAAAATTGTTTTTCCAATGAATTGTTCCTGAAACACGGTTGTGCTTATTTCGGCGCCAAGGCCGGGGGTTTCGCCTTTGTGGTCAAACATGGTTCCGGAAATGGTGTTAAAATCGTTGTTAAAAGAAATGTACCCCCAAATAGGTCCCCAAAGACCTTTTCCTCTCACGGGAATTATATAATTGCGGTTTCCTTCATCACTGGTATACACAAAAACAGGAAGATTACGTTGTTCGTTTTTTTTCTTTAATTCAAGATTCAGGTCCACATCAAATGCTTTGATATCGGTTTTAAGCTCTCCGGTAGAGGTAATCACAAAAGACTCGGTTATATATTTGTTGTATAGTTTTTCGGCATTTTTTGTGTCGGATTCCATATTCACGGATTTCAAGATGTTTTGCATTTTTTCCACCCGGATGTTGTTTGTCTGGGCTGGTTTCAGCTTTACTGCCACGATGGTTAGTGCGACAGCAACAACGATTACCAAAATGGCGGAATATATCAGCGTATATCTGTTACTGAACATAAAGTTTTGTTATTTGGGTTCGACATTGTTAGTTATCTTCGGTAATCTTTTCAGACGTTTGCGAATATTGTTCTGCACCACTACGTGATCAATAAGCGGGGCAAACGTGTTCATCAATAAAATGGACAACATCATGCCTTCGGGGTAGGCAGGGTTAAACACTCTGACGAGTATTGCAAAAACTCCAATAAGAACCCCATACACTATTTTGCCTGAAGGAGTCTGCGAAGCCGTTACGGGGTCGGTGGCCATAAACACCGCACCAAACATAAAGCCGCCCATCATCAGTTGGGTCATCGGGTCAATCTGCATATACGTGTTGGCTCCGATAAGATTAAAAATAAGAGTCATAATAACACCGCCGGTTATAACCGAGAGCATGATACGCAGACTGCCTATACCTGTGATGATTAATATCAGTGCGCCGATTAAAATGGCCAGCTTGGAAGTTTCTCCTATGCAGCCGGGTATAAATCCAAAAAACAAATCCGATAGCGAGGGTATGGATTCCATATGTCCTGAAGCCGCGTGCGACAAAGCTGTGGCGCCTGTGATGCCATCAACGCCCATCAGGTTGTTATCAAAACCGAATATCCACGGACTGTCACCGCTGATCTCCGAAGGATAGGCAAAAAAGATAAACGCCCGGGCCACCAAAGCAGGATTAAAGATATTCATACCAGTGCCACCAAAAACCTCTTTTACGAAAATTACTGCAAAGGCGGTGCCTACGGCTACTACCCAGAGAGGAATGTTGACCGGCATGATTAAAGGAATCAGCATTCCGGTAACCAAAAATCCTTCATTAACTTCGTGATGACGTATCTGTGCCGAAATAAATTCTATGGCTAACCCTGTCACATACGATACTACAATGATGGGTAGTACGGCCTGAAATCCAAACCAGAAATCAGCCAGTATGCTGACACTGGTACCCATGGCCTTATGAAACTGGTAACCTACATTCCACATGCCAAAAATCAAGGACGGCATCAATGCTATTACTACTATAATCATAGTGCGTTTCAGGTCAACAGAGTCGCGGATGTGGCTGCCCGATAAAGTTACTTTTTTGGGAACATACAAAAAGGTTTCAAAAGCGTCGAAAGTGGACTCCAGCTTGGCAAAGCGGCCCCCTTTTCTAAAATTGGGTTTTATAGAATCAATGTATTTTCTTAATCCTTTCATCGCGTGATTATTTCTTTTTAACTCATTTCTTTTCTTAGCATTTCCATACCTTCGCGCACTATTTGCTGTACCTCCGTTTTTGACGTGCAGACATAATCGCATAAAGCAAAGTCTTCGGGAGCCACTTCGTAAATACCCAGGCTTTCCATCTTTTCAATGTCCTGTGCAAGAATGGCCTTCACGAGGTATACCGGTAAAATATTAAATGGAAATACTTTTTCATATTGCCCCGACATAACTAATGGCCTGTGACCACCATGGTAGTTGGTATCAAAATCGTATTTTTTACCCGGGAACAACCAACTGAAAAATACCCTTGAGTTACTGAATTTTTTAAATCCGGGCATGGCCCATCCGGCAAACTCATAGTAATCTCCTTCAGTAATAAAAGTGAGCTGATGGTGGTAATATCCTAAAAATCCTTCTGCACTTACACTGCTGCCGGTCAACACATTGCCGCTGATTACCCTTAGATGCTGTTGCTTTGTCTGGCTTTCGATTATGGGTTTTAATTTGCAGCCAACGACAACTTCCTGGTAAAACGGTTCTCTGGCTTCCGGTCCGGTCAAAGCTATGGTTCTGCGGGCATCGTAAATGCCGTCAACAAATAGTTTTCCAATCATGGCGACATCCTGTGGATTCAGGTGCCAGATAGTTTCTCCCTTGTTTATGGGTTTAGTGTGATGAATTTGCACACTGACATTGCCGGTCGGATGGGGACCTTTGAAATAGTGAAGTTCGGCATTTTTAACCGATGAAAAGATATTGTTGTCAAGGCTTCCGTCAAGCCCAAGATGGACTCTCCCGTTGCTTAGTTTTGCCAATGCATCAATACCGGCCTGAAAATATGTAACTTTTTCTTTTAGCACAAAATTATAATCCGGTGCTAAAGGAGATGTGTCGAAAGTGGAAATATAGATATCGCGCGGCGTAGCGTCCACACTGGGAATGAGGTCGTAAGGCCGTTGCCTGATATAAGTCCACAAACCGGATTTAGTAAGCAACGACCGGATATCCTCCGCATTCATGGAGGAAATATCCTGTCTGCCGAACTCTTCATAAAAAATGTCCTGATCGGCTTTTACGGGTATTTCCATGATTAGCCGCTTATCGCCACGGATAGGCTCCATTACTACTCCACTAACCGGTGAAGTAAAGACAATGCGTTCGTCATATTTGTTTTTAAACAGAGGTGTTCCGGCTTTTACCCGGTCGCCGGGGTTGACTATCATCCGGGGCAGGACATTGACAAAATCCGCTGGCTTGATGGCAACATAATTCGGGATGAAAAAACCCCCGGTAACTTTTGCGGCAACGCCTTTCAGCGGAATATCAAGACCTTTTTTTATTTTTATAATTTGCATTTATGTTCAAATTATGAAATGACTAATTTTTGAATTGCGAAATAAATATCAAATCACCTAAATGCCAAATTAAATTTGTAAATAGGATTTATACATCAAAGATACAGTAGAAAATATTGTGATGATTTTTTTTAATCAATTATTTCTTAATTTTTGGCCAGAAACTTGAGATTCCGATAAATGTAATTAAGGAATTTTAATCCTAAAATCATTTGGTACTATGTGGAACTAATCAATATTATAAAATGTTTGCTATTTTAATCTGGTAGGAGAATTATTATAAATCTGATGCCGGAATTTTAATATTGTGGCCTGAAAATATTTTATTCCTGTATGAAGTTCTGTGATTTAAAGTGCAGAATGTTTATTTTTGCATGAAAAATTAAACTTATAAACATTATGAAAGTTATTGTTGTAGGAACAGGTTATGTCGGTTTGGTAACCGGAACATGTTTTTCTGAAGTTGGAATAGATACCACTTGTGTAGATATTGATGTTGAAAAAATTGAAAATCTGAAAAAAGGCATTTTGCCCATTTACGAGCCAGGCCTCGATACGATGATTCACCGTAATGTGGAAAAAGGCCGCCTGCATTTTTCAACCGATTTGGCTTCGGTACTGCCCGATGCCGAAGTGGTGTTTATTGCTGTGGGTACGCCTCCCGATGAAGACGGTAGCGCTGACCTGAAGTATGTGATAAACGTGGCATCCGAAATTGGTAAAAACATGGAAGATTACCTGCTGGTGGTTACCAAAAGCACTGTACCTGTCGGTACTGCTGTGAAGGTAAAAAATGCGCTGGAAAAAGAACTTCAGGCCCGCGGCGTAAACATCCCCTTCGATGTGGCTTCTAATCCCGAGTTTCTTAAAGAAGGCGCCGCTATCGATGATTTTATGAAGCCCGACAGAATCGTGGTGGGCCTGGAGTCGGAACGCGCAGAAGAATTGATGAGCCAGCTCTACAAACCTTTTACACTGAATGGCCATCCGGTAATATTTATGGACATCCCAAGCGCAGAAATGACTAAATATGCAGCCAACGCCATGTTGGCCACCAAAATCAGTTTTATGAACGATATTGCCAACCTCTGCGAAATAATGGGTGCCAATGTAAATATGGTGCGCAAAGGGATCGGGAGCGACAGCCGCATTGGCAGCAAATTTATCTATCCCGGTATCGGTTATGGCGGATCCTGTTTCCCCAAGGATGTAAAAGCTCTGATAAAAACTGCCGATGAAAACAAGTATAATCTACGTGTATTAAAAGCGGTGGAAGAGGTAAACGATGACCAGAAAAGTGTGCTTTTTAACAAAGTCATGAAATATTTTGATGGCCAGCTTAAAGATAAAACCATTGCTATGTGGGGATTGTCTTTTAAGCCGGAAACTGACGATATGCGCGAAGCTCCGGCACTGGTACTCATCCAGAAGTTTTTAAATGCAGGAGCAAAGGTTAAAACCTATGACCCCGAAGCCATGAAAGAAGCAAAACGCAGGCTGGGCGACAAAATTGAATATGTGAATGACCAGTATGAAGCGCTGATTGATGCCGACTGCCTCCTGATAGTTACCGAATGGACCGAATTCAGGGCGCCTAATTTTAATGTGATAAAAAAATTGTTGAAAAAGCACGTGATTTTCGACGGCAGAAATATCTTTGACGTTACTACCATGAAAGCCGAAGGCATTGATTATTTCTGCATAGGAATCAACACAACAAAATAATTATGAGAAAAAAGATTTTGGTAACGGGTGGAGCTGGGTTTCTTGGTTCACACCTTTGCGAAAGATTGCTGAATGAGGGCAATGAAGTAATTTGTCTCGACAATTATTTCACCGGACAAAAACAAAATATTGTTCACCTGCTCAATAATCCTTACTTCGAATTGATTCGTCACGATGTGACCATGCCGTTTTTTATTGAAGTGGACGAAATATATAACCTTGCCTGTCCTGCTTCGCCAATACACTATCAGTACAACCCGATAAAAACTATAAAAACTTCAGTAATGGGTGCCATCAACATGCTTGGTTTAGCCAAAAGGATACAGGCGAAAATTTTGCAGGCATCTACCAGCGAGGTGTACGGCGATCCCAAGGAACACCCGCAAGGCGAATCCTACTGGGGAAACGTGAACCCCATCGGACTGAGGGCTTGCTACGACGAAGGCAAACGTTGCGCCGAAGCCTTGTTTATGAATTACCACCGGCAGAACCATGTAAAAATAAAAATTATCAGGATATTCAATACATTCGGGCCACGTATGCACCCTCACGATGGTAGGGTGGTATCTAATTTCATATTGCAGGCACTGAACAACCAGGACATCACCATATACGGCGATGGAACACAGACAAGAAGTTTTTGCTATGCCGACGATCTTATCGATGGTATGATACGCATGATGAATACTCCTGAGGATTTTATCGGACCGGTGAATATCGGAAACCCCGTTGAATTTACCATCCTTGAATTAGCACAATTGGTTATTGAATTGACAAAGTCGAAATCAAAAATCATTTTCCAACCTTTACCTTCCGACGATCCCCTGCAACGCAAACCGAATATTGAATTGGCCAGGTCGGTCCTTGGATGGGAACCAAAAATTCAGCTCAGGGAAGGTCTGGAAAAAACTATTGCCTATTTCAGAAAATAACTTTGTAAGATAATGAGTACTATTCTTGTTACAGGAAGTAATGGCCAACTGGGCAATGAACTCAGGGTGCTGTCTGCCGCATATCCCCAGCATCGGTATTTTTTTACCGATATTGAAGAATTGGATATTTGCAACGAAAAGGCCGTCAATGAATTTGTCAGCAAAAACAATTTCACCCACATCATCAATTGTGCTGCCTATACTGCCGTGGATAAGGCAGAACAGGAACAATTGCAGGCCCATAAGCTGAATGTTGATGCAGTGGATTATCTATGTCGTGCTGCTAAGGCGGCAAAAGCCTTCTTTGTTCATGTGTCAACAGATTATGTGTTCGATGGCAAAAAGAATACACCCTATACCGAAACCGATGCCGTATGTCCCGTTTCGGCTTATGGCATCACCAAACTGCAGGGCGAAGAAGTAGTCCTGAAACATGGCATGCCATCCCTTATCATTCGTACCTCATGGCTTTATTCTTCTTTTGGAAACAATTTTGTGAAAACAATTTTGAGACTCTCCAAAGAAAAGCCTTTCTTAAGAGTGGTGGCCGATCAGCATGGTACGCCTACTTATGCGCGCGACCTAGCAAAGGCCATACTGGAAATAATTTCTTCTCATCCTTTACCAGGTAAACCTGGAATTTATCATTTTTCAAATGCCGGTGCAATCACCTGGTTTGATTTTGCTAAGGCCATCACCGAATTGTCGGGAATTGTAATCGACATTCAGCCTGTTGAAACCAAAGACTACCCCACGGCCGCTGTAAGGCCTCAATACAGCGTGTTCAGCAAAGAAAAAATAGTCCGCGATTTTAATTTGCAGATACCTGATTGGAAAGAAAGCCTGAAAGCCTGCCTCGATATCCTGAACAAAAATAATTGAGGCCAGGCATAAATTATTTTGCCCTTATCGGTGATATTGATTAATTTTATTTTTTTATTTATGAAAAAGATAAAAAAATCATTACTGATTATGTTGTTGTGTTGCACCTCATGGCTGGCCCAGGGGCAACAGTCTGACATACCCGAACAACAGTTGTTCTATTATGGCAAAATGGTGATAATAACTATCGATAAACAATTGTATGTTTCGGATACTTCTGACTTCTTTTATATCCATGTTTCCATAAAAAACAGTTCCCGAAATGTGCTGGGCATTGACCTTACCAATCCACAGCATTTGTTGTATTCTAATCAATGGCAATTTTCCGATACCACTTTTCGAAGTGTCATTGATGAAACCCAAATGATTCCTGATGATTTAAACGCTGTAAAAGCCGCAGACCTGGCTGAAAAACTTAAAGAAAACAAACTTATCATGGTTTTACCTACCCAGACTTTCGACTATTACACGGAGTTTAATGCGGATAAGCCTGAAGATACTGACCTGCTTAAAAATAATTACCTTATTGTGTCCATCGACGGACAAATGTTTTTTACCGACGGAAAAAATGTGGAACAGGTTAAATGCAATGGGGATTTGAACGTGGACAGGGATGTCGCACTCAAATGTCCGCTGTTCTGGCGCAACATAACCGATAAAAGCAAGATTCGTCACCGTAACTGATTATGAAAATAACAACGCGGATACTGATGGTTATTTCTGTTGTTACCACGTTGCTGGTGGTGGCTGCCAATATTTTCCCGCCGGTTCCGGGCTTGTCTTATACGGGCACCGCCGACGGGGTAGCATCCGCAACTTCCTATGATGACTTTTTACTAAGGTTTAGCATGATTTTTTTTGGTCTGTTACTAACTATTATTGCAGCTATCATATCTTTCACCAGTCTTTTTTTTAGTAAGCATACTGCCGGCGATAAACTGGCAAACCTGAGCATTCTGGTGTTTGTTTTTGTAATTGGCTGGATGGGGCTTCCTTACTGGGCTAACGGCTTGTATTATGTGTTTTCGTCGGGGACAACTTCGCTGTACGACCCGAAAGCATTGCTGCCTATGACACTGATGGGTGAGATTTGGAGGATTCCGGTGCTGGTATTTTACCCTATGATACTGGCATACCTGCTTTTTAGCCTGATCAGGTTTATGGTATTAGTTTTCCGAAGAAAAAATCCCGGTATTATCAATGTGATGATACTAATCTATAACCTCTTAATAATTGTAGCCTTTTTTTTCGTACCGCATTATTTTTATTGGTTGCTGGATTGAGTATTTCTTTTTGTAAGTGCAGCTTATTACTTCTTTTTCCAGGTAGAAGACACATCTTTCAGAAAAGCGGCTTTTTCTCCTGTAATCCGGTCTATTTCGAGGTTTATCAGCTTCATGGCTTCTGCTTTGGTAGCTATTTCAGGTATGGTAAAAGGTAGTTTTACGTTATGGGTTAACAACACTTCAAGCAGGAGCAGACGAGCTTCCTGAGCCTTCTGGATAGAAAGTGCCAACACCCGCAGCGATTCCACCGGAGAATGGAAGCCCATACTATTGGCAGCAGCTACCCAGTCCCAGTGCCATTGCGAGGAACGTATCAGTTGATGAATGGGATTCATTTCATTATCGGAGGCGCCGTTATCATAAGCCAGTTTACAGCCCAAATGCACTATGTAATGGTTTTTTTCTGCGATACGTCTTATTTGTTCAGTATTGTCCTGTATATCATACACATTTTTGAGCAGGGTGGCTTCGCTTTCGCGGTGGCACACCTGGCATGATCCTGAAATGTTATTCAGAGGGCTTTGTATTTTGTGATCGGTAAATTTTATACCGCCTTCCCTTCGGTATGGCATGTGGCAGTCGGCGCAGGCCACCCCCCGCTGGCCGTGTATACCGGTCTGAAACATCTCGAAATCGGGATGCTGTGCTTTTAATACCGGCGTTTTGCTTAGGGCATGAATAAAATCAATATGATTGACTTCATTATAATACTTTTCCACAGAATCAGCGGTCTGTCCTTTGTCCCATGGAAAAGTCAGGTATTTGCCTTCTCCTTTGAAGTAATACTCCACATGGCACTGTGCACATACCAGCGAACGCATTTCCTGGTGAGTGGCCGTGTTGATATCCCTGCCCGACCGTTCATACGCTTCAATCAATGCAGGCCTTGTGATGCGGAGGTCCATGGTTTTGGGATCGTGGCAGTCCTGACAGCCGATAGGGTTTAGTACTTCTTTTCCCAGGTCTTGCCATTTGCCGCGATAAAAATTTGCTATTCCCATTTTATCCATCAACCGCGGCACATCGGTGCTTTTACAGGTCCAGCATGTGGCCGGCTGTGGGTAATTTGTTCGCAGAGTATTTGTAATATCCTCAATGGCATGATAATGGCCGCGTCCCTGCTTGTAGTCGCTGGAAAAAGCATATCCTGCCCATAATACCACGAGTTCGGGGTACTTCTGCAGGTAATCAATGGTGGCTCCTCCGCCGTGTTTGCTGGCAAAGGTAGTGTCGGTGGTGGCAATATAAGTATCATACTCCCGTGGGTAATTTTCTCCCCACACCGCATTATCGGGCTCCCATTCGGCAATTTCTTTTACAACCTGAAAATAAAGCTTTGATTCGCTTCTCCTTTCGATAATGGAGGATGCAAAAAGCCCGATGAGAAAAACTACAACGGTTGTCACGAAAAATAATACCCAGGGTACCCAGGGGCGTTGTTTGGTTATTTCGCGTATGCTTTTCATAGAATTATTTTTTTAATTGTATGCTTTTAGTATTTTCTTTGTCTCTTGCTTTGCTGAGCCAGGACGGGATTACCGGTGATAAACGGGGAACAAGCGCCGAGGGGTAAGCGCTAAGACTATTAACTGTCCCGTGAGGTACCTCGCGGTGGCAATCCCAGCAACGATGCCCCTTGCCTTCACGGTAATTTTTTCCGGTAACCTCTGTAAGCGACACCATACTGACCATATCGCTATGGCATCGTTTACAGTTATCCTGAACCACATTTATACCGGCTTCCTTGATTTGTATAACTTGCGGTTCCAACCGTAATGTAAACATGGTAGAATGGCGAAGTCCATCTTTGGCTTTAAAGTAATATTTGTTTACAAAATTGTTGTGTGGCACGTGGCAATCGTTGCAATTGGTAGCCCTGAAATGGCTGCTGTGTTCCCACGAGGCATATTGCGGATACATCACATGGCAGTTGATGCAGGTTTTAGGCTCGTCTGACAAATAGGAGGCGGCGTTGGATATATATAATACAAAAACCCCTAACCCAAAAAAAATTCCGAGAAGAATAACAACAATAGTCTTCCAGTTTTCAGGAGGAAAGAAAATTTTTAATATCTTTTTCAAGAAAAATTTTTATTGTAAAGATATTATAAAATTTATCAATTTGAAATAGTCATATTGTTTTTTTTGATGCTGAGTATCAGTAAATCGGTAATGATTTTTTTGCGTTCCTGCATAAATTTTTCAAAATCATGTTCATTCATGCTGTTTTTTTCAAGGATTACCGGTTTTATGGTGAATGGAAACGTGATGAGCGAGATCATGTTAATGTAGAACTGTGTAGGATTATAGCTGCTGATGTTTCTTTTTTTCATGGCCATGACAAATTGGCTTGCAAAGTTTCCTGTGTCATATAAACTTTGAAAAATCTGTAGTTTTTTAATCTTTTCGGGGTTGCGTTGTAACACCGACAGCACAAAATAGGTGAGACGGGGATGTTCCTGAAGAATGTCTATGTATTTGCTGACATATTCTTTTATTTTTTCTTCCAAAGGCAGTTCGGAACTCAAAATATTATTCAAACTGGGAGTGTATGCTTGCAAAAGTTCCGAAAAAATCGAGTCGAAAAGGTTTTCCTTACTTTTAAAATGATAGTTCATTAGGGCGATATTGATTTTGGCTTTGCCTGCAATATCGCGGATGCTGGTTCGTTCAAACCCCTTTTCGAGGAATAGTTCCAGCGCTGCCCGTTTGATTTTTTCTTCGGTTGTAATCATGATGTTTCAAAGATAAGAAAAATTAAACAATGTTTAATACGGTGTTTAAAAATTTCTTAAAGCCCATTATTGGCCTTGTTCCTTGAAAAAATAATTTGCAAAATATGCTGTTGGTTATTGTTTATAAAGTCTTCCCTGCCATGTGCTAAGTTCTTTCATCCGTTGTTCGATGAGTTGCAACACCCGGTCGGCACGTATAAGCCCCCAGGAGCTTACCTGCAGAAAACGTGGAGGGACTTCACCCGAAAGACGTTCTACAATAATAGCAGGATTTAGCCTTTCCAGAAAATTTATTATAAAGGATATATACTCTTCCAGTTTGAACAAAGTAAACTGCGAAGGGTTTTTTATGTATTCATCAGCCATCACAGTGCCTTTGATAATTTGTAACTGATGCAGTTTGATGCTGCTAACCGGCAAATTAGAGATAATCTGCGCCTCATCCAGCATATCCTGTATGCTTTCGCCCGGCAACCCGAAAATAAGGTGTGTAGTAGTGAATAGCTGCCGTTCGGCAGTTTTTTTTATGGCAGCAACTGCCGTTTCAAACGTATGTCCGCGATTGATGCTTTCCAGTGTTTTATTGTAACAGGATTCAATGCCATATTCGATCGAAACAAAGTGCTTTTCGGCAAGGAACCCGAAATAATCCAGTTTTTCCTCATCGATACAGTCGGGGCGCGTGCCTATGGCTATGCCCGAAATGAAGGGGTGTGCCAGGGCTTCTTCAAAGATTTTTTTCAACTGCGGAAGTTCTTTGTAGGTGTTGGAATATGGTTGAAAATATGCAATATATTTGGTCGCCCGGCGGTAACGGAATTTGTGAAAATCAATACCCTCGTTGATTTGTTGGGTGATGCTTTTTTCAGGACGGCAGTAAGATGGGTTGAACGCATCATTACTACAATAGGTACACCCCCCCGTACTCACAGTTCCGTCGCGGTTTGGACAGGTAAAACCGGCGTCGATGCTGAGTTTCTGAAGACGGCTCCCGTATTTTTTTATGCAGTAGCTCGAATAGGCATTAAATGGCCTGTTGTTGCCCCATGGGTAGGTATTTATGGTGTCACTTGCCAATTTATGCTATTTCTTCGATGGTTTCCACGTAGTTTACGCCCCTTTCGGCCAGGCCGTTCAGCATAAAATCAACACATTCGGGATAGTTCCCGATGTATTCCGGAACGGATAAGCCCTTTTGTGTATACAATCCGCCGGCAATCATACGCAAGGCTACGGTGGCGGTATAACCGGTTGTCCGTGCCATGGAATGTGTCTGTGTTTCTTCATCATAAAAGTCCAGCAAATCATAGGTATAACGCAGCTTTTTACCGTCTTTTTTACCTTCCACAATGACTTTCATGATGGTAAGGTCTTTTTCGCCTTTTTTCAGTTCCCACATGGGAAACAGCAGTTTTGCCGTTACATCCATAGGCTTTATTTTTATTCCTTTTACTTCAATGGCGTTCTGGCTGAAAAATCCTGTTTGCCGGAGCACTTTCATCAGCCCGATGTGTCCGGGATAGCGCAAGGTTTTTTCTTTGATATTGGCTGCTTTGATGGTAACACCAAGCGATCGTATACCATCGCTGTTGAACGCCTCCAGCGTGCCGAGGCCCGGAAAATTCAGCAATTCTGAATCCGACAAGGCTTCTTTGGTTACCGGTTGGTAGTTCTCAATGTAACGGGCAGGTCTGGTATATTCCTCTATCACGTCAATGGGCGAAAATACCGCTTTATATTCGTAAGGATATTCGCGGATTTGCGGCAGTCCGCCCACATAGGTAAGGCAGGTTTCCGTTTCGTCTAGCTGGTGGTGGGCGTAGCCCGTGAGAATGTGCATCATTCCCGGAGCCACACCGCAGTCCATGATGGCTGTAACATTTTTCTTTTTTGCGGCTTCGTCAAGAATGAAAGGGTCTTCAGGAAAAAAAGATATATCCACCACATTTTTTCCGGCTTCGATGATAGCTTCCAGTGTCTGAAAGCCCATGTAGCCCGTTACTGCGTTAACGACCATATCATATTCCAAAACGGTTTTTTTTACCGTTTCAGGCCGGCTAAGATCTTGTTGAATTGTTTTGATTCCGAATGAATGCAAATAATCAAACATGGCAGTATTGATATCCGCCACTGCCACCTGCAGGTTTTCATCTTTTGATAGGTCGATAGCCATTGGGCTTCCAACAAGGCCTGCGCCGAGAACAATGATTTTCATGATAAATAATTTGATACAAAGGTAAGATACCGTTTTGAATTTAGACTAAAATTGTGATTTTCAACGATTGCTTGATTGATGATTAAACAAATTTTGATGACTGTCATAAAACAAATTCTATTGACCGATTTTGGTTTAATGATTTTTCTGATGCCAGCGCTTCTGTTTCGTCCCCTGGTATAAGGTTTTGTGCAATAACTGCAGAAATTATCAATGCAGTCCTGAATTGTGAAAACGGTACTCTTTGTTCTTTCAGATGACTATGATGGAATGAAGATTTCAGGTTCGGAAATAGCTAATATCTGGGTTGTCAAAAAGATCAATTCTCCGGCAGGAGATCATCGAAATGTCCTGCAGAAAAAATATTCTACTCTTTTTTTGTTTTTTTATTGAATTTAATTGCTCACGGCAAATAGCTCCAGATTAATAACCTGTATTTTTGCAAAAAAATAATGATTTTTTATCCCGAACTCAAGTTAATATTGATATGAAAAGCTATAAAAAGAAAAGCTGATTTACATTTTGATAAACCTTTTTGTTTTTGTAATCCTTCCATTGGATGTCTCTATCAGGTAAATTCCTTTCGGGAGATCTTTTATGTCAATCCAGGTGCGGTTTGTCTCCATATTTTTTTCATAAAGTATAGCCCCTAAAATCGAGATAAGCCTTAGTGTAAACTTAGTTCCGGGGAGGAACTCATAGCATTGCATATTGAGAATATCCTGTGCGGGGTTTGGATAAATTCTGAAATCAATTTCTTTTTCGTTTTGGTCATTGAAAGTAGCAGGATTATTATAGGTGTTAAAAAAGATATCGCCTTTGGGGTCTATAATTGAGGAAGTAAAAGCTACATATGCTCTCTGGTTGTCGGATGCCAGTCCGAGATATTCACCGAACCATGACCCAACAGGAGTTTGCGGGGATGAAAACATATTTGAATTGATGGAAACATTGGCGCTGAATGTCTGTCCCTCATCTGTACTGCTGGTAAAGTATACATCCCAGAGCATATCAGCAGGGCTGTTTCTTCTATCATACCAGGCAATGTCAATTGTGCCATTGGGTTTCACTTCCATCCACGGCATCACCTGGTCGCTTGTCGTATTGTCATCGTTGAGTTTAATTGGTTGTGACCAGGTGTTGCCACCGTCAACGGAAGTCCTGAAAGAAATATCCGATTCATCGTTGAGCGAAACATTGTTTCTTTCCGCATATACGAGGTATAGTTTATTGGAGTTCGACGGGTGTGTTCTTATAACAGCCGCTCCTTTGGCACGGACATCGGATCCGTTGTTCAGGTTGATGGGGGGCAGGAGTATGGTGTCAATAGCTATATCTGTTCCCCATGTGGCACCTCCGTCGGTTGACTTGTCAAGAAAAAGCACACCATTGCCACCGGTCTGAACATTATAATTTATCCATACCATATAAATCGTTCCATTGGGGGCAACGTCGTGAACAGGCATATTCCCCATATTGTTTGCAAGTTCATTCACCCTTAATGCTGATGAAAATATCTTTCCGCCATTTGATGAGGAAGAGAAATAAATGTCGCTGGACGGTACCGGCATATTCCATCCCCGGTCCTGAATCCATGCCAGGTAAATGTTGTTGTGGTACGAACTGGCAGTATGTCTGTCACATCTTATCTGGCAGCGGTCATTGAAGCGGTAGTTTGGGTCAGGGTTGCTGACGGCTGAATTTTTTATATCTACGGTCACCGGAGTTTTCCATGTTGTTCCTCCGTCAGTGGATTTATGAACATACAACCCGCTTACCGGACCTGAGTTCCAGTTGTAATCCGTTGCTATATGGGCAACAAATACATGCCCTGAGTCATTGCCGGATACCGTTGGATCAAAAGCATCTAACATTGCTATACCGGAGATGGAGTTTGTTGGCATTGTAAGGTTCTGGCTGGTCCATGTTTGTCCGTTATCACTGCTGATACTTACACCAATGCAGTTGCCGTTCGGAAAGGGGTGGTTATTATATGCTGCAACAAGTTTTCCTTGGGCCGGCATGAGTGTAAGGGAAATTTCATTTTCACAAGATGAAATCCCTGGGTCGGGCTTTACTATAATATCTGAAGTTGAAGGAATGCCCAGATAAACACAGTAATCTTCCACTTCTCCGTCAACGGACAATCCGGTATAAGACAACCCGGGTGCGTTTGAAAGCCGGAAACGGCCATAGGTGTATTGATTGGAAGATGCTGTGGCGGGAACACTGAAAGATAAAATGTTGTTCCCTGCTGTCACGGTCTGGTTTACGAATATCTGTTCCCCGGTATCATTCCAGTCTCCGTCTGCCAGGAAATCAATCCAGGCATTTAGAAAGCCGGGGGACGAAGCATTTATAATTATCTGGTATGTCATGCCTGGTATCAGCCAGTTTGAGAAAGTTACTCCATTCTCGTCATCAATCCCGTTGTTATCGTCACCATAAGCAAGGATGATGGGTATTCCATCGGGTTCGCCATCAATAAGGTTGCCTAAGGTGATTATCGGTTGAATGATATGGCTCGCACCATTGTTGGCTTGTAACGTAGGGTAAGGAGGGTCAGGGGCATCTCCGTAATCAACTTGTGCATAAACCTGAATCCTTATGTGTGCCAGGCCTAAAATAAGTAAAATGGTAAAAATAATATGTTTTTTCATATTAAAGATTTTTAATATTTATTTTGTAATAAATATTTATTTAAATGCTAATATAAGAAAAATTTATTGAAAATCAAAACAAAATCTTGATAATCTTTTGATTAACCCTGGTTTGTCATTGGGAAAATTAATGACTAATTTCAAGGGTGAAATGTTGTAAGCTGAATCAGCCAGTCCCGTACACCGGTTGTAAGGGAATTTAGTTCTCAATGTTTATCTGTCACTGCTATTTGAATGGTTTCATCCTTTAAAGGCCGATATTCATTGGGTTTCCTACAAGACCAGCGCTGATAACCTTGATTTTCATATTCCAGTAATCTTTGGGAATATGATTCTGCATTAAATATCTGGACTCAGAAATCATATTTTCCGGGAGGAGCAAGATACTAATCCCATGTTTTTGTAATTAATAATAAAGCATATTTTTGTTCTGGTGCCTACTGGAGTGGAACTTCTGGCAATTATACTCCTTATCGTGATGTGTGGGAATATAACCCCGCTATGGACACATGAACTCAGGTGAAGGCGGATGTAGTACTCACAGATATGCTTGGAAGGATTGTCAGGACATTTAATGTCAGCGGTTCAGGCCCGCAAAAATTCAACATTGGATCTGTTCCCGGAGGGATTTATTTAGTCAGCTTTGAAACCAATCATGGCAAGGTTGCAACGAAGTTTTTCGTTTCAGAATGATATCTGTGATTGTCTCCGGTAATGAATAAAGTAGCTGTGTTTTAAACCTGAACATTAAAAATAAGTAAAAAAAATTCAAGTTGTGCAACGGGCACTTGCAACTTCGCACTCCTTAATTTACAATCTTCAGCTTCGCATATTGCAGCAACAACTGTTTTTCGCCTATGCCTTCAAATAAAACCGTGGTTTTTTTGTTTGGTCCGTTACCTTCGATGCTCATTACACGGCCCTGGCCGAAACGCTGGTGTTCCACCGTCATGCCTACGCGTATGTCCTCGATATCAGAAGCGGCAAATACCGGTGAATTTTGAGGGATATCTTTAATTTTTTTCAGGTTCAGGTGCTTTGGTACGGATGCCGGTGATATTTTTGCCGGTGTGTCAGAAAGTGTTTTCGCGGCAGGGTATGTTGGTTTTGGCTTGGCCTTGGCTACCCATGGATCGCTCATCATCGAATGAGATATCTTATGCGGTA
>Ga0116171_10000249_pt1 | contig 57274 bp, 95 predicted proteins | sample AD_JPNHW2_MetaG_FD_89798 | JGI IMG/M metagenome (GOLD analysis project Ga0116171, IMG submission 89798) | Active sludge microbial communities of municipal wastewater-treating anaerobic digesters from Japan - AD_JPNHW2_MetaG | ecosystem: Engineered > Bioreactor > Anaerobic > Digestate | place...
GTTAAGAATTATTAAAATCCAAGTAATAATGAAACAAAACGTAATAGCAAGTTTATCTTCTTGAAGCATACTTTTAAGATTAGTTATTTAATCTGAAATTATTGCAAAAAATATTATTGCAAAAATACATACAATACTTACAAAACAGAAACAACTTAAATCACTAAATTCCCAAGTATTATATTGTGTAACTTCTCCTGTGCAAGAGTTAGTAATTATATTTACTTTATTTACTGTCCAAATATTATCACGACCACTGATTGTGCTAACTTCTTGTGAAGTGCAACTTCCTATGTTTCCAGTTATTAGTGGAGTTGAAATTATATTATTTGTTTTGATTTGGTTGTCCATACTATTTGTTTTTATTAAATAAATAAGTTAACGATCTAGCTTTGGTTTGCTTTTTCTTACAATTAAAGCAAACTGTTTTTGGGCTCACCCTATCGCGTATAACTTCTTCCCCACAATATACGCACCTCGTTTTAACTTGCTTAATATATTTTTCCTTTTCTACTTTTATAGGTTTTTCTTTTACCTCTTTTATTTTTCCATTCGCACCTCTGCGTTCTATCATTATACGCCCGTTAAGTTCTTTGCTTAATTTAACAGCGTCACTTTCAAGTTTAAAACTTTTTACCACTCTCCACGCTTCTCTTTGCGGAACTAATACTGTATAAAGTTTCATATGTTTTATTTTTTAGACCATTTTAAACATAATTTTTTATGACCTGCGGTAGCTTCTTCTATTGTTTTATATCCAATAAAATCTATTTCGGACCAATCTGAAGCTGTATAAGGGCAACATTTATGATTATCTTTTTTTGCTTTAAATACCATAGTTTCATAAATTCTTCCTAAACCAATTTCTTCAAAACCAAATTTTTCCATATAAGCGAAATCAAAGTCATCGCCTTTTAAATCTTTGTTTTTTTCAAACCATTTTGGATCATATATTTTTGCGTGGATCTCTCGAGAGTTTCTTTCAGGCCAATAATCTCCGATGGTAGAAACAATATATTTTCCGACATAAGTATTAAGATGAAAATTACAATGCCTTGCTCCAATAAAATGTCCAGCATGCGGCATCCAAACCTAATTTTCTTTTTTCATATTTTATAAATTATTTTTTATTTTCGTTAATAAGTTTAATTAACCTGGTAATTAATTGCCCTTGTTGTTTTACAATTTCTTGTAAGATTAAAATTGTTTCTTTGTCGTTGTTTGTTGTTTTGTCATTTTTCATATTATTAGTATAGCACATTTTCGTCTACTTGTCAAGTGGATAACTTCATCTTTTTAATTACTTCTTTCATGATATTGTCGTTATTGCCTTCTGAAGCGTTTTCCTCTTTACCAAACAAAGCTTTAAAGACTTCTTTTTTCTTGTTGATTATTTCAAGCATATATTCGTCAATAGTATCTTTTGCAAAAAGCTGGTAAACATTTACGCTTTGTGCTGTTTGTCCGATACGGCAACTTCTATCAGCTGCTTGTTCAAGGTCTGCCGGGGTCCAACTAAAGTCTAAGAACAAAACGTTGGATGCTGCGGTAAGAGTTATTCCCACACCAGCACTCTTCAAACCACCTAAAAAAACTTTAGTGTTTGGGTCGCTTTGAAATTTATCCACAATCTCTTGTCTTTTAACAGCAGAAATTTCTCCGGTAAGCAATACGCTTTCCTCTGAAAACTTTTCGTTTATCTTTTTAAGCGGTTCTATAAAGGAACTAAAGACTAAAATCTTTTCTCCGCTTTCAATTGTGTTTTTTATAATATCGATTGCGGAGTCTATTTTACCATTTGCGCAATTTGTCTTAGTTCGTTCATCTTCACCATCGCTTGCGCTGACATTGATCTTTCAATTGTATCTTCGTCTTTGTCTTTTACATCTCTAAGATAACTTTCTAAATCTTCCGAAGCATGGCTATATAGTTTGGCAAATTTTGAAGGAAGTTCAACCGGAATATCTGTATATTGTTTTAACGGCAACTCTTTTAACACTTCTTCTTTTGTTCTACGAATAAAATATTTAGCTATTCTAGTTTTTAATTCTTCTATGTTTGTTGCTCCATCGTCTTCCCAACCAAAGAATCCTGCTTTCCCACCACAGTATTTTTTTGAGAAATCATAATAATTTTTCCATTGCTTCGGATCAAGAATTTGGAGAGCATTGAATAATTCTTTCGGACGAGCGAGTACCGGGGTACCAGATAAAAGTATTTTTTTAGGAATACGTTTACATATTCCTTTTGTCGCCTTTGAACGTTGGGAGGTTGCTGTCTTTACGAGGTGCGCCTCGTCACAAATTACCAAATCAAAATCAACAGACATAAATAAAGGATAATAATTCCAAAGTATATCGTAGTTAACGATAGTAAAATCATGGTTGTCGATTATTTTTGATATTCTTTCAACGTCTTCTAATTTGAATTCAGAACTATCAAAAACCCAAGAAGACATGTTTGTCCATTTCTTTACTTCATTCTGCCAATTATATTTTAATGAAGCCGGACAAATAATAAGAGTTTTTTTAATTTCATTATGAGCGGCGTAACCCAATGCTTGCAATGTTTTACCTACGCCGGGCGAATCACCCACATATCCCACCCCATTATTATTGTTTAAAAATTCAATTCCAATTTTTTGATATTCGTAAGGTTCTCCTTTAAAATTTTTAACTTTAAATTTTGTATTAACTTTTGTTTTTATTTCTTGTGCTTTCTTTTCTCTAACAATTGAATCTTCTTTTTCTTTTTTATATTCTTCCATCTCAATCAAAATATTCGGATCTACTTCTACTAAAGGATATTGATTTTTAATGGCAACGGCTACTACGATATCCGAGAACCTCCATTTGCCTTCATTAAAATTAAAAAATTGCCACCCATAAGTTTCTTTAATGGCGCGGCAAAAGTTAATAATTTCTGTGTCGTATTGAAATTCAAAGCAATACGAATGATACTTCGTTTTTTCTAAACCTATTTTCATATGTAAGGGCTTTTTAAATTAAGCTTTACTTTTTTTGTTCCCTTTAATCTCTTTTAAAATCTCTATCGATTTATTTAGACTATATATCCCTATTTTTTTTCCTTTTGGTCCAACTTTAAATTCAGGAATCAATTTACCAACCTCCACATAATAAGATAATGTAGTTTTTGGAATTTTTAACTTTGAAGCGATTTCACTCAACAAAGCATATTCACCCTCTAATATTTTTTCTGTCATATTTTTGCTTTTATTTAATTATCAATATTTAGTATAGCATAAAACCGTATACTTGTCAAGTATGAGCCTGTTTTAATAGTTTGCAACCTTTTGCAAACCTTTGATTAACATTATGTAATCATTAGTTACATTTAGTAATATTTGCCAACAAAACAGTATTCAACTAATATAAATGTATATTAATTATTATATTATATAATATGAGCAATGAATTTTTTACTACTCGCGATATCACTTTAGCCGCGACAATTATGTCTGAAGGAATTGAAGTCCAATATATAGACTTCCAAATAGAAGGTTCAAGAGGAACCGTGGGATATTTTAATTTTGAAAATTCAGTAGAAGTTAATGTAATCAACAAAGATTACATGAATGGAAAAATAAAGGTAGAACCTAAAACCTTTATTACGAATTTACGATATTTAAAATCGGAAGTTAACGGATATAATAAAAAGCCAGGTAAATAAGGGGGTTGACAAAAAGTCAAAAGTGTGCTATAGTACTCTCACCAAAGGAACAAATAAAGCGGATAAAGAAACCATTAAACAGATTGCCGTAAGGCTTTCTCAATAAGATGGAAGAAAAGATATTCATTATTCTTTGTTCGCAAAACTTTTGGTAGAATATCTCACTTTTTCCAGTCTGTTTAATGGTTTTTTTATATTATATATACATATGAATAACGTCGACAAAATGAATGCCGAAAAGTTTTTCGGCAAACTTAACAGCCAAATGGCAATGAAAATAGCTAGGGCTGTTTTTGAATACAAGGACATAAGTTACACTCTTTTAAAAGAGGTAGTAACGTCAGAAAAGTATGATGAATTTCGCACAGAACCGACAATTTTTGTAGGTTGGAAAAACGAATATCATATTATAAAACAGTTAAAATATTTAGCCCGTATAGGCTATCTATTTTTGTCTCCGGACATGGGAATTACTTTAAATAGGGACTTTTTTCCTACGGATCAAAAAATGCCCCCATCTAGCTTTTTAAAGAATATCTAGTATGGAAGCTCAATATTACAAAGGAAAAAATGGTCAGATGATATGTAAACCTGCAGGCGTAATGGTTAATGTAGCCATAGCTAAAAGGTACCCTAATAGCGTTCAAAGAGGACTAGGGTGTATTCCTGCTGTGTTCGATTTTCTACAAAGAAAGATGGTGTATAATTTTGAAAACGACGTAAATAGGTATGATAATCACACTTGGTATTATAATTCATATCTCTCTCTAGTAAAAAACCTTGATAATCTTTATTCAGAAAAAACAATAAAAAGAGCCTTAAAAACTCTAGAAAAAGACGGCATAATTTTATCCAGATGTTTAAGCAAAGAGCTTAAATATAATCTCCATAATTCAACCAAATTTTATTCTATGGATGATGATTTTTTAACAAAAAACACAGAGGAAGTTCTACAAAATAAGGGGGTCTGTGATGACCCCCTTGAGACAGACAAGGGGGGTCGTGGTGACCCCCTTAGCATAAACAAGGGGGTCTGTGGTGACCCCCTTTTAGAGGGGGACACCAACTCAAAAAAAGAAGACCATAAGGGGGGTCGTGGTGACCCCCTAAGGGGGGTCGTGGTGACCCCCTTGCAAAATGCCGAATTTGATACTAGGTTAGCCAAGAAACAGCCGTTTTCTGAATCACATACGGTAAAGGATACGCTTAATCCCTACTTCGTAGGGATGAAAAAAAAATTTTTTCCTTCCTTGACGATTGATGATGGAAAAGAATTTTTACCATTTGAAAATGAATTTGCTTTAGACTCAAAATGGAGTGGTCCCCGGTTACCGGATTCCCCTAACCTCGCCGTCACCCCTTCCGGAAAATTTAAACTAATCCTCCCGACCTACGAAACCATCTCAAATAATATTCTGGTTAAAAAAATTCTCGAAGGTGAAAAAACATTTTCCTACCTCGACCTGATGGACAAAAAAAAGATAGAGTTATTTTTACAAACTTACAAAGACGGTCACGAACTTGAAGCTATAACTTTCTTCTGGACTAAACTTTTTGAAGACCTTGAAATCGACGAGATGTTAAAAACCATGAAAGGTTTTACTCCAACAACTTTAATCGAAAGTTTTCAAAGAGACGCGGCTAAACATTTCCCTTGGGGAATGACATGGGTATCCGCTTACCAAACCAAAGAAGACCGCGAACGTAAAAGTTTATACGAATACCTGGAAACCCTAAAAGCGGAAACAAAAATCAAAAAAGGTTTTGGCGATAAAAGCATTGACCGCTTAGACCAACTAATCCGCAAAGCCTTTAACAAACCCATGGGGTTTGCTTGGGCAGAAACTTACCTCGAAGGCAGAAAGGCTCTCGCGCTCATGGTCAAAATGATTAACAAACGTGGAGAATACGATTTCTGGGGCAGAATAAGGAAACTAACTGAGGATGAATATAATTGCAAGAACATAATCAAGCTAACATCGCTGTATTATAAAACAAGGTCGCTAGGGCAAGAGAGCAACGACAACGAAGCATTCCTTTACGTTCGGGCCATAGGTTCAGTTAAAGTTGATGACTACGGTATGCTGGTTGAAGATTACGAAGAGAAAACTAAGCGTTTGAAAAAGTACGGACTTTACGACATTATCTTCGCTGACCCCGAAGACAAAGAGAACAGCGACGAATATATCCGAAAAGGAAACTTGGCTCTTTCAAAATGGGCTGATGAAAGCGGACTTAAAAAACTGCAAGGAATTATGGAAAAAGAAGGGATAAAAGTTCACTATCCTTTTCGGTCGGTAGAATTACCTCGAATTGTGGAAAATAAATAGTAAAAAATAGGTTCTTTTTAACTAAAAAATAAAAAGGCTAAGATTAGCCAAAAAAGTTTTGACAAGCATAAAGGGGACGAAAAAATGTGTTGACACCCTGTTTTGCATAGTGTAATATAATAAGTATATTTAACACTATATATAAACTTATGTTGTCGCGTCACCAGAACATTTTTTCAGATATAACTATAAAAAATGAAAATGTAAAAAAGACAATTTCTTCTCCTTTCGAATATATCTTTAAAAAGATGTTAAAAGATGTCGGTTTTAAAGAAGGTAAAGATTTTATACACCAACATCCTTGTTCTCAAGAAGAAATGGGTAAACTATATGTTGCAGACTTTGCTTTTTTAGATGAAAAAATAATAATTGAACTAGACGGAGATGAACATAAGAACAGGGCGCATAAAAGGGCTGATAATTTAAGAGACAAAGTTTTTGAATTAAACGGTTTTTACGTTATAAGAATTAAAACGCCTTTAGACGAATACCATGGAACATATTGGAAATATTTTATAAAAGAAACAATAAATAATATAAGAATAAAAAAATATGGAGAAGATGCAAAATTGGATTAGTGTTTATCAATATGCTAAAAAAATTGGTAAATCAAAACAACAAATTTACATGGATATTCGAACAGGTAAAATGTCAAAAGAGAAGTGGAGAAAAGCAGAAATTAAAGTTGTTCGTACTCAAATTTTAGATCAAGAATAATTTAATTTATATGAATTTTGAAAAGTATACAGACTTTTTATCGTTCTTCCCAGACTGTGTCATTCAGACCTTCGACGACAGAGAAAAAGAGTACGGAGAGAAGTCTAAAGAACTTACAAAAGTCGGACCAGCAAAAGGGTTCCCGGAAATCGTTTTGAGAAGCATGAACGAGAAGAATTCTGCCGGTATTTTCTTTACGCCTAACCGGTTTCCTTCTGGAAGGCGTACGAAAGACCAATGCACAGGTGTAAATGCTTGGTATATCGAAAGCGACGATTTAAGTATTGACGAGCAGTTAAAACGTTTAACTGAATGCAAATTGACTCCAACTTTTATGGTCAGGAGTAAGAAAAGCATTCATGCTTATTGGATAGCAAAAGACGCAACAATTGAGAACTTCGAAAAAATTGAGAAAGGATTAATAGAATATTTTTCAGGAGATAATGCAATGAAAGATATTTCAAGAGTATTAAGAATACCAACCTTCTGGCACAACAAAAATCCAAACGATAGATTTAAAGTAGAATTGATCGACGTAAACCCTGAATTGTCTTATAGCGAGAGCGACATGCTTGTCCACTTTCCTTGTAAAGAAGAAGAAAAAAAGCCGGTATTTAATAAGCCTTTTGTGGCGCCTAACACTACCGCGATTCCGAAAACCGATAACCTTTGGGAAGCTCTTGTGGCACTTGACACAAAAATGATGTTAGAAAAATTAAGCGGAGATGATATCGTAAAAAACGAAGTTTTTGATTTTGAAAGACGTGGGGGTGATGGTGGTTTTTATATTATTGTGAATGGTAAAAGATGTAATGCTTGGCTTGATAAAGATAATAAAATTGGTTCCCCGGCAGGAGGTGGTCCGACTTGGATACAGTGGATAGAATATTATAAAGTGACAAAAGGTGAAATCGCAAAATGGGCGATGGATAATCTGGCTGACATGTTACCGGCATCCGTATTCCTAAAGTCTGAAGAGTACAAGGCTCGGAAAGCCGTAAGTCCTCAGCTGAATATTTCTCAACCAATCGTAAAACCTGTGGAGAAAAAAGTTGAAGAATCAAAAATTGATTTGAGTGTTGCTGAAAGATTAAAAAATAAAATTAACTCTCCCAAGTTTCCATTTACTTGGGGAACACTTGCTTTGAATAGAGCGTTACCTGCAATCTTGTCAAAAAATCTAGTTGTATTTTTCGGTAGTAGCGGAACCGGTAAAAGTTTATACACTTTATTTTTGGCGAAGGAAAATGTTAAAACGGTAAATGGTGTTGGGTTTTTATCTTTGGAAATGAATATGGACCAAATCTATATGAGATATTGCCGTGATCGAGCTGGAATTAGAAAAGAACATTATGACCATGACATGATAAGTGATAAAATTGTAGATAAATTTCTTCCTGAACTTGAAGGAATAAAATTTTTCGGAATTGACAAAGGCGAAAGTTACGATGTGGCAAAAATTAGAAAATTAATTACTGAAAATAATTTAAAACTTTTAATCGTAGATAACTTAAATAAAATTCAAGGGAAAGGAAAAAGTGAATTCGAAATTTCAATGGGGGTGTCAACTGATTTATTAAATATAACTCGTGATCTTGACGTAACACTTTTAATTATTCATCACACCTCTAAACCAAAGTTTGAAAAATTTGCGAAGACAAAAGATATTGACGCTTGGACAAATAGACGAGTTATAGATAAAATAGATTTTAAAGGTCCAGAAGGAATGCGCGGAACACAAAAGATTTTTGATGATGCTGATGTGGTGGTAGAAATTGCTCGTGTTAAAGTTCCGCCGGATGTACAAGCTAAAAGAGCTGATAATACAATTTCTTTTGTGCCTAATGAAAATAGTTTAGAATTCCAAATTAAAAAAGAACAGTTTGCTAGTGGTTTAAATGTTTATAAAGATCGTGAATGGGGAACGTCATCAAAAAAAGAAATTTATTTTTACGAAGGAAATTTTTATGATGAATATAAAATGGAATTTATTAAACAAAATAATATAGGATTAAAATAAAAATATGAAAACAATTAATAAAAACAAACAAAATTTAAGGGCTGATTTATGGGCTGAAATTTATGAAAGTTTAAAAAAAGATGGTGTTATTTTCCCTAAAAAAAATAAAGGTTTTGGAATTTGTTATCGTGCATATTCAATTTGTGGAGATAAAATAGAACAGGCTTTCGAAGCCGGAAGAAATAGTGTGAAAGAAAAAAATGAAGTTGAGTTGAGGAATAAACAACCTAAAGAAAAAGGTGATAAAATAACAGTTATCTTTAATATAAAAGATAAAGAATTTAAACAAGAAATTAAAATTGATAAACCAGAGGGTTTTATGCAAGCTTGGAATTTAATTCAACAAAACACAATAAAAATGTTTGGAGTAATTATAGACTCTTTAAGAAAATAAACATATGAAGATGTTTGAAGAACAATTAAATAAATTTTCTGAATGGTATGACAGCTATGAAGATAAACCAAGTAAGTCAAACTTGATGGGATATTTTACAAGAAAGAATAAAGAAATGTTCGAGGCAGGACAAAAATCTGGTATGGAAGGAAAAATTTTTAAACAAATAGAAATCAAAGAAGAGTGTCATATCCCTCAAAAAATATATGATAAGATTCTTGAAAAAGGATTGTTAAAAGGAAGAATTTGTAAACAAAATGAAGTAGATTATCACTTCCAACAAGGTAAAGAAATAAGAGAAGCAGAAATAATTAAAGTTTTAATGTCAGTTTATAAAAAAGACCCAAACTTAATAAATGAAATATTAAATAAAATATGAAATACTTTGTAATTTTATCAACAGGTGCATATAGTGATTATAGTCCAACATATTATATCGGTGATGAAGAAATTACTGAAAAAGAGTTTAAAGATAAAGGAAGAGAATTAGGTGATTATTTATTAAATAAATATAACGAACTTCCGGAAAGGGAACACAAAAAAGTAGCTGATTGGGATGACCAAAAAATAGAAAGATATAATCCTGAAACAGGAAAAACAATTATGAGACCAAGTAACGATGAATGGTTTATTCTTATGGATGAGTGGTTAACCGTGCAAAAAGAATACAAAACTTTGCCTAACAATATTCCAGAAATAAATTGTTATTATGATTTTCCAAATAGTAACAGAGAAGAAATTTAATTATATGACAAAGAAAATAAAAAAAGAAAATAAATTAGAGGAGTTGGAAAGACGAATAAAGTTTTTGGAGGAAAACAGTATATTAAAATTATCTTTAATTCCAGTTCAAGTTCCTCCACCGGATAATAGTAGATTTTATCTTCCATATTATCCTCCTTCGACAACTTTTGTTTGTCCATTTTGTGGAAAATATAATTGTCACGATATTCATGTTGTTAGTTAGTTTAAATATGATAAAAAGAAATAAAGTAGAAAAAGATGAAACATTAAAATGTACTTATTGCGGAGAAAAAATTCCTGAAGGAGATTTTTGGTGGTCTAACGAATATGGGGATAAGTTATGTACAAATTGTAAAGAAGTCCTTGTAGAAAGTGAAAAGTTATCAGAATGGTAAAAGCACTTGACAAGTGGACGGTTTTATGCTATACTAATAATACAATTATTAATCTTTCACCAATCGTGGAGTATGCTCCTGTTGGTTCACCGGCATGCGCCGAGTTTTCGCCTGCAAATATGGTGATAGAAAAATCTCTCGGGGTTGGTGAAGGGTTAATAAAATTGTTTTCTTTTGAGGGTTTATTTTTATTGTGTTGGCATATTGTTTGGAAGGATAACGGAATTGGCGTTCCGTTGTCCTCAAAAGAACGCAATGTATTTTTTTAAGGGATGTCCGGAATTCTGGATTAATGGTTATAAATTTTTTTCTTTGTTGGTTTCATAGAAAATTTATATGACCACTACCCTTCTGGTAAACGAAATTTATTTTTCGTTTTCCTTAAAAGAATATAGTAATTTTTTTTTAAGGCAAGTCTGGATACGTCTGGAGCTTGGGTCAAGGTTCCTGCTGAAAAGGGGATGTATTTCTTCTCTAAGTATTACTAAAACCTATTCCCTTGAGGTAGCGCGAATCTCGTATTTCGCCTTACCTTAAAAGAAAATAACTTCTTAAAATATATATATGAAAAACGAAAAAGATGATGCGTTGTTGGAAGCTACAAAAAATTTAAATAAAAAATACGGAGCTAGAACAGTAATGAGTTTAGGCGATGTTGATGACCTAGTAGTGGAAGCGATCCCTACTGGGAGTTTTAGTTTAGATAGCGTTTTTGGATGCGGTGGTTTGCCTAGGGGTAGGGTGGTAGAAATATATGGACAAGAGGCTTCTGGAAAATCTTCTCTTGCTTTATATATTGCTGCACAAGTTCAAAAGACTGGTGGTTCTGTGGTGTGGATTGATGCTGAAAGTTCTTGGGATACAAAATATTCTTCTCAAATGGGTATTCAAATGGATAAAATTATTGTTTCGCAGCCAGAATATGGCGAGCTTGCTTTTGAGATTATAGATGAGTACGCAAGATCAAACGCTGTTGATTTAATAGTGGTAGACTCCGTGGCCGCGCTTGTTTCTAAAGACGAATTAGAAAAAGGAATGGATGAAGTAAAAATGGCGGGTACCGCTCGTATGATGAGTAGTTGTTTAAGACGCGTTACTGGAACATTGAGCAAAAGCAAAACATCTGTAATTTTTATTAACCAGTTGAGAAATAAGATCGGTGTGTTTTGGGGTAGCCCAACTACCACTGTCGGAGGTTCTGCTTTAAAATATTATTCGTCTGTTCGTCTTGATGTAAAAAAAAGTGACAAGATTGAAAAAGATAAAATAACAATAGGGAATGTCATGAAAGTTTATGCGGCTAAAAATAAAGTTGGTGTTCCTTTTCGTAGCGCCGAACTTACAATCATTTACGGAAAAGGAATTGACGTTGAAGGAGAAACTTTTGATGTTGGTGTAAAAAGCGGAGTAATTGTTAAAACCGGAAACACTTACACTTATGGAGAAACAAAATTGGGCGTTGGAGCGGAAGCTGTAAAAGAAAAGATAATATCAGATAAAAAATTAATGGAAGAAATTCGTTCCGCTATTTCTAAAACAGACTATGTTTTTAAACCAGAAAAATATGGAGACGACACAAAAACAACTGAAGAAAATTCCTAGTAATATTAAAAGTTCAAACCCTGTTTATAAAGTTCCTAAAATATTTATAGTAAAAAAAAGGATGGTTTTATCTAATGGGGCTGATTACGTAATTTATAAAACATTAAAACTGGACAATGTAAAATGTACTTTTTGTGGAAGAAGACATTATTACCTGAAAGGTGCAAAAGTAAAAATTAAAGATTTTGTGTGTGAAGAATGTAATAGAGTAAAAAATAATTTGCGTTCCGAGGTTAGGGCTTCTGAATATAGAAAAGAAACAAAGAAATATTTTGGGGTAATAAATCCAAAAAACGTAGCAAAATATTTAAAAATTAAAAAAATATTAAAAAGTAAGGAGATAAAAATATGATATTTATAGGCATAGATCCAGGGCTTCAGGGTGCGCTTGTCGCAATAAATGAAAATTATACGGTTTTAGGAAAGTTTAAAGCACCTATTCTTAAAAATGAAAAAGGAAAAAATTTATATGACGTCCCTCAAATGGTTGAAATTTTAAAACAATTTAATCCAAATTTAGTTGTACTTGAAAAATCACAAGCCATGCCAGGACAAGGGGTTTCGAGCATGTGGGCCATCGGAAGGGGTTATGGATTATGGGAAGGTATAATCGCAGCACTTGGTTATCCTTATAAATTAGTTCACCCTAAAACGTGGCAAAAAGAAATATTAAAAGATTATGATAAATCTGATACAAAACAAGCTTCAACTCTTTATGCAGGAAGAACTTTTCCAAATGAAAGTTTTAAAGCAACTGATAGATGTACAAAAATAGATAATAATATAACTGATGCGGTTTGTATGGCTGTATATGCTAAACAAACTTATTAAGACCTTTTAAAATACGCGTAGTTCAATGGTAGAACAAGAGCCTCCAAAACTTTTGACGTGAGTTCGATTCTTACCGCGTATGCATTTTAATTTTTAATTTATATTATATGGACGCAAAAATTTTGCCAATAGGTGACCGTGCCTTGATTAAACCGGATATTGAACCGGAAAAATCTAAAGAAGGTTTTATAGTTCAAATAGGTGAAGCAAAAGAGAAAAAAACAAACGGTACAGTTATTTTAGTTGGTGACGGAGAAAAGATTACTAAAACCGGAATTAAAATAGATGATAGAGTGCTTTTTGAAAAATGGGGAGGAACTTATTATATTTCAGATGAAGGAGAAGAATTTTTAATTATTGATTCAGATAAAATTTTAGCTATTTTAAAATAACTTTATGTCAAAACAATTATTATTCGGTGAAGAGGCAAGAAAAAAATTATTAACAGGTTTAAATACTTTAGCTGACGCGGTAAAAGTTACTTTGGGCCCAAAAGGACGTAATGTTGTATTGGGTAAAAGTTATGGCTATCCGACTATCACAAAAGATGGTGTTTCTGTAGCTCAAGAAATAGATTTAGAAGATAACTTTGAAAACGCTGGAGTAAAATTGATTAAAGAAGTAGCTAGTAAAACTAATGACGAAGTCGGAGACGGAACCACTTCGGCTACTGTACTTACTCAAGCTATTGTTCGAGAAGGAATGAAACACATTGTAGCGGGAACAAATCCGGTCGCGTTAAAAAGAGGCTTAGATAAATGTTGCGAAGCAGTTGTAAAAGAAATTAAAGATAATATTGCTAAACCGGTTGAAGAAAGCGAAATTGAAAACGTTGCTTCTATTTCTGCCAACGATAAACAGATCGGGAAAAAAATAGCTGATGCCATCAAAGAAGTTGGTAAAGAAGGAGTTATCACTGTGGAAAACGGAACAACGTTTGAAACAGAAGTAGAAATCGTAAAAGGAATGAGATTTGATAAAGGATATACTTCTCCTTATATGAAAACGAATGTTGATAAGGGGGAATCTTTTATTTCTAATGCTAATATTATTGTGACAGATAAAAAATTGACTTCTTTTAAAAATGAAGTTATGCCTGCTATTCTTGCAAAAAAAGATGGTGAGGGTTTGGTAATTATTTGTGAGGATGTGGGTAATGATGTTTTGGATCTTTATTCTGCCAATAAATTATACGGTGCTTTTAATTTTGATCTTTTGATAGTAAAAGCTCCGGGATTTGGAGATAGAAAAAAAGAATATTTAGAAGATATCGCTGTTTTGACTGGTGCGACAATGATTACTACTGAAAGCGGTTATAGTTTAGAAACTATTACTGCAGATAGATTTGGTAAAGCGACATCCGTTACTTCAACTCAAAATGATACTACTATAGTTGGTGGAAAAGGTGATGTGAAACTAATAGAAGAAAGAGCAAAAATTATTAGAAAAGAATTAGAAAAAGCTGAAGGAGATTTTGAAAAAAATAGATTAAGTCAAAGATTGGCTAAATTAGTCAGTGGAGTCGCTATTATTAAAGTTGGTGCTGCGACCGAAACAGAAATGAAAGAAATTAAACATCGTATTGAAGACGCAGTCGGCGCTACTAAATCAGCTGTTGAAGAAGGTATTGTTGTTGGCGGTGGTTTGGCTTTAATAAATGCTTCTTATGTTATTGATAATTTACTTTTAGATGGAGAAGAAGATTTGGCTAAAGGAATTATGAAAAGAGCTTTAGAAGAACCATTAAGACAAATATCTGCCAACGCTGGTGTGGATGGAAGTGTGGTTATCTCTAAAATAAATGAATTTCCTAATAAAAGTTCTATGGGTTATAACGCGGCCACCAATACCTACGAAGATTTATTAGAATCCGGAATAGTCGATCCAGCAAAAGTTGTTCGCATGTCTTTGCAAAATGCTGTTTCTATTGCTGGTTTATTTTTAACCACAGAAGTTTTGATTGTTGATTCTCCTAAAAAAGAAGGAGACATGGGCATGGGAATGGGGATGCCAATGCCGGGACAACAGTTCTAAGTTATCCACTTGACAAGTAGACGAAAATGTGCTATACTATGTGTATAATTAAATAACGAAAATTATGCCAAGTGAAAAGATACCTCAAATAAACTTAGAGTGCAGGGAGTGCAAAAAGATACTTAAAATAGGAAAAACATTTATCGGGACTGATTTGTATTATGCTTTCTTTGCTAAAACTTATAAGGTGGATGGTTTTTCTCATTCTTATATTTGTCCACAATGTTTAGAAAAATATGAAAACAAGTAAACAAGAAATAGAATTTTTGCGTGAAAGCAATGCTATTGAAGGTGAATATAGTAATGAAGCTATGAAGGGTGCTATTAATGCGTGGACATATGCTAATAAAAAACGTTTTAAAAATCCGACAGTTGGTTATATAGAAAAAATACATAAAGAATTAATGACACCTCTTAAACCGGAGATCGCAGGGAAAATTCGATCTTGCGGAGTAACTATTGGAGGAAAATTAAAGAAGAAAACATCTCCTTATATTATTAGTGAACAATTAAGAGAATGGTTGGAAAAATATTGGAACGTTGAAAAAGAAGAATTAATTAAAGAGGCTCACGTTGCTTTTGAAGAAATTCATCCGTTTGTAGACGGTAACGGGAGAACGGGAAGAATACTTTTTAACGTAATGAGATTTAACACGGGATATCCGATAATGATTATAAAAGAAAGTGAAAGACAAGATTATTATAATTGGTTTAAAACACCTGAAGAAATAGCAAATTACGAAATTGAAAAGGATAAAAGTTTATTAGCTTTTTTTAAAGATTATTTAGGAGAAATATAATATGCCATACGGACAACCTATTATTACGGAAGATTATGTTCTTTGTGAAGAATGTGGAAAGCAATTTTCTAAATTAACTCCACCACATATCAAAAAACACGGAATGACAATTCCTGAATATAAAGAGAAATGGGGTTTTTGTAAGAAACAGCCATTGGAAGCTTTTTATATCAAAAAGATAAGACAGGAAAATAATTTGAAGTATGGATCGACATTGAATTTAACTAATAATCCTAATTTCGAAAAGAATAAGTTTAGAAAAGGCGAACCTAGAAATACCGGAATAAGAGTAATTACTGAACAAGAAAGATTACATCTCGCTAGTATAGCTATAAATGTCCAAAGTACTGATGAATTTAAAAAGACAATTTCAGAAGCAAGTAAAAAGGTTTGGCTTCGTCCTGGTTATAAAGATGCTTATAGAGAAATGAGTAAAAAGCTCTGCGATAATGATGAAACACGAAAGAGATTCAGTGAACAAGCAAAAGAATTTTGGTCTGATCCGAAACGCAAAGAAGAACATTCTAAAAAGATTTCTGCCGGTTGGTCTACACCGGAAATGAAAAAGTATGCCAGTGAAAGGTCGTTGGCAAACTGGAAAAAAATTAAAGAAGGAAAAATATGTATAAAGTAGAAAACAATAATTTAGTAATAACAATACCATTAAAAACAACCCGTTTTAATCCATATGAAGAAATGGGAGACCCTAATTATAAAGGGCAAGAGATGGATAATGTAGTTGGTATTTTAGGGAATAAAAGCTCTTGGTTTGATATCGGTTTTGGCTTCTTGATTGATATGGATTATAAAGGAAAAGGTGACCAACATACTGGTATTTTATATAGATGGGAAGGGTCAACAGACAATTTCATTCAATTTTGTAAAGAAAATAATATTTCAATAATTAAAGAATAAAAATATGCTTGCATTAATAGGAATTATAGCAATTTACTCAACCGTTCATTTTTTTATAATTCAGACAAAAGCGTGGGAAAAGAGAACTACATATGAAAAAGTAGTTTCAATTGTTGCGATGAGCTGTATTGGTTTAGTTTATTTAGGTACAATGATAGGTTAGTAATATTTATGATTTTTTATGAATTTAAAAGGATTTGTAAAAAAACAAAAAGAGGAAGATTAATTTACGATCTTTGGATATCTGAAAAAATAACATTAACCATGGCAATGGTAATGTTAGAACGTAAGAAAACAGATAAAAATTATAAAATAACTACTATAATTAGAGCAGAAGACAAAGAAAAAGAAGCTGAAGATAAATTAAAAAAAGGATAAAAATTTTATGAAACAAGAAATCAAAAAGATAATGGAAAAAGCAGGATATAAAGGTGACTACGAATTAGTTAGTTTTATAGAAATGATGAAAAAGGATATAGGACTAAGAACTATATTCTTCTCTGATGACGGAAGTTGTGGCTGTACTTGTGGAACACCATTTGTTGGCTATGTAACGGGCGAGAAGGATGTTATAGACGCTTTAGGTATATTGTGGATAAGAGTAACTGAAGTTAATAACAAATCGAAAGAGGAGTCAAAAGCCAGAAAGAAGAAAACAGAGGAATTAAAAGCAAAGTTAGAAGGATGGAATAAATTAGGAAATATTAGTGAAGTATAGAGAGTAATATTAAATGGTAAGAGTAGCATAAAACATTATATATTAGCGTAAGTTGTCTCTTTTAGCTCGTAAACGTATAAAAACAAGCATGGTGTAGGTTGTCTCATTCATCTTCCTATACTTAAACCTTTAAAAAACGCCCGTATGAAGAGAAAAGCTATTTTAAAGGTTTAATACGTTATTCTATACGTTTTTGGGTACAAGGAGACAAGAAATCGGGATCGGGGAACCGGTCTCTTTTTTTGTTTAACCGGTTTTCCTCAACCATAAGTGCGGGGGTAAGTTATCTTTTATGTACGTTTTGAAAGAAAAAAAGAGTAGATTTTTAGTTCTACTCTTTAATCTTTTTGTGTTTAGAATGACCAAAAGACTCTTTGGTGTGCTATAAGGAATGCGGTTAGTAATACCATTTGTTCTCCGTTACAAATTTTAGACATTTTTCGTTCTTTATTTGTTCCAGGGTGAATTGCTGTTAATTGGTATTGTTTTTCTCCTATTTTTTCCCATATAAGAGTGTTTTCACTTCCTTGAATTTTAAGGAATGTTTTGTTTTCTGTATTTTTGAATCTTTCTAAATAATCGATATTTTGCATAGCTATTCCTTTCTATTAAACGCTTTGAGCCAATTTTTTGCGTTTATAATGTTTTTATTTTCTCGTTCTATGCAATAATCTTTCAATTCGTTAACTAAGTTGGCAACGATTTCTGTTCCTTCTTCTAATAATGAGTATGATTCGTTTTGCATATGGTTTAAATTAGTTTACCAAAACTGCAAAGATAATTAAGTTGTTTGTTTTCAATTTCTTTTTTTGTAAATAATTCTTCACATGTTCTGTATTTTAGGTGCCAATGCATGTCCATTCCACAACCACCAACTTTTACTGGTTCAAAACTCATTTTATTGTTATAACATATATTTAAAAGCATGTTGTAATTGACAAAGTTGAATTTTCTATTCATTCCTGATCCGCTTACATCCATATGGCAGATCGTATCTCTATTGCAAATGTCTTTTAAGAATTGTTTTGCATCGTTTATAAAATCTTCGAATGAATAATAGAAATCTCTTTCTTTTTTTGCTTTTTTGAATATTTTTTCTAATTCTTTTTTGTTACGCATATTTTATAAATTATTAAATTAATCAACGAAGAATCTTCCGCAACGTTTACATTTATCGCCACAAGGATAATCGTTGCGATATTCTGTGTCGTGTGAATTGTATCTTGGATCTGCAAAATGACAAATTCCTTTTTTGAGATCTTTGTCCCATTCTGCGTATAGTTTTGCTTTATCTTGTAAATCTTGATTTATTTTGGCTTTTGGTTGTTTCTTTACATAATGTATGCTTGGTGAACACTCGTAAGCTGGTAAATATGGTCCGCAAACACTATTGTAGCTGTAACCTCCTGCTGCGTCATCTAACCAAAGATTTTTTCTGTTGAATGGTAAAGAGACTTTCTCAGTTATTGTTACATCAAATCCTGAACCTTGTGATCTGTCCATAATACAAACATTTAATTTTGGAAAGGTGATTGTATTCTCTTTTGCATCTGGATCAATTAAATCGAAAGGTTTGTCGTAAAATAAAACTGTTAACTGACCTCCATAATATGCTTCGTTTATTAGACTATATAAATCTTTTTCGTGTGTTTTTGCGTCTATTTTAAGTGTTTTGGCGATTTGTTTAATAGTCTTTTGTGTTTCTTTTGCTGTGTTTCCTTCTTGTGAATCAATGTATAATCCTGTGTCGTAGAAGAATAATTTGTTTCTAGTATTCTTTAATAATTGTTCTTCTGGTTTTGAAGTATCGTGATCGTAAAACCATACGTTTATTGCGTCTCTGTCGTTTTCGCTTAGATGTTCTAATTCGTCGTTGGTTAGTTGTTCTTTAAGAATAAAATCGATTGATTCATATTGTGCATCAGCTTGCCAAACCCATGCTTGGTCTTCTTCATAATAGGTGTTATTTTGAATCAATTTGTTTATTGTTGCGCTATCTTCGATTTCGTCTCTATAATCAATATAAACCAAATCTACTCCTTTTGGATATTCTAATTCTAGATCTTTGATTATTTCTTCTAATGTTCTAATTTTGGTTTCGTCTTTCATAAATTTATTATAATACTGTTAAATGACTTGATACAATTTCTTCTAGCGAATTATTATCTGTTTCTGTTGATTCCCAAAACTGTTCTAAGGCATCGTGTTCGTCTACTGCTTCGTATTCTCGTTCTATTTTTACAATGATTTTATATGTTGGCATATAGTTATATTAAATTATTTTTTACTTCAACTCTGTTTACTGTTTCTATTATTTTTTGAGTATCAAAACTATCCTCTACATAAGCTTGCGGTAGTTCATAGTTTTGAGCGTATTCGTATGCTTCTTCTGGCGTTGAAAAAGGTGTTTGAATTTCTAGTTTTATGTTTACGATTACTGAAAGCAATGGTTTATTTGACATGTGGTTGTTTAATAGTTTATTAAGATATGCTATTTTCATTTGCTTCTGGTAAAGTAAGCCCGCAAGCGCTAAAAAAGTTTGAGCGTTCGATTTCACTTTCCCATTCCATAAACAAGTCAATTGCATCGGCAAGTTTTGCAATTTCTATAATGTTTTTTTCGTTTTTCATGTATTTATTTTTTAGTTATGTTAAAAATTGTTAACTTGTTTATAAGTTGCATAAACAATTCTAATTGTTCATCGTCAAAATAAACAATTTTGTTAATAATTTCATTTACGGTTGTTCTTTTGTTTTTCATACATTTAAAATTAAATTTCTTTATACATTTCTGCGATAATTAAATCGTGTATTTCATCTTGTTCTTCTGGTGTTAAAAGATGTATATCTGTTAATACACTTTCTAATTGGTGGTTATCATCGTATTCTGTTCCAATAACATAAGAGTATTTTAAATCTCCTATTCTGGTTCTGATTACGATGTTTCCATAAATTGGTCTGCTGACCACTTCGTTTGAGATTATTTGCATATGTTTATTTATAATGTTTTTTGAATGTTAGCCCATAAACAAGTCCACGTAAAAACGATTCCATTTCTTTCTTATTGCGTCTAGTTTCGCCAAAAATTCCGTCTTCACCAGTTCCGGTCAAAACTTTTCGGATAACATAGCCGCCATAACAAGAGGCAAAATCTAGTTTGTAAAATTCGTTTTTATAATATTCAGCGTTTGGGTTTTTTTCTCTGTCGTTGCGTTTACTAGAAGTTTTTAATTTTGCTAACTTTGTGAATCTTTCAAATAGTTGTTTTATTTCATTGTTCATATGTTTAATTATAAGATGGATTTTTAAATACTGTTTTTCTTGTATTAATTTCTATAACTTTGTATCCTTTTTTATTATATTTGTCTCTTGCTTCTTTTAATGTTTTGGTATAGTCGCTAAATTTTGCTTGTGTTTCTTCTGCTTGTCCTTCTATATTCCATAACATATATTTATTATACTTGCTTGTTTCTCTTTTTATTTTTACTAGATACATAAAATATTTATTTAGAATCTTTATTAGTGCAACCACAGTTTCCATCGTCGTCTTGTATTTGGTTACAGATATAACATTTTTCATCTTCGTATACGAAAAATTCGTGTATATCGAAATCTGAAAAGTCAATATTTTGTTCAAGATAGCATTTTAAGATGATAATATCCGGTACAAAATCTTTTCCTTCTTGGATAATGTTGTTTAATTCTTCTGTGCAACTTCTTACTGTTCTAGCCATATATCCGTCTGAACTTTGATTTTCTTTTAATAGTTCATCAATTCCAAATTCGTATTCTGCAATATACTTTGCGTAATTTGTAAGTAAGGATGGATTAATTAAATTAATTTCAATATCTAAACTATCTCCTTGATAGTTATAATACATTGGACTAAAATAATTAAATTTTACTAGTTCAAATCCTATTTTTGCTAATTCTGTTTTGATACTAAATTCGTAATTTGTTACGAATGCATTTTGTATTTCTTCTTTGCTTTCTTTGAAATTGATATCTTCTAATCCATAAAGACAGAAATCAATTCCGAACAGATCGCTTCCTTTGTATGTTGTGTTCATAAATTTATTCAAGCCAATTTTGGCTATTAATATAATTAAAGATTTTTAAATTATATCCTTCTTTTTCTATATATCTGCATAACGCATATTTAACATCTTCTTCTGTTCCATTGTCCATTGCTTCTGCAATTTTAAAACCATTTCCTATTACTCCGTATTGCATCATTTCATTGTAGAAATCTTTTGGAACATATTCTTTTCCATCTTTTCTATTTAAGATTGAATCTATTATCATATATTTATTTTTTACTGATTTCTTCGACATTGTAGTTTTCTCCCCATTCTTTTTCGTTTTCCCATTCTCCATCGAAAAACATGTCTTTTGCATCTTTTTTGCTTTTTGCTTCTACTTCGACTTCTCCTTGTCCATCGAAGTAATATTGAATTAGATATTTTGGCATAAAATTAAATGTTAATTATTAAATATTTTTTATTCTTCTTGTGTCCCGTCGTTATATCCTTCTTTTGCTCCGTCTTCGAATCTTTCTGCGTAAATTTTATCTATAATATTGCTTCTTTCTTCATCTGTTTTACAATCTTTTAGTTTGTTAATGAATTTTTGTGTGTATTCATTTAGCATAAGTTATAAGTTGTTGTTCTTTAATTATTCTTAGTGCTTGCATTAAACCTTTAATATAACCTGCGTAAAAGTTTGCCATTTCTTGGTCATTTGCTTCTGAAAATTCTACATATTCAAGAAAATCTCCGTCTTCTTTTTCATTATAATTCATTTCATTTATGTAGAAGTCTTTACAGTTTTCTATCAAGGCTTCGTTGTTTTCTTTGATTTGATCTATTATTTCAAAAATTATTTTATCCATATATTATAATTTTATTTCTTTAATTAATTCGATCGCTTCTTTTAATCCGTTGATGAAGCCGGCTTGATAATTCGCTGCGCCTTCATCGTTGGTGTCAAGTGTAGAAACATAAATAGATAAAGAGCCGTCTTCTTTTTCGTTGTAGTTCATTTCTTCTTTATAGAAATATTGATATGTTTCTACTAATTCTTTTTCTTCTGCTTCTGCTCTTTGTTCTAATTCTTTGATTATTTTATTCATATATTTTATATTCTTTTAAATATATTAGAAATGTTTTCTATAATATCTCCAAGTTCTTTATCGGTTTCTATTTCTTTATAGAAATCATTTACGTTTGCTATTGTTTGTGCTCTGCTATACCATTCTGGACTATCTTGTTCAAGTTGACAATCAAGTCGTACAAGATATTCAAGACATAGTTTTAGTAATTCTCGGTCAGTTATTTCTTCTATTTCCCATGTTCCATAGTCTAATAATTCTTCAACTTCTAATGTCTCAAGTGGTGTTATTCCTGTATAATCGTTTTTATGTAAGTTAATAAGTTCTTGGCGAATTTCTTCTTTATCATTAAAAGTTTGACCTTTGAAGAAATATTCGTCTTGTTTGTCTATTATTCTGAACATATATTTTAATTATGTTTATGTTAAAAATTCATTATCTCTTTCATTATATCCATCTTCAAAACCATCCTCATACAGTTTATTCAATACTTCTTTTTTGTCTTCGTCTGATTGACAAGCGTTTAGCTTGTTTAGATATTTTTGTATATATTTATCTTCTATTATATATTTGGATGGCATAAAATTATTTATTAAAAGTTATTTTGTTTTCAAATTCTTTTATTTGTTCGTCTGTATCTGAAAGACATTGAGCGAAGTCGTCAAGGTTTTCAAACGATGTTGAGTAGCTATAATCAAAAATAACTACTTTTTCTATTTTGTTACTATAATACTCGGCTTGTAACCAATAATCATCCCCGCTTTGAGAAGTTCTTTCTAAAATTGAAAAGTCAATTAGTCCGTCTTCTTCAAGTTTATAGGTATAGTTTTCTATTTCTTGATTGTCTTCAATAGGCAAAGTTTCATCTAGTTCTGGATCTAGTTTAAGAATACTTTTTTTAATAAGATTTTTTAATGGTTGGTATCTTATATCTCCATCACTATCAACAACATCTCCATTGTCTAATAAATAATATTTATAAGCATGAAAGCGTTTGATAATAATACCATATTTTTCTTTTGCTTCTTTTTTTGATATTTCTTTTTTCATATAGTAAAAATTATTTTTTGGTTAAAAATTCAATAATGTTTGTTTGTCTATTTGCATAAAATTTAATAAAAACCCTAGCATCAAATGGTTGACACTAGGGTATTTAAATTTATTCTTTGCTTTTTAATTTTAAACAATCATAGCAAAACATTTCTCCTTCTTCTCCTTCTGTTTCTGTTAACATTCCTTCTCCTAATTTGAAATGTTGACCACATTCCCAACAAGATTCTATATCATATTCGTCACTTTCTATTTCTTTTCCATTTTTATATGTTTTGATTCCTCCGAAACACATTCCTGGTTCTGCATAATCAATTGTAAAATTTAATGTTGGATATAGTTTACTGATTCTTTTTATTGCTTCTAGCGGTGGACTCCAAGGTGAATCAAATGTATAGATTAATTCTTTTTTTGATTCATGATTTATATATGCTGTAATATCCCATTTACATCCCCAATTATCGATTGCCCATTCATACCATTCTTCTTCTTCGAACTCTGGCATAGGAATAAATTGGTTTAGAGATAAATCTGTTTCTCTTGTCTTTTCGCTTTCTATTGTTTTTGCTTTTTCTTTAAATTCTTTTAGAATTTTTTCTTCTCCATCTATTGATAGAGTGTTTTCGCACCAATTTGGCATATGGTTATTTGTTATTGATTAAATTAATAATGAAGTCTGCTGATTCTTTATTGAATCCTCCAATGTGCCATTCTGTTATTTCTGACACATCGGTACCTTCTGATCCTAAATAATTATAACCATCTTTGTAGTTATAAATTGTTATTACTCCGTATGGTGTGTTGAATGCCCATTCTGCATCTGTTTTGTATTCGTCACCTGCTGAATGTTCAAAGTCAAAAACTTCGTTTAATCTTTTATATGTGCATCTTACTCCTCCTTGTAAACAAGATCCGTTTAATTTACTGTGGTCTTCTAATTTTGTTACTCCTTCTGGTAAAGTAATTCCTTGAAGTTTATTCTTTTTTTGTGGTAAAGAATTTTTGATTAATTCTAATGTTTGCTCGTAAGCCATTTCAAGTGCGTTTTCGATTGTTGTAGTACAGAAGCCTCCGTCAAGTATCTCGTTGAATTCTTCTGGATCTTCTGATATTCCATTATAAATATCATAGAAGTATCCTGGTTCTTGTGTTCCTTCGTAAATTTTGATTGTTAATTCATTTATTTTCATAGATTAAAAGAATTTAATAGTAATTGATTTAATGCGTTTTCCACAGGCTTCTTCGTATGTAGCATAAACAGGATAATATCCATCTCCACATCCACTACTTATTGCTACTCCTTGACCCTGTCCGTCATGTCCTCCGATAGTTCCTCCTAAGTGTTTATTTTTTGTTGTTTCATGACAAGCTGAGTTATATGATAAATCTGAACTAAAATCATTTGGATCAAAATCATTATCTTTCCATTTATCAAGATAACATGGGTCGATTAATAAGATTTGTCCGCTGTCTACTGGGCAATGTCCGATTAAGAATTTTTTCATAGATTAAATAATATAAATAGATTAATTTAAACCTTCGATATCGAAGTCATCGACATCGTATTCTGTTCCGCATACATTACATTTTACTTTTTTGAGTCCTCCACATTCGCTGTTTCCTCCGTAATATAATTTACCTTTATCGTCTATTGATGCTTGAAGAAGGTTGTTTTCGTAAATCCAAAAGTCTTCTGTTGCTCCACATTTTGTACATTTTGTTAAGTATGGCATATTAGTTAAAATTTGGGGTTAAATTAATATTAATTCCTCTTTTGTCTAATTCTTTTTCTATACTGTCTAAGTTTCTTATATCTGATGTTCCGTAACAAGCATTAAAGCCGTAACAGATATCGTAGTATTCTTTGTATAGATTCTTTAATTCTTTTTTGGTCATTTGTTGAAACGTTTTTTCTGTTGTTGGTATTGTTGTTTTCTTTTTCATATATTTATTATATTATTTGATATAATTCTAATTCTTCTCTTGTTAATTCGTGGCCACAATCTGGACAAAACCATATACTATCATATGTTTCGTCATCTCTTTGTCTATTTGGTCCGTCATAATCTTCTGTTTCTATATTATAAGTATAGTATATTGTTTGTTCTTGTGTATTGTCTATTTCATTGTTCTCTTCTCCACATATTGGACAAGTATATTTTGTTGGTTTCTCCATAAAATTAAATATTAATTATTAAATTACCTTTCCCGTCTACTTCTTTTCCGTTTTCGTCTTCGATAGACCATTCACCATAATCTAGTAAGTCTTCTAACGATAAAGTATTAATGTCTATTGGATTATCGTTTGAGTCTACTCCTTCCCAATCGATACTATGATAACTTGCTAATTGTTCTCTGATTTTTTCTAATGAATCAAAGGTTTCTCCGTCCGCGAAGCATCTTCCTCCTGTTTGGTTGTCTAAGATTTTGTATTTCATAGATATTAAAATATTAAGTTGTTTAATAAAATATTCCTAAGACAAATCCCATAATTATTCCTAATGAAAATGTAATATAGGTTTTATCCCATTTAGTTATTTTGATGTTTTTATCTTTTTTAATCTTACTAAATTTGTCATAAATAAAAGTACATTGTTTTCTGTGTCTACTTCCTGTTGATACATTACAAGAAGGGCATTTACCTTTTCTACTCCAAACTTTAGTTTGTTGTTTTGTCATATATGATTAAAGTTTAAGTTAATAAAAAAAGGAACAGACAAAATCTTTAGACGTATCCAAAGAGAATGGTGTTCCTTTCTGCGCTCTACAAGTAAATGTAGAACTGAATATAGTTTGAGGTAAGGTATGGGTATACCTATTACCCCAAAAAAAGAGTAGATGTTTGTCCTACTAACCTTGAATTATCACCAACCGGTCGCGGGTAATCGCGGTTTCGTCTGTGTAATGATTGCCTTCGTCGTTAGTCTTTCTATCCTAATCTGTGGTTCTAGCTGTAATCCTAATCCTATCCTATTTTGAGTAATCCAAATCACTTCCTCTACACAAGTGAAAAGAAAACGGAAAAACCAAGAAATCGAAACAAATGGTTAAAATTTGAAAAGATGTAAACAAAGCCAAAAAAAAGAAAAAAAGGATGAAAATGCCTATAAGAAACAAATGTATAATAGTATGAATATGAATGTGGTAAATATTGTTATTAAAAGAATATTGTAATAATAGATTAAATGGTAAGTCTAGTAAGATAGTTGATAGTTTACACATAATAGTAAACTATCGTATAAAGGTATTTTGTTATTGTGATTGTTTGTGATTGTTTTAACCAATGCTATTCTCTTTGGGTTGTGATTGTTTTAACCAATGCTATTCTCTTTGGGTTGTGATTGTTTTAATCAATGCTATTCTCTTTGGGTTGTGATTGTTTTAATCAATGCTATTCTCTTTGGGTTGTGATTGTTTTAACCATTGTCTTTGGATCGGGTATCCGGTATCCGGGAACCTGAAAGATATTGGTATCTTGGTTTGGGTGTCCGGTATCCGGGAACCTATTTGTATTCGTTGTCCGGTATCCGGGAACCAAAGTAGATTGATCTGTTTGCCTGTGGTATCCAAACTATTTTTTTTCTTTCATTCTCCTCAACCTCATATAAGTATACCGGTATCCGGTTCCCGGCGCCCGGGAACCCAAAAAAAGCGTAGTGGCAACGCCACTACTCCATTATTTCTCTATCCTTAGCTAAAAAAAACCAGTAGAGCATATTCTCTACTGGTTCTAGTTTAAGTCGATTAACGACTGATAGTCTGATTTTGGCTAATCCTAGCCGAATTATTTAGAAACTACGCTAACACTATAATCTGCGTCTTTCTTACCGTCTCTTTTGTCATTAGGCCATAACTCTATAACATCTGTAAGTGCATTGATGGTTAAGGTTTTTAAAGCATTTTTCCCTTTGGTGCTCAAAGAGATTTTAATGTTGTGAGTTTCCTTGCCATTAACTTTACATTTGTTAATCCAAGCTCCGCCTACAAAAGTTCTTTGTGTAGTGCTAACTGCGTCTGATTTTTCTACGTTCATAATAGAATATTAAATAAATAAAATGGGAATGTTATCCCAAAAAGAGAGTAGAGAATTTACAAGGCAAACGCTGACTTTACCGCATACATATAGGCGCCAACCCCTGCCATAACAAGGGTCACCAATACTGCACGGGCTTCGTCAATGCGATAATAGCCGTGTTCTTCGCCTGTCTCTTTGTTTACAACAACGTATGACATATTGTTATTCGTTATCTTTAAACTCGTGTACCGCAGGTGGCTGGGTCGCGAGTTCCCTAAATAAATAACCTTCTCCTTCTATTGTAGCTCTATTGAGCATGCAAGTTGGAAGAAGTTCGCCGTATTGAAGCTCGTGTCTGAGCTCTTTGATTGTGCCGACGAAGGCACAAGGTCTATAAGGGTCCATACAATTAAGCGGTTAATAAGTCAACAAAGCCAAATTCCTTGGTGGCAAGGTGTCTGGCAAACTCTAAACTATCGGCTTTAACGGTGCCGATGAGTTCGTATTCGTCCCAAGTGTTGAGACGAAAGACTTTAAATGTAATCATAGAATTAATAAACAACTTTAATTAAGAGGGTAAAAGATATTTTACCCAATGAAAGAGTAGAGGGATGGGGGAGGGGCTACGGGCTAAGGGTGGCCAATGGTCGGAACGGGTTAGGGTGGGGGTTGTTCTGTTTGGGTCCCCGTGGCTGGGAGAGATACTATGGAATACTACCCCACCCGCCTTTTTTTAAGAAAAATACTTCCCCGGTTCCCGGTAACCGGATAGAGTTTAAAATAAAAAATTTTCCAACTACCCGGATAGAGTTTAAAATAAAAAATTCTCCAGCCACCAAGCAAACCGAACGCGGATAAAAATTTTCCAAAATAAAATCGGTCCCCGGAGACCGTGCTGTAAAAAATTTCTAAAAAAATTTTAAGATCGAGGGTTTGCTATTTACATGGTTTCAGTATTCAGGTTTAATATATGTATAATTAAGTAATATAAAAAATATATTATATGGATATATTGCAATCGATAATTCATAAGGTAGAATCAGGTGCTATCACAAAAGAAGTGGGAGCTCTTGAAGCAAGCGAAGTAAATTTAATTAACGAATATAATAATCATTTTGGTATGGTAGAAACAATTACACCATCAGTAGCAGAAGAAGTAGCGGCTATGGAAGCTGTTGCTCCAGTAGAAGAAGAGGTTGAAGAAATAAACGAAGAGGTTTCTGAAAAAGAAACCGTAGGAGAAATTGTTTCTCCTGTTGAAAGCGTAAACTTAGAGAATCCTGAATTTCCTATTCTTGATGAATCAGGAGTTTTTATTTCTTATACTGAAGGTGATGTAATTAATCCTGAAGCAGAATTGGCAAGTGAATTCGTTATGGATTCCGAGAATAATGATAAAATTTTACAATAGATGTTAGCTTAGATATTTATTTTGTGTCCTGGTGGTAGAAGAAATTTAACAGGCATAACGAAAGCGTTTATACGAGCACCGGCTTTTCGTAGCTCTGGGTAGAGGTAGTTCTTCTATGAATTAATCCCCTCTACCACCAGGATATTAAATATATTTTTTATATGAAGATTAATCCGTTTTTAATGGCGTATTCATTTCGGTTAAAGGGGGCTACCTTAGAGGATGCTACGGATAACTATTATGCTTTAGTGAAAGCATTGGTTGATAGTTTAAGAGATTTTGGAGTTGCCGAGTTACCGGATCTTGGTAAATTTTATATTAAGGTTAGAAAAGAAAAAAGATATGTGAACAAAGATAAGAAAGAATTTTCTTTGCCACGTAAGAAACGTTTGTTTTTTAAGCCTTGTAAGAAAATAGACCAATACTTCGAATTGGCAGAAATTAAAAATATAAAATAATTTGTTTTATGGCATACGTAAACAAATATAGTAACATTGCATCCGCACTTGAAGAAGACGCGGAATCTTCTGATACTTATTTTGGTAGCGCTTCACCGAGTGCTTCGGATATTGCGTTAAATAAAAAGATTTTGAAAAATGCAAAAACTGAGGATACCGCGATGAGCGAAGAAGCAAAGAAAAGATGGTATCCAACAACCACTGAAGCAAATGTTGACATGGCTACGTCTCCGAAGAAAGAAGAAAAAAGTTATATTGGAAATTTTTTAAAAGCATTAGGTTCTCCGTTATACGCTGAAGTTGGCGCTGTGGAATCTTTACTTGGAAAAGGAACTAAAAAAGGATTGCTAGAAAATATTAAAAGTAATGTTGAAGAACAAGAAGGTTTCGGTTCTTTATATAGAAAAATGGGAATGGGTAAGACGGCTTCAATTCTGTTGGGTTTAGGAACAGATATTATCGGAGACCCTGTTAATATAATTTCAGCAGGGACAGCTTCTCTCCTTCCTCGTGTTATTAAAGGAGCCGTAAAGGGCGGCGCGGTTGGAGCAGCAAAAGGTTTGGCAACATCTATACCGGGTAAAATGTTAGAAGGTACTGTAAAGTTTGGAACTAAATTTGCGGGAGAAAAAGGTTCTACACTAGCAAAGACAATAGCTGAAAAACAGTTAAAAAATTTAGATGATTATAATAAAATCATAGGTCACGATCCGATGGAAAAATTGTTAGATGTTTATAATAATGGTTCTTTTGCTAGTAATGTTTTTGATAAAACAGAAGAGGTAATAAAAAAACTTCCTGGTGGAGATACTTTTTTGGATACTTTTATTTATAGACCTGTTTCGACTTGGCGTAAAAATAAATTAATCATTGAAGCAGAGAAAACTTCTAAGGCTATGGCTGACAATATTTTAGAAGAAGGTTCTACTTCGGTTACAGAGGCGCAATCAACGTTGGCATCTAAACGTATAAAAACTTTAGATAAATTTAAAAAAGCTTCTATGGCTGCCGGTAAATGGGATGATGATGCCGAAGAAGGATATCAAAAAGTTGTTAAAAGTTTTAATGAGACAGAATTAAGGACTCGTACTGCCGGGGCTAGAGTTATGGACTCTGGTGTTGATGCCGTTTTAGATACAGGAAATACTGGGCGTGTAACTAGTGATAAGTTAGCTGATGCTCTTTCAAAAGAATATTATGATCAAGCTGCGGTTTTAGCTATGAACGATAAAATCATAGAAGCTGGTTTCACCCCTGAAGAAATATCCGAAGCTCTTAAAGTGATGCGTGTTGGAAAAGAGGAGTCTAAAAAAACTGGTTGGAAGGTATACGATGAAATAAATCAAAAAATTACAGATTATAAAATTAAAGATGTTGCCGTGGGACAGAAGATGGCAGATACATATAACACTTTGTTGGGTGCTTTTAAAACTATTAAAGTTGGAAATCCTTCTTCTATCGTAACTGCAATTTTAAGTAACCCTACAATGGCTTTGATGAAAGGTTTGGATATATTTAGTTCTCAATATGTAAAAAGTGTTAATGTTGCCAGAAAAATTTTAGGTGGTACTGCTGAAGGAAAAAGTTACGCACAACTTTTGGATAGTCCTGTATTTGCAACATATATTCAAAGATACCCTGAACTTTTTAAAGCTGTCACTGGGTTCCATCCAAAATTTATTTTAAATAAAACAGAAATAGCGGAACAATTAAATAGAATAAATAATACTGATGAGTTAAAAGTTTTGTTTAAAGATTATAGCGAAGAACAAAAAAAAGAAATGTTAGAAAAAATGCACAAAGAATTAAGGAGTGTTTTTAGTATAGCTGGAAAAAGTGATACTCTTGAACCTGGATATAAATTAAATAAATCTCCTTTTGCTTCTATGCTTGCAGGAGAAGAATCATTTGGTACAAGTACTTTTGTTGCGCAAGAATTAGATATCACTGCTTATAAAAAATTAGTTAATTTAGTTGGAGAAAAAGCGGCCGCCGGTAATCCTGCTTATAAAATGTTGAATTGGTATTTAACAAAACCTATTGAAGTTTTTGAACAAGTTGATCAAACATATAAACTAGCAAACATTATTCATCTCACCCAAGAAGGTGTTACTGAAAACGAAATAATGAGAATGACTAAACTTGGAAGATATAAACCAGGGAAAGCTATTCAATCTTCTCTTAAAAAAGGAGAGCAATTTAATTGGTCAAGTGTCCCTGATGATGTAAAATTTATTGTTGGTAACAAAGGGCAATTATTGGCCTCCCGCGGTGATGCTGAAGTTTTTCTTGATCCGGTTACAAAAAGATATAAATTTACTCCAGATAAGGCTTTAGAAGAATCGTCTGAAATTTATATGAACTACGCCGCTATGCCTAAGGCAGTAAAAGTTTTACGAAGTTTACCTGTTCTAGGCTCACCTTTCGTAGCTTTTCAATGGGCGATGTTACATAAAACAGGACAAACGATAGTTTCTAATCCTGAATTATTAAATAAGATTCAGTTTGCTATTGGAGAAATAAATGGTGGCCGGTCTCCGCTTGAACGTTCTGCTTTAGAAAAACCTTATTATCAATGGTATAATAAAATGGGTATGGTGTCTTTGCCTTTTTTCCAAGATAATCCGTTATATTTAAACTTAGCTCCATTCCTACCATATTATTCGATGAATTTATTTCAACCAAGTGAAAGAAATTATGAAAAAACTTTAGGTGGCGATATGGCAAAATTTATTGATGCGACTCCATTTTTTAAAACACCTGAAGGTGGAATTTTACTTGATTATTTTTTGATGCCGATGTTAATGAGAGAGAGCGACGCTACTGGTCAATTTAATCAGACTTTATTTCCTACAGATGCTACCGCATTAGAAAAAGCAAAAATTATTACAATGCAGGCAATAGAATCTTATACACAAAACAATATCCCGGCAGCGTTAGGTTTAGTTACTCCTGAATCTGCTTTAGAATGGATTCCAAATTATAAATGGAAAAAAGTTGGATACGCAAAGGAAGGAAAAGGGTTGCATGGTGTCCAGACAAAAGAAGAAAGAAATTCTTTAGTTATGAGAAATATACTTTCAGCTTATACGGGTATTAACCTATATCCATTAAAGCTTCAATATTAATTTATACACAATATGGCAAATGAACAAATGGGTGGCGGATTTAACGCCGCAAACATGCCTCCAGTAATTGCTGAAGGCGATCAAGCAGGATTATTACCTGAAACAACTCCAGGACAAGAAAATATTTCAACAGGAAGTCCTGTTGATGCTATGAATACTCCTGAAGAATTAAAAAAAGGGTTTGAAGAATTACAAGCAAGAGATGCAACTTTAAAGGCATCAGAGGTTAAATCTCAAATGGATACAGAAAATATGAGAGTAGAAACTTTAGGTGCTTTATTTGATATAATGAAAAAGGCAGGAGTTGATCCCAATGATCAAGATTCAATATCTGAATTTTTAGATAAACTTTATGAATTCGATCCTGATTTATATGAGATATTTGAATCGGCTTTTAATAATTTGACAGGAGAACAATCTATTCCTCCAACAGAAGGAGAATCTGCTCCGGGAATTGCATCAGAATCTACTACCCCGGGAATCCCGGGAATGCCACCGGCTTCATCTACTACTCCTGGAATACCTGGAATGCCTCCGACACCTAGTTCACAAACTAATATTCCTATGCCAGAAGCTGGTGCCCCGAATCCGAAACAGTTTGGAAATTTAACTTCAACGTTAAAGGGTTAAATAAAAATAATATTATATGAATAACAGAAGAGTTCCTTTTAAAGAATACGAAAAAGAGTTTGAAGACTATTTTAAAACAGAGAAAAGAGGTCTCACCCATTTTTACAAAGTAGGATTTAAACAAGAATGCGGAAGAGATTTGTTTTTAAACAGAGTAGCCGAATTGGCAAATTCTTTGCAATCATTTATGTGGGATTTTACAGTGAAGGCAACTTCAACACTGAGAAAAATAACGTATGATAACAAAAGAATTTTTAAGAAGAATTTAAAAGCAGTATCTTTCCCTAAAACTTGTTTTAAACAACTTTGTTTTAAAGAAATAGGTTTTTATCCTGAATCACTTTTTAGAGGTGACGTAATTAAAATTTTGAATGTTTATTTGGAAGAATTATATCCTAATATTGATGAAATAGACGTATACAAGAATCCTATACCTTACCCGTACGTATACATGAATTTTAATTGTCTGGCCTTGGTGTATAAAATGGATGAAAAATTTGATTTACTTAAAATAGGTGAAGACAGAAAAATGTCTCCGTTAGATTTCTTTGATTATGTAATGAATTATATTTGTTGCTATAACGAAGAACATGGAACTAGATATACCTTAGAATCAAACTCATTTAGTAATAGATATTCTTTTTTAAGGATAATGGATAATACATATGAAGATAGAAAACAAAAAGCTCAAGCCTTTAATCCTTTCGAATAGTAAGACGGGATTTTATAGATCAAATTTATTTCAGCAAAATGTTCTTTTAAAAGCAATGACACATACTTCGGATTTAGAAGAGCTTAAAAAAATAGCTAAGTTTCATAGTACCGCGGAGGTACTGAGAACGTTAGATAAATTAGCTATTAGAAAAGAATACCATGTTGCTTTAGCTAAAAACGAAATGGGAATCGACGATATAACTAAAGGTATTTCTAATTTAGCAAAAAATTCTACTAGCGATAAAATAAAACTTGGTGCGTATCAAACTTTACTTAAAACGTTAGGTTTAGATAAATACGAAGTTTCAGAAAATCAAGGTAAAAATTGGGAGGAATTATTGTTAAAAGTAAATGAAGCTGAGAAAAACGAATCTCGAATGTTGGGAGAAAGTGTTAATACATTAAAAATTAATACTCCGGTTTATGATGTGGCTGTTCCGAAAATGCCTTCAAGTGTTAAAACACAAAGAGAAGAAGACTCTGCTTCTGAAAAATCTATATATGAATAATCTTGATTTAATAAATAAAATAAGAGACCCTAAAATATATTTAGAGAGTTTTTGTAAAATAAAAACTAAGAAAGGTGGTCTTGATAAATTTATTTTAAAGGAAGCACAGAAAGATTTGTTTAACGATATAGGAAGACATAATCGTATAATTATTTTGAAAGCTCGTCAGATTGGATTTTCGACAGCTATTTGTGGATATGCTTATCATTTTGCGATAACTCATCCAGGTGTAAACGTAGCTTTGATTGGTTATAATACAGATCTTACTATGGAGTTCTTAGAAAAGGTAAAATTGTTTTGGAGCACTTCTCCAGAGGAGATTCGTCCGACAATTCAATACAACTCTAAATATGAGATGACTTTTCCTAAACTTAATTCTAAGATTATAATTTTGCCATCAACGGAAAATGTAGGTCGTGGTTATACTTTGCATTTTGTATTGATGTCAGAATTTGCTATGTGGGATAAAGCGGAAGAAAAGATTACGACTATCGAAGCTTCTGTGCCTGAGAACGGAATAATAATTATTGAAAGCACTCCATATGGTATTGGTAACGCGTATCATAGAAGATGGGTAACAGATAATAATGGTTATTTGAAAAAAGAATACGGTTGGTGGTGGGAATATACTCAAGAACAAATTGATTCTATTGAAAAGAGAATGAACAACAGACAAAAGTTTGATCAAGAATATAATTTAACATTTTTAACAACTGGTCGTCCGGTATTTGATCCGAATTTAGTAAAAGATCAAAGAAAGAATATTTTAAATATAGGAGATAAGAACGGAGACGATATTGTCAAAGAAGAAGATGGTATAATCTTTTATAGTCAACCTAACAAAGAAAAACTTTATGTTCTTGGTGTGGATTCATCTGAGGGTGTTATAGGTGGAGATTTTTCAGTTCTGCATTGTTGGGACAGAATGTCTGGGGAGGAAATATTTAACTTTAGAAATATATTACCTCCGGATAGATTAGCTATTTTAGCTGATAAATGGGGTAGAATTTACAATAATGCTTTAATGGTTCCAGAGGTAAACAACCACGGTATTGTGGTGGTTAATAAATTGAAAGAATTAATGTATCCAAATTTTTATTATAGACCTGCTAAGTATGAGACTGCCGGTGGTATGTTTTCAGATAAAATAGGATGGAGAACATCGGTGGCTACTAGGCCAATAGTGATAGACGACTTTGCAAAAGCTATAAGAGATAAAGAATTAACAATTCATAGTAAAATTTTATTGGACGAGATGTCAGTATTCGTCTATGATAATAATAATAGGGAAGCTCCGATAGATTCCACTTATCATGATGATACTATTTTCGCTGCCGCTGTTGGGCTACAAGGATTTAAAGTTTTATACGATAAAGAATTAAACCAATTAGACGAACAAGAGAGTAATCATCTTTCTTGGAATAATTAAAAACATATATGTCTTCAAATTTAGTATATAGTGCTCAAGATTATGGCCCAGAAGAAGTCAAAATGATGAGTAGATTTCACATGCAACTTTTGGACTCTAAATTTTATTTTTTAAACGTAATTAAACCTCGTCTGGATAGAGCTTATAAACTTTATGCAGCATATAATGGTGACAGGGCATTGGAGATCAAAAAATGGCAAGCTAATATTTTTGTACCATACATTCAATCGGTTATTGAAACTATGATGCCTCGTATTTTAGACGCTAGACCAGAACTTGGTGTCCAAGGAAGGAACGAAGAAGATCAAGAAAAAGCTCCTAAGATAAAAATGTTGATGGATTTTACTTGGGAAATTTCAAAAGGAGACGCATTTTTAGAAGAGTTAACTAGAGCTGCTATGGTCTATGGCCTTGGTTTTGCTCAAGTGGGTTGGAAAAAAGACGTAAGAAAGCAAAAATTTTTAAATACTAAAGATCCAAATGCTAAAAAATTAGAATGGAAAGAGAAATCAGTAACTTATTATGATGCTCCTTTCATTGAATCTGTTGATAATTATGCTCTTTGGTACGATTGGCATAATATTAAACGTGAGAGTAAACAATATTGGTTAAAAAGAAAGGTTTTGACAGGTTTAGAAATCAAAAGACTGTATCCTAATTTAGATAAAGATAGATTAGAGTGCGCTTTAAGAACATATAGTGGGGATTTGGCAGATTATTCTTCAATTAGACAACAAGTAAAGACGGCTCATTATACAATTAACAAAGGATCTGATTATAGAAGTTCTTCAGGTACTATTTCTTATGGTATCAACAACGTTGGTTCAATTTATATGAATCAATTAGACCCAGATTTAAGAATGCACGAACTTTTTGAATGGTGGAGGCCTTATGACGACGCTTTTTCAGTCGTTATTAATTGGGTACCTTGTGTAAAAGGTGGCGCAATGCCAATTCCTTATGATTTTAAAGAGGCTCCGTTTATAGATGTGCCTTATTTGCGTTTCCCTCATGAATTTGAAGCTATGGGTCTTCCTTTGATTTTGGAAAATCCTCAAATTATGTTAAACATGATAAAAAATCAAAGATTGGATGCTGCAACACTTGGAATACATAAAATGTGGATAGTAAACCCTCTCGCAAACATCAATAAACAAGAACTAGTAACAAAACCTTTTGGTATTATCTATTCTACCGATCCAAATGGCGTAAAAGAGGTTCAATTTAGTGATATTAAGTCTAGTGCATATCAAGAAGAGGAAATGTTGAAACAAGACATGAGATATGCTTCTGGTGTAGACGATTTCTCAATGGGTGTAGGAGGCGGAGGCGCTTCTGCCACCGAGGTAAGGCATTTGAGAGAGAGTACTTTGGAACGTGTTCGCTTATTCGTTAACCACCTGGGCGATGGTTTGTCTATCGCGACACGTTGGTGGTTATCTATGTATAGTCAATTCTTTACTAAAAAAATGACATTAAGGATCATAGGTGAAGATGGCAAAACAATGTTTCCTCTTATAGAAGAAGACGATGTAAATGGTAGCTTTGATTTTAAATGTACAGTATTACCCTCTATTGCTGGACAAAACGACATCAACAAAAAACAAGGTATGGACTTGTTTCAATTGCTTATTAATTTGCCTTTTGTTGATCCTCAAAAACTTACAAACAAAGTTCTTAAATATTGGGACTGGAATTTGGAAAGCATTAAATCTGAAGAGGGTGCAGTTCCCCCAGGTGGAGCTCCAGGAATGCCTGGAACAACACCAGAAGGTATGCCTCCAGAATTAGCGGCCATGATGGGTGGAGCCGGAGCCGGATCACCGGAAGCCGGAGCCCCAGCAGGAGAATACAATGCACCAATGCCTTTAAACGGAATTCCACCTGATGTAGCTAAACAAGTACTCGCAGCTCTAGGCGCTCCAAACGTACCGCTAGCCGGTGAAGGAATGGGGGAAGCTGGTAATCCAATAAACTTACTTGCTACAGATGCCGGGCAACCACCAACAGTAAAAGGAGTTGATAAAGGAGCTGGTGGAGGACCTGGACCAGGGTCTAAACGATTTACAGGTAATCCAAGGGGATTTAATATGGGTGGAAAAGTAAACACAAACACAAATATTAATCATAATAGTAGTCCTGAATCATCACTGATGAAGGATGTAAATAATCTACAAAGATAGTATGCAATACAAAAATCTTAAAAATGCGGTTGCAAAAAACAACGCAGAAAAGGAACTAAATATTAAGAAGGATAAAAAGGAAGTACCAAAGAATGAGGTTATAAGAAGTTTAATAACAGAGATGGTTAAAATACCTAAAAAGTAATTTTATGGATAAGATTAAAGTAAAAGACAATTTACCGAATCTTAAAGCCAAAAGACAAGCTGTAACACAGATAGTAGAGAAAGAAGCTCTTAGGAATAAAAGACCTAAAAACCCTCAAGATAATATGATGACCAAGGAAAACCCTAAATGGTCAATTTCAGGTTATTCATTAAGACCAAAAGTTTGGTAATTAAATATTATAATATGTTTAACACAACTACAAACGATATAATCCCTAAGAACACTGCTTCTTCTAAAGAAGAAGAGAGGTTGAAAGCCGGTGTCGGGGTTCCGGGAACCAAAAAGAAGAAAAGACAGATAGTAAAGGACTTTTTATTAAACAGTTCTAAACTAAAACCAGTTGATTCTGCCTATAAAACAATTAAAGGTACCGGTCAAAATTTAAAGGACGCTGCAAACAGAGAATTGATTGACCCATTGAGATGGAAAAATTTAAAAAGAATTCCTGAAGCGGCAAATTCTTTAATAAAGGGCGATATGAGTTATTCTAAAAAATTAAGAGAAGAACAAAAGAAAAAGTAATTTATTTTTTATGAATAAAACAATTGAAACCGGTAAAAAAGCCGGTATAAAATGGTCAAATTTAAACATTGATCCAAAGCAATTAGAAAAAGGGATAAAAGTTGAACACGAACATAAAGATTTGATAGATAACAATAAAACCAAAGCAGCGAAGATAGCTGTGGCTCATTTAAAAGAAATTCCTAACTATTACGACAAACTAAAAACAATGGAAGAATCGGCTAGTAAAAAAGAGAACAAAAGAAAGATACTTGGAAATCTTATTAAAAAAGTTTAATATATTATATAATTATATGAAAAAAACAAAAAAAGTAAAAGAAGAAGAGCCTTTAAAAAAAGAAAAAGTAGAGATGACTACGGAAAAAATGATATCTTTATTAATGGATTTTTATGGAAGTGAAACTTGGTCAGCTTATCAAATGTATATAGATTTTTGTGTGCGGACAGCCGAAAATATACTTTATAATACTGATCCAGTAAAAGAACCTACTTTATTAGCTAGAAAACAGGGTATGCGTGAGGCTTTTATGATGCTTGAAAATTATATAAAAACAATGATAGAGGCAAAAAAAGAAGCAAGTAAAGAAAAGAAAGCCGAAGCCGTTGAAGGTGTGGAACCTGATTTTATACAAGGGTATTAACATAAAAACAGTATTTAACTATAATAAATATATGGAAAATAAAAATTGGATTGCTGGGGCTATAAAAAAACCCGGTTCATTGCATAAAATGCTTAATGTTCCTCAAGGAGAAAAAATTCCTGAATCTAAATTAAAAGTTAAAGGTGGTGATTCTCCATTGATGAAAAAAAGAAAATCTTTAGCTAATACATTAAAAAGTTTTAAAAAATAATTTATTTGTATATGAACAAAAGAGATATTGTTTTGTCGGAGATAAAACTTACTTCTACAGAACCAAAAAAAGAAGATAAGAAAAATAAAAAGTATAAAGTATTAGATTCTGTTATTGGTCCATCATTTCCGTCTTTATATTTAGACACCAAACGGGTGCCTGATTTAAAGGGGAAAGAGGTCGGTGATGAAATAACAATAATAGCTAAATGTAAAATATCATCTCATAGTATCTATGAAAATTCTTTTAAAGAAAATAGTTCTTGTGAAAACTTTTCTTTAGATATAAAAGAGATGGGAATAGCTTAATACAAATTATATGGCAAAATTTGAAAAAAAACTTTCTCCAAAAGCTGAAGAAGTGATGGAAAAAGCAGAGGAAAACAAAAAAGGAAAAGAATCAAAAAAAGGTAAAAAGAAAGAAGAAAAGGAATACGAAGAAGATGAAGACGAAGAAGATGAAGAAGGTGATTCTATGGAGGAAAAAGGTTTGATGGCTAGTATGGCCAGAAAAGTAAAAGCAGCAAAAAAATAGTAGTTGTATAAAAAGCTTTTTAAATAATTAATTATATATGAATATATGGCAGACATAGACATTTTTGCACCGTCGTCCGCACCAGCGGGTAGCGACACTACTCCACCTTCCGCTGGTGGGCAGGTAGGCAATGGCGGATCTGCGCCTGATTTTAAGGCGTTATATGAAGAATTGCAAGTAAAGTTAGGGGCTCAAGGTAACGAGTTGGGAGAATATCGTTCTTTCATGAAGAACGTTGCTCCATTGCTCGAAAAACTTGATGCTTCGCCTGAATTAACCAGAGCTATTTTAAGTGGCAAAGTTAATACCGAATTGGCAATTGCAGTAGAAGAAGGAAAGATTTCTCTTTCTGACGCAACTGTGATTACCGAAGCTCATAAACAAGTAAAGACTGAATTGGGTAAAGAAGCTGAAAAAGTTTCTACCAACGAAATGACTAAACTTGTTGAAGAGAAAATGCAGGAAATCAGAAATGAATTCAACGAAAAAGAAGATTTAAAATCTTTTAGGGATAGAACAGCGGAATTTATCGCTTCTAAACCGGATTTTGAAAAATACGCTGATGAAATTTCAAAATGGTTTTCTGAACACAAGGATCAGACAGATATCAGTATTGCTTATAAAGCAGTTAAATCTGATTATCTCGAACGTGCGATTGCTAATAACGATCGTGAAGCATTGGCGGAAGCAGCAAAAAATCTTGCGTTAAATGCAACGGGCGGTGGTGGAAGTATAACTTCTAAAGGGCATGCTGATGAAGATGTCTTTGATAGATTGATAGCATCAAAATCAAATCCAAATTTACTGTAAGACTCCTTGTCTTAATTCAGTAATGGACAAAATACATTTTTGTACCTTTACAATTCAAATAATATAATATGGGTAACGAATATCCGTTTACGTATGTAGAGCGGATATAAAATTTCGTCATATGCGGGAAAGTGTTAAAAAGTAATAATAGGATACTGTATGGAGTGATCTTGCAGCGAACCCTAAAAATTTATTACTTAACATAATCCGCAGGTAAGGCACTGTTAATATATTCGAGAGAAAATTTTGGAATTTTATAATTCATACATTCAGGTATCTCATTGATAAATGGTTCTAAAAACTTTTTATAAAATAAAACTATTCCAGTTTTATTAAACCGGAAAGAATACTTGTTGTGTGTTTTGTCAAAGTTTATAATAGCTTCTATTCCCCATCTTTGCATAAACCATTTTTTTAAAACTTTATGTTCAGACAAAGAATAACAGCAACTATAGATTCTTAATATGTGACATTTTTTAATGATGTCATATTTATAATAACCATCATCTAAAAACCATATCAAAATAGCAAACTCACTTATTGCGTTAAGAATTTTTCTATTTATATATCTTCGTTTAATTCCTTTTTCTTTTCTGTAAAATAACCCATACATGTCGGTAAAAACTTGATGTACGATTGTACTTGCATGGTAAGATGTTTCTCCTCCAAAAGATGAAATATTTTTATCTTCTGTAATTACTTCTGTAGTAAACGGTAAAATTAATTTGTTTTTGTATTTTAAATATTCTAGTTGTTTTTTACAATGGGAAGTTTGAATCCTACAATTTCCATTTGGTTTTACATTTATAGAAGAATCGCCAAGTAACCCTCCATAACATAATTGTTTTTGTTTCTCTGTTAGATGGGGTAAATTTTTTCTAAGAATTAAAGTACTAGTTCTGGTTTTTCCAGAAATATTTCTTTTTTCTTTCCACCAATTTTGTTGGCATGTAATATCACAAAAGTTTTTTTTATTATAATTTTTGTGTATAATCGGAATATTTTTTTTGCAATATTTGCATTTTTTCATATAAAATATATTAATAAATTAGTTATATGTATTCTAACATAGAACCTACTCAGTGTCAACCTCAACGACTTGACGCGAAACTCTTTATACAAAAAAAGAGATGATAAAGTCTACTCCTACGAGTGATCGTAGGTGGAATATTAAATTCCTATAAAATACAAAATAATAGGACTACAACGAACCGACTCACGACCAAGGTGTCGTGACGCAAGTTGCTGGTAACGCAGCTCGTTCAACAGCTGTATCAAGTTCAGAAGGAAGATTAATTGTAGATGCGGTCGATAAGATTTTCCTTTTAGAACCAGTAAAACACCCATTAGTTACGTTGACAAAATAGCGTCTTAGGAATATAATAAATATATTATAGCCTAAGAGAACCTGTCTATTTGCTGGAAACTCTTGTTAGGCCATAAATACTTAATTAAATATAAGTAAAAATTTTATGGATAGAGACAACCATGCAGGGAAGGTTAATGATTTAAGTTACATCGGAGGCTTCTTCGATGGAGAAGGTTATATTGGGATGGGTATGCAAAAAACTCATGGAGGGGTAGATAGAAATATTTTACCTACAGTGAGAATTAGTAATACTGATCCTAGACCATTACAGTATATTAAAAAAGCTCTTGATTCTTTCGGTATAAAATGTTGGTTATCATGTCGAGCAGGAGAAAAAAGAAAAAATTTAATTAGAAAGAATGGAAGTTATGTAAAAGATATTTATGATATCGGTTTGTCTGGTAAAATACAAGTTAAGCTTTTTATAGAAAAAATTCGTCCATACATTTTTTGTAAAGGAGATCAAATGGACATTGTAATGGAATTTATTTTATCAAGAGAAAAAGCCTTAGAAGGTAGAGGAAGCAGAAAAGGAAAAGGTAAAGCAGAATATTCTCAATATGAAATTTCTTTAATAGATAAATTAAAAAAACTTAAACATTAAAACCCTCAGAGACTACACGACAGGACGATTAATTTCGTAAGATATAGTCCGAACTGCATGGAGACATGCAGAGATAAACAGAAATGTTTTATCCTATTGAAAAATAGTAACAAAATGTATTAACTAATGTAGGTAAAGTTTGGGATGGTAAATCATGGAAAGGAAGCTCTTTAATGAAAGCTCCTACAGGTAACCCTGAGTTGAATTAACGTTTGAGCTCAGGAATTAAACTATACTATATGCGGGAAACACTGAGTATCTGTTAGTACCGAATGGTAAAAATCTAACAGTGCAGTCAATCCGCAGGAAAGAAATTTAAGTATGATAGAGGAAAAAGATCTCTATTGGTTAGCGGGTATTTTTGATGGAGAAAGCTATTTAACTACTAATAAAAGATTAGGAGTAAATAAAAGTGAAATATCAGGTTATATTACAAGAATAGGCGTTGGAAATACTGATTCTGGGATGATTAAAAGAATCTCAGAAATATATTGTGAATTAGGTGTAAAGTTTTATTATACTTTACATAATCCTCCGAAAATGAGACCTGATTCTATGAAATATATTTCTATTAACATTGAAGGATATAAATCTTGTAAAAAAATATTAGAAGTTATAAAAGGTAAAACAAAATCTCTCCAAAAAAATATTCAGATATCTTTAATGCTTGATTATATTAACTACAAAATTTTAGGAGAAAATATTAATAAAAGTAGGGAAGAAAAAATAGAATTAAAAGAAAAAATAGATGACGTTTTTGTAGAAAAATTAAAAGAAGCAAAAAGATTTCAAATTTCACCCTCAACGACTAAACGAATAGCATCAACTGTTTTAAGTTGGTGAAGATATAGTCTGACCTGTATAGCGATATACAGAACATGGCAGAAATGACCATGTCTATCATAAAGATAGTAACAATAATGTCAAATGGTTTGAAGACGTTTATAATGGCCGCTACGCAAAAAATAGTGGTACATACGCAGCTTCAGGTGCTTTGACCATCACTGTAACAGGTGCTGGAACAAACTCAGCTTACATTTTCACAGTTGGCGATGTGTTTATGAACACACGTACAGGTGAAAGAATGGTCGTAGCAACAATTGCTACTGGCGCAACAATCACCGTTGCTTCTACTGGACGTGCTTTTGGTACTACAGCAGCTGCAGCAGGTGCAGATGGAGACGAATTGATTATTGTTGGTAATGTTAACGAAGAAAATTCTGGTGCTCGCAATGTAAACACCACTCGTTCAACAGCAGTAACCAATTATACTCAAATCTTTAAAACATCCATTTCTGTTTCTCGTACTGAGAAAGAAGCTTCTTTATACGGCGGTAAAGATTTGCCATATTTGAGAGCTAAAATGGGTACACAGCACGGCTTAGACATCGAGCGTGCATTTTGGAATGGTGAAAAGAAATACGACACTAATGGTACAATGGGACATCCTCGTCGTGCTACAGGTGGCTTACGTGAATTCATCACTTCTGGAAATTCTTACAACCAAAATCAAAACGGTGTTCTTACAGCTCCTGATTTGAATACTTTCTTACGTGAAGGTTTCACTTATGGTTCTGAAGTAAAAACATTGTTTGCTGGTGGTTTAGTATTACAAGCTATTAACGAAATGGCTCGTGGTCAAATTCGTATGAGACCTAACGAAACATCCTACGGAATGCAAATTTCTGAATGGGTAACCGCTTTCGGTAAAGTCAATATCGTATTTAACCCATTGTTCATTGGTTCTTTTGCTGGTGACGCTTATTTGCTTGATATGGATTGCATCCGCTATCGTTTCATGCAAAATAGTGATACACAATTGCAAACAAACATCCAAGCTCCTGATGTTGATGGAGAAATCGATCAATATATTACAGAAGCTGGTTTGGAACGTAAACAAGCTCCTAAACATGCTTTATTAACTGGTGTAACCGCTTAGTAAACTATTAGGAAAGTAAATAAACTCTTCGCCGGGGACAGAGTAAATAAACAGTCCCCGGGGGAGAACCCCGTTTCTCTCCCCGACATGTCACGGGTCATTGACTATTTAATCTAATGGTAAATATAAACAATATGGCGTCTTTTGACTCCTTATCAACACGCGAGTTGTTAAAACGCGGTTTTGCTGCTTTCGTAACTGACGATACAGTAGCAAACACAGGTCCAGTAGCTATTCGTTTACGATATGTTGGTACAGGTACTGTTACTTCTGTAACTGTTACAACTGCTACCAATATCGTAATGATTACTTCTGATGGAGGTACCGATACATATGCTTTCAACGCTTTGACAACTATCGGAGCTGTTGTAGATGCTATCAATGCTGATGGTATTTTTCAAGCTAAAGTTTTAGATACTTTGAGATCTATAGCTTCTGCTAGCTCCATTACAAATGGTGCTATCACTGCTCATGCTTTCGAAGGCGAACTTGTTTGGGATGCTTTAGTAGACACTTCAGCTATCTTTAATATTGGTTACAGAATCTCTTTCGACAGAGGTTTTAAACGTAACAAAATTAAAGATCAACATAGAGTTTCTTTAAAAGAAATTATCTATGTTACTGATGTAGGTGCTGCTTCCAAAATCAATGTTTATGAAATTGATAAATATGGAACAGCAACTTTGGTTTACTCTCGCCCTGCTGTAGATCACGCTGCTACAGAAAACACAATAACATTTGCTTCAGGACACGGTGAAATCACCGCTAATGATGGTAATGATTTATTGGTTATCGCAGAATGTGGTACTTCATTGGCAAATGGTTGCTATATGAATGTAACCGGAGAAATCGCTTAGTGATTTTATTCCGACCTTGAACAATCGAGGGGAGAAAACTGGGGTTAGTCCCCCTATTTCCCCCTCATTGTTTCTCGGATTTATATGAATATTTAATTTTAACAATTATGAAATTTATTTCTAAATCAGCAAATTACCGTATCGTTTTACGTCCTGGTATTCCTGGAAGTTCGGTACAAGGTACTCAATCTATACCAGGTTTATACGTAAAATTTGAAGATTCAGTGGCAAATGTTACAAACGAAGAACAAATAAAACTTTTAATGGCCTCAGAAAAATTTAATATTGATTTTGTGGTTGCAGACGATATAGCTGAAGCTGCTAGAGCTTATAAAGCTAGCTCTGTAGAGCCTGAACACGATATGATAAATATTGAATACGGGCATGTGGGTAAAAATTCTAATCCTAAAGGCCCTGTACAAATTGGACCTGATATGCAGAAAGCTATTGCTGAAATGGCAAGCAAAATGGCTATGGATATGGCAGGTAAAATGGCCGTAGAAATGGCTGCAAAATTAGTAAAAGAAATGTCTAAAGATAGTAAAGATAGTAAAGAAAAAGATACTAAAAAAGAACTTGCTAAAGAGTCAGTATTCAACGATAATAATAATAAAGGGAAAGGTAATAAAAAAGAAAAAGAAAATGATGTAAAAGAGACTGAAAACGTTGATGAAGAAGAAGTTGTTGTAACAGACACAGAATTAAAATAAATCGCGAATAAGTTAGTTTTTAATCCTGTTCGCTAAAAGATACGGTGGACGGGATAATAAAGTTAACTTTTTAAATTAATTTAAAATATGGACATAAGAACTTCGGACGAATATTATCACTTAATATACGATCCTTTATTGCATGGGTATACAACCTCTTTCTTTAAAACAAAGACTGGTTCTCCTGCAATCTCAACCAATGTTTTGAGACTTGCTAGTGCTGCTTTTTACACTACAGGTCAATTTATGTATGGCGAATATGCTTTTAAAGTAAATGTACCTACAGTAGCAAACGCTTCTTTAGTTTGTGGTGCTGCTGGTTCAACTGATATTACTGTTTGGGACCAAATAACAGACGGTGAATTTGCTGTAACTTTAGACGGTGTTGCTTATAACGTAACTGGAATAGATTTTTCCACGGGCGCGTATACACCAGCTTTTTTAACTGGTAAAAGTACCGCAACAGCGACTATCGATACATGGTCTGCGGTAACCAGCGGTGGTTTTAAGATCACGATTGATGGTACTGCTCGCGCAATAACTGGTATAAATTTTAAAACTGCTTTCCCTTATACTTCTGCTTATTTAACAGGTGGAAACGCAGCTACTTCTACAATTGCAACTTGGGCAGCAGTCTCTGATGGTAGTTTCCGTGTAACAATGGATGGAACTCAACGAGATGTAACTGGAATTGATTTCAGAAACGTGGCGGCTTATACCCCAGCCTTTTTAACTGGTGGAACAAGTGCTACTAGTGATTTTGCTACTTGGGCAACAGTAACTGATGGTTCTTTTGATATTACTATCAATGGTGCGGCTAAATCTATAACCAGTATTGATTTTACTGGTGTTTTAAGTATGGCTGATGTTGCTGCAGTAATTCAAGCAAAATTAAGAACTGCTACTGGAACAAATGAAACTGTTGTTTGGTCAACAAATAAATTTATAATTACTTCTGGTGTTACTACTTCCGCTTCTGCAATTACTGTTTTATCAGCTACAGGATCAGGTACAGATATTTCCGGTGCTGGAGCAACTGCTTATATGGATTCTGACGTTGGCGCTGGGGATGAAGCTGTAACAAATAAAGTTTCATTAATGACAATGGCACAAGTAGCTACTACAATCCAAACAGCTTTAAGAGCTGTTACAAGTGCTTTGGAAACAGTTGTTTGGTCTACAAACCATTTCGTTGTTTCTTCTGTAAATACTACTGTAGATAGTGCAATTACTGTTTTATCCGCTGTTGGTTCTGGAACAGATATTTCCGGTGCTGGTGCTACTACTTTTATGGATGCTGAAATAGCTGTTGGTGCTGTAACCGCTCACGCAACTACAAAAACAATGGCTGATGTTGCTACTTTAATACAAACTGCAATCAGAACTGCAACAAGTAAATTGGAAACAGTTACTTGGGAAGGGACAAATCATTTCTTGATTTCGTCTGTAAATACTACTTCAATTAGTGCAATAACCGTTGCTTCAGCGCCTGATGCTAATACAGATTTGTCTGGGGCTGGAGGTACTACGTTTATGGATTGCGATACTGGAAACGGAACTGTTACCGCTCGTGCTATGGCTGATTCTATGGACTATGTAGCTTCTCAAATACAAACTGTTATTGTAGCTCTTACAGGAGAATCTGATACTGTTGTATATGATACTGACCATTTTGTTTTAAGATCTGATACTACTGGCGGAGTAAGTTCTGTGTCTGTATTATCCGCTGTTGATGGTGGGTCTGGAACAGATATTTCTGGAGCTGGATTTTTGAATGGTTTAACTGGAACAGGAAGCGTAGTAATTGGTTCTTCTAAAAACTTTGGTTTAAAACTACCTTGTATGGGAGCTACAAATTATATTCTTTTCCAAGTTATTGGAGATAGATTAGTTTGTAAAACTTGCGATGCAGCCGGTGGAATTGAATATTATTCTACTCCATTTTTATCTGCATGGATGGGCGTTGACACTGTTTATTCTTTTGTATGGGCGATTGATTCAATAGTATTTTCTGTAAATGGAGTAAGAATTGCTAAACTTGCTGACCATGTAGTTAAAGATGTTCCTTTGTCAATAATTGGAGAAAATTTAAATGCTGATAATACTGATTTTGGATATATTTATTTTAAGGGTGTACGTAAAACTAACAGCCAATTTACTCACACGTTCACAGTAACGGCTTAATTGAATATTTTATATGACCCCAGCTTCTATCGATGTAATATTAACACGACTAGACACCTTATGTGAATCAAATAAAGATGAACATAATGTTATTAGATTACAAATTGAAAAAATTTCTGTAGATCATGAAAAAAGAATTAGAAGTTTAGAAGATTGGAAATTACAATTTGTGGCTAAATTTTCTGTATATGCTTCGATAGGAGTGTTTTTGGGGACTTTGGCAGCTCAGTTAGTTATTAAATATTTACCTAGATTTAATTAATTTAATTTTTATATTATATGGACGAAGAAAAAAAAGTAACCGTAGAAGTAGAACAAGGTTTAGAATCAGTAGATTCTGCAGAAGTTGAAAAACAAGTTAAGCTAAGAGAACAAGCAGATTTATGTTCTGCTGAAATTAATGGTGTACTAGAAAAGTATAATTTTCAATTAGTATTTAGTCCGATTGAAATTAAATTAATACCGAGAGAAGTTAAAAAATAATTAGTAGTAGCCGATATAGCTCAGTTGGTTAGAGCGACTGTTTTGTAAACAGTAGGTCATCGGTTCGAATCCGATCTTCGGCTCAAAGTTGTTCTTTAAAAATTATCTTTCCGCTGTCAATCGCAATTCGCCTAACGGGGAAGGAAATTGACATTTTGGCATTCGTGAGGGCTTTGGCTCTCTCTCGGTCAAGTTCGAACGGACATCCTGCAAGGATAAATACTTTGTGGATATGTCTAGCAAAACCGAACACGATTGCTCCGAGGCCTGATCTGGGGACAGGCCGTCTTTAGCCCCCAACTCTAATTGTGCATAAGTCGGTTATACATAATTACGGTTGGCAGTGGGGAGGTAAGTCAGTTCTTTAAATGAAAATTGTCTTGAGCAGTCAATATTCATTACTCCAGTAGGAGAATCTAATTTTTAACATAAAAAGCTTTAATAATACAATAACCATATTATTATGTCAGGGTACAATTCATTGATGGGAAATTGCCACGGAGGACTAAAAACTCGTAAAATACGCAGAAAATGTCTTTCTATAAAGTGGTGGCACAGGGGAAAATATTTAAAAGAAATTTCAAGTAAATTGGAATTTAAAAAAATCGCCGGTTTAGTTCAGTGGTAGAACAATTGCTTTGTAAGCAATGTGTCGGGGGTTCAAGTCCCTCAACTGGCTCTAGCTGTTCTTTAAAATTTACTATCTATATCGTGGGGTCAAGTTAAGTTCAAAGTCTATGATAAAAACAAAAGTTTACACCTCTTACAAGGGGTTAAGTTCAAGTTATGATGCTAAAATTGATATTATTGATGAATCAAGTGAGCGAGAATTTGAAAACAAATATCTTGCTGATTATAGTTTCATTCAAAATGAATTGAAGCATATGTTGGGAAAAACCTTAACGCTTATTGACGCGTCCATAGCGGGGGCGATGCAAAACAAAGCGGTTAAGGATACTGTAAAACAAATGTATATTGATGAATATTGTAATTTGTCAAATAGAATGTTTAACAAAAAATATTGGGATAAGTTAAAAGTAGATATCGACAATTCACCTGCAGAAGAAGTTTCTATAGATGAAGCACTTGATATCGAATAATTATTAAATTCTTGTCCCCACAACATAGATAGTAAATTAACAATTCAAGGAGAAATACAATGGGAGAATTTATTAGAACAGAAAGAAGGTATTGCGGTTGTGTGGAAGCTACGCTAACACACTTTGTTTACAAACAATTAAATGGTGATATTATTTCTTGCTGTGCTATTTGTAGTAAAATAACTATCATCGGAAACTGGAGGAAAACAAAATGAAAAGTTTTATGCTTGATTTTGTAAAGTGTGAGATTTGTGGCGTTATCAAAATGCACGAGTTCTTCCACGATGAAACGACAGGAAAAGATTTCAAGATTTGTCTTAAATGCGACACTAAATCAGATGTTGCTGAACACAAACCTGACCCTGTCTTGGCTTCAATGCGGAGGTGGTGATATGAGGATGAAGATCATTAAGAAGGTGGACAAAGTTCCACCAACAGCCAAATGTGCTGGAAAACTGGATTGCGTTTGTAACCAATGCGGAAAGAAAGTCTTTCATTATCTCTATGAGTTGAATTCCCGTTCTTTTATAAAGTGCATTGTGCACGATGAAGAAGTATGGGAAGTAAAATTTATTAATGATAAAACTGCTTAGCAGTAATCATTAACCAGTACTAGGGGAACTGGATAAAATCCCCTAAAATTCCGCGCGGTAGAGAAATGGCAGCTCGCTTGGCTCATATCCAAGAGGTTGGATGTTCGAATCATCCCTGCGCAACTAGAAGTTCTTTAAATCTAATGGAGGAAAACATGAAGGAAATTAGAATTGTTAAATCTACGCTCAAACCTGATAAAAAAGGTAGAGCGTTGATTATGCCGATGGGAGACATTCATTTGGGTCACCCAAATTGCGATGTCGGTTTGCTTAAAGAGAAAATTGAGATGTGTTTGAAAAAAAACATCTACGTTATCGGTATGGGAGACATGATTGAAGCGTCTCTCAGAGACAGCGTAGGAGATGGAATTTATTTTCAGAAATTAAATCCAAAGGAACAAATTGATGAAATTATTCGTCTGTTCTATCCTTTGGCAAACAAAGGTCTACTTCTTGGAATACATTTAGGTAATCATGAAAACCGTATTACCAAGACGACTTCTCTTGATGTGGTTGATATGATTTGTAATGCTTTAAACGTTCCTTATCTCGGCCATTCAGCTTTGCACGAGATTAAGGTTGGCAATCAAATCTACACAATCTTTTCAACTCACGGAAGTTCAGGTGCTAGACTTGCTACTTCAAAATTGAAAGCTGCTTCTGATTTGTTTCGCTACATTTCTGCTGACATTGTTCTTCATGGACATCTTCATTCACTTGACCATCTCACATCAATTTATTTTGAAGTTGTAAATGGAAAAGGAATTGAAAAAGAAAGACACGTAATCGTAACTGGTTCGTTCCTTTCTTATGTCGGTTCTTATGCAGAACAAATGAACCTTCCTCCTGCTAAACTTGGTACAGCTCTTATCTACTTGTGGGCAAAGCACAATGAAATCAGAGTTTCACTTTGATAGGGAAGGGGAGCCCCTTTTATGCTCCCCTCTATATTTTTTAATATATGAAATTTTTTGAAAAGTTAGAAGAAAGATTAGAAACAAAAAAACTTCTTTTTCAAGAAAAGCTATGGATAGATAAAGCTATCGTAGCTCTAGGGGTAATTGTTTTAACAATTTATATAGTTTCAAATGTTTATTTTATCATAAAAGGAAATTAAAATATGTTTTTATTAGACAATATATTCGTAAAACAATATCCAGCTAACGCTAAACTGTCTCCGATTGATAATCGTAATATCCAATACAAAGAAATTGTTTCAAAAATTCCTGTTGTAAAATGGGAATATAAAACTTTGGAACAAATTCGTAAATTTCCTATTTTTAATCAAGGCGGTGCTGGCAGTTGTGTGGCTCATGGAATAAAGAAAATATTGGGTATAGAAAACTTTTTAGAGGAGGGTAAATTTGTAGAATTTTCCGCCCGCGATATTTATTCTCGCGGATTTTTACCAGAATGCGGAATGTATGCACGACAAGGTATGTCTATTGGTAGCGGTTATGGTGCAACGCTCGAGCAACTCATGCCGTCGGAAAATTTAACCGAAGAACAAATGCGTAAAGCTGAAGATAGAACTGCAACAACAGCTAAAATCGCAGAATTATATAAAGGTGGAGCTTATGTGCAATTAGATCCACATAATTTTGATGAAATTGCATCTGTGTTAGCTCGTGGTAAAGGAGTTGGTATGACGTGCGGTTATGAAAGCAGAGCATGGCAAAAACCACAAATTGGACAAGTTATAAATCCACAATATTACCATTTTATTGTAGCGACAGATTTTACTATGCTTAATGGCCAAAAAAACTTAGTTTTTGAAAATTCTTGGTCAGAAAGTTGGGGGCAAAAAGGTAGAGGTTTTATTGCTGAAACAGAAAAAACAATTATCTATGAGGCTTGGTATTTTGAAAATATGCCAAATAATTGGAAAGAAAAGAAAATTGAAGAAGATGAAAGTAAAAAACCAAAATATAAATTTTCTACTTTTATGACTTTAGGTGTAAGAAGTAACGAAGTAAAATATTTACAGGATTGTTTAAAATATAATGGTTTGTTCCCTAATACAATTGAAAGTACAGGTTATTATGGAGGGGTTACTTATCAATCTGTGTCTGATTTCCAAAAATATAATAATTTAAAGATAAATGGTGTCGTTGATACCCCTACTAGAGAAGTTCTTAATTCAATTTTCGCTTAATTATATGAGATCAATAAAATATATTGTTATCCATCACAGCGCTGGAGGAAAAGCTGAAACAGTAAAAACTGTAGACACTTTTCATAGAACAAAGAATTGGGGAACAGCAAAAGAACCAATTTATGCTCAAAAAAGTGCTCTTGGTTGGTACGTTCAATATCATTATTTTATTGATAGAAAAGGTAATTTTACCCAATGTAAGACTAGTGAAGAAATCGGTTGGCACGCTGGAGTTTGGGAGGTCAATAAAACATCGATAGGAATTTGTGTCTCTGGTAATTTCAATATTGAAAAACCTACTGAAACACAATTAAAAACATTAAAGACAATATTACAATATCTAATGAAAAAATATTCTATTAAAATAGAAAACGTAAAATTTCATAGAGATTTCAAAAAAACCGATTGTCCTGGTAAAAACATGACAATAGGAATAATAAAACAATTAGTCGGTTAAAATATTAATTAATTTAATTTTAAATGTATGAACGAATCAAAAAAATATTCTTTCAACAAAGCAGACGGTATCAAAATTTTAAAAGGTGCTGGTTATGCTGTAGGTGGTACACTTTGTGCTTATGGATTAACGATAATTGGTAATTTAGATTTAGGTACTCAGACTGTTCTTATTTCTTCAGTATGTTCTATATTATTGAACGCTGGGGTTAAATTCTTTTCCGGTAAATAGTTTTTTTATTTGGGGCATTAATCGTGGAAGTGCCTCAAAACAAATAAATTATAAAAGTTTTAATTATGGCTTATTTAGATCCAGTTACAAATTTTGCTGTAGTAGTCGTAAGCGGTTTTTATGACGCTTCTGCCACAGCAATAACATTAGCTACTGGAGAAGGCGCTAAACTTCCCGCTTCTGGATCGTTTAATCTTGTGTGGTGGAACAGTTTAGACTATCAAGAACCTTCTTCTGACGCAAATAAAGAAATAGTTAGGGTGACAAATAGAACTGGAGATGTATTGACAGTAATAAGAGCTCAAGAAGGAACTTCTGCAACAGTAAAGAATTTATCTGGTAAAACATATAGGATGGTATTGTCAATCACTAAAAAGATGGTTGATGATATTGAAGCTCACGCAGTAAACGTTTCTAATCCTCACACAGTAACAAAAGCTCAAGTAGGATTAACAAACGTGGATGATGTTCAGCAAATGCCTCTTACTTATCTTGATATTGACACTACTTTAGTAGCTGATTCTAATGTAAAAGTACCTTCTCAAAGAGCTGTCAAATCTTATGTTGATGTAGGTTTATCTGGAAAAGAAACTGCTCTTACTTTTGTTTCTCCGGTAACCAGAACCGTTAACGCAATATCTTTAAAAGGATTAACTGGTTTCGGTACCGCGGGACAAGTAATTAAAACTAATGCGGGGGGAGATGGATTAGAGTGGGGAACTTTAGTCACTTATGGTGATGTCACGGGCCCTGCTGGGGCAACAAGTGGTCACGTGGTGATGTTTGATGGAGGAACCGGTAAACTTATCAAGGATAGTGGTTTGGATTTATCAGGTTCAAATACTGGAGACGAAACCGAATCTACTATAAAAACTAAATTGGGAATAGTTACATTAAGTGGAGTAAACACAGGAGATGAAACAGAAGTATCTATAAAAACTAAATTAGGAATATCTGTATTAACAGGAGATAACACAGGAGATCAAAATTTAGCTCCATATGCATTAAAAGCAAACGTATTGGAATTGGATAATGTTTCTATCTTTGTCCCAAACGCAGATTATGAACCATCAACAAAGAAATATGTGGATGATTCTGTATCAGATAAGATTACTTTAGGATCTTTATCCGCAGTTTATCCTATTGGTTACGCAATCGCTACAGGAGTAATAAGTATAGCTCAAGCGAATGCCGGGGCTGATGGATATTTAACACAAGTAGATTGGAACACTTTTAATAATAAGCAAAACGCTTTAACTTTTGGAGTATTAAATGGTAACACTGTTATAATAGATAGTAGTTCAATAACTAGTGGAGAATACGCTAAATTCACAGTGAATGGTTTAGAAAGTCGTAGTACAGCGGAAGTTCTTTCTGATATAGGGGCTATGCCTCTTGGAACTATACCGACAATGATTACTGTGGAAAATGAAGATACTGACGGAACTTGTTTTCCTTTGTTTGTAGTAAGTGCTACCGGAAACCTGTCACCGAAAACCAATAATGGTTTAACTTATAATTCTCATGATAAAACATTAACGGCTGTTGGTTTTATTGGTCCGTTAACTGGAGACGTAAATGGTGTAACTATAACAGAATTAGCTACAGGATTTACAATCGCTGGAGGAACTATTGAAAAAACTCTTACTGTTCCCCTTGACGCTAGTGTTTCAGGAACGAATACAGGCGATCAATCTCTTGAAAGCTTAGCTACTCCTGGAACTCCGGGCAGTATAATTGTTTCAAATGGTACAAATTGGGTGGTAGCTGTGTTAGTTCAAAACGAAATTCCTACAGGGGTAGTAGACGGAAATAATAGTACTTTTACTTTGGACTATGACCCTTTGCCTGGAACTTTATTTATATTAAATTATGGAACTGGCACTGTTTTTGAAACTGAAGATTTTGCAAGACTTAATAAAATAATAACAACAAACGTTCCTCCTGATAAAGGAACGCAAATTAAAGCAACTTATTATCGTTTATTTATTTAATTTATGAAGAAATTTTTACTATTTTTACTCGCAGCTTTTTTAATCTCTTTGGTGGGTACAAGAATTTATTATGCTAATTCAGCATCTGTTTTGCCAAAATCTCAAGGAGGCACTGGAACAAGTACTGACTATGGATATTTTAATCAAGTACCTTTAGCAGGACAAGTTTTACTTGGGTCTTCCACTGGTAAATTTTATTTAGTTCCAACTTCTTCACTTGGTGTTGGTGGAATAGGAGTAGAAGTTGACCCTGTTTTTATAGCAAACAGTTCTTCTTTACCTTATTTAAAACTAGTTGATTCTAGTACTTCTACTTGGAATACTGCATATGGATGGGGAAATCATGCTCTTGTTGGATATTTAACGACATCAACAGGATTAACTACTTCTAATTTTGCTACTAATACAATTTCACAATGGTTTAATGATGTAGGCTATACCACTTCTTCTGTTTCAAGTGAAGTTGACCCTATATGGAATTCAGTATCTACTACATATTTAACAGTTTTAAATGCTTCTTCAACTTATTTAAAAATTTTAGCTCCGTCTACTACTTTGTGGGATACAGCATATAGTTGGGGCAACCATGCTGATGCTGGATACATTAAAACTTGGGTTGAAACAGACCCTATCTGGACATCTGTATCAACTTCTTATTTTAAACTAAACGCAAACAATACAAGCACAGGATATACTTCACTTGCTACTACGACAATCGATGGTTTATTGTCAATAAATGGTAATGGAACTTTTGCTGGAGATTTATACGCTGACAACATCAATTATAATGAAGGTATGTTGGCTGACCCAACAATAGCTGATGCTTCTGGTGTCACTATCTCTGTAACTTCTGCCGATGTTCTTATTCGTTCTAATTCAACTTGGGGTGGAGATGGAAAACTTTATCGTAAAACAGTTCCTGCTTCTACTACTTTAACAATGACTGATAATAATCTTAATTATATTTATGTTGATTGGAACTCAGGAAATCCAATTTACAAATCAACTGTTGATAGAACAATCGTAAATAACTCTGATATTATTCCAGTAGCTCGTGTTCAAATGGTTAGTGGAAATATTGAATATAAAATTTTAAATGGATATTGGGGTCGTTCTCTTGCTGTTCGTAATCTTGACCGTGTAATGAGAACTCGTGGTATTGGTGGTATTGAAAAAGAGCCTGCGACAGGTTTAGTACTTTCAGAATTAACAGGAAGAATAATTGATATTTCTGCTGGATATGCTTGGTTTGGATTAACTCGTGTATCTTTAACTGCAATTACTTCTTCAATATCTAATACTGAAATGCTTTATCACTCAGGCACTGCTTGGGTTGGCACAAATACTTCTACTTATAACAATACTCAATATGATACAGGGACTGCCCTTGCTACTCTATCTAATGGAAGATATGCTGTAAACTGTATTTGGAGAAATATTTCAAGTAATGAAATTGATTTTACTTTAGGTTCAGGAAACTATACTCTTGCACAATCTCAAGCAAGTTCTTGTCAAACTCCTCCAACAGATGTGTCTTCTTTTTATGTTCTTGTTGGAAGAATAATCGTATTAAAAAGTGCAGTAACCGCTACTCAAATTGACCAAATAGGAGGAACTGCTTTTAGTTTCTCTGGTGTTTCAAGTCATACAGATTTACTTAATCTCGATTATGCTTCTGCTGGTCATACTGGTTTTGCTGGAACTGGAGTAGAAAATACTTTTACAGTCACAAATACTTTTAATGCAATAACTGGCACAGACGGAGCTACTTTTGCGGGTAATATTGGTATTGGAACAACTACTTCAATAGGTAAGTTAAATATCCAAACATCAGGAACTTCTGATGCTTTAAAAATCTTTGAAACTGGCGGAACTGAAATTTTAACA